>Ga0207641_10002044_pt1 | contig 19204 bp, 17 predicted proteins | sample KBSSwiS62_FD_184306 | JGI IMG/M metagenome (GOLD analysis project Ga0207641, IMG submission 184306) | Switchgrass rhizosphere microbial communities from Kellogg Biological Station, Michigan, USA - KBS Switchgrass S6-2 (SPAdes) (version 2) | ecosystem: Host-associated > Plants > Roots >... | reverse complement strand
CCACCGGGACCGCGCCGCGATAGAAGCCGTTGTTGAAGGTGATCAGCGAACTCGCATGGCGGCGATGGCCGTTCACGAGCACGAGCGTCTGGTCCGGGCTGAGGCCGCGCAGCATCGCGGGCCTGGCGCCAGCCACTGAAGGACCAGAAGACGAACGCGGGAAATTGAACGATGGCGAGAGGTGGTTGAGGATTTTGGAGAGCTCGCCATCGCCGCGGGCGTTCAGCGTCTCCTTGGAAAGCACATCCACCGGCACGGCCGAGTCCGTCACCAGCCGGGGCGCGCCGCGCCCGCCCACCACGACGATATCGCCCTGGTCGCGTTCATTCTCGCCGGCTTGCGAACCGGTCTGCGCTGCGACCGGCACGGTCCAAACCATCGCTGTACACAATAATGCCCATTTGATTTGCATGATCTGTCCCCCATTTCGTTGCGGGGGATGTTAGCTGCAGTGCAGCAATCAGGGTGAACGCGAATATCGGTACGCAGGTGTTGCGTCGCGCGCAATGCCGGCATGGCGACATGTCGCTGTCATCTTAGGCCACTATGCTCCCTTGTCGCTGATTCCTTTTGAAAGACCATATGCTTCGCAAGGTGCCCCCGCTGGAAGCCGCAGAGGCTTTTCTTGTTGCCGCCAACGCGCGCAGCTTCAGGGTCGCCGCAGCTGGCCTGGCGCTCAGTCCATCCGCTTTCTCCCGCCGGATACAGCTTCTGGAGCGTTTCGTGGGCGCAGAGCTGTTCCACCGGACGAGCAGTAGCAGCTATCTTACCGTTGCAGGGCGAGCCTATCTTACGGAAATCGGGCCAGCCATCGAAACGATCCGGACCGCAACGATCGCGCTGCGTGCGCGAAACGGCGAGCGCCGTGTCCGGATCGCCACGTCGCACTCTCTCGCATCCGAATGGCTGTTACCACGCCTACCCGCATTGATTGCCACCCATGGTATTGAGGTGGATGTCATGGTGTCTCGCGACGCGCAGTTGTTGCGCGATCACGTTGTCGATCTCGGTATCTGGGGCGGCACGGGAAGCGAGCCCGGCATCATATCCGAGCTGGCAGCGCGTATGGACGGTGTTCCGGCCTGTGCGGCGCTACTGGCCAACGGCAGCGGCCCGCCAGGCTCGGTGGATGAGCTTGGTGACCACCGCCTGCTCTCCGACCAGGTCAGCCGCTCGCTGTGGCCACGCTGGCTCGAAAAGGCGGGCTATCGGGGCGCCCGCCCCCGCATCGACGATCATTTCGAGACCAATCAGCTTTGTAACGAGGCCGCAGCATCAGGCCTTGGGATCACGCTATGTCTGCCGATGGTCGCCGAGCGGTTCATCGAAAGCCGTCGACTGGTGGCTTGCGCACCGTTGCGGATACCGGTCGGCGCCGCTTACCACGTTCACAGTCTCGCACCGCCGCAGCGCGGGAGCACGACAGCAACTGTGATCGACTGGCTCCTAAGCGAGGCGGAAGCCTCGCTGCGGCGTTTCAACGCCTGGTGGGCAGATGCCGCGCATTCCGCCCGTGTCAGCTGTTAAGCGGTTGCAATCGAATATCTCCGTCAACCTACGCCCCAAGGTATCGCACCCACCGTCGATGGCCGCCGCACGAAGGCATGCACCGTTATCGTAGCGTTACAGCGTAGGTATAGTGCTCATCTTCATCGGGTGTGGCCCGCCATTCGCCGCCATTTCCAGCTCATAATCCGCAACGGCTACGCCAGCGTAGTGGGTTCGGAGGCGGGATGCGTTCGCGTCGCTATCCAGGCCAACGTTCCAATAGTTCAAAGCCCGACTCTCATGACGGAGTTCAATGCTCAGACAGAACACAGCTACAAGATTGACAGCTTTAGCTTGTTGCCAATGATGTCATCAAGAACGCCCTCCATTTGGAGGGCTGGCGGACAATCGAGAAGTTTGTAGCCTCCGACCGAATTGATTTCCATCATCAGCTTTCTGAAAGTGGATCGTTCGAAGAGATGCTTCCCCCCTCCAGCGATATCGCTAGCTTCTGCACGATAGCACCGAACAGCTCTGAACATTGCGAAGTGGTAGGCCGTTCCACCAAATTGGCGCGCACGTCGGACCGGAACAGACATGCCTGGAGAACCCGTTCTCGTTCCATAGAGGTGACTCGAGCACAAAGCTGTACCATCCACCACAGGCGCGATCCGACGTTGTCCCGTTCGACCTGCCGCTTGTCCCGCGCGAAGAAGTGCTTGGCTATATGCTTGGTGGCAGCATCATCGTCACCCGGAATGGGCGCCCGCGGCTGCGGGACACGCCAAGCTGGCTAACCTCCACCTTCTCGAGGTACACCAGACCGCGGCCGAAATGGCAACGCTGTAGCGTAGATATGGTGCTCATCCTATCCGGCCTTGCCCGCCGCTCTATCACGCTGCCCGCAGCCGCTGGGACATCCGCCACGAACGAAAGGAATCCGGCGTGCCACGCTTCCAGCGCGCTTGACTCAATATCTCGCGACTTTAAGAAGCGCCAAAAGAGGGATGTAATGCGCGCAGTTATATTGGCGGGGGGCCTCGGCAGCCGGATCGGCGAAGAGACGTCCTCGCGACCGAAGCCGATGATCGAAATCGGCGGCAAGCCTATTCTTTGGCATATCATGAAGATTTATTCCGCGCATGGAATAAACGACTTCATCATATGCCTTGGCTACAAAGGCTATGTCATCAAGGAATATTTCGCGAACTACTTCCTCCATACGGCGGACGTGACGATCGATCTGCGCGATAACAAGATGGACGTGCATCAGAAATGGGCCGAGCCTTGGAAAATCACTCTGATCGATACCGGCGCGACCACGATGACTGGCGGGCGATTGAAAGCCATCAAGCCCTATCTCGGCGACGATGAGGCATTTTGCTTCACTTATGGCGATGGCGTTGCCGACATCGATGTCACGGCGCTCGTCGCCTTCCACAAATCGCATGGCAAGCGCGCAACGATCACCGCGGTCGCACCGCCAGGGCGATTTGGCGCGCTCGAGTTCGACGGCGATTTCGTCACCAATTTCAAGGAGAAGCCAGCCGGTGACGGCGGCCTCATCAATGGCGGCTTTTTCGTTGCCCACCCTTCCGTCCTCGATCTGATCGACGGGCCAGAGACGGTGTGGGAGCAGCAGCCGCTCGAAAAGCTTGCCCATGGCCATGAGCTGCAGGCTTTCCATCATGAAGGCTTCTGGCAGCCGATGGATACGTTGCGCGACAAGCTGCATCTGGAGCAGCTGTGGGAAAACGGCGCGCCCTGGAAGGTCTGGTAGTCGATGAGCGACTGGGCGGGGCGCCGCGTATTTCTGACCGGCCATACCGGATTCAAGGGTAGCTGGCTGGCGCTCTGGCTCGCCGATATGGGCGCCGAGGTGACGGGGTATTCGCTGCCGGCGCCGACTGATCCGAGCCTGTTCGAAATGGCGCGGGTCGCGGACGTCGTGAAGCATATCGAAGGCGATGTGCGCGATCTGGCGCATCTCCAGGCGGCGATGCTCGAAGCGCAGCCCGAAATCGTCTTTCACCTCGCCGCACAGCCGCTCGTCAGGCTGTCCTATGTCGAGCCGGTCGAGACCTATGCGACGAATGTGATGGGAACCGTCCATCTGCTCGAAGCGATCCGTCACACCAGGAGCGTGAAGGCGGCGATCTGCATCACCACCGATAAATGCTACGAAAATCGCGAATGGGTCTGGCCCTATCGTGAAAGCGACCCGATGGGCGGGCATGACCCTTATAGCAACAGCAAGGGCTGCGCCGAGCTCGTCATCTCCGCCTATCGGCGCTCGTTCCTCGAGGCCGGCGGCGTCGCTGTGGCATCGGTGCGCGCCGGCAACGTCATCGGCGGGGGCGACTGGGCGCTCGATCGCCTTGTTCCCGATCTGGTCCGCGCGCTCGAATCGCAGTCGAAGCCGGTTATCCGGGCGCCGAAATCGGTTCGCCCCTGGCAACATGTGATGGAAGCGCTGGGTGGCTATATCATGATCGCCGATCGCCTGCTGGCGGGGGACACGGCCGCAGCGACCGCATGGAATTTCGGCCCGAGCGATGACGACGCGCAACCGGTGTCGTGGATCGTCGATCGCATGATGAGCCTGTGGGGCGCCACGCCCGGTTGGGAGGGGCCGCAGGGCGAACAGCCGCATGAGGCAACCTTGCTGCGGCTCGATTGCTCGAAAGCGCGCAACGAGCTCGGATGGCGTCCAGTCCTGGGCCTGAGCAAGGCGCTCGAACAGATCGTCGGGTGGCATCAGTCGGTGGGGGCTGGTAGCGATCCTCGCGACATTACGGTTAATCAGATTCGCGCCTACCGAGCGGATGCGCGGCGCCAGTCAATCGGCGCAATTTAATGGGAGTGAAGGCTGCAATGCGTGACGGTACCCTCGAAGACCTCGTCGCCAATACCGACGAAGCGGGGCTACGGAGCCTGATCGTCGATATGGCCGGTCTTTACGCCCGCCGTTATCATGCCCCGAAACCATTTGTGCCGGGCGAAAGCGCCGTGCCGGTTTCCGGCAAGGTCGTGGGCGAAGCCGACGCGCGTTCGCTGGTCGATGCATCGCTGGATATGTGGCTGACGACGGGCCGGTATAATACCGAGTTTGAAGCCAAGCTTGCAGCCAGGATCGGTACGAAATTCGCGCTGACGACCAATTCGGGGTCTTCGGCAAATCTGCTCGCGCTCTCGGCGTTGACGTCGCACAATCTGCGGCAGCGCGCTCTCAAGCCGGGCGACGAAGTGATCACCTGCGCCACCGGTTTTCCGACCACGGTGAATCCCGCGCTGCAATATGGGCTGGTGCCGGTATTCGTCGATGTCGATATTCCGACATATAATATCAAGTCCGAGATGATCGAGGCCGCCGTCACCGACAAGACGCGTGCCATTATGGTTGCCCATACGCTCGGCAACCCGTTCGATCTCGACACGGTGATGAAGGTCGCCAAGAAGCATAATCTGTGGGTCATCGAAGATTGCTGCGATGCGCTGGGCGCCACATATAACGGGCAGACCGTTGGCACGTTCGGCGACATCGGCACGCTGAGCTTCTATCCCGCGCATCACATCACGATGGGCGAAGGTGGCGCGGTCTTCACCAAATCGCCGACGCTCAAGGTCCTGATTGAATCGATGCGCGACTGGGGCCGCGACTGTTGGTGCGAGCCGGGCAAGGACAATACGTGCGGCAAGCGCTTCGGCCACAAGCTCGGCGATCTGCCTAAGGGCTATGATCACAAATACACTTATAGTCATACCGGCTATAACCTGAAGATCACCGATATGCAGGCCGCGTTAGGCGTCAGCCAGCTCGACCGGGTAGACGAGTTTGTTGCAGCACGCCGCAGCAATTTTCGGGCGTTGATCGAGACTTTCCAGCCGTTTGAAGAGTATTTCATCCTGCCGGAAGCAACGCCCAACAGTGACCCTTCCTGGTTCGGCTTCCCGCTGACAGTACGGAGTGGGGCTCCGTTCAACCGTGACGATTTGATCCGGCACCTGGATGCGAATAAAATCGGTACCCGTCTTCTTTTCGGTGGCAATCTGACGCGCCAGCCGTACATGAAGCATCATAACTATCGTGTTGTCGGAGAACTTTCCAACTCCGACATCGTAACTGAAGGTACGTTCTGGATCGGGCTGTTCCCTGGGGTTGGGCAGGAGCATTTCGATTATGTGGCGGAGACGGTTTCAGCGTTTGTTCGCAGCTTTTGACGACGCTGCGCAATCGCGGTCTCCGGTTTAGCTTTAAGGGATAATGTCATGAATGCATATGAAAAGCGGATGCTGGAGCTTCTTATCCAAGGAAAGAAGTTCGGCGTCGTTTCCGTCAAGGCCGAGTTCGAAGCCGAAGGCACACGCAGCGACGAATTGTTGCGCCTTCTCGAAATCGCTCGCCGTGCGGATGTGAAGGTCGGCCTGAAAATCGGTGGCTGCGAAGCAATCCGCGATCTGATCGAATGCAAGCAGTTCGGCGTGGATTACGTGATCGCTCCCATGGTGGAGACCCCTTACGCGCTGGCCAAATTCATTGCCGCAAAAGACAAGGTCTTCCCGGCTGACGAGCAAGAAGAAATGGGTTTCCTGTTCAACGTGGAAACCATCTCCACGCATCAGCACATCGGCGAGATGGCAATGGCCTCGCGCAAGGGCGGCGTGGGCATGGTGTTCGGCCGGGTCGATTTCGCTGGCTCGCTCGGGAAGGACCGGAGCTTCGTGAATTCGCCTGAGATGACGAATTACATCCTGAAGGCTGCCGAGGCTGCCAAGGCAAATGACTTCCACATCGTCGTCGGCGGCGGCGTAAGCAGCGAGTCCATTCAGGCGCTTCGTCAGATCCGCAAGGTCCGTCTGGATCGCTTCGAGACGCGCAAGGTGATCTTCGATGGCTCGGCTGTTGAAAGCGACGATATCGAGGCTGGCCTCGCGGTCGCGATCGAGTTCGAACTGTTGTGGCTCAAGAACAAGCGGGATTATTACAATCTCATCGGCGCCGAAGATCAGAGCCGGATTGAGATGATGGAGAAGCGCTCGACGGTCAAAGCAGTTTCTGCTGCGGCCTGAATTCGGAGCTTTCGCGTGACCAGAATGCGTGTCGCTGACGTAATCGCGTCAATTCTCGTCGATCATGGTGTGAGCGAAATGTTCATGCTGACCGGCGGCGGATCGATGCATCTGAACGACGCCTTCGGTCGCGCGAAAGGCTTGCGAAAAGTCTATAATCATCACGAGCAGGCATCGGCCATGGCTGCTGAAAGCTATGGCCGGCTGCTCGCCCGGCCTGCGGGTGTTTGTGTTACGACGGGCCCGGGTGGCGTGAACACGCTGAACGGCGTGTATGGTGCCTATACCGATTCCATTCCGATGATCGTGATATCGGGGCAGGTGAAGCGCGAGACCGTCGCGGAAAATTACCCGATCCCCTTGCGCCAGCTTGGCGACCAGGAGATCGATATCATCAGCATGGTACGTGGCATCACCAAATATGCGGTGATGCTGCAGAACCCGAGCGACGTTCGCAAGGTCACAGAGAAAGCCATCCACCTCGCGATGCGGGGGCGGCCCGGGCCCGTCTGGATCGACGTTCCGGTCGATGTGCAGGGTGCTCCCGTCGAGTTTGACTCGCTCGAACCTTATGATCCGACAGCGGATGACCGGTTGGGCGAAGCCGAAAATACCGCGAGCGAAGAAGGCCTGCTATGCGGCAGTGGCCTCGATGCTGAAGTCGCCGCGCTTCTTGCAGAGATTCACGCGTCCCGCCGTCCCGTCGTCCTGGCGGGCGCGGGCATCCGCCTGTCCGGAAGCGAGACGGCGTTTGTGAAGTTCCTCGATCGGTTGGGCATGCCCGTCGTAACGGGATGGAACGCCCATGACGCCGTTCCCAACACGAATCCGCTGTTCGTCGGCAGGCCGGGGTCGGTCGGGGATCGCGGCGGCAATTTCGCCGTGCAGAGCGCGGATTATGTACTGGTGCTCGGATCACGGCTCAATATCCGCCAGATCAGTTACAACTGGCAGTCCTTCGCCAAGAACGCGAAAGTCGCGATGGTCGAAATCGACGCAACCGAGCTTGCAAAGCCGACCCTGTCGCTCCATCGCCCCATTCACGCGGATCTGCGCGATTTCTTCGCTGCGGTCGAGCGCGCGGAATATGCTGGCCCAACGCCCGATCATGTCGATTTTCTGCGCTGGTGTCGTGAGCGTGCGGCAAAATATCCAGTCGTTCTTGACGAATATTGGGATCGTCCGGCGCCCGTAAATCCCTATTGTTTCGGCAAGGTTCTGTTCGACAGCCTGGAGGAAGGCGATATCGTCGTCACCGCGAACGGAACAGCGTGCGTGACGATCTTCCAATGCGCCTACATAAAGCCCGGTCAGCGGCTTTATACCAATTCCGGGTCGGCCTCGATGGGCTATGATCTTCCTGCGGCGATCGGTGCATATTATGCTAGCAACGCCAAACGGATCATCTGCCTGGCCGGCGATGGCAGCGTCATGCAGAACCTGCAGGAACTACAGACGATCGTCGGCGGGCAATTGCCGATCAAGATCTTCGTCCTCAACAATGACGGCTATCAGTCTATCCGTCATTCGCAGCAGAACCACTTTCCCGATAATGTCGTGGGTTGCGGGCCGGATGACGGACTGAATTTTCCCAATTTCCATAACATTGCACATGGCTTCGGTATTCCGGCATCGCGCATCTCATCGCACGGGGAACTCGCGGAGGGAATTGCGGCTGCGATTGGCGGAAAGGGCCCGGCCCTATGCGAGGTCATGATCGACGGCACCCAGCAATTCGCGCCCAAGCTGGCGGCGCGGCGTCTCGAAGACGGATCTGTGGTTTCGCCCTCTCTCGAAGACATGGCCCCATTCTTGCCACGTGAGGAACTTGACGCTGCCATGAGCAGCTGCGAATCTGTCAATTGATGCTACACGCGATTTTCGATCTTGATGGCACGCTAGTCGACAGCATGGCCGTCTGTACCGACATTATGAATGCGATGCTGGTCGATCGTGGCAGCACGCTGCTGCTGACGCCCGATGTCGCCCGCCCCCATATCAGCATCGGTGGTTCCAACATGATCGCCTCCTGCTTGGGCGAATTCTGCGAGGATCCCCATGCGGGGATTGCCGAATTCCGTGCGCGCTACATCGATATGCCGACGCCGGAAACGAGCATCTTCGCCGGCGTCCGGGAAGGCCTGCAGCGCCTGAGCGACAGTGGATATTCGATGTCGATCTGCTCGAACAAACCGCAGAACCTTTGCGAAAAGATATTAGCAGAGCTTCGGCTGGAGCAGTTCTTCGGCACCGTGGTGGGCGGCCGCCCCGGCATTCCCGCGAAGCCGTCCCCCGACCTACTCGACCTCACGCTGAGACTGAGCGGGCACTCGGCGGAGGATAGCTGTTTCGTCGGCGACAGCGAGCCGGATCATCTTGCGGCACGTGCGCTAGGCATCCCCTTCATCCTTGTTTCGTATGGATATGGCGAGCTCGAAGGGCCGTGCGACGACGTCGCACGCTGTGGCAGCTTTTGGTCGGTGCCCGACAATATCGATTCGATCCTGAATGTCTCTGGGCTTCCTCGGCGAGCAGCCGCGCGCTGATCGAGGAACCGGCCGGGATGTACCATCTTGACGCGCATGTCGCGGAAGCGATCCGGACCGATGACCGCCGCATCGTCATAACCGGCGCCGGGGGCTGGCTGGGGCTTGCGACGCTCGAACTGCTGTGCAACGCGATCGGAGAAGATTTTGCGGCTCGCGTCGTTTGTTTCGGATCGCGGGCGCGCACCCTCGAACTGCGCGACGGCACCGGCGTCAGTCAGCGCCCCATCGGCGAAATCGGCGATCTGGTGTACAAGCCCAGCATTGTCCTGCACCTTGCCTATCTGACCAAGGACCGTGCCGAGCATATGACGCCGGAGGCCTATCGCGCGGCCAACCGCGCCCTCTCGTCGATAGTTCTAGATGCGCTGGAAGCCATCGGCGCGATCGGCGTGTTCCTGCCCTCATCGGGCGCCGCTTCGGTAGCGGATCTTCCGACCGCCAGCGAGGCGATGCGGGCTTATGGCCTGCTCAAGCGCGACGACGAGGAAGGCTTCGCCACATGGGCGGAGAAGGACGACAGCCGACTCGCGGTGATCGCGCGCATCTTCAATGTGTCGGGGCCTTATATCAACAAACCCGAGGCCTATGCGCTGTCTGCCTTCATACGGGATGCGCTTAAAGGCCAACCTGTTCATGTGAAGGCAAAGCGGCGGGTTGTACGGTCGTTTGTGGCAATTCGCGAACTGATGTCGATAGTTTTCGCTTTGCTCCTCGGCGACACCAGAGGCGCGGTCCGATTTGACACGGGGGCAGAGGAAGAGTTGGAAATGCGCGAGCTTGCGGACAGCATCGCGAATCTGGCGGGCAATGGAAAAATGATCGCGGAGGATATCGACATCAATTTACCGCCGGATATTTACGTCGGCGATCAAACCGCCTACGAAGTTTGGCGCCATTCTAGCAGAGTCGGGAAGGTGCCCTTTTCCGTACAGGTGAAGGAGACTGCCGCCTATCTCGCGAATTCGGATATCTTGGGAAAAGCTGCTTAGAACAACCCGTGGCCGTGAGACATATTCGGATACGGCTAAGCCAGGTTATTTATGATTTTCAACCATTTCTACGCAAGGTTTTTCATGGCGATTTCTGAGCTATCTCACTCGTTGCGTCGCTCCAGCGCCCGACGCGTTCGAAAGGTTGCTATAGCCAGTTGCGCTTGGTCGGTGATGCTAGCTCCCGCTGCTGTCAATGCGCAGATGAGCCCTTTCGGAACGATGTCGATGGGCGGTGGGACTGCTAGCTCGATGTCTTCGCCAATGGGATCACCGCTCGATCCATCGATGTCCGGCGCTGGGCAACAACAGCAGTCACCTTATCTCGGCGGATCGGTTGCATCCAACCCCATCGAGCCGGTCCAGGTCGGCGGGTTGGGCAGCGGCGGGGTTGGCGGCATCACATCGCTGAACAGCCGTACACAGCTGGAGATGCTCAATGCCCTCAACGGCGTTGAACCGACCCTGAAGCGCGCCGCCGATCCTAACGAGTTCGAGCGCTTCGTCGAGCGAATGACGGGCAAGGCGCTGCCTCGGTTCGGCGCAGATCTCATCATTCCTGCGACACGCGATTTTTCCACCCCCGCTGTAACGACGATTCCGTCCAGCTATGTCATGAGCCCGGGCGACACGCTTCTCATCGGCTTGTCAGGCTCGATCGACGGCTCAATCGATGCACAGATCAACACGGATGGGGAGGTGTTCCTTCCCAAGGTCGGACCGGTCAAATTGGCTGGGGTAACTTACGGCGAGTTGAAGAACGTTCTGACCCGCGCCCTGGGCAAACAGTTTCGTGACTTCCGGATTTCAGTCACGATCGGTCAACTGCGTGGCATCCGCGTGTATGTGACCGGTTATGCAAACGCGCCGGGCGGCTATACCGTCAATGGCCTTTCGACCATAATCAATGCTGTCCTCGCAGCGGGCGGCCCGTCGGGGGGTGGCAGCTTTCGCGCAGTACGCCTGTATCGCAATGGCGAGCTGGTTTCGACGTTCGATCTGTACGACTTCATACTACGCGGGGATAAGTCCAAGGACATCATCCTTCAGAGCCAGGATGTCCTTTATATCCCTCCCGTTGGCGCGCAGGCGGCTATTACCGGAAGCGTCAATCAAGAGGCGATCTACGAGACCAAGCCGGGTGAAACGCTTGGCAACTTGCTCAGATATTCCGGTGGCACGAGCGTCCTCGCCGATTCCTCACGAGTAATCCTGTACCGGATTGCTGATCGCGAGCGGCTCAGCGGGGCTGAAGTCAGTCAATCCGCCCTTGGGTCGACGCCGGTTTCGGCCGGCGACATCGTCCAGGTGATGGCCTCCGGCTCGCTCATCCAGCCGCTTGAACGGCAGTCTGTGATGGTCAGGATTGAAGGCGAGGTGCAACGTCCGGGCAACTATTTCGTCGCGCCGAATACGAACTTGGATCAGGTGATGGGGATGGCCGGCGGCTTTACGACGAAGGCTTTTGTGTATGGCACAAACCTGCAGCGCGTGTCGGTACGCCTGCAGCAGAGGGAAAGCTTCAACGAGGCTATCAAGCAACTTGAGGTAAGTCTTGCGGCCGCGCCGCTGACCAAGGATTCCAGCATAGACAACACATCTGCCGAAGCTCAGGCCGCGTCTGCAAAGTCAGTACTTGATAGGCTTCGCGAAGCGGAGCCGGATGGCCGGGTCGTCTTGGATATTGCCGCCAATTCGACTACCTTGCCGTCACAACTGCAGTTGGAAAACAACGATAGGCTCTATATCCCGGCGCGGCCGACGACGGTTGGCGTTTTCGGTGCCGTATATCGGCCCGCGTCCTTTTTGATCGATGCTAACGGTCCCAAGAAGGTCGGCGATTATCTTGAAATGGCTGGTGGGCCCTTGCGGGCGGGGGATAAGGCTCAGATTTTTGTAGTCCGTGCAAATGGCGCCGTTATTTCCAAGCGCAAGGGAGCACTGAGCGCTCCGGTCATTCCAGGTGACGTGATTTTTGTGCCGGTCAAGACGCAGACCAATACGGTCTGGGCCAAAATTCAGCAGATCAGCACTGTCCTCTTCCAGTTGGGCATCACTGCGGCTGCCTTTGTGGCGATCTCGAAGTGACGCCGGTGAGTGGTGCGATCGATAATATCGTTGCCAACCGTTGGTTTGGCGACCGCTGGCTCAGACGTGGCGTAGCGCTCATATTGATCGTCGTTTGCGGCATACTCGCGCTTTTCCCGCAGCAATATCGCGCATCCGTGACGTTGGCACCGACCGACCCAGGTAGCTTGGGCCTTGGCGGTGCGCTGGGACAGACAAGCGCGTTCAACAGCGTGTTCGGCAGTCAGGCTGCGCTCGAAATCTCTTTGAATGTCGGTCGAAGCCAGCGGACGCGGCAAATCGTCATGCAGAAGATGGATCTTATCAAAAGGCTGCATTTCAGCACCGAGATTGAGGCCGATCGCTGGCTGAGAAGCAACGTGGGCGTTCGGGCGATGCGGGGCGGCCTGTTGCAGTTCGAGGTTAAAAACCGCAATGCTGACTTGGCGCTGGATCTGGTCTCGACATTCACCGATGCGGCACGCCAGCGTCTGGGTGAAGTCGCGCGCAGCCAGACTGCCTACAAGCGACAGATCCTCGGCGAGCTTATCGGCAAGGCCGATGCAAGGCTGATCAAGGCGCGCGCCGATTATGACGCGTTTCGCTTGCGAACAAGCTACACGGCGCCGGCTTCGGCTATAGCCGGCATCGGCTCGCGTGTGCCTGCGATCCGTACTATGCTGAAGAGCAGGGAAATCGATCTGCGCACGGCGAGAGCTTTTGCTACGGACGACAATATGTCGGTCAAACAGATCAAGACCGATATGGCCGCCCTGCAAGAGCAGCTTAAGGAAGCCCGTAAGTCAGACCCGAACGAGCCCTATTCGGTGGACCGAGTTGTAAAGGAGTCGACTCAGGTCGCGCGCCTCGAGCGCGAGCTGTGGCTCGCACAAAGCCAGTATGATGCTTACAAGCTATTTCTCGAGGGCACCTTTGTCGAAGATCTCACCTCGACGGCGAACATGCGCATTCTGGAGCCTCCGGTAATCGATACCGAACGCCAATTTAATGTCTTGCCCGCCGCAATCGCGATACTCGTTGCGCTGATCGCTATCATGACGGAACTCTATCTAATGCGACCGCCCCTCTCGGCAGTGCGAACACGCGGGGCGGACTGATGCCCAAATTTGTGCGGCCGAGGTTCTCGATTGTCGTTCCAACGCGGAATGAGGAAGCCAATGTCGAAAGGATGGCATCGACACTGATCGAGCAGATGGCGCTTGTTGGCGAAGAGTCGTTCGACATCATCTTTATTGATAACGCCTCCGACGACCGCACGGTGGAGATCGTAAAGACTTTGGCCGCGCGGGACTCGCGTATCCGCTTGATCGTCAATGCCCGCAATTTCGGGCAGATGCGATCGCCCACCCACGGGATTTTCCAAGCCCGTGGCGAGGCGATAATCAGCCTGTGCGCCGACTTTCAGGATCCGCCGACACTGATACCCGCGTTTGTCGAACGCTGGCGGGCTGGCACCGCAATCGTTCTTGGTGTCCGAGAAGCAGAGGCAACCTCGGCCCGGCTCGCCTTCTTCCGTAAGATCTCATATTGGTTCGCGGCTAAATTCAACGATTATCCGGTCGTGCGTAACGCGACCGGCTTTGGGCTGTACGACGCGAAAGTGGTTCAGGCGATCAAGCAGATGAGGGAGCCGGAACCCTTCTTTCGCGGCATGCTCGTCGAGACCGGCTATTCGATCGAAACAATCCCCTATTTCCGCCCGCCACGCCTTGGCGGGAGGTCGAACAATAACTTCTTCGCGCTGCTCGACTTCATGCTCTCAAGCTTGGCGAGCGGCTCTAAAAAAGTCATCCGGCTGCCATTTTATGGGGGAGCCGTGGCGATGATCGCCGCTCTGCTTACAATTCCCGTCGGCTTAGTAGCGACCTTGCTCGGCGCCAGCGGTTGGACTTTTTTTTGGTTCTTCCTGTTCGAATTTCATTTTGCGCTGCTGTATCTGGCGCTTGGCGTGTTGGGAGATCAGGTGCGTCTCATTTCTGAACGTACCCGGCAGACGCCGCTCGTGATCGAGCGCGAACGAATCAATTTCCCGGACGATTATTAAGATGGGCGAAGCAGCGCATATGCGCCGGCCCCGATGGGCGGAACTATGGCGCTTTTATCAGGCGGCGTTGGTCAACACTGCTTTCGGGTTCGGCCTATATGCGGCCCTCATCACTTGCGGCGTAAATCTTTACCTCGCCCAAGCTATCTCGTTCAGCGCTGGTGTGACCTTCAACTATTTCATGTACAGTCGTCACGTATTCCGTGATGGAACGCGCGATAAAGGGCGATTTATTCTAGCTTATATATTCAATTATGGCGTCAATCTTGCCCTGCTAGCGGTCCTGAATCTGCTGATCCACAATGCTTATGCTACCGGCGCCGGTGCCACGCTTGCCGCCTCTTTGATAAACTATTTTGCACTGAAGCACTTGGTCTTTCGGCGAAAGGTCATATGACCCAGGTACTTCCACGGCGAGCGTTCTGGTGGATAGAGCCTTTATTCGCCTTGGCAATTCTAGCCGGCGGTATTCGGACGATTCTTTTCATCAAGAATTATGGGTATTTTCCGCAACCATTTTTCTATGATTCCAGCGATACCTGGATGGATTGGTTCAACACTGCGTTTTGGGCTCATGATCCTGGAGCCTATGATTCATGGGGCACAGTGTATCCGCCGATATCTTTCGTTTTCCTTAAATATACCACGCTATCGTACTGTTATAACGGAAGCGGCACCATTCTGGGCCAGCAAGCGCGTAGCTGCGATTGGCTTGGCCTATTCATGCTCAACGCATGGCTCGTCCTAAACGCTGTTTTGATCGCATTGACCTTCCGCAAGTCCGACAAGAGCACCGCGTTATATCGCTGGTATGCGCTGGCATTCGGCTTCCCGATGATCAACGGCTGGGAGCGCGGAAATCTGATCCTCGTATGCTTCACCGCCTTCATGCTGGCGCACGGGCCGCTTCTAAAATCGGCTCGATTGCGTTGGTTATTTGCTGCGATCAGTTTCAACTTCAAAGTCTATCTGATCTCCAGCATTTCGGCTTATCTCCTGCGTCGTCGCTGGAGGTACTTTGAGGGCGCGATGATACTGTCGGTTGTCGTCTATGTTGTGACCTGGGCGATTTACGGCCACGGGTCTCCGTTGGAGGTTTACAACAATCTGCGGGACGTTGCCGAAGGGGGTCAGGCCAATCAATTGCTCGACGTTTGGTCCGCGACGACATATCAGTCCGTCTATTCGCTCCTGACGGGCCCAGGCTGGCCTATGATTGCGATCATCGGTTCGCAGAAGGTTGAACTTGCCACAACCTTCATCACCGTTTCGACCCGCGCCACGCAGATAGCGATCCTGTTTGCGGCGTTGGCAACATGGCTACGGCCGGAAGTAATTTCGAACTATCGTATCGTCAACCTCATCACGTGCCTTGCGTTAGTGACGGCGGAGACCGGTGCCTATTCTCAAACGATGCTTATCTTCATGACGTTTTTCGAGCGGTGGGAGGGCATCGGCCGCAGATGGGCTCTTGTCGGCTGCTATGTGCTCTGCATACCGTATGACATCTATATCGATCCGTTAGCTACGGCATTGCGGCCCGGGCTCTTGAATGGCCCGCCCGTCCTATACGAATTCTGGATAACGGCCGGTCCGTTCATAAGGCCCGGTATCATTCTTTCGATCGCCTTTGCCTTGTCATGCGTCACCATCCGCACGGTCTGGCTCGATATCCGGCTTCAGGGATGGAAGGACCGCAAGCGCGCGCGGTTCGATCTTCCGATCATGCTGGGCGGCGGCCGAGCGCCGAAAGCGGCCGAGATCGAGACGATGGCGCAATAGCGTTACGCCAACGTTCGCTCGACCGCCGTGCTTATAAATCAGATCAATGTGCCCCGCATGCTATCCTCGAACGGTACCCACTCCGCGCCCCGCTCAATCTTCGTCACCAAATCCGGATTCGCGATAAACGCCCGTCCCCATGTCACCAGATCGACCAGACCGGCTTCGAGCTCGGCTTCCGCCTGATCGACGGTGAGCGAAGCGCCACCGAGGATAACGCCCGACCATAGCGAGCGCACCTTGCGGATGATCTTGCCCGACGTCTGAAAATAATCCGAATTGGCGCAGGAGATATCGAGCGTCTTAAGCCCCAGCCCTTCGAGCGCGGGCAGAAGATAATCAAGCATCGCATCGACTTCGGGCCATTCATATAGCCCCCCCATGAATCGCGACGGCGAAATCCGCGCCATCACCCGTTCGGCCGGCGCGACCTTCAACACCTGCTCGACGAGCTCGAGCACGAAACGGCACCGATTTTCCACGGGTCCCCCATAGGCATCGGTTCGATCGTTGACGTTCGCGTCGAGGAATTGATCGGGCAGGTAGCCGGACGCCAAATGAAGCTCGACCGCGTCGAAACCGACGGCAAGCGCTCGCCTGGCGGCATCGGCAAAATAGCCATAGACGGTCGGCATCTCATCGATCCGAAGAGCGCGAGGCTCGCCATAGTGCTTATTGTTCTGGCGGTTCACGCCACCCGCCGCCCTGTTGGTCGAACTGACCGGCGCGTCGCCGGTGTAGTCCGAATGCGAGATGCGGCCCATGTGCCATAGCTGACACGCGACCGCGCCGCCGGCATCGTGCACGGCATCGACTACCGGCCGCCAGCTGTCAGCCTGCGTATCCGTCGCGATAAAGGGCGCGTCATTCCAGCCGCTGCCGCTCTTATGGATGATCGTGCCCTCGGTGAGGATCAGGCCGGCCCCCGCATCGGCACGGCGCTTGTAATAATCGCGCATCTCGGTCGTTGCCATATTACCCTCGCCGGCAAAGCCCCGGCTCATGGCCGACATGACGATGCGATTCCGCAGCGGGATGAAAACGGGGTTGTTGAGTGGCGTAAGCAGAGTCGTCATCAGGCCTCCAGGCGATACTGATCGAAGAACGGGGCCTGCAGATAGGCCTGAAGCGTCGGGCGCCATGGCCGCTGCAAGTTCATATGCTCTTCGTTGAGACGGTCGCAACTCAGGACGGCGACATCGGGCCGGCGACCGAGCTCGGTTTGCGCCACCGCCGAGGCGCTGACCGGCACGATCCTGAAACGCTCTGTCCAGCCCAATGCAAGGGCGATCTCGTGCGCGATCTCCGCGAAGGTCGCTTCACCAAGGCACGCCATCTGGTAATAGCCCCTGGCACCGCGCGTCATCAGATGAAGCGAATTGAAGGCAAGATCGTCGGTCCAGGTCGGCTGCCAGACGCGGTCACCAACCTTGAACTCGGTCTCGCCGCGCAGCATCGCCGCGTGCATTACCGGGATGATACGCCCGACGAAATTCTTGTCGCGGCGCTGGCCCCCAAAGAAACCGGCCATCCGGACGATCAGCGCATCATCGCTCATCTCGAGGGCGATACGCTCAGCTTCGTATTTCAATTCGCCATAAAAGGAGAGCGGCCGCGGCTCCTCTTGCTCCTGAATTGGGTTTTCGCGGCCGTCGTAGACCAGGAACGACTGGGGATAGAAAAGGCGGGCGCAGCTATCCCGTGCAAGCTTGGCAATATTCCGCGTTCCCTCGACGATGGTGTTGCGCGCACTCTCCGGTTCGCGGGCGCAGCCCTCGACATCGACCCTCGCTGCGCAATGGACGATCCACCCGCCCGCGACCCAGTCGGCCCATTTGGCGACTGCCCGAGGATCGCGAACATCCAGTTCATTGTGCCCGGGCGCGCGAACTTCGAATTTCGGAAAATGCACCGCCTGCTGAAAAAGAGCGGAGCCGAGCATACCCTCGCCGCCGGTCACTAATACTCTACGCATATATATCCATTCTGAAGGGAAAGATCGGGGCCGCAACCCTTGTTGCCCTGTGGGCAGACGCAATTACATCGCTAGTTCGTGTGTGTGATGACTGTGGCGCGCGTATAGCAATGCCAAGCCGGCAATGACAATGCTGCAGCAGCATTCGCCATCGGCGCCCTTATCCTTTGCGTGCGCGACGCCGTACCGCGAGAACGAATATGATGAGTGCGACGCCTGCGAACAGAAACCACTGAACGGCATAGCTGCGGTGATTATTGGGGATGGTATCGACAGACGGCGGCACGCTTGGCTGCAAACCGGCCGTGCCGCGTTCGAGCACGAAGAGCAGCGGTACGAAGCGCCCTCCCTCCCCGATAACGCGCCGCGCCAATATGTCATCCGGTATCAGCCGCCCGGTGCCGGTGATCCGCTGGCCGATCGCCGGCAGCGCCGGCCGTGCCATCACACCGTGCCAACCCAGATCGGCCATCAGCGTGCGGCCATCGGCCAGCCGGCAACCGAAGATGTTCCGGAAGCCGCTTTCCCCGGCCGCACTGGCCCCGCCAAGCTGCGTCGCCGGCGTCGTCACAGTGCAGGCGATCTCCGCACGCCGGAACGATATCCGATCGATGCTGACCTCGGCCGGAAGGCCCTTCAACACTGAGCCGCCCTCCGCCGCATGATAGCGGTAAAGCAATGCCTCTTTCCACTCGGCCCGGTGGAGTTGCCACACCCCTAGGCCGATCATCGTGCCGACGGCAAGCAGGACCACCAGCGTGGCGACGATCGGAAGCCGCCGCATCAGGGACGCTCGACGATGCGGCCTTCGCGCGCCTCGTTCCGATATTCCAGCGCGAGCAGCAGACCCTTGGCGATCTGGAGCAAACCGACGGTGAGAATAAGCGTCAGCGGCGCCCACAGGACGAGGTGCAGCCACCACGGCGGCGACCAGCGGAGTTCTGTGAGGATCGCCAGCAGGCTGACGATCGCGCCAACGATCAGGATCAGAAACGCCGCCGCGCCGTCGCCGACGTTGAAGCTCGTATAATTGAGCCCACAGGCACGGCATCGGGGCGCAAAGCGAAGCAGGTTCTCAAACAGCCCTCTTGTCCCACAGCGCGGGCAAAGGCCACGGACCGCGCAGTCGAGCGGCGTCGGCGATGCCTGCACGGGCTGATCACTCATAAAGGCGCCTTAAAAAGAAAGGGCGCGATACGGTTGTTCCCGTACCGCGCCC
>Ga0207641_10002040_pt1 | contig 19240 bp, 23 predicted proteins | sample KBSSwiS62_FD_184306 | JGI IMG/M metagenome (GOLD analysis project Ga0207641, IMG submission 184306) | Switchgrass rhizosphere microbial communities from Kellogg Biological Station, Michigan, USA - KBS Switchgrass S6-2 (SPAdes) (version 2) | ecosystem: Host-associated > Plants > Roots >... | reverse complement strand
CGCCGCTCTGCGCGGATCTCCACTGTCCGGCGGCTACGCCGGGGCCAAGGCTGCCATCAGGTTCATCACCGCCTATGCGGCAGACGAGTCCAGCCGGGCTGGCCTCGGCATCGCGTTCCGCACCGTGCTCCCGCAACTGACCCCCGTTACCGCCCTGGGATCGGCAGGCGTCGCCGCCTACGCCGCCCGGCAGGGCGTCGACCTCGTCGACTATCTGAAGGCCGCCAAGCCTGCCCTCACCACCGAACAGGTAGGCTCCGCGATCACTGAGTTGATCACTAACACCGACCACGATCAGGGCGCCTACCTGCTCACCGCGACCGGCCTGACGCCCGCACCCTCGACATGATCGAACAGGTTCTGCGTTGCGGAGCCACCGATCTCACGGACAGTCGGGGTCGTCTGGGAGGTGTCCATTCGACGGTGGCTCCGCAACGCAGAACCAGCGAAGGCGAACACCCGCGGTGGCAAATTGAAATTTCCACCATGTTTACACTCGGCGAGACCATGTACGGCGGCGGCGACATCGCCCGCTACGCGGCGATCGAGGCCGGGATTCTCGACGCACCCGGTGTGGAGATGAAGGTGGCGGAGCTTTCGGGGTCGCGTTCGTAGTCTCGGGCGAGGCGGCGGTGGGCGGTGATCCAGGCACCGGGTGCGTTCCACGACCCAGCGTTTCGGGAGCGGGTGGAAGCCTTTCTGGCCGTCTTTCTTCCGGACGATCTCGACAGTGGTCCTCACGATGTCCCCGGCCCAGGTCACGAACCGGTCCACAGCAACGCGCGGCGGCGGCGGGGCTTCGGCCGTGCGGCGTGGACCGAGGGATTCGCTTTGATCGGCATGCTCGGTCGGCGGACCGCGTCGTTGAGCGCCGCGCGTCCGGTCGCGTGGACCCGGGCGATGGTGGAGGCGCCGAGCGGACGGCGCCGCGCGGGGTCGTCCTGACGGACTTCCAGGAGGCGCTGCAGCAGGAACGACGCCCTGCGGCCTTGCAGATCGCGGCCAATCTGCCGCATCGCCCGGTACAGCTCGTCGAAATGATCGTCACGTAGCTCCGTGAGTTTCAGATGCCCGAGCCCCGGCTTCAGATACAGCCGGATGTGTCGGGCGTAGCCGCGCCGGGTCGACGCCCTCAGACCGGCCCGGTTCACGATCCAGCTGTCCAGATAGCGGCCGAACGTGAGATCACGGTTGTCAGGCGCGGGACCACCTGGCTGCAGTTCAACCAGCGAGTCCGCCAAAGCCTGCTCCACTTCCGCCGACGTCGACGGAATTGGAACGCTCGGCGCGCTCGGCGGACTACAGGCCGTCGTCACGGCGGACAGCCCGGAGGGCTCTGCGCTCGCCGCGTTCCAACCGGCCACGCTCACCACGCAGACGGCTGCTGTCATTCTCGAGATCTACCGCCGTCGAGACGGCTGGCGCGTGCACGCCATCGGCCAGGGCTGGGCCGACGGTCTGGCCGGCCTCATCCGCGAGTACGCATCACCATCACCGGCCGGCCGACGCGAGCGCCAGCGGGCCGGAGCCCCGGCGCCGCCAGACCAACGCCGCGAACCCAGTCAGACCTCATGAATGCGACAAACGCCAAGCGGCATCGTAGCGCCCGATCAGAAGCGGATCGTCGGGCCGCCGAGTCGGCTGACAGTCGAATCGCCCCGCACGATCGCGCGATCGCACGGTGAGGTGTCGGTCGGGAGGGTCTGTACGGCTTAGCCGAGGGAACCGAGCGGGAGCGGGAAGGGCACCGGCACGAGGACGAAGCGCGGTCGGGAGGGCGGAGTCACGGGACCTGCGGCGAACGCGGTCGCGGTCGCCGGCCCGGCGGTAGCCGTCGCCCCACCCGCCGCCGTCCCGGCTGCGGTCGCGCTGTTGGTCACCGATCCGCGCGTGACGTCGGCCGCGGTGGCGGTGTATGTCGCGGAACAGGTCATCGACGCGCCGGGACGCAGCTGGGCGGACGGGCAGCTGACCGGCGAAAGCCCTGGCAACGTGTCGGCCACCGCGACGCCGGTGAGCGTGACGTTGCCCGTGTTCGCGAGGGCATAGATGAAGCGCAGCGGCGTGCCGGCGGAATAGGAGGTCGGGGCGACGGACTTCGTGAGGCCGAGCCAGGGCTGCGGCGCGCGTATGGTGCGCGTCGCTGGGTTGGACGTGACCGACGGTCCGCTCGGCGGGGTGGCCGACGCGGTGGCGGTGTCCATCACCTGTCCGGCGGCGACGTCGGCGGCGGTCGTCGTGTAGCCGGCGAAGCAGAAGGTGGCGGCGCCGGGCGCGACCGTCGTCGCGTCGCAGCGGACAGCCGAGAGCCCGGGGTGCGGGTCCTCGATGGTGACCCCCGTCAGCGGCGCGTTGCCGGTGTTCGCGACCCGGTAGATGTAGAGAACGTTCTGCCCCGCCGCGCTGAACGTCGCCGGATCCGAACCCTTGAACAGCGCCACGGCTGGCGCGGCGAGCGCCGGGATCGTCGCGGACGACGGCGGCGACGTCACCTCGGCACCGGTCGGCGGGAGGCCGACCGCGGTCGCCGTGGTGGTCACGCCGCCGCGCGCCACGTCCGCCGCGGTCGTCGGGTAGGTCGCCAGGCAGTTGGTCGTCTGGCCGGCGCCGAGGGTGCTCTGCAGGCAAATGGGACTGCTGATGCCGGCCAGCGAGTTGCGCACGGTGACCCCGGTCAGGGTCTCACCGCCCGTGTTGGTGATCGTGTAGTTGAACGGCAGCTCGATTCCGGCGGAGGCGAACGACACCGCGAGCGGGGAGACCGTCAGCAAGAGCGCGGCCGGCACCGCGCCGGGCGCGGTCGCCGGGGCCGGGGCCGCCAGCGCGGGCGGTGCCCCGATGCCCAGGGCCACCGCGCAGGCAGCCACCGTGAGCAGGCCGGCGGCCCTCGCCGCGAGCGCGACGAACCATGGGCGGGTGAGCCGCGCCGGGCGCCCGGCGGTTGACGTCATGCCGGCGGCGGGACCGGGCGGGGCGGTGCTCGGCATCGTTGTGCGCTCCTCGAGGTCATCGGGGAGCGCTCGAGCCCCAGACCCGCCAGCGCGACCCCGTCACGGCCTGACCCGGCTCCCGCGGGTCGGTCCCGTACGGGCCAGACGGAGAACCACGTGGATGGTCACACAGAGTTACCGCTGTGTGCGGGCGTCTCGTTCCGCGTGTCACTTCGACCTGCCCGTCTCGAAGGCGACCGCCAGCCACCACTTCGCCGTCCTGCGGCCCGCCGGGCTGATCGAGCGGGCCGGGCCGCCGGGCTGACCTCGGCGCGCCGGGGAAGCTCCGGCCGCAGACGTGCGCGGGTCGTCGCAACGGCGTCCGCCGATCGGGACACGGCGGCCGCGGGAAGGCCGACGCGGAGCATGCGCCGCCGTCAGACTCGTCGACATCGAGCCTGACGGCGGCATGCACGCCTCCGACAGAGCCTCAGGCGTCAGAGCGCGCGGGTGCTCCCGCCGGCCGCTCCCGCCCCGGCGACTCGGCCGCTCGGCGCCGGGGCGCGACGCAGGTCCCGCACTCGTAGCGCGGCGACGACGGCGAGGATGGCCAGCACCGCGATCTCGACGATCACACTGATCGCGGCGTCCGGGGCGGGCACGAAACCGTGTTCCTCGAAGCCGGCGACCCCGCTCGTCCGGGACAGCACGAAGCCGAGCAGAGCCCCGCCGGACAGGCCGGCCGCCAGCACCGACAGCATGAAGGACCCCGGCAGCGCAACGCTGAGGGCCAGCAGCAACGCGACGGCGAAGGAACCGCCGGCCTGGATCAGGAACGCGGGACCGATCGTGTGGATGTGCCGGTAGCCGTGGTTCGCGTAGAGGTCGTAGTGGATGTAGCCGCTCCAGGCCAGCAGCGCGGCGACGACGACATTGACCACGGCCGGCACGGCCCGCCGGGTCGTGGCCCGTCTGGCTGGTGCGTGCGCACCGGAGCCTCTCGTCACCGGGACGATTCGTTCCAGCTTCACGCGAGCACCTCGTCCTTGATTGCCAGAGCGGCGTGGCCCCGGACATGGGTGACCTCGCGGATGCCGAGGGCGTCGCGCAGCTTGCCGGCCGGCACGGTTTGCGGGGTCGGAGCGGGTCCGACCCCTGGGCGAGGCAGGGGATAGGCCGTCGTCGTCGCGCTGTGGAAGGTCACGCTGCCCTCGGTCTTCGTGAACAGCTGGTGGACGTGGCCGTTGAGGCAGGTGACCGAGGAGAACCGCCGCAGGTAGCTCAGCGCCTGCGTCGCGTCATCGGTGCCCCAGCCCCACTTCGGATACATCGCGAACAGCGGGATGTGGCTGAACACGATGATCGGGGTGTCGCTGGACAGGCCGGCGACATCCTTACGGACGAAGTCGAGCTGGTCCTGGCCGAGATGCCCGAGCGACTCCAGGCTCAGCGTGTTGACCAGCGCGATGACGTGGACGCCCTTGACGTCGAAGCTGTACCAGCCGTCACCGGCGGAGCCGGCTCCGAAGGTCCGCAGGTAGCCGGCACCGTGGTCGTGGATCGAGTCGTGCTCCCCGGGCACCGTGTGAATGCCGCCCGCGCGAACCCCGCCGAGCATCTGCTTGACCTGGTCGAACTGCGCCGGGGTGGACAGGTGGGTGAGGTCGCCGGTGTGCATGACGAAGTCCGGCCGGTACGGCAGCGCGTTGACCTGCGCGATCGCCCGGGTGAACGAGCCGGTGACGTTGGGATTCGCCGTACCGGTGAAGCCCAGGTGGCTGTCGCTGACCTGGACGAACCGCAGCGTGGCGGTGTCGTTGGCCGCGGCGGCGCCCGACGCCGAGCCGCCGGCGACCGAGCTGATCACCTCGCCGCCGACCACGCTGAGCGCCACCGCAGCGCCGAACCACGCGCCGTGGCGGGCCAGCTGTCGTCTGCTCATACCTCGGCGAGCGCCAGCCCTGTCGCCGCTGGTCCCGTCGCCGCCGGTCCCGTTGCCGGGGGTCACGGAGTCACCATCACGGTGCCGAGCATGAACGGGTGGATCGTGCACAGATAGCTGTAGTGGCCGGGCTTGGTGAACGTGTGCTGGTAGGTCGCGCCCTTGTCGAGGGTTGGCGAGTCGAGGCCCGAGCCGTCCTTGGAGGTGACGGTGTGCGGGTCGGAGTCCTCGTTCGTCCAGGTGACCGTCGTGCCGATCTTCACCGTGATGGTCGCCGGCGAGAACGCGAAGTTCTGGATGGCCACCTTGGTGGCCGCCACGGGCGCTCCGGTCGGCGCTGCAGCCGTTCCGGACATGTTCGGTATCCCGGACATGCTCGGCATGGTGGTGCCGCCGGCTGCCGCGTCTCCGCCGGTTGTCGAGACGGCGGAGGTCGCCGCGGGCGCCGCGGCGGCCGAGCCACCCGACCCGCCCCCGCAGGCCGCAAGCACGGGGAGCGTCAGCGAGACCGCGGCGGCCGCGAGCCGCCAACCGTGCCCGCGCGAACTGGAAGAACACCGCATCGTGTACAGCCCATTCCGATCCGTTGTCACGGACCTGTGTCCTGGGTCCACCTTCTCGGCTCGTGGACCGCGCTTGTGGTCGCGGTTGTGAATAGCCAGAGGGGTTACACGGCCAGGCCGGTCCCGGTGATTCAGGATCGGCCCCTGTGGCGCGAGACCAGGGGTTTTGGGGGTGCACATGGAGGTGGCGGAAGAACGTAGGGCGTCGGCTTGCCGACAGGATTCGATCCGAACCGGCAGAGAAACAGCCGTCGCCGGCCGTCCGCCATTCGACTGATTTCGGTTCGGAACAATCAGGGGGCGCGGCATCGGCGCGGCCGGTCGCCACGTCCGCGCGCTGCGCCACACCGTGCCGGCCCGGCGATCTACTCCTACACGATGGCCGGCGAATGGCCCATGACGTGGCCACGGCGTCGGAACACTCCGCGCCATCGCGCCGGAGGCTGTCGGTGTCGTGACAGGCCCGGCCCCGCGGCCGGGGTCAGGCCGGCGTCGACGGCACGTAGACCTGGATGACGCCGTCCAGTTCGCGGATCGTGAGGCTGGGCAGCGTCCGCGGCGGGGTCGGCAGCTTCGAGTGCTCGACCTCCCCGTTGAGCGCGAAGACCGTGCGATGGCAGGGGCAGGTCAGGCGTCGCTCCGGTGGGTCCAGGGTCAGGTGGCAGCCCTGGTGCGTGCAGACGCCCGACGTCGCGAGGACCTGGCCATCCACCCGCCGCACGAACCCGGAGACGCTCCCGGTGTCGAACGCGCGGACCCCGCCCTCCGGCAGGTCGTGGATGGTCGCGACCGTCCTCCAGACTCCGGCGTCCGGGATCAGCACCCCACCGGCTCCCGCCGTCGGTTGTGTCTCGTCGCCGCCGCCCGATCCTCCTGCGTCGATCGCCCGGTCGACGGCGATCCCGACCGCCGCCGAACCGGCCGCGATCGAGGTGATCTGGACGAACCGCCGCCGGGTGTCGCGCCGGCGCGGCCCGGGACGACCCGCGGCCGGCGCGGTCCGGCTCCCGTCCTCGGCGGACGGCGCGCCTGGGGCAGCGCCCTGGTCCATTCCGACATCCCAACGAGCGGGAGCCGGGAGTGCGCCGGGGCGTATGGCCGGCGCGGGCCGGGACTGTGCCGAGATCTGGCCGGCAGCGAGATCGGCCTGCCGCGCTTCGACGATGCGCTGGTGCAGGCCCTCGACGAACTCCTGGCTCGGCTCGCCCGCGCCGGGCCGCGCGGCCCGCAGGGTGATCGCCGCACGCAGGGCGCCCGCGTCCTCCGGGTCGGCGGCGAACGGACGGGGCCGGCGGTGGCCGAGCAGGTCCTCGACGAACCGGCGTAGCCCTCGGCCGCTCATGCCGTCACCTCGCCGCCGACCCGAGCCGCCTGGCGCAGCGCCCGATGTTGGAGAACCTTCGCGTTGTTGACCGTGATCCCGAGCTCGTCGGCGGCCTCCCGCAGTGTGCACGCCTCCAGGAAGCGTAGGCGCAGGATCTGGGCGTACCGCTCGGGCAGGGCAGCGAGGATCTCCTCCGCCCGCGCCGGGGCGTTCAGCGCCAGCAGGTCGGACCCGGAACCGTCCCAGCCGCCCGAGGCCCCGGCGACGGCTGCCATCGCCGCGGCGGTCTCCTCGTCGAGCGTGGTGACGGCGACGCCGAGCGTTCGGCGCCAGTGCGCCGCGAGCACGGTGCGGGCGGTCGCGACGAGGTAGGCCCGAACCTCCCCGACGCTCGCGGACACCCGCAGCGGCCGCAGCGCGGTCATGAACACCTCGGCCGTCAGGTCCTCGGCGTCGGGACGGTTGCCCACCTTCAGGAACATGATCCGGTACACCCGCTCGACGTTGTCCCGGTAGATCTCCTCCCAGCCGGGATAAACGTCGTCGGAGACCAGCCGCAGCCTCGGCGGGTCGGGCCCGCCGCCCTCGTCGCCGGCACTCTCGTCGCCCCGCGGGCCGTCGCCGCCGGGTCCCGAGGCGGCACCGTACGTACCGTCGGCTGCTGCCTCGTCGCCACGGCCTCGCCGCCTCAGCCACGCTCGCCCGGCTGCCACCAGCCGCCACCGCCTCACAACCACCGTCAGGACCGAGCCTCCCCGGCTCCTACTAGATAGGAGCGGGGGTTACACCCTTGGCGGCGCTGTAGTCGATCACCAGCGGGTCGGGCAGGAACGCGTTGACCGAGCTGACGGTGACAATGCTGCCCGCGCCGCGTTCCAGCAGATGAGGAAGCGCGGCGCGGGTCGCCCGGGCGGCCGCCAGGAAGTTGATCGTCAGCGTGGCGTCCCAGTCGGCGTCGGTGACGGACTGGAACCCGCCGGTCCGCGGGCTGCCCGCGCCGACGTTGTTGACCAGGATGTCCACCCGCCGAAGGCCGAGACCGCGGCCTCCATGATCGCACGCGGCCCGTCGGGAACCGACAGGTCCGCCTCGACGGGAAGCACGTGGCCGACTCGACCGACGAGATCATGCCGCGCGACGGAGTCTCGCGCGAGGAGGCAGCGGCCGAGTTGATGGAGAACGTCTACTCCATGCCCATCGCCCTGCGCCGGCCCGGCAAGGCTCACGAAGCAGGTGAGCTGATGGCCTTCCTGCTGTCCGAGAGGGCCGCCTATCTGAACGGCGCCATCATCAACATCGACGGCGGAACGGACTTCTAGCCGTCCGGCAGCTGATGCCGAGCCGCGGCCCTGCATCGTCGGACGAGCGGGACCGCCGCCGCCTCATCCGCACCCGCGCGCGGCACGGCGTCGACGGCAACAAAGAGTTCACTGAATGCTGGATCTTTCCCAAGGCAGATTGCTAGCGTCGCGCCGGTCCCGCACGGCACTCGGCGCCGGGCTCCGACCGACAAAGGCTCTGTCCATCGAAGAGGACCGACATGACGACCTTCGCTCTCCTGCACGGCGGCTGCCACGGAGGGTGGTGCTGGGAACGCACCATTCCCCACCTCGAGCAGCTCGGACACCGGGCCGTGGCGCCGGATCTGCCCGAGGACGACCCGTCCAAGGGAGCCGCGGACTGGGCCGACATGGTCGTCGACGCGCTCGCGGGTGAGGACGACGTCGTAGTGGTCGGACACTCGTTCGGCGGTCTGGCCGTGCCGGTCGTCGCCTCCCAGCGACCGGTCCGCCGCATGGTGTTCCTGGCGGCCATGGTGCCCATGCCCGGCATGACCTATGCCGAGTACCTCGCCACCCCGGAGGGCGCCGGCGCGATCACCATGCCGATGGACCGCCTGCACTACGACGACCGCGGCCGGTCGATCGTCCCGGAGGCCGTCGCGCGGGAGATCTTCTTCCCGGACTGTGACGAGGAGGACGTGGTGAGGGCGATCCCGCGGCTGGTCCCGGGTGCGCCGACGCCCTTCGCCGAGCACTGTCCGGTCGAGCAGTGGCCCGACGTGCCGTCCACCTACATCCTCATGACCGAGGACCGGGCGGTGAGCCCGGAGTGGTCGCGCCGGGTCAGCCGCACCCGCCTCGGTGGGGATCCGGTGGAGCTTCCCGGCGGTCACTCGCCGTTCTACTCCCGTCCGGCCCTGCTGGCCGAGACACTGGCGTCCTTGTGACCAGCGAGGACGGACGCCCGGCCGTCCATTCCCGACGGGCGTGGCGTCGGTCACGCCGGATAAAAAATACTGGCCTCGACTTCGTGTCCGACGGCCGGTTCCTCCTCGGCCTCGGCGCGTCCGGTCCGCAGGTAGTGGAGGGGTTCCATGGGGTGCCCTACACGGCGCCGCTGGCCCGCACCCGTGAAGATGCCACTGTGCGTGTTCGGGAGTTCCGATGGCGGAAGGGCCAGCACAGGGGCAGGGGCAGCCACGATCGTCATACCGCGGGGGCGCCGCTGGTGGGCGTCAGGCCAGCGTGGCCGTGAGGGTGGTGGTGGTGCCGGTCAGCGCCTGGCTGACCGGGCAGTTCGCCTTCGCGTCCTCGGCCGCCTTCACGAACCCGTCCTTGTCCAGACCGGGGACGTCGCCGTTCACCACGAGGTGGATGCCGGTGATCCCAGCGCCCGGCTCGAAGGTCACGTCTGCCTGAGTCTCCAGCTTCCGCGGCGGCGTGCCGGCCTGGGTGAGCCCGTGCGAGAGCGCCATCGAGAAGCAGGACGAGTGGGCCGCCGCGATGAGTTCCTCGGGGCTGGTCAGACCGGCCGGGGCCTCGGATCGGGCTGGCCAGCATACGGGGAACGCGCCGATGCCCGATGAGGCGAAGGTGACGGTGCCCTTGCCCTTGACGAGGTTGCCTTCCCACGCGGTCTGCGCGGTGCGGGTGGTTGCCATGTTGGTAGCTCCTGTCCGGACTGCTGCCTCGCTCGGCCTGGCGTCTTGCCGGGCCGACAGGAGAACGACCGTTCTCCTTCGGTTGGTTGCCGAGAGAACGATGGTTCTCGCTGGCAAGTGATGCGGGCCAGATCTCATCCGGGAGGAACGGGGATGGATCTCGACGTGGCCTCGCATCGGGTCCTGGACACGGCGGAGTCGCTGTTCTACGCGCGTGGGGTGCAGGCGGTCGGGATGGACGAGATCCGGGCCGCCTCCGGCGTCTCGCTCAAGCGTCTCTACCAGCTCTTTCCCGCCAAGGAGAAGCTGGTGCAGGCATACCTGGAGCGGTGTGACCGTCGTCAGCGCGAGCGACTGATCGACTTTGCGGACGCCCGCGAGACGCCCACCGAGCGGATTCTTGCGATCTTCGACTACCTGGTTGTCTGGTTCAGCGAGCCCGGCTTCCGCGGCTGCGCCTTCATCAACTGCTACGGCGAACTCGGCGCAAGTTCGACCGCTGTCACCGCGGCGGCGCGTGTCCACAAGCGAGCGTTCCAGCGATACCTCGCGGACCTCGTCGCGGCGGCCTGCGCGCCCGCGTGGCTGGCCGACCACCTGGCACTGCTCGTCGAGGGTGCGCTGACCACGGCTGCGATCTTTGGTTCTGTCGAGCCAGCCCACCAGGCACGTGACGCCGCTCGCCTCCTGCTGGCGGCGGCACAGGCCGGAGAGCATGAGCCGATCTGAGCTTGTCGTCCAACCTGCCCCCCGTTGGCCACCGCAGGTCCGTGCCCTCCGAGGTGTCGGGTCCAACAGCGGGTTGACTGCCTCACGACGATGGAGCGCTGTTCTGCCCGACAGACTTGTGCGGCTCGGCAACCGAGTCTCGTCGGACGAGCTCGCCGGCGATCCGGATGACGTTCGCGTCGGGCTCCGGGATGTCGTCGAGCGCACCTGGTTCGTCGAGCGCGAGCTGGACGGCGAGCTGTCCCATTTCGCGGTGGGGAAGACGCACGGTGGTCAACGGGGGGTCGAGCTCGGAGGCGATGAACTCCTGGTCGTCGAATCCGACGATGGACAGGTCGTCAGGCACGCGGAGACCGTGGTTGCGGGCGGCGCGGTAGGCACCCATCGCGATCCGGTCGTTGTAGCAGAACACTGCGGTCGGTCGCTGGTCATCGGGCAGGTCGATCAAGTTGGACAGGACGAGGCCGCCACGGACGAACGGGGTCGTCTCCACGTGTAGCGAAGGCTGGTACTCGAGCTCGTGCTCGGTGAGAGCCGCCCGGAATCCCTCGAGCCGCAGCTGGGAGGCGGGAGGGTGCTGGTGGTCGTCGAGGAAGGCGATTCGTCGGTGACGGGCCCTGACGAGTTCGGTGACGACCTCGTAGGCGCCCTTCCGGTCGTCGGGAACGATGGAGCGGTGACACCCGTCGCGCGTCTCACAGTTGAGAAAGACAGTGTTCGCGGGCAGGCCGAGTGGTGGATCCACCACTCGGTGGTACATGCAGCCGTAGATGAAATGCCCGACCTGCTGCTGGACCAGTTGGTCGATGGCCCGTTCCTGGAGCGCCAGTGGCGCGTTCGGGCCGAGGTTGACGACGAAGAGCAGGTAGCCGTGCCGCGCGGCTTCGTCCTGCGCGGCGGCGAGCATGCCGACGGCGAACGGCGTGGTGGTCACCTCGTCCGAGATGAACCCGATCGTGCGTGTCTCCTGGGTCCGAAGGCTGCGCGCGACGATGTTCGGGCGGTAGCCCAGGTCTTCCGCGGCCTGCTGGACACGTCGGCGCGTGGCGTCAGGGACGCGGATGCCGTCTCGGCGGTCGTTCAGGACGACGGACACGGTGGTCACCGAGACCCCTGCGGCCTGTGCGACGTCCTTGAGCGTCGGCCGACGAGTCGTCGTCAACCCCTCCACCTCCCGGAACGAGCTGTGCCCTGTCGCGCCCGCTGAATATCGTCTCAGGACTCCAGTCCGGCGCGTGCTGACACGGATCAGCAACCCACTCTTGACGCTGAAGAAACGATACTCCATAGTTGGCGAAACGTTTCTTCACGACCCTGACGACGGGCCGATGGTGGCGAGTCGCTGGGCGGGGGCCAGGAGGCCAGGAGGAGTGACCATGAGTCGGTTAAGGATCGGGCGACGCGGGGCGGTGATGCTCGCCGGTGCCGCGGCGGCAGCCCTTGCGCTGTCCGCGTGCGGCACGGCCTCGGCCGGAGGGGGTGGCAGCGCCGGTGAGCTGACGCTGTGGACGCACAATGCCGGCAACCCGGCGGAGCTCGCGATCGTCAAGCAGATCGTCGCGGACTACAACGCCAGCCAGAGCAAGTACAAGGTCAAGGTCCAGGCGTTCCCGCAGGAGTCGTACAACGACGCCATCGTTGCGGCGGCGACCGCGAAGAAGCTGCCGTGCATCCTGGACACCGACGCTCCGACCGTGCCGAACTGGGCCCACGCGGGCTACCTCTCGCCGCTCGACCTGCCGCAGGACCTTGTCGCGAAGCAGCTCAAGAGCACTCTGGGCGAGTACAACGGCAAGCTGTACTCGGTCGGCCTGTACGACGCGGCACTCGGTCTTTTTGCGCACAAATCCGCGCTCGAAGCGGCCGGCGTCCGGATCGCGACGGTCGACCACCCGTGGACCGCAGCGGAGTTCGCCGACGCGCTGTCGAAGATCAAGGCTGGGGGCAAGTACCAGTACGCCTTTGACCTGGGCACCGGTGACACCGGCACCGAGTGGTGGACCTATGGCTACTCGCCGTTCCTCCAGAGCTTCGGTGGCGACCTGATCGACCGTAGCTCCTACAAGACCGCGGATGGCGTGCTCAACGGCCCCGCCGCGCTGAGGTGGACGAACTGGTTCCAAAGCCTCGTGAAGGACGGATACACCCCGGCGAAGTCCGGGTCGGACGCGTTCGCCGACTTCGTCAACGGCAAGTCGGCGATGGTGTGGTCGGGCATCTGGAACGCGGCCAACCTGTCGAAGCTCGGCGACGACGGCGTCGTCATGCCCCCTCCGGACTTCGGCAACGGTCCGAAGATCGGCGGCGGCTCCTGGCAGTGGGCGGTGAGCTCGACCTGCGGCCAGAAAGACGCGGCAGTGGACTACATCAAGTTCTCCCTGAACAAGAAGTACCTCGCCGAGATGGCCGAGCAACTGAACAACGTACCGGCGACCGACGAAGCTGCGGCGATGGTCCCTGGCTGGCAGCCCGGCGGTAGCAAGCGGTTCTTCCTGGACGAGTCGACCAGGTACGCAACGATCAGGCCGCCGACACCCGGCTACCCGTTCCTCACCACGACCTTCGCCAAGGCCGCGCAGGACATCATCGCCGGCGGTGACCCGAAACAGATCCTCGACCAGGCCGTCTCGGACATCGACGCGGACCTCAAGTCCAACGACTACTACGGCTACTAGGCGCGGACCGAGCGCCACAGCCAGCGTCGTACCGCTGGGCGCGGGCCCGTTCCGACGGGCCCGCGCCCCCGTCCACCGCAGCATCCAGCATCTCTCGGGGCGTTGCGAAGGAAAGATGAATGCCGTGTCTGAGCAGATCGCAGTCGTTTCCTCGGGAAGGACCAGTCCCATCTCGCGCCGCGGCGGTTTACGCCGCGCGCGTCGCGCCGAAGCGCGTTCGGCCCGCGCCTTCGTCGCTCCCGCAGTCCTGCTGCTCCTAGCCTTCTTCTTCGTCCCGATCGCGCTCTGCTTCGTTCTCTCGTTCACGAACGCGCGACTGGTCTCGCCCGAGGGTCCTCAGTTCGTGGGCTTTGACAACTTCACCCGGCTCTTCCATGACCCACTGTTCTTACGGTCGTTGCGGAACACCGCCTACTTCGGGGCGGTTGTCGTTCCGCTCCAGTCCGCCTTCGCGCTGCTGTTGGCGCTGCTGATCAACTCTCGGATCCGTGGCGTCAATGTCTATCGGGCGGTGTACTTCCTGCCGGTGGTGACCTCGATCGTCGTCGTCTCCATTCTGTGGACCTTCATGTATCAGCGGGACGGCCTGGTCAACCACATGCTTCAGGCTGTTTCGTTCAACGTCATCCAGGGTGCAGATTGGCTGAATAACCCGTCGACGGCTATGCCCGCGATCATCTTCATGTCGATCTGGCAGGCGGTCGGCTTTCACATGGTCATCTGGCTGGCCGGTCTGCAGACCATTCCCGGCGACCTGTACGAGGCAGCAGAGCTAGACGGCGCCGGGAGGTGGCAGAGATTCCGCTACGTCACCTGGCCCGGTCTGCGTGCCACCCGCACGTTCATCCTCGTGACGATCACGATCGCTGCGCTGAGCCTCTTCGCGCAGATCAACATCATGACCAACGGTGGACCGCTCAACTCGACCTCGACTGTCGTTTTCCAGGCTGTTCGCGCCGGCTACCAGCAGCAGCAGACGGCGTACGCGTCGGCGATCTCGCTCGTCTTCTTCGTCATCGTGCTCAGCGTCTCGTTGGTGCAGCGCTACCTCACACGCGAGAAGGACTGACCTATGGCCGTCATGACGACCACACGGGTCGGCGCCCACGCCGCGGCGAGCCAACCAGCTCGCAGGCGCGGCGGTGCCCGTACGGGAGCAAGCGTCGCTGGCTACGTCGGACGCACAGTGCTCGCCCTCTTCTTCTTGTTCCCGATCGTCTTCATGGTCGTCTCGTCGCTGAAGCCGGATGACCAGATCTTCGCCGATCTCAGCTCGCCGAAGGCTTTCCTCCCCGTCGGCGACATCTCGCTCGACAACTACAGGGCGGTGTTCGACACCGTGCCGGCCGGGCGTTTCCTCGTGAACTCGATCGTGATCTCCCTGCTCACCGTGGCCTTTGGGATCCTGGTCAACAGCCTGGCCGCCTTCGCCCTGTCCCGGATGCGGTGGCGCGGGAGGGGCTTGGTCCTGACGGCAGTCATCGCGACGCTGGTCGTCCCGTTCGAGACGTTCGCTCTGCCACTCGTCTGGTGGGTCAACAAGCTGCCCTGGCTCGTGGTCCAGAACCACCAGCTCCTGTGGTCCTTCGGCTGGCTCGACTCCTACAGGGTGCAGATCATCCCGTTCATCGCGAACGCGTTCTCGATCTATCTCTTCTACTCCTACTTCTCGAGCATTCCGAAGGAGCTCGACGAAGCGGCCCGTGTGGACGGGGCGAGCTGGTTCCGGATCTACCGCAGCGTCGTCATGCCGCTGTCGGGGCCGGCGGTCGCGACGGTCGCGATCCTGACGTTCCTCGCAGCCTGGAACCAGTTCCTCTGGCCGCTCATGGTCGTACAGTCCGAGAACCGGCGCCCGGTCATGGTCGGGATCCAGTACTTCTTCCAGCTCAACGTGGCGTGGGGCCCGATGATGGCCTACGCAACCCTGATCACAGTACCGGTCCTCGTGCTCTTTTTGTCCTTCCAGCGCGCGTTCATCGGCAGCATCGCGTCGAGCGGGGTGAAGGGGTGAGCCCACCGCCCCGAGTCGGCTGCCAGGTCAGGCCGGCCGTCCACTTCACCGCAGCCAATGGCTGGATCAACGATCCGCTCGGCGTCACTTGGCGCGACGGCCACTACGAGCTGTTCTACCAGGCTCTTCCGGGCTCGGTCGCCTGGAATCCGCGGTGCCGTTGGGGTCATGCGACGAGCCCCGACCTTCTCACCTGGACACATCAGCCGCTCGCCCTCGAACCGGACGAGGATGAGCTCGGCTGCTGGTCGGGGGGGCTCGTGGTCCCGGATGCGTCGTCAGCGCGGTCGGCACGGATTTTCTACACATCGGTCGATGAGCCTGCCGTCGACCTCGGTGCCGTCCGAGTCGCCCGGCCCGCGGACGATGACTGGTTGCAATGGAACAAGGGTGATGTCGTCGTCACGCCTCCCCCGCAGGAGGACCTGCGGGTGTTCCGCGACCCGGTCGTCCGCAGGGACGGTGATCGATGGCGCATGGTCGTCGGTGCCGGCTACCGGGACGGCACTCCGGCCGTGCTCACATTCCTGTCCACCGACCTGGAGGACTGGACCTATGACGGGGTGCTGGCAAGCACGCAGACCTCGCCTACTGGTCCCCTGCCGTCAGGCGAGGCATGGGAGTGCCCGCAGTTGCTGCGGCTCGGCGATCGACACGTCCTCGTCGTCTCTACCTGGCGGGACGGCTCAACCCACGACGTCCTCGCGGGGGTGGGCACGTTCGAGCACGGCCGGATGCGCGTACAGCGATGGCAGCGGCTGACGCACGGGACCGGCCACTACGCAGCGACGGAGTTTCTCGATGCCGACGACGAACCATGCCTGCTCTTCTGGATCCGTGAGGTCGCGGACCTCGATGCCTCCTGGACCGGCGTACTCAGCGTCCCCTACCGCCTGAGCCTCGACAGCGCCCATGGAGACCTGGTGCGACTCACGCCGCATCCAGTCGTTCCTGCCCCAGGCGCGGACGAGCGAGCAACCGGTGTGCGGCATCTCGTGCTTACTGACGGCGATGTCATCCACCTGGCCCCTGCCGGGCAGCCTCCGTCGTCCGTGCAGGTGCGGTACGAGTGGGGAACGGTGAGCGTCACCTCGTACGGCGCCCAGACGGTTGTCGACGACGTCACAGGGCCGGTGCACGTTCTGGTGGACGGCCCGGTCGTCGAGGTGTGCACCGGCACGTCGCTCGTCGGTGTGGGAACCGCCGGCCCGACGACGCTCGTCGATCCGCTCGAAGGTGCCGGACCCGAGCAGCGAGACATGTGATGGAACGAGGCCCCCGGCCTCCTTGGCTCGTTGCCGACACCGGAGACACCAACGCACGCTTTGCCCTCGCGGACCCCCACGCGAGCACGTATTTCGAGCCCATCGCGACGGCGACCGTCGCTGCCCCGGAGCGAGCGAGCGGCCGATGACCGCCCGCGAAACGCTCGTCGTCGGCGAAGCACTTGTCGACGTCGTGGACGGCAACCCCCTGCCCGGCGGCAGCGCAGCCAATGTCGCCGTCGCCCTCGGGCGGTTGGGCCAGTCAGTCTCGCTCGCAACCCAACTGTGCGACGACGAACCTGGACGGCTCGTGCGGGAGCACCTCGAGTCATCCCGAGTCGCGGTCCGCGCAGAGGCCGGCGCACGTACATCTGTGGCTCGGGCGGTGGTGGACTCAACCGGATCGGCGAGCTACGAGTTCGATGTCGAGTGGAATCCGGACTTCGACGATCTGGTCAGCAGCCACGCGGTGCATGTCGGATCGTTTTCAGCCCTGACGGGCTCCGCGGTGCGCGACGTCTTGGGCCGGTCGACCGGAACGATCACCTACGACATCAACGTCCGACCACAGCTCATGCCCGCCAATGCCCGCCGCGACGTCGAGGCGCTGATCGAACGAGCGGATCTCGTCAAGGCCTCGGAGGAAGACCTCGCCTGGTTGTACCCGTCCATGCCTGCCGATCGGGCCGCGCGCGCTCTTGTGGACCTCGGTCCCCGCGCGGTGTTCCTGACCCGGGGTGCCTCGGGCGCAGTGCTCCTGACGCGCGACCGCGCGATCGCGATACCCGCGGTAGACGTCGACGTCGTCGACACGATCGGGGCCGGGGACACCTTCGCAGCCGGTCTTCTCCATGCGCTCGATCGAGAAGGGTTCCTGGGCGGTCCGCTCACGGCCGGAGAGGAGGTCCTCGTGCGCGCCGGACGGTTCGCAGCCTGGTTGGCAGCCCAGACTGCGGCCAGGCAGGGAGCAGACCCGCCCTGGGACGCCATCTACGAGGAGGTCCTCGAACTCCACCCGACGCAGGACACCCGAGCGAAATGATCCCGATGGCATCAACCACCTTCGACAAGGCGCAATGCCGGTACGCCGGCGTGGAGACACCGGCAGTCCCTGGAATCCAGGGTGTGGGGTGCCGGAAGTGCGCCACCGGGGTTGACCTGGGTCTTTAGGCAGCCCGTTCGTACTCGTTGATCAGTCCGCCGAGGACAGGTCGACGCCTGATCCTTTCCGCCGTGAGGTCGGCGATGGGATGGTCGGGTCGGGGCGGTTGGAGCTGGAGGGCGCGGTGTGGGCGTCGTCCGTTGTAGTGGCGCGTACTCGGTCAGGACGGTTCGTAGGTGTCGTTCGCTGAAGATCAGCATTCGGTCGGTGACCTCGGCGCGGACGGTACGAACCGTTCCGCGTATGCGTTCGCGCGGGCAGCTTGAGGCTGAATTCGAGGTCGTCGCGGTGCGCGCCCCGGCGCCCGGTGTCGCGGTCGCGCAGATCCGCCGGCGAGCACGCGACGGCGACGGGTTCTTCAAGATGGCCCTGTACACCCTGGTCGAGCGGGACGGCCGGTGGTGGCTGGCCGCCGCGCAGAACACTCCGATCGTCGAGGCGCCGGTCTAATCGCGACCGTCGTCGCGATCTCGGTATGCGACGCCGGCCGAGGCCCTGTGCTGTCGAGTTCACGGGTGGCTACGTGGCGTTGGGGGTAGAGATGTAGCGGGCGCGCATGGCCTGGCTGGCGGCGGGTCCCGCGGTGAAGACGTAGGTGTCGCTGTCGTCGAGGCGGCGGCCGGTCTTCGCGTCGATGACGACGGGTTCCACTTCTTCTCCACTGTTCGCGTCGACGAGGATCATGCTGCGCTGCTCTGCGGGGAGGCGGGCATTGCCCCACGCCGCCAGTGTCACGATCACCGGGCGCAGTGAGCGGCCGAGGTCGGTCAGGACGTACTCGTGGCGGACCGGGTTGGTCTGGTAGGGGCGGCGTTCCAGCAGACCGTCGGCGACGAGGGTCTTGAGGCGGGCGGTGAGCATGCTGGAGGAGATGCCGAGGCTGTCCTGGAACTGGTCGAAGCGGGTGTAGCCGTCGAAGGCGTCGTGCAGGATCAGCAGCGTCCACCACTCACCGATGTGCTGCACCGTCGTCGACAGCGGGCACTCGCGGTCCTCCAGCCTGATCCGGCTCGCCATGGCGACCCCTCCCTGGTAGCTGCTAAAGTCGAAGTCACTGACTTTTATTTTAGCAGTAGCTATGGGGTGTGGGCATCGAGGATGCCCGCGTCCGAAAGGGTCAGCGTCGTGACCTACATCGTTCCTACCGAGTCCCTGCACGGCCGCCGTGCGCTGGTCACCGGTGGTACCGGGGGCACGGGCGCGGCCATCGCCCGCCGCCTCGCCCACGCCGACGCGACCGGGCTGGTCACCGGCCGCCGCCAGCCAGACGCCCTCGACCCGAAGCTGTTCATCCCCGCCGACCTCGCCACCGCCGCCGGAGCGGCGACCGTGGTGGCCGAAGCGCTCGACCGCCTGGGCGGCGTCGACATCCTGGTCCACAATCTCGGCGGTTCCGAGGCACCGTCGGGCGGATTCGCCGCCCTCGGCGAGGACGACTGGGCCACCGAGTTGACCATCAACCTGCTGGCAGCGGTCCGCCTGGACCGCGGCCTGCTGCCCGGCATGATCGAGGCCGGAAAGGGGGCCATCGTCCATGTCTCTTCCATCCAGCGCCGGATGCCGCTGTGGAACGGCACCCTTGCCTACGCCGCCGCCAAGGCCGCGCTGACCACCTACAGCAAAGGGCTGGCCAACGAGGTCGCCCCGCGCGGGGTGCGCGTCAACACCGTATCGCCCGGCTTCATTCAGACC
>Ga0207641_10002038_pt1 | contig 19240 bp, 17 predicted proteins | sample KBSSwiS62_FD_184306 | JGI IMG/M metagenome (GOLD analysis project Ga0207641, IMG submission 184306) | Switchgrass rhizosphere microbial communities from Kellogg Biological Station, Michigan, USA - KBS Switchgrass S6-2 (SPAdes) (version 2) | ecosystem: Host-associated > Plants > Roots >... | reverse complement strand
CTGGCTCAAGAGCCCGATTCCGAAGAACGTCTGGCGTTGGAAGTCGAATTGCAAAGCTACATCGCGGTGTTGCCGTTGGAACGATTGCGGATCGCGGCGGCGCAATTGAAAGCGCTGACCCAGGGTCACTAGTCCCTCCATCCCCCAACTGGCCTTTATATTTTCGAGCAGGGGCAACAGCGAGAGTCGCTGTCAGTCCCTGCGCGTCCTGCAAAGAAAACACGCCAGAAGCACTGGACTTCCTCGAACACCCGAGCGGTACTGGATCTTCATACTGTGAACGTGAGGGTAGGGGATGTCAGCGCGTAAGGGCAATCATCCAAATGACACAACCGGCAGCGAGAACAGTGCGGCTCCGGTCACTGCGACAGTTGCCGCAGACTCAGCCGAATGGGTTGAACGGCAGCAACTGGAAGCGGTGCTGCACGATTATGCGGCGGCATTACCGATGGAACGGTTGCGCATTGCGGTCTTGCAGATGAAAGCGTTGGTCGAGTTGTAATTCACCGCAGCGCAACGCGCGATCAATGCGCTCAGCGCGATCTCGAGCAATGATTATTTGGCCGCGCGAATCGGCGTCACCGCCGTCTCGGTCGCCCCCGTTGCTGCTGCGAGGGCGTCGGCCAGCGCCTCATGGGAACCCTTGCATAACTTGCTCACCGCATCGCGATTCTTCGCCAAGAAGAGACCGATCAGGTCAGCTTGCGAGCGATTCATTTCCGGCACAATGGACACGATCGCGGCCGCAAAATGGTCGCCAATTTCCAACATCAGATCGTGCCGATCTGCCTCTGCTTTACTGGTGTGCATGCTCTTGTCTCTATCGACTTGCCACATCGGGATAACGGCCATCAAGGGTTCCTTCTTATCGGGCTAAAGGGTTTTGCTGGCGCAACAGTACTGTATATAAAAACAGTATGTCAATGTGCGCTTGGTGACTCTTGGCAAAATGGATAGTTGAAGTGCAAGAACCATCGGATGCCCAGGACGGGAGATGAATGAGCGAGGCGGAAGTAATCGCTGAGGACTGGCAGCGTTTTATCTGAAGTAGGATTTTTCTAGAGCTCTACAAATCGAGGCAGCATCATCAGCCCTACACCAACCATTAAAATAGCCCAGGTATTTTCGATGAAATAGGGATAACCGATGAGCGCAATGCCCGTATATCGACAGACGAGATTCGCTTTGTTTTTTCCATAGATAAAATAGCCAACGCCGATAGAGCCAAAAATAAGACCCAAAATTAAAGTGGTGCTATTAGGCAATTTTAATGACCTCGACTATCGTACTCGCCACTTTCCCCTCGCATTTCACGCGACACCAATGCATGTTAGTAATTCGCCGATACAGGTTCGACGATGACGGCAGTACCATAACAGAGTACCTCCGTCAGGCCAGCCATTAGCTCAGTGGCATCGTAGCGCATACCCACGATCGCATTTGCGCCCAATTGATCGGCGTGAGCGCACATTAATTGGTAGGTCTCTGCGCGCGTCTGTTCGCAGAGATTGCTATAGATCGTGATATTGCCGCCAAATAATGATTGCAGGCCGCCGAAGATATTGCCAACGATGGAACGAGAGCGGACAGTGATACCGCGAACGACCCCAAGACTTTTTGTAATTTGATAGCCTGGAAATTCCAGCGTCGTTGTAACCATCGCATTTTGCATTGATCTATTCCTTCATTGAAATTCGGACGATCGCGCTGTAATACCATTTTTTGTCAACGCGGTACCAGTTACGAAGAGCGTGTCTTAGCAGGGCATTGATTCATGTGAATAGCCACGCCAATGGACTATATCAATAGTCGCATCCGCTTAACCCATCAAAAACCTAAATAACAGACAGGTCCGGTTCATTTGGCAAAAGCGGAGTTCTTTTTTTTTAAGAATCGCCGACCGACGCTCTGGCCGAAACGCGGGTAACCATGCGGCAGTAAATCGGCCTTTGCCGTCGTTCGCCATTTTTAAAGGCCAATAACGCCACCGCAGCATAAAGTGTGGAGAGTCAAGGAGGAGCTGCCTGAGCTTTCTCTTGCGACTACTCACAAATTCTCACTGGTAACAATATTACACTGCTAAAAGAATTCGAAACGCTGACTTATCAAAACCGTCTAATCCCGCAAAGAATATTTTTAATGCATCAGCACTCCGCCGTTGACGTGATACACCTGACCATTGATCCACTGGCCATCGTTCGACAACAGCATAGCAACGACACCCGCTATGTCTTCCCCTTTTCCCAGTCGACGGTTTGGCGTACGTGCGAGCGTTGTTTCGATAAGTTCTTTGGGTAGATTTTCCATCATTTCTGGCGTAATGGTGACGCCGGGCGAAACACAGTTTGAAGTAATACCTTCACGGCCCCAGCGCGATGCAACATGTCGCATTAGCGCATTTAAACCGCTTTTCGATGCACCATAAGATGGACGGACGGGCTCGCCAAGATCGGCCGATGCGGAGCTGGTGTAAACGATAGCTCCACCGCCCGCGTTCAACAGATGGGGAAGTACCGCACGTGTACATAATAAATGGCCGCGCAGATTTACTAAAAACGTGCGATCGAAATCTTCGAGCTCGACCGCAAGTGCATCGCTGTCGCGCATTATCGTACGCAAATCTGCAGCATTAACGTGCGCACCGTCGAGTCGACCTAATTTTTTAACTGCGGCTGCAATGGCTTTATTGACGCTGCCTTCGTCGGCAATATCAATCGGTATGGCAAATGCCTCGCCACCTTTGCGAGTAATTTCAGTTGCGACTCTGATAGCGCCGGCTTCATTGATGTCGGTGCAGCAAAGACGAGCACCTTCGGACGCAAGCCGATATGCCGTGGCAGCGCCGATTCCGCTACCGGAGCCAATGATGATAATCGCCTTATTTTTTAATCTATCCTGCATGGTCTTCTCCGATTATTAAGACAGGAAAAAATTTGGAATCTATTTCAACAGCTATTTGAAAGAAATTTATCTATGTATTTTCATTATAATCTGAAGTTTAGTAGCACTCGCTTAATGGTCGTTATAGTCGAATATAAGATTTTGGGTGTACAAAAGCGGATGGCTGCTTTCAAGCAGCGTTTGCAGGTCCTTGAGTGGCAGCTTCGGCCGAATTTAAGTTGATAAAAAAATTATTTATGCGGCAACAACTCGGCCATAGCGGTCATTAACATGTTTGATTTTGGGCATTGGTATAGCATCAAATTCAGCAGTGACAACATGCAGTAACGGGCAGAGTGGGCTGTTAACATCCAGATTTATAGTTAATTATTTCTTTCATTTCTAGCCATTTGTTATTTACGGTAGCAAGCCAAAGAGTAAGAGCTAGAGGATGACCATGATTACCTAAAATAGCGAGCACGAAGCCGTTTAAATCACCATTAAATGCTTTCAGAAATTCAGCGGTAGTCTGCCTATCACGACCAGAGGGATTGGGATTGGATTCTGGGTGCGTGTGCCACAATCCGATCGGATACAAACCATGACCAAACAAGCTTTTTCGATCGAGAGTAGCTTGCAGCGGGTCGGGGTTAAACGCATGGCGGGATCGATGATCTGTCGCGTATGGCCCAGTAGCTTTTGATGTAATGACTATTTCATGTTGTGGGGCTGAACTAAACAGCTGGCCGCCCGCTTCTTTTTGATGCCCGCGAACTTGCGCATGCTCATACATATGTGTCAATACCGGCTCTTCCAATATGAGATACCCTGGCCGATCGGGGAAAGCGAAAGATCGACTATTCATACCAGGACCTTTCGATAATTATTCCATCATGCGCGGCAGCTTCTGATGCCCAGTCTCGATGGATTAAGCCTGCATAATGAGCATCAAGGAAACGCTGTCCTCTAATCCAGCTACGTTGAACAGATGTCGATATTTTACCGTCGATAAGAGCAAGTGCTGATTCGGATACCAACGCGACGGCGTGCATTGCAGCAGCTGCTGTATAGCTTTGAAAGCGACTGCTGCAACCGGGTTCTCGTTGAATCACATCGGGTGGCCAGGTTACCGATTGCAATTCTTCGAGGGGATCTATGATCGTTCGCATCCACCGATTATGTTTTGTTAATAGACATGCATGTGCAGCAGCAACATAGGGTTCCATCCATCCGATAAGTAGCGGACAAGGATTCTGTTGTCGTGCAATTTCTAGCAACGCCCGAACTTCAGGTTCACCCGTCAAATCTAAAACTACGTTTACGCTGTCGAGATCATAGCGTTGAAGCCAAACATTAGCTTTAATGGGCTGAGGGTCGAGCTGGCATGCTGGGTGTGCAAGTCCAATGCGGGTAGCGACAGCATTCGCCTTACGATCATTTAGCGATTCAGCACCCAGTAAATGCCGACCAATATTGGCAGCCTTAAAAAAATCTGGATCTACGATAGTGATGTGACCAACTCCTGCCCGTGCAAGTTGGTCAATGACTAAGCTTCCAAGTGCGCCAGCGCCAAAAACAACAACATGGCTTTGCTGCCGCAAACTAACCTCATTATGTTGATCTCGGCCATAAGTCCAGTGTGGATCTAAGCGCTCAACAGATAGCGGTAGCATTCGCAAAACTAACTGCTCTCGCATTTTTCTTTTAGTTCCTACCATTCGAATGGGGCCGCCGGGCATCAAGAAACCATAAGAGCACCGCGGGCTTCTCATTAGCACGATTCGGTGGCGTTTTTTTCGCCATTGATGTGGATGAAATTGCTGAGTTTGGGTAGCACTAAGCCGATAAGACAAAATTTCTTCTACGTCGGTTTGATTTCTTGGCCACGTAAGTGGCGTTAATTCATGTGCGATAGGAATTTCCGCAACAATTACTTGCTCAATTTGTTGTTGGTGATTTGAAGTGGATTGAATGTAGCGGTTGGTTAATGATTCTTCGCCTACGAACACGGTGCGGTTTGTTACAAGAAGTTTCGCTGAATATACCTGTGACACCGTTGCTCGTTCATTTGTTATGTATATCTGCGTGATGGGATTGTACTGAGAGAGAGTTCGTCCAACCCACAAGCTCCAATAATTTTCGGATTCTTTTTCAAAATCAATATCGAGTTCACCGGTTATCCATGGCTGAAGAAATGTTGTTTCAAACGCATGTATTAAATAATCAAGGCGATCTTCATCTGATTGGCCGCTGAGCGGGCCTGGGTCCCCATCGTCGATACAAAGCATCCCGTTTGTTTCAACATGGGGGACGCGGAATATTGCTTTGGGTGGTAATTGAAGTCGTGCTAAATCCGTGGGAAATGTTTTTGGAATTAACAGATGTGCGTAATCAAACTCTCTGCCAGGTGGGAACGATGGCAATTTTAAAGCGTAAGCCTGCGCGAACCCTGCCGGCGCTGAGACCTCGTTCAGAAGCGCCGGGTGGTTCCGCAGAAATTCGTTAATGTCTCCCAAAGCTATTACCGAGCGACAACTAGAGTCACGCGAGTCCTCGTGTCGGCGTTACTGGGGTCACCTTCGTTGGAGCTTTTGGCGCAAGACCGCCGCCTGGTGTGGGCGATGTTGCTCCGACACAACCAAAAACGCGCTGCACTTTGGTACGCACATCTTCAGGCGTTTTCGCGAGAAGAATTTCGTTGAGATCTTGGGCGAGGCGTTTGCACCAAAATTCAAAGGCTTGTTTACGTAGGCCGCCGTCATGGTTCCAGCGTTCAGCGAAGTTTTCGCCTTCTACGGTTGGATTTGCAATCCAATATTCGCCATTCTGAATATCAACCATATAGGGAAGTAGCTCGGCCAATTCGATGAGAAGATCAATAGGATGAGCAAACGTAGTCCCGTTATCAGCTAGCCCTTCATAGCATTGCGTTAATAAGGTAGCGATGATTACCGAGATCGGTTGATATTCCGATTGTAGTAAGCCGCGTTGTACAGTGATGTCTCTGTGGCGTTTGAAAAGACGAATTGCAACACGCAATGTGTCTGACAATGGAACCTCTTGCGACGGTACAGGTGTCACGCTATCCATTGCAGCTTTATTAAGCGCCGTCTCCAGCAAAAGGGTGCGGAGTACAATTCGTCCGGCTTGAGTGTTTACCCATTTGCCAAAACCTTCCGGATTAGATGTTTTCCATGCTTTCGTTGGGCGATCAACCACGGCCAAAGCAGTTTCAGAGTAAAGAGACGTTCTGTATCTTGTCTCCCTCCTGATTTCAAACGAAGCCTGAGCTAATGGTATCGATGGGGTGAAGTCGATATAAAACCGCTCGCTTGGAAAAAGCACGCGCCAGCAGCGGTTTTTCTCTTCCAGTTCGAAATCTTCTAGGCCAGCCCCTACCTGATCAAAAAAACCCATCGGGTCGGATGCATGTATTTGCGTAACATCAACTTGACAAACTGCATCAATATCAAATTTTGTCGAAGTTGCCGGCGCAATTAGAGTTTGCGTTTGTGTTGAACCTTGTGGAAAAACGCTAATTGCCTGCTGGGGCCAATGTAAACGCTCTACGAGATGTTCGCCGATACGTTTATATTCCTTTGCTGCTTTTTCCGCGACTTCTGAGTCGACTGTAATACGTTTATTAACGATGTCCAGCTCACGAGCCCAGACTATCATTGAGTCCATAAAAGGTCGTTGTGCCAGCGCTGCAGTAAGAATACGTTGGCGTTTTTGAATTGCTTTCTCGACGAGACGGCCATATTGCGTGTTGCTCATTCTGTTCTCCTACCGTAGAGCAATTTTTTTGCATTCGGTGTGATCAATAGGGTTGCTCTCGACAACATGCTGTCCGTCAACATCGAGTGCGGGTTGGAAGGGCTGTTTTTGATCTGGTCGATCGTAGATCCTGTAGACCGGGTGATGCCCAGGTTGTAACAATTGACCAAAACGGAAGAGGGATGATGCTGGCGCGACTCCAATTAAGTGCACGCGAGATGCACGAATATCATCGTGAATTAATCGAATGGCTTCACGAGCAATGGCAGTGAATTGCGCCAAGTCGTCTGGATGTTTAATGACTGTGTGATGCGGATTATTTAATCCGATGCGCATCCAACGCATTTCTCCATTTTTAACCGGATTAGCTATTGCAGTAGGTAATGCCGCTTCATCGATATTGGCGGTAAGTTCGATTGACAATAAAATCTCGCCGCTAGAAGGCGTTACCTTTCCTTCTTTCAACCAAAATGTTTTCGGGGGCCCTGCTAAAGCGGTCGAGTCCCATTGCCAGCTTTTTCTCTCACGGTGATATTGGAATATATCGATATTGCGTGCTTCACCGAAAATACGGCCAGCGAGAACTAATATTGGAACTAAATGTAAGGGAAATATACACAGCGATTCTGCGAAACCGCCAAGTGGTTGCTCTGGTCGCTTGAGTCGCATTAGTTCTAGAAGGTCGTGTTCCATATCATGCAGAATTTTCCCCCAGGCACCCTGTTGAAGGCGGTCATCACGGTTTGTATATCTGCAGATAGATTGAACTTGTGGCATGGGCATAAAATGCTTTGCCATCATTGCTTGGCAGCCATCGCGAATATCAAAGGATGCTGGGACTCCACCTATATCCGCTAACAATGAAACGCCTTGCGCGCGTGGGTATTTCAGTGCGGCTAATTGCGCATTAACTAATAGCGCATGTTCTTTTCGCATTTCTTGCAAGTAAGAGACGGGATGTGTATCGACTGCGATCCGATCAATAAGGCGATGGTGTGCGTCACACATGAGCATTACATTGTCGGGAGCGGACGATAGAGAAGCCGAAGTGATTGGGTTGCCGCGTGGACCATCGGCATCAGCGGCAACAATATGGGCTAAATAGCCAACTCGTGCAGTCTTTGTTGTTAGCGATGTGCTTCGCAAGTCCTCCGCGCAACCTCGATACATGCAGTGTCCAGCAGCATCCTGCCAAACGCGCTCTGCATCCCTCGCAGATAGAGATTTACCTCGGCCGCCAACTCCGAACAGCCCCTGCCGCTTTTTATCCCAAGCTGTCACATCCTCTTTTGCCGCGGGCAGGCTACGACTTGCCCAGTCAGCAGGGGCATGGTCGAATTTTATGAACTCTGCCTCCAGTATCTCCAAGCGGCGCAACTGATTTTTTGAGGCAAGCTTTTTTAATACGGGAAGAGAATCTTTATCGACATCACCTTCTATTAGTGCTGCGTCGCTCGCCGTAAAGAGCTTGCAGCGAAATTTCATATGGACAAGTGTTACCACTGTTCCAGCGGCGAGCTGTTGTTCGAGCCAAGGTTTAAGTTGCTGGTCCCCTAATACGGCAAATGTGACTGCGCCGCCCATATGCCCCACCCCATTGGAAGATCGGAGCGACAACTCCCCAAATCGGGACACACCGAAAAGTTGTATTAAAATTGTTTGTGATAACGAACGCTAGATATATGGGGGCTGGCTCAGCAATATCAAGAGGCCAGAACGGGGATAAAAGGCTTTCTGAATGGTAGATTAGTGGTCTGGTTGGGTGCAAATTCTCCAACGACTGCCTTGGCCAAATCTGTGCCAATGATCGTTGGCGCGGCTCCTGGAATTGATGGCAGTTTTGAGTCGGTATCGGTGGCGGGTTTGGACCGGAATCAATGGCCGCTTTCGCCGGAATATGCACCTCACCTACCAAAAGGTCTGCGGTCGAATCCGTGCCGGCCGTCCGGCGAGCCTCAGAGATGCGTTTGCAGCTCTGGAAAATCCCACATCTTTCATCGACCGAGCAAACCAATAATCGCGGCTGTTGCACACCGCCAGCATGTTGGTTGAGCACACCCACTCCAGCGTAACCGGACCTTCCCACCCATTGACCAACAGAGCCTTCGGTGACAGCGGAATCGCCAAATAATCTCCGAAGGTGTCGGGCACGACGAATTCGCCCTCTAATGCCGTGACCAAACGCCAATCCGTGAACTGCAAATTCAGTAGCTCTTGATCCATTCGCATCCTAATTTGCACGCCCGTAAGCTGGCGACCTTCAAAAAATGCGATGCGCGAGCCGCCCTCGATCCGCTCCGAAGCGAACAAGTAGCCATTCTTTTCCAGCGCTTCGCGTCTCGATGCCGTTATAGGCGTACCAGGTTTTACATGGCGGAGAGGTGTGTCGGGAAGGGGCGAATGGCGATAATGCATGCGAGCCCGCCACAGTGCGAAAAACTCACTGATGGCCACGTTCTCGCAAACCAGAGTACGGCCCGTACTGAGAATGCGATCGGCAATTTTTTGAAATTGGGTTTCGATGACGGTCTGGTGATACTCGGCACCGTGCATCCAGGCACGCTTGACAACAAAGGCTTCGTCCTTGGGCGTGGCGAAGCGCATCGGACGTCGCTGCCCATACCAGTTGAGCTCGACACAGCCGCTGGCGTTGGTAAAACGTTCGATGCTTTTTGCGGGCAAAACATGCTGATTGACGGTCAGGCCCAATGGATTGCCTTTGCGCAACCCGTTGCGATCGAGCGATTCGTTCTCAAGAGAGCCCTCATCAGCAGGCGTCGAATCGCCCAGGTCAGGATTACTTTCCCCTATAAAAATCATCTCGGTTCAACTCACGCCAGCTTCAAGGAATCATCGAGCTCGGTCGGATTCGAAACCGTGGTGATGATAGCGCCCACCTCGGCGACGGCTCCCACGCGAGCGGGAAAGACATACGCATCGATGCGCGTGCTGTTGCGGTGATGAACTTGATAACCGGTGGAGCCCGCGTAACGGATCCGGCCGCGATTGAAGCCGCCCTTGGTGATGGCTTGGGAATCGCAATTCGGACACAGGAGTTGGAGGTTTTGCGGCCTGTTGTTGCGATTGGCCCCATCGCAGTGATCCATGATGAGCACCACCGGTTCACCGTTCCAGATCGCCGTCGCGTGCAACGGGCACTGCTCGTTATCGCAACGATAGGGAATACTGTTTTCTTCACGCCAGCGTAAATAGTTGCGTTTCACCGTGGTGCGATTGGTTTTCACGCCAGGCCGAAAGCTGAGAACCTTAAGGTCGGAGCGAGCCAGTTTTTTTGCATAAGTAAGCGCCTCGTTCAGTGATCCATAGGCAGCGCCTAGATATCGAAATATTGCACACCCCAACGCGGTTGTTGTGCCAGACGAATTTTTCGCCCCGTCAATTATGGGTACGATCACCCCATGTGCGAGCGTCCGGTTTAGGACGACAGCCTCCCATAGAGAAATGACCGCTTTGGCCGATTGCAGACGAATAAAATTTTCGTATGCCCGGTATGGCCATAGTGGGCTTCACGTGCTTTGAACAGAAATACGATTTCGGCGACCAGAGCCTGTGTGTGAGCGATTAGACGATGAATGCGAATAATATGCAGGCTGCTTCTCGCCTAGCAATGCCATTGGCCGAACAATACGCTGCTGAGTGGCGGCGGCTGTGGGATGAGTCTACGGATCTCCATCGCGCCTATTGAACCCACAAGCAGGCGCGCACGTAGCGCGCAGTGCGAGTGTTAACTCTTTTGCTTGCCTTTTCGTCGGTAGATTTAACGGCACTGTTTTATGCGATGCCAAGGACGGAGCGTAGCGACGTAAGGGCGCGTGAGCGCGTGGCGTGTGGTCAACAGCAGCCTACCAGGTCGGCTTTGTCCACCGCCTTGCAAGATTCTCCGAAGTAATGGCTCTCGCCTTATAACAAGGTCTCTTTCATTGCACGCTCAGGCTCTGCGGTGGTAATGTGCTTCATACATGCACAAACAGGGAATGTGATGCAGTGCCACGCTCCAATATCCTCACCGTAAAAGACATCATCCGCCTCGCAAGAAGGCCTCAAACGCGCCTTTCAATGCGCGTGACGAAGCGCTCATCGCCTTCGCAGGTCTCGCGTATTTCGACGGCCACGATCTCAGTCTTGTTCGCGTATTTGACCTCATCACCGAGTGCGGGCAAATTGTGGTAGACGGCTATCTCCCAGCATCATTCAATGCTGGTGGCAAAAGCCGTTATTTCTTCATTGGGCACGACACATACCTGCGTGCGCTCGTTGCAAGCGTTATTGAATGGCGTCGTGAACATCGAATCGGTTGCCTGGATCGCGGCCTATATGCAGGACTCGACCCAAACTCACATTTTTTCCCGAAGGACGACGGCAGTACATTTGCATTGATATACAAGGCGCGGTTCGCCGGCGACTCCGTAACCCAACCGTTGCAGGTTCAAAGGCATTTCAAATCATTTTACATGGGCGAAGGCGTGAGCCTTTCGTCATTGCTCGACAGCTTCATTGCGAACTACTGGACTGCAAAATGCGATCAAGGCACAACGCAGGCAATTCGCGATTTAATGGAGCTGACATGCCTTACAAAAGAGACGTTGCGATCGAAGTGCATTCGAGATCAGCAATCGATTAAAGAAGTTTTGGAAAGTATTTACCAATAAGTAACAGCGAAACCAAAACCAGTTTCTATCGCCGACTGCGTGTGGCGCATCGAACCGACAAGGGAACCATTTAATGAATGCTGAAGTTCGCCATAATTCGTCAGATGTGTTTGGGATTGGGCGAGACCTCCCGCTCAATTATATTTCACGCACCACGGTTGATGAGTTGCTTGTAAACAGTCTTACTCGCGATAAGCATCTCGTAATATACGGCAGCTCAAAGCAAGGTAAAACGTCGCTGCGGAAGCATTGTTTGTTAGAGCACGACTACATCGTTATTCATTGTTCTAACAAATGGTCGCTGGCTGACCTGCACGCTGCAATTCTCAAAGCCGCTGGTTTCGAAATCACGCAATCAACTACGCGAACCGCAACCGGAAAAAACAAAATTGTCGCTGCATTTAAAGCCTCAATATTAGGTGTTGGAGCTAGTCTTTCTGGAGAGAAAGAACAAACATTGATGGATGCGGTCACCAAAAAACCTCTAGAGCTTGATCCGGATGACGTCAATGACATAATCGCCGCACTTAAAAGCTTTACGCAATACATCGTGCTTGAAGATTTCCATTATCTTCCAATCGACACCCAAAAAGACTTTGCCGTAGCGCTCAAGGCATTCCATGAGCAATCCCGATTGTGCTTTCTTATTGTAGGTGTGTGGCTCGAAGAGAGTCGTCTCACGGTATATAACGGTGATCTTACTGGCCGTGTAATCGGGATTAACGCAGATAAATGGTCTGACTCGGAACTTCGAGAAGTAATTCAGGCTGGCGAGCAGTTGCTAAATGTGCGTTTTACAGAGAAGTTTAAGACAACTCTGCTCTCTGCATGTCTTGAAAGCGTGTACATCGTCCAAGAAGTTTGTTACCAAGCTTGCGTCAGCCAGAACATTCACTTCACTCAAAATGAAACAGCTGATATTGGAGATGGCATTGATGTCGGAGAAATAGTCAGAACTGTAGTAGACCAACAGACCGGACGATATAACTCTTTCATAACCCAGTTTGCAGCGGGATTCCAGGATACAGCGCTCCAAATGTACAAATGGCTACTATATCCCGTGTTGATCGCGTCGCCGCAGAGACTGGAAGAAGGGCTTAGTTACCGCGATATGCGGGACGTTTTGCGCGCACACCACCCAGAAAAGGCCAGCCTCAACTTAGGAAATTTAACGCAGGCGCTTCAGGCAACTGCATCACTTCAAGTTAAAAAGGACATAAAGCCAATTGTCCTTGACTACGACCAAACCAACTTACGACTGAATGTCGTGGATCGTGGATTCCTCATATGGGTTTCGAATCAAGACCGTGCTGAACTTCTCCAGCTCGCAGATCTACCACATGTGTAGATGCTGAGAAGCTTAATCAATTTAGGAAAAATGGAGCGGGTTGCAATCCGCGCATGCGATTTGAAGAATGGCTGAGTAATAAATAGGTCGATAAGGGAATCAAAACAAGGCATTAGTGATGGACGAAGATAAAAAGCACTGGATCGTGCGAACCACGACGCATTGATCAAGCATGTATTCGATAATCTGCGAAACTTGTTTATCTGCGTAACTCTATCTGTAGGGGGCGCAGCAGTTTTTAAATACCGCATGTTTTTACCGCTTGGTGGTCTATGAGATGTCTACTTTCTGTGGGTAGGTCGGTAGCCAATTACTTAGTTGTGTTGTTCAGTTTCAGTTCAAGAATTTCGATTCTTTTCTTTAATTGTGAGAGCGCCGCATCCTGCTTTAAAATCATTAAGCGCAGTGCGTCTTCAATTTCCTTATCTCGACTTTCTGAACTGGTTTGCATGTTCGCGAGTTTTGATTTTAATTTGTCGATAAATGGAGCTGGCATAGGATGTTTACACAGGACTTCATAACCAACTTGTGCAATTTCGCTCTCGGCGCAATATATAGGTTTAGGGTTTGAGGTTGGTAAATCTGCTCGAATCAAGCCAAATTCGTCTGCTGGGCCTTGAGGAAGAGGTAATTGAGAAAAGGCGTTACCTGCGTATCCGAATAGCGAGAGGATTAATATCTTTAAGCCATAACCTTTATGAGCATCTGATGCATTCATGATTAATTCTCCCATTACACCTTTTTCTTCAATAGGCATGCATTTCGAAAATGCCTATTCGTGATTAAGTGCTCACCTGGCCTGGTTGCCTTTGTAGTTTGCAAGCTCCCGTGGTTTCCGATTTTAATTAGCTGTACGAGCTGTCATATACGAAATGTCATCGATTAGCTTGGGCGCTATGTTGTCCATGGCTTTTTGCTGCGCCTCAGTAGAATTTTTAAACCAAGTCCTATCGACGATCAGCTCATGCTGTCGTTGGCGAAGAGACACAGCATGGAGCAAGGCGGGCGCTGTACTGAGTTTGCCCGAAGCCACGACGTCGGGCAGTGGAACTCGAACCACCAGCTGATTCAATTGGACTACCAATCCTTCGTTTCTGTGATCGGACGATACGACGCAATCGCTGTAACCGGTTGCAACAGATGGGTCTAGATCCGCAGGTTTTTGATATTTTATTTGCCATTTATTATCGAGCAGTAGCGCAAGCGTGCGTGTCCGGTATGGATTGCCGCAAGTCGCATTCGGCAAAGCTTTATTTATAGGCGCAACGGCGGCTTCGTACCCGAATTGAAATTGGTACCAATTAAAATCCTGGTCTTGAGATAATTGCTTGTACATGGCGATAGCCACCACGCCCTCTGACAAAACGGCGTTATGATTAAGCACGGCATAGGCACCTCTGATTACCTTCGCAGAATCGGTGATATCGGAGTCTGCTGGGTAGGGATAGGCCGTGTGTGTCGCTTCATCAAAAAGTATTGAGTAAAGTAGGTGCGCACTTTCATCGCCATAAAGAACGGACTGCTGTATGGCTGCTAGCTCCACCAGCTGTGGAAGCTGCTCCTTGAGGGGCATTCCGGCCCCTGATTTTAGCTTCTGCATTATTTTTTTAAGTTGAGCGGGATTCGATGCATTTTCTACTGCTGAGCTACCAATGCAACTATCCGCACTGAGAGCTGAACAAAATTGAACGATGCTCGTAATGGGATCGGACATTTGCACGAGGTAATCGAGCCTTCGTCCAATAAGCTTGGCATTTACGAGGTCGTTAATTCTAGATGTATTCGGCAAGCCATTAGCTTTTTCGTAGCATGCCAATGCGGCCAGCGCTGGGCGTATTGTCTCAAAATTTTCTGCCCTACAAACCTCTGACATTTGTGCTGTTTCCAGCAATGTTTTAATTTGGGCGTGCTTTATGGCCCATGCTTTTGAGCTCATGACCGGATTTGCCAGAGATAAGAGGGTTTCCAGTGGGTGCTTCGAAAACAGATCTTTCGATTTATAGAGGCTAATTAAAGTTTCATAATCAATTTGGAGCTGTTTGTATTCTTTGACTACACCATCTCTCTCTTGAGTGGTTTGTGTGGTGACGATTGGATTCACTTCATCAGAAAGAAGGCTTCCCGTAATCGTCTGGCCGTTGACTACGGCAGATGAAACGTCATCGGTTATCGCCTGATAACATGAAATTGCCGCACTCAAAGCTTCCTTTTTATTCAGTAAGTCGATCAATTGTTCGCGGGAGGTGATGGGGTAAATGCCATTCAAATAGGTTGATGTAGTCAGCGTGTCGCAGCCAGCATATTCCTTAAACTGAATACGCCTAATCTGGTCGTTCGCCAAATTTACGCCGTATTCTATTTTTGCGAGTTCCTTCATTGTGACTTGATGGTATTCAAACTGCTCTCTGCGCATAGTATCAATGGACTTCAACGTCTCGATCTGCAGATTCTCGATGTTTTCTAACCGTGCATTTAATTTACCGAATTCCGATTTTAGGTAACCCATCATTGCTGCGTTGGGGTCGGCCTTTTTTCCACCGCCAAATATGCTGCTTGCAGACAGCGCGGCACCCACAATGTCGCCAGAAAGATACTGTGTCACTGCGGATGACGCTGTTTGTGCAAAGCCTGCCGCCTGAACGACTTCTGGTGGAAGCGGAATATTGAGATTCTCGGCAATTTTCGTAAACTGGCCAATTCGCAGTGAAACCTTGTTAAGCTCGTTGACCGTCATTTGTGTATCTATTTGTTTTTCGAGTGAGGCAATTTCCGCGTCGCGAACCTCGGGGGTAATTTCTGGAAAAATTCCTGATTCGAGAGCCGCCTTTTGCTGCTGCGGCGTCCAGTTCATATATTCTATTCGCCCCAGTCCGCGTATAGCTGCCTGATTTTCTTTGGCGATTGAGCGCACGTCCGAAATGCTGTTTGCCACCTTCACCATGCCATCATTGAGTTCAGTCAAGAGACCTTTTTGATCGTCAAGCTCACCTTTTATGGATTCAAAATATTGCTTAGTTTTATCGGCATTTTTCTTAAAATTCGAAGCTAATTGTTTTTGATCATTTGCTAGCCGCTGGGTCATCAGCAACTCTACATCCTGCTTTCGGTTCACACTGTGTCGGAAGTGCGCCTCCAGAAGCGCGATCGCGTTGGCATCACTTCCAATTTCCCTATTGAGGATGTCACTACCGACAAGCAAGTCATTTAGTTCTTTTTTTAACGCGCCTTTGTCGGGGCTATCCACCAGCGCATCAAGCTTTTCTAGCCTCGTCTTATCATTATCAACAGCTAGCGCCAGCACTTGAAGTGCACTTTTCCGACTACTCTCAAGCACTTCATCTGAGACTTTATTTATTCCGATTTCTGTGCCCTTTGCGAGTGCGAGAGCCGTAAAACGCGTAATGGGCTCAGGGTCGATTGCAGCGCCATACTGGAAAGAGGCCGATATTAAGCCGCCTGTAGCCAGTAGCGCATCGCTTGCGAGCTGCCCCGAAGTAATCTGCTTCTGATAGGACGCTGCAACAAGCGCGTAAGGGTGAGCGCCAGGTGGTATGACTTTTTGATCGGCGAGCGCTTTATAAATAATAGTGCCAGTGCGAATACTATAACGCCCTAGTTCAGTTGCGACTTTGGCATTATCTTCGGGTGTTTGCGCGTAGATCTGACCGACGAATAACAAAGAAAGGAAGATAGTGGGAATGCGGAGTGAGTTTGGAAAAGTAGGTTGCTGCAAAATTCGGCTACGATTCCTTTCGTTGACGGCCATCTCAGTTTTCCAGCAGGGAGTGTGACTCAGCCGAATATACACTTTGCTTTGATCGAAGCAATAGATCCCCTATTAAAAGCCAGGAAAAAAATGCCCAAATATTATCTTTGCCTTGCGTGAAATTACGTTCATGTGCATTGGCTGCCGCCATGAATCCACCCAGAGACTTCCGGGCCTCTCGAAATATAGCCGCTAGTGGACCACCAACTAAATGATTCAAGTAGGAACGAGGGCAAACAATGGATTTCAATGTATCAACATAACTTCGGTTGCAACTAAACCAATAAAATTTTTAAGGCTCACGGGCTTTTTTACCTAATCAAAGATTTGCAACTAAAGTCATCAAATCGTTAGCCAGTAATCGTATCTGTCCGGTTTAGCAGGGATGGACGAGTTAAATGGGACCGATTCAATCTCGAAAGGCGCCAGAACTAAAAATATTTTCTGGCGGCAGTTCGGCCGAAGCGGACCATCAGTGCTTACTCGGAATTCCTCCTCCAGAGCCCACGGACGAGAATTAGGCGTCAGATACCTGTGCCAATGGCTGAAGGTTTCGCGCAGCGGTTATTTGGTATAGGCATTGCGGGCTTGCGTAGTATGCAGGGCGATATGATTGAAATAGCGCCAGTTACGGATGAGAGAATTCTAAGCGCAGCCAAGTCAATAATATTTAGGTAATCCACGAGTCGACCACGTTTATGTGCCGTGGATATTCTTAATGCTGTCTTCATGGCCATAACATAACAAGCAAAGGGGTTGAGCTCGTAGAAAAACATTTCTTTCGAGGGGTGTGCTCTGCGTGAATGTCCGCTTTTGATCCTACTTTTATTTTTGGAACGGCCGCTTCGGCCGAACATACGCCGATCGAACTTATTAAACGAACGTCTGCTTCGGGGGCAAGCTGTCGCTTATTTACTCTCGCTGGATGATGGCAATGGCCGAATTTGCGATGCACGCGCCTAGTGAAGCGAGCTGGCATCGCGATGCCTGTTTACGCTGGGAGGGTTTCAGTGGAGACGGATTACAACCCTTTAAACAAATCAATTATTTTTACGTTTAGGGCTTTTGCTAAGGCTAATAAAACTTCCAGCGAAGGATTGCATACCCCACGCTCCACTTGGCTGGCATAGGTGCGATCGATATGGGCCGCGAAAGCCAAGTCCTCTTGGCTCATGCCCAGCTCTCGCCGCAAATGCCTCACATTTTTTGCAAGCAATTGCTTTTCTTTCTGACCCTTGGGTTTCATGGGGTCAGCTTCAGTCGGCAGAGATTGACAGTCCACGGACTATAGTCTACAAATTGCGGCCGCGACCGAACCGGAAAGCGAGCCGATGCACCATCGTTCGGAGTGCTTCTTGGCCACGGTCAATGACGATGCAGTTGGCTGCGTGTCGTACGCACTGCGCGCCAATTTTTGCAACCAGGTGCAAAAGGTCGGCCTCGCAAAACGACGCGAGGTAGTGAGCTTTTTTATTTTTTGCGCGGATAAGGCATTACGAATGGATGACAATTACAACGTTCGCCGCCCGGGTGAAACGCTGGATCAACTCACTCTGAAGCCAGCCGAGCATACCGATATTTCTCGGCCAGAACCGACGCTGATGAAGAACCCCGCCTGGCGCTGGTGGGCATTTTGGCGAGCAACCATGATCAACTTACCCGCGTCGTCTCATACCAATAATGAATCGAAGGGATGACTGGACTTCCCGTCTGAACCGAGCGGTACTGTGGCTGCGCACCGGCAGCTCCGGTGCCGGACGAGGAGGGGATTCATGTCATCTTATCAGTCGATAAAGCGACAGAAGTCTGTCGCGATATTGGCCGCACTTGACGGTTTGGACGAAGCCGCACTGCGGCAACGGTGGACCGATGGCTATGGCCAGCCGCCACCGGCGCGACTCAGTCGCGCGTTACTGCTGCGCGCGGTGGCGTATCACCATCAATCAAAGATGTTGGGCGGCCTCAGTGGTCATTTACGGCGCCGCCTCGCGACCATCGCTAACGATGCCGCGGCGAACACAGCAAACAATAGGGCTGCCGCTCCGCTCATTATTCGCCTGACACCGGGTACGCAACTGGTGCGCGAATGGCAGGGGCGCGTGCATCGCGTGCAGGTCACCGACCGCGGCTTTGAATATCAAAACAACACCTACCGTTCTCTCTCACACATTGCGCGCGTGATTACCGGCACATCGTGGTCCGGCCCTGCCTTTTTTGGATTGCGCCAACGGTCATTAGCGGCGGAGGCAGCGCATGGCTAAGTCGCGGACGTCGAGTGGCGCAAAGCCGCCAGCACGGGGGTTACGTTGCGCGATTTACACCCGTAAATCATCGGAGGAGGGCCTGGAGCAAGATTTCAATTCCCTGCACGCGCAACGCGAAGCGTGCGAGGCCTATGTATTGAGTCAGCGCCAGGAAGGCTGGCGATTAGTCGATACCGCCTACGATGATGGCGGTTACTCCGGCGGTCATCTCGAGCGACCGGCACTGAAGCACTTACTCGCCGATATCGAGCAGCATCAAATCGATATCGTCGTGGTGTATAAAGTCGATCGCCTCACCCGGGCACTCACCGATTTTGCGCGCATCGTCGAGCAGTTCGATGCGCAACAAGTGTCGTTCGTGTCGGTCACGCAGCAATTCAATACCACCACCTCGATGGGGCGACTGACGCTCAACGTGTTGCTCAGTTTCGCGCAGTTTGAACGCGAGGTCACCGGCGAGCGCATCCGCGACAAAATTGCGGCCTCCAAACAAAAAGGGATGTGGATGGGTGGCCATGTGCCATTGGGTTACGAC
>Ga0207641_10002035_pt1 | contig 19257 bp, 18 predicted proteins | sample KBSSwiS62_FD_184306 | JGI IMG/M metagenome (GOLD analysis project Ga0207641, IMG submission 184306) | Switchgrass rhizosphere microbial communities from Kellogg Biological Station, Michigan, USA - KBS Switchgrass S6-2 (SPAdes) (version 2) | ecosystem: Host-associated > Plants > Roots >... | reverse complement strand
TGTCGGACAAGGCGCAGGTGATCGACCACCTGAACAAAGGGTTTGCGCACGCGAAGAAGGAGCTCGAGGCGCTCGACGTCGCCACGCTGACCGGCAAGCGTAAGATCATGGGACGGGATCTGTCGTTCGCTGACGGCGTGATCGCCATCGGCGGCGACCTTCACGAGCACCTGGGCCAGATGATTGCCTACGCGCGGATCAATCACATCGTTCCGCCCTGGAGTAAATAGCCGCCGAAGCGAGCGCGACATGCGTGCACAGATACTACTTCTCGCTGTCCTGGGACTCGGCTTCGCTCATCCGCACGCCGCCGCGGCACAGAACCCCCCCGGGGCGCCGCCCGCGGCGGCGGCGCTGCCGGGTGTATACGGGCCGGCCGACATTGCCTACGGTGCGCGGCTCTACGACGCGCAATGCACCACGTGCCACGGCGCGAACGGCGACGGCGTCGGAGGAGTGGACCTCCGCAGTGGGAAGTTCCGGAACGGGGTGACTGATCAGGACCTCGTGCGGGTCATCACGACCGGGATTCCGGGGACCGGCATGCAGGCATTCAGGCTCGACGCCGCTGAAATCACCGGCATCATCGCGTTCATCCGCAACATGAACGCGTTCGACCGCGGGTCGGTCAAGGCGGGCGATGTGAGCCGCGGTCGGATGACGTTTGAAGGAAAGGGCGGCTGCGCGCGCTGCCATCGCGTCGGCAGCCTGGGTTCGCGCGTCGGTCCGGATCTCAGTGAGGTCGGTGCGACGCGAAGCGCGGGCTCGTTGTTCCGCTCGATCACGGATCCCACCACCCAGATGATGCCAATCAATCGTCCGGTCCGCGCCGTCACGAAGGACGGCAAGGTCGTCAACGGCCGGCGGCTGAACGAGGACACCTACACCGTGCAACTGATCGACGAGCAGGAAAAGCTGGTCTCGCTGACGAAGGCCGACCTTCGCGAATACACCATCCTGACCACCTCGCCGATGCCCTCATACAAGGACCGGCTGAACGAGAACGAACTGGCGGACGTTGTCGCCTACCTGCTTTCGCTGAAGGGACGATGACCATGATGCGACGAACGACAGGCGCCTGGCTGATCGTGCTGTCGATCGCGGCACTGGCGGGCCGCACGCATGCGCAAGTGGGCCCGGATCGGCTGGTCAACGCCGCGAAGGAAGCGCGGAACTGGCTGATCTACTCGGGCGGCTACTTCAGTCAGCGCCACAGCGGGCTCACGCAGATTACGCCGGCAAACGCCAAGAACCTCGAGTTGAAATGGATGTACCAGGCCGCGGTCGCCGGTAACTGGCAGACCACACCGCTGGTCGTCGACGGCGTCATGTACCTGACGCAGCGACTGAACGATGTCGTTGCGCTCGACGCCAAGACCGGCCGCGTTTTCTGGATCTACCGCCACACGCTGGATCCGACACTGGTCGTCTGCTGCGGCGCGAACAACCGCGGCCTCGCGATTCTCGGCGACACGCTCTACATGGGCACGCTCGACGCCCATCTCGTCGCCATCGACGCGAAGACCGGCCGCCCGTTGTGGAACACGAAAGTGGCCGACAGCAAGGCGGGTTATTCGGTGACCCACGCTCCTCTGGTCGTGAAAGACAAGGTCATCGTCGGCGTCGGTGGCGGCGAGTACGGCATCCGCGGGTTCGTTGCCGCCTTCGACGCGCGGAGCGGCCGGGAAGCGTGGCGCTTCTACACGATTCCGGCACCGAATGAACCGGGCGGCGATTCGTGGAAGCCGTGTCCGCCAGCGACGACAACGTTCTGCGATCCGGAAGCGTGGAAGCACGGCGGTGGTTCGATCTGGGTGACCGGCTCGTACGATCCCGCGCTGAACCTGACGTATTGGGGGATCGGCAACGCCGGACCCGACTGGAACAACGAGCAGCGGCCGGGGGACAACCTCTACACCGACTCGGTCGTCGCGCTCGACGCGGACAACGGCCGGCTGAAGTGGCACTATCAGTTCACGCCGAACGATCGGTACGACTACGACTCCGTGCAGGTGCCGGTGTTGGCCGACATCACATGGCAGGGCCAGCCGCTCAAGGCGATGGTCTGGGCCAACCGCAACGGCAACTTCTACGTGCTCGATCGCGAAACCGGGAAGTTCCTCGTCGGCAAGCCGTTCGTGAAAGTGAACTGGATGGACAAGTTCGACGAGCGTGGACGGCCGAACCAGACGCCGCAGCCGCCTGGTCAACCGACGTGGCCCGGCAATCAGGGTGGGACGAACTGGTACTCGCCTTCTTACAGCCCGCACACGGGGCTGTTCTACATTCCAGCGTGGGAAGGCTACGCGACCATCTTCGGCGGGACACCCGTCGAGTATCAGGAAGGGCGGAACTTTGGCGGCGGCGCCAACCGGAACTACGTGCCGGTTCCCGGCGCGCCCGCCGTGCCCGGCATCCGGCGAGGTCCGATCAACAACTGGACCGAAGCGGTGGCCACCGGCGCGGTGATCGCGGTCGACGCCGCCACGGGAGAGCAGAAGTGGAAGTTCCCGATGACCGACGTCACCGATAGCGGCATTCTGACGACGGCGTCGGACGTACTGTTCAGCGGGGGCCGTGAAGGCTACTTCCAGGCCATTGACGCGCGAACCGGAGCGCTGTTGTGGAAAGCGAGCCTTGGCGCGCAGATCGTGAGCGGGCCGATTACCTATGAAGTGGACGGGAAACAGTACGTGACTGCGATTTCCGGGCTTTCCCTCTGCGTCTTCGGATTGCGCGACTAGGAGGCGTGACGCCTTCTGAAGGCGCGAATCCAGAGGACGGCAAGCAAACGCAACGGCGTGTCGAGACCGACCCACCGCACGCGCGACGGCAGCGGGCCTGTTACGTATAGGTCGTGCACGCGTGCCGGCATCGCTGCGAGTCCCTGCGCGCGAAGGATGTTGACGAGCATCTCGAGCTGCAGGCCGCCGCACGTGTAACGCCACTTGCGACGCATGTAGAAGAGATAGTCAGCCGGCCGCAGCAAAGACAGCGACAGGAACGAAAACTCGGCGTTTGCGCAAAAGATACACTGAGGGTCTCGGCCCCCGGCGCTCGTCTGTCCGAACTGTGTCGCGACCAGCCACGACACCAGCGAGTCTTCGAACACGAGGCCCACGGGCACTCGGACTCTCTTCTCACGCACGGTGCGGACGAAACTCGCGCGCAGGGCGTACAGGTTTCCTGCGAGCGTTCCATTCCTCACCATGCGAGCGCGCCAGCTCGCCCGATCGCGACCGGTCCCCGGCATGCCGCCAGCGGCCTGCGCGGTCGGCACGTCGTCCAATGATGAGGCCAGCAGGGCGAGCGCGGCGCGCTCGAGCGTGACGTCGCCGTCCATGAAGAAATAGGTCTCGATCTCTCCGGCTCGATCCGGCGAGATCAGCTCGTGCACGTAGAGATTCCACGCGTTGGCTTTGTCGGCAACGTCGATTTCGGCCAGGTAGAGATTCGGAAGTACGGTCGCGGCAGCGCGCACCTCGTCGCTTGTCGCGTCGGTGCAACCATTGGCGAGCACCCAGACCTCGACGTCTCTGCCGGCCGCGGCCTGAACGATGCTTTCGAGCGCGGACCGGATGCGGCCGCGCTCGTTGTGCGCGAATACGGCGAGTGACCACGACGGCCTGGCACCGGTCTGAGAGGAGATGCGCGAGACCTTCACCGTGGTGTCCATCGGGTGCGAACGGTCCTGCGCCACATTGGTCTTGTGGTCGATGATAGCGTCATGACACGTCGTTTTCGGTGGCCGACGCTGGGAAAAACGTCGCTTGGACCTATCGCTCGTTTAGGGCGACGCGTTTCAATACCCGATGCGACTCGCGCAGAGTAGAATGCCGCTCTCTCTCACTGGTTACGGTGAAGCGTTTCACGCGCCCCGACTCAAGAGGGTCCATGTTGCAGCGACGTCCGGTTCCGATACGCACGATGATCGCCGTCGCAGCCTTGTCGGCCGTCGCGTTGCGCGCGCAGCCGGGTGCCGCGCGTTTCGTCCGGGAAGTGCCGTGGTCGGGCACCGGAGTATGGTTGAAGATTGACACGCATACGCACACCAATTTCTCCGACGGTGCTCGGACGGTCGACGAAGTCCTCAACAGAGCGACTGTGTACGGCTGCGACGCGGTCGCCATTACCGACCATACGGATCTCAATCTGAAGGCGGCGACGCCCGAGTACTTCAACGCGATCGAAAAAGCGAGGAAAGCGCGGCCGAACATGATCGTGTTCGCAGGCGTGGAATGGAACATTCCGCCCGCAAACGGTGAGCAGCATGTAACGGTTCTCGTCGCGCCCGAGCTCGAAAAGCAGCTCACGACGTTCAAGCAGCTGTTCGACGATTTCAACCGGCCGTCGCGCGACCGCAGGTCGGCGGCAGAGGGTCTTCGGTGGTTGGCTGCGAACGCGACCTCGACGGATGGCATCGCGCCGGTTGCGGTGTACGAGCACCCCAGCCGCCAGGCTGAGCGCAGCATCGACAACGTCGCGAACATGAAGGCGTGGCGGGCGGTGAACGACATCGTCATCGGATTTGCTGGTGCGCCCGGACACCAAGGGACCACGCCCATCGGTACCTACGCCTTCAAGGAGGTGCCGATCGATCGATGGGATCCGGTCGCGGCGCGGATTGGCGATGCATGGGACACAGTGCTGCAAGACGGCCTGGACGTATGGGCCGCCTATGCCCCATCCGATTTTCATAGCGCAAATCTTGCCGACCAGGCTGACTACTGGCCAGGACAATTCTCCGAGACCTGGGTGTACGCGCCTGAACGAAGTTCTGTGGGCGTCTTGCAGGCGCTCCATGCGGGCAGCTTCTTTGCCAATCACGGCCGGATCGTCCGTGAGGCCGAGTTGCATGTCACCGCGCCGGGTCTGTCACGGCCGGCCGGCGCGGGGGAAGTCGTCTCGGTGCCCAAGAGCGCCGAGGTGACGGTCGACTTGTCGATCAAGGTTCCGGCGGAAGCGTGGCGGCCAGGACGCAATCACGTCGATCTGGTCGAGATCATCGCGGTCGATCAGAGCGGCGCCAGCGTCATCGCTCAGGGACGTCCAGCGGAAGCTGGTCCAGCGATTGCGAAGACGGTTCAGGTTCCTGACGGCGGCATCGTATTTCGAGCGCGCGGGTTTTCACTTCTCGAGACCCGTACGCGCCTCGCCTTCTACACGAATCCCGTCCGCGTCGTCGTCAATCAGTAGCGTCGCCGATTTCGTCGATCAACCTCGAGCGGCCAGCCACCCGCCGATCAACGCCCCGCACACGTTGCACAGCACATCCTGAACCGAAGGGAACCGCGAGTGGCTGTACAGCTGCGACCATTCGACGGCGAAGGAGAGGACGAAGGCCAGCGCGGCAGCGTGCCACAGGCGCGCGCGAAACGGGGACGCGCGCATCCAGGCGTAGCCGAACGGGATGTACAGCAGAACGTTGATGACGATATCGATCGCTTTGACGGGAGGGCTCTTGAACGGAATCCACTGGACCTTCCGCCAGTGGGTGTGACCAACCATGTCGGTCCAGGGAACCGTCGCCGCCAGGATGACGGCTGACCACACGGCAAACGCAATCGCCGCCGTCGACGACCGGCGGCTCCCCGAACCGCTCATCCGCTATTGCGGGGCAGCATTCAACCGCTGCACGACTTCATTGGTCGTGTCCGTGCCTGGCGCCGCCCAGGCGATAGTGTCGGAGTTGAGGACGACATCGACGCCGGCCCGCTTCGCGATATCCGCGAGGATCGGCGTGAGTTGCCCGCGGAGCTCGCCCTGCAGTCGCAGCTGAGTGCTCTGCAACTCCGCTTGTGCCTGTTGAGTCAGCTGCTGGAGCTCGGCCCGTCGGCGCGCCTCGTCCTGAACGACGCGTTCGCGCTCGGCCGCGGACAGCGCATCAGCCTTGGCGACTTGCCGTATCACCTCCTCGAGCTCTTTCTGCTTGGCTTGCAGGTCGCGGTTGCGCTCTTGCCTCATCGTTTCCAACTGCTGACTCGCACGCTTACCTACATTTGATTGCGTGGCAACTCGCTGCAAGCTGACGGTGACTACCGTCGGTCCGGCCGATCGCACGTGGGCCGCCGCGAGAACGATCACAATAGCGCTGGCGCCAAAGACACATAGCTGTTTCATGATGAAGTCCCTCGACCTGTCCATTGTATACGGCTAGAACTGCCAGCCGAGGGTGAGCGCCTGCGCGCGGTTGCGCAGGCCGTGAGCCGCGTCGATGCGCAGGGCGCCGGGCATTCCGGGAATGCGCAGCCGCAGGCCGGTGCCGACGTCGACGTATACCGGCGATGTGTCGCCTGCTTCGCGTCTTGCCGCCCGCGCGACGTCGACGAATCCCGCCATGCCAACGTGCGCAAGCCACGGCCTGGAGAACCAGCGTTGAATCTCGGCGCTTCCATACGTCAGCGATCGGCCGAATGCGGCGGACGATCCCAACGCGATGACGCCGTCCTCGGTCAGCGGGTGCGCGCGCAGCAGCGGCGCACGGGTCTGTCCATCGCCGGCGCCTGGCCACAGGCCGAGCGGCGCGGCGCTCGTCACGCGATCGGCACCGACAATCGCGAGAGCGACCCATCCTCGCGGCTCCGGCGACGATCGAACGTGCAGCCGCCAGCCGAGCGACTGAAAACCCCGCGAGCCTCCGACACCGATCCAGTCGTTCGCGTGCACGTCGATTGCCGCGCGATCCCCGAACCAGCGCCGTTCGATCACGCCGCCAACGACAGCTGTCTTTCGGTTGCCGCTCCACGTGTCGAAGCCGCCGCTGATCGAATACCGCAGCCTCGGCGTCAGCCAATTGCTGACGGTGAGTGCGCCGTGCAGCCGCGATTCCTCGATCGGGAAGACCGTCGCCGTTCCGGCTGGCGAGAAGGTTTCCCGCTCCCAGAACGTATCGACGCGCCACACACCAGGAAGCCTGCCCACGCGAGACGTCTCGAATGCCATGCCGACGCGCGGGCGATTCTGCCAGAATCGCCAGTCCGCCGACCACAGCTCGCCCTGGCCGGTGCCGCCAGGCAGCGCGACCGCGACCGATTGCGTGGCGAGTGCACGCGCGCCGACGCCGGTCCAATCGGCCGTGGTTCGAGGTACACCGGTTCGCTCGACCACGACGACGTCAACCGAGGCAAAGCCGTCGGCTTCGGGCCTGAGCGCCAGGCGCACCGTGGATCGATCCGGCAGCGATTCGAGGCGGCGCTGCGCGTGCTCGAACACGTCAGCTGTGAGCAGCATGTTCGGCTGGAGGCCAAGCGTCTCGGTGATTGTCTGGTGACGCGTGTGACGAACGCCGGAAATCCGAACCAGGTTGACGCGCGGCCTGTCGATCCGATTCCAGGCCCGAAGGGCACCCAGTTGGTCGTCCTGCATGAACAGGCTCGAGCCGAGCACGTCGAGCGCATAGGCATCGGTCGGCTCCCGGACCAGCGCGGCCCGGGAAAGCGCGGCGGCGTCCTTCCACCGTCGTTGTGCGAAGCGCACGCCGGCGAGCTCGCGCAGCGGACCGGCCGACTGTGGGCACGCCTGACGAACCCGAGCGAGAACGTCGTCGGCGCGGTCGAATGCGGCGTTGCCGCTGGTTCGAATGTCGTCGAGAGCTGCCGCCAGCAGGCTATCGCAGTGTGATTCCGGTCCTGAGAGGGTCGCGCCGCCGGCCCGCGCCGTCGGCGAAGACGCCGAATCAGGAAAGGAGGCAGCCGGCGGCAGGATGACCACGGCCCAATTCCCCGACGCTCGCCAGATTCGATCGAATTCGACGTCTTTGATCGCTCGCGACGGGCCCCACGCCGGGTCGTGAATGACGACGGCATCCGCCGTCTTACCCACGGCGACCACGTAGTGATATCGAGGGCCGCGATCCGCGATGAGGACGACCACCGGCTGACGGGCGTCGAGCCGTGCCTGCAAGTCGGCCGACCCGCCTGCCAGCTCCACGGTCCGCCACCCGCGGCGCCGCACGGCATCGACGAACGCACCGGCGGCAATGCCGCCGGCGCGCCGGTCGACGATCGGCGCGAACTCCTGGGGATCCGCGTGGACGTCGCCCCAGTAGCGAAACACCATTGCGGCCGCCGCGCCGCCGCACAACGCATCCGTCTGCGCCAGGTACGGCACGTCCATCGCCATCGAGCTGGCGAGTGACAGCACGGCGGCCAGCGTCACGATCATTTGAGCGCGACGATGAGGAGGATGATCACTAGGAGAATGATGATGATGGTCGTGGTGGAGAGCACGACCGTCGAGGCGCCGCCGACCAGTTGCTCGTTGACCGAGCGCGCGGCGTTCGCTGCCTGATCGAGATCCGTGCCGGTCAGCGTCTCGATTGCGGCTGACGCACGCGACAGGTCCAGGTGCATGGACGCAGCGACGCCCCGAACCTCTGGCCGCGCGAGCGCCTCGCGGATTGCCGCGCGGCTGGCGTCCTGTGCGGCGACCCGATCGGTCACTGTCGCCGTCAATTGCCCCGGCGGGACGAGGTGCTGCACGTCTGCGAAGGCAGGAGCCGCCATCGCCGTAACCAGCACGAGCGGAAACACGAACAGCTGTCGGATTGTGCGCATCTGATGTCCTCCATCGAAGTGAACGCGACCGTCATTTTCAAGCAAGCTCGATACCGATGAGACCGCTCCGCTGAGCTGGCGGGTGCGATCCGGCTCAACGGTGGCAGCCACCGCGTGTAGCATAGTCGGGCGCCGATCCGGCCGCCGCTCGATTTGTCCTCATCATCCGACGCGTTCGTCACCTGGCTCGCCTCACTCGAAGCGAAACATCTCCGCGAGCTCACGTTTCGGGAAGTTTCGCGCTCTTTGCGTGCATTGTCGGCTACCTACGTCGAGCGCCGCCACACGCTAGTCGACGGCGCGGCGCTGTCCGGCCGCGGAAAGCGCGCCGCGTTCGCCCTGTTCTACGGACCGCTTCATCATTTGCTCGTCGCGCACATTGTTCGCGAGCTGCCGTCTGCCCTCGACCGCGTGCCGACGCTGGTCGATCTCGGATGCGGCACCGGCGCGGCGGGTGCCGCGTGGGCCGCGGCGGTGACGCCGCCTCCCCGCATCGTCGGTCTCGACATCCATCCGTGGGCGGTCCGCGAAGCCGTCGAGACGTATCGCACCTTCGGCCTGGCCGCGGCGACGAAGCAGCGCGACATCGCGACGGTCACGTTTCCCAAAGGCCGCACGGCTATCCTGGCCGCGTTTGCGCTGAACGAGCTGACGGAGACGGCGCGCGAGCCGTTGCTGGCGCGGCTCGCCGAGCGCGCTGCGCACGGCGATCGCGTGCTGGTGATCGAGCCGCTGGCCGGCGGCGTCGCGCGCTGGTGGAACCGCTGGCGCGACACCATCGAGCGCGCGGGTGGCCGGGCCGACGAGTGGAGGATTCGCGTGGAGCTTCCCGCGATTGTCGCCAAACTCGATCGCGCGGCGGGGCTGGATCACCGCGAGATCACCGGACGATCGCTGTACCTATAGGTCCGGCTTCTTGAGCTCCGAAGCCTTGGCGGAGGAGCTTAGCCGGACCTGGCCAGCCATGTGAGCAGCTTGTCGGTCGGCCAGCAATTGACGACGCGATCCGCCGGCACACCCGCGAGACGAGCGTGGGCGATGGCAGTTTCCGAATACGCGAGCTCCGCGGTGGAATGTGCATCGCTGTCGAGCGCGAAAAGGCAGCCTGCGTCGACGGCACGCTTCGCAAGCTCGTAGTCGACGTCCTGCCGCGATGGATCGCCGTCGATCTCGATGGCCACGTTCGCCTTCCTGGCCGCCGCGAAGACCTCGTCCCAGTCCGCCGCAACGCCAGGGCGCGATCCGTACTTCCGCCCGCGAGGGTGACCGAGAATGTGCACGCCCGGCGACCTGACCGCGCTGACCATCCTGGCTGTCTGGTCCGCTTCGGTCCTGAGCGCCGAGTGCGGCGCCGCCACGACGAGCTCGAGCTCCCGGAGTTCGTCCTGCTCCATGTCCACCGATCCGTCAGCCCGGATGTTGGCCTCGATCCCCTTGATCAGCCGGAATCGTCCACGGTATTTGCCGTTCAGGACGTCAATCTCGCGATGCTGCTGGCGCAACTCCGTCATCGAGACGCCGCCGGCAATCTTCAACCCGTACGAGTGATCGGTCACGGCGCAGAACGAGTACCCGCGGGCCAGACCGCCCTCGACGATGTCGGCGAGCGTCTGGCTGCCATCGCTCCACGTCGAGTGCATCTGAAGATCGCCGCGATAGTCCTCGAGGCGCGGACCGACAAGCTTCCGATTCTTCAGCGCCGCCACGACCTGCGCCCGGCTCAGGAACTGACCGCGGAGATTCCGGCGATGTTTGACGTCGGAGGCCTGCCCGCTGTCGGCGATGGCGCGCTCAACCGTGGCCGACGTGCCGGTCTGCAGCACCTCCACGATGACGCGCGTCGAGGACGGACCGATGTTTGGAATCTTCCGCAGAGTGCCGTCGGCCTGAAGAAAGGACGCGATCGGCTCTTCGAGCGCCAGGACCGCACTGGCGGCGCGCTTGTAGCCCCACATGCTCTGCTTCGACTTCTGGATTGCGGCGAAGTCCCGCAAGAGCGCTGCGATCTGCCCGTTCAAGTCCATGCCCGAGCTGGCGCGCGCCATCAACTAATATTGTCCATCGTGTGCCCGAACACCTTCGTTGCGAATCCCCGGCCTGCCGCGACGGTCGTCGTTCTGCGCGATGGTCCGGCTGGGCCGGAGGTGTTTCTGGTCCGCCGTCACGAGGGGATGTCGTTCATGGGCGGCGCTCACGTGTTCCCTGGCGGGCGGGTCGATGCATCGGATCACGACGGTAGCCCGGAGTGGTGCGACGGCGTTGACGGGGCGACTCAGCGGCTGTCTGGGCTGGCGCCGCAGGACGCCATCGCCTATTACGTCGCGGCCGCCCGCGAGCTGTTCGAGGAGGCAGGCGTCCTTCTCGCGCGCGACGAGGGCGGGGGCTTCATCTCGCTCGCGGGCGCCGACACACACGAACGGTTCAAGCGCTACCGGAAAGCGGTCCACGCCGGCTCCGCGTCGATGCGTGCCATCGTCGACAGCGAGCACCTGCGTCTGGCGCTCGATTCACTCGTGCTCTTTGCGCATTGGGTGACGCCGCCGATCGACACGCGTCAATTCGACACGCGGTTCTTCCTGTCGCGGGTCCCGCCGGCTCAAACGCCCGCGCACGACGAGGCGGAGACGACCGACAGCGTGTGGCTGACGGCGAGGGCGGCGATGGCGCAGGCGCAGTCGGGCGGCATCGTCTTGCCGCCGCCGACGTGGACGGCGCTGCGCGAGCTCGAATCGTTTGGGACGGTGGATGAAGCGCTTGCGTGGGCCCGCCAACGGCACATCGTCCGACGACAGCCGATGCTCGTTGAAGAAGAAGGCCGGCGGATGCTGTTGATGCCGGGCGATCCGCAGCACCCCGATCCGGGCGGCGACGATGCGCCGCGGGAGACGCGGTTCGTGTCAGTGGGGCGGCACTGGCGCGCGGGGCGTCCGCCGACCTGACGCGACTATCGCCGCAGATATAATCGCGCGATGTTTCGCACCATCCTGGCTCTGCCGGTTGCGATCCTCCTGGCGGTCCCCCTCGCGGGGCAGGAATCGGTCAACGACACCGTCATCGCCCAAATCAAGACGGAAGGATTTCAGCGGTCGGCCGTCATGGACACACTCAGCTGGCTGAGTGACGTCCACGGGCCGCGACTGACCGGTACACCCGCGCTGCGGCGGGCAGGCGAGTGGGCGCGCGATCGCCTCGCGGGCTGGGGCCTGACGCACGCAGCACTCGAATCGTACGGCTCGATTGGCCGCGGCTGGATGCTCGAGCGCTTTTCGATTGAGATGACCGAACCGCAGTACATGCGGATCACCGGCTATCCGCGTGCCTGGTCGCCGCCGATCGCGACGACGCTCGCCGGCACGCCGATCGTCGTCGAGGTGAAATCGAAGGACGATTTCGACAAGTACCGCGGCAAGCTGCGCGGCGCCATCGTCATGAACGGCAAGCCCGAGCCTGTGGACATCGGCTTTCAACCGGAGGCGAAGCGCCTGACCGACGAGGAACTGAAGAAACAAGCGAGTGCCATCGATCCGGCGGACCCATCCGCCGACAGCGCGCCGAAATCGTACTGGGACGAAGAGCAGGACTGGCAGAAGATGCTCGCGAAGCAGACCGAGATCTTCAAGTTCTTCGCGGCGGAGGGCATCGCGCTGCTCGTCGAGCCGAGCCCGATCGCCGAGGACGTGCGGATCGGCGGGTTTTACGATCGCGCCTGGCGGCCGACGTTCCCGGGGTTCGTCATCGCGCGCGAGCACTACGGCCGCATCGTCCGGATGCTCGATCGCAAGCAACCGGTGAAAGTGGCGTTTACGCTCGCCGCGCACTTCGCCGAGAACGTCGACGGCTTCAACGTCGTCGCCGAAATCGCCGGCACCGATCCGGTTCTGCAAGCGGAGATCGTGATGCTGGGCGGCCACCTCGACTCGTGGCACGCTGGAACCGGCGCCACCGACAACGCCGCTGGATGCGCCGTCGCGATGGAAGCGGTCCGCATCCTGCGGGCGATCGGCGTCCGCACCCGCCGGACCATCCGCCTCGCGCTCTGGACCGGCGAAGAGCAGGACTACTTCGGATCGCTCGGCTACGTCGAGAAGCACTTCGGTGATCCGAAAACGATGACGCTCCAGCCGGAGCACACGAAGCTGTCGGTCTATTTCAATCTGGACAACGGCAGCGGCCGCATTCGCGGCGTCAATCTGCAAGGCAACGAGGCCGTCCGGACGATCTTCGACGCGTGGCTGCGCCCCTTCAATTACATCGGCGCGACGACCTTGACGACGCTCAACACGGGCGGCACGGATCACATGCCATTCGACGCTGTGGGCCTTCCCGGCTTTCAGTTCATCCAGGATCCCCTCAACTACGACACCAAAGCTCACCATTCGAGCTTGGATGTCTTTGAAGAGGCCATTCCCGACGATCTGAAGCAGGCCTCGGTGATTCTGGCCAGCTTCGTCTACCATGCGGCGGTGCGCGATGCGATGCTCCCGCGAAAGCCACTGCCCGCGCCGCACAAGGAGACGAAGTAGACCGGTGAAGGTCGTGCTTGGAGCGGCATTGGCGGTCGCAGTGGCTATCGCCGGGCCGACGGCACAGTCGCGGCCGCTCGTCGCTCCCGCCGCGGCGCCGATCTACCAGCGCCTGCTTCCGCAGATCGAACAAATCAAGATCTTCGACCACCACGCGCACCCGGGGTTCGCCGGAGACGAAGAGGTCGATCCCGCCCCGGTGCCGCCGAGCGCCGCGCCCTGGCGCCTGAGGCCGGAGCATCCCGACTGGGCAGCCGCAACGCGGGCGCTATTCGGAGTGACCAGCAAGGCGCAGCTCCGGAAGGCGAATCCCGGACCGAAGTACTTCAATGCGGTTCTCGATCGCCTGGGCGTCGACGTGTCGGTGGCCAATCGCATCACGATGTCGGCCGACCTCGATCCGGCGCGCTTCAAGTGGGTGTTCTACATCGACCCGGTGCTATTCCCGTTCGACAACACCGCGCTGGCCGCCCGCAATCCGGACCAGGCCGCGTTCATGCCGAATCAGACGAAGCTCGTTCGACGGTTCCTGCAGCAGGCGGGTTTGAAAGAGCTGCCGCCGACGCTCGCCGACTACCTGGCGTTCGTCACGCGGGTGCTCGAGGATCACCAGCGCCACGGCGCGATTGCCGCGAAGTTCGAGGTCGCCTACTTCCGGTCGTTCGTCTTCGACGATCCACCGCGGGACGCCGTCAGCGCGGTTTACGACAGATACCGGGCGGGCGGCGCGCCGTCGCCCTCTGACTACAAGGCCTTTCAGGATCTCGTCTTCCGATACGTCGTGAGCGAGTGCGGCCGGCTGCATCTGCCCGTCCACATCCACAGCTCCGCGGGCGCCGGCGATTACTTCAGCGTGGCGGGCGCCAGCGTGTTGAACCTGGAGCCGGTGCTGCGCGACCCGCGATACGGCGCGACAACGTTCGTCCTCATTCATGCCGGCCATCCGTTCGAGCAAGCCGCGATGTTCATGGCGGCGATGAAGAACGTCTGGCTCGACTCGTCCGCGACGGGCAGCTTCGTGCTGTCGGCGAACGAGTTCAAGGACGTGCTCCGCCGCTGGTTCGGGATCTTCCCGGACAAGGTGACCTACGGATCCGACGCCTTTCCGATCGACGACCAGGTCGGCGCGGAGCAGCTCTACTGGTTCGGCGTTCACAACGCGAGAACCGCCACTGCGGCAGCGCTGGCGGAAATGATTGCCGCTCGCGAGATGACCGAGAAGCAGGCGATGGCGATCGCCCGTGGCTACCTTCACGACAACGCCGCCGCGCTCTACAAGTGACAACCATCAAGGGGCTCCGTCGCGTTCTCACCTTTCGCGACCTGGTGCTCTATTACCTGGTCACCGGCTTCAGCCTGCGGTGGATCGCGACGGCGGCGGCGGCCGGGCCGAGCGCGCTCGTCATCTGGGTGATCGCGGCGCTCGGCCTGTTCGTCCCGCTCGTGTTCACCGTGCTGGAACTGTCTTCCCGCTACCCGGAAGAGGGCGGCTTCTACGTCTGGAGCAAGCGGGCATTCGGTCCCTTTGCGGCGTTCATCACCGGCTGGACGTACTGGGGTTCGAACCTGCCGTTTTTCCCGGGACTGTTGTACTTCGCCGCCGCCAATGCGCTGTTCATCGGCGGACCCTCGTGGCAGGCGTGGTCCGCGAACAGCGTGTACTTCATCGCGGTCGCGATGACCGGTCTCGTGATCGCCGTCACGATGAACGTCGTCGGGTTGAACGTCGGGAAGTGGCTGAACAACGTCGGCGCGATGGCCAGCTGGATTCCTGCGGGTGTGCTCATCCTCCTCGGCGCCGTCTTGTGGAGCCGCTTTGGATCGGCGACGCCGATGCCGCCGGAGGCGTTCGCGCCGAGCACCAGCCTGAAGGACGTGATCTTCTGGTCCACCATCGCCTTCGCGTACGGCGGCGTGGAAAGCGCATCGACAATGGGGGAGGAGATTCAGGACGCGCCGCGGACGATTCCGCGCGCGGTGTTGACGGCGGGCGCGCTGATGACAGTGCTGTATCTCGCCGGCACGTTGAGTGTGCTGCTCGCGCTGCCCAGCACCCAGATCTCGGGTCTGCAGGGAATCATGCAGGCGATTCAGGCCATCACGTCGAAGCTGAATCTTGGCTGGCTGGCGCCGATCGTCGCCGCCTTCGTTACGCTGAACGCGCTCGGCGGAGTGGGCGGCTGGTTTGCCGCGACGGCGCGCCTGCCTTTTGTCGCCGGCATCGATCGGTTCCTGCCGCCGGCCTTCGGCGAACTGCATCCGAAGTGGGGGACGCCTTACGTCGCGCTGCTCGTCCAGGCAGGTATTGCCGCCCTGTTCATCTTTCTCGGTCAGGCGGGCACTTCGGTGCACGGTGCGTATGACGCGCTGGTCAGCATGGGAATCATTGCCTACTTCATCCCGTTCCTGTTCATGTTCGCGGCGATGATCGTGCTGCAGCGCGAGCCTGCGGGGCCGGGCGTGATGCGCGTCCCCGGCGGAAAACCAGTGGCGATCGCGCTGGCCTCGCTCGGGTTTTTCGTCACGGCGGTGTCGATTGTGCTCGCGTGCATTCCACCCGACGAGGAGCCGAACAAGACGCTCGCGGTCGTGAAGGTCGTCGGATCGTCGCTGTTGCTAGTTGCGATTGGCGCGGTGGTCTATCTGTTGGGCAGGCGCCGCGCGATGTCTGCCGCGATGGTCTGGCTCGTGCTGCACGCGTCGATCGCCGCAGCGGCGCAGCCCCCGGGCTCGCCGAAGCCGCGTGGCAGCGAAGTCGGCACGATGCGCGTGGACTACTACCACACGGGCAACGCGAAGGAGGAGCGTTTCAGCCTCGACCGCGTCGTCCTCGAGCCGCTGCCGTGGCCCGGGAATCCGGCGAAGCCGATTGACGGCACCAACCGCGGTAAGTACCTGTTCGAGGTCACCGACGCCGCCAGCGGACGCGTACTCTACTCGCGCGGGTTCAGTTCGATCTACGGCGAGTGGGAGACAACGAGCGAGGCCGCGAAGATCGACCGGACGTTTTCCGAATCGCTGCGGTTCCCTGCTCCGGGTGCGCCGGTCCGCATAGTCGTCAAGAAGCGTGACCCCCGGAATGTCTTCCGCGACGTGTGGACGGTGTCGGTCGATCCCGCTGACAAGTTCGTTACGCCGCCGGCGGCTTCGAATGCGGGCGCGCTGATTGCGCTGCACCGCAGCGGCGATCCCGCGACGAAGCTGGACTTCCTGATTCTCGGCGATGGCTACACCGCGCGCGAACGGGCCAAGTTCGAGCGCGATGCACGCCGGCTGGTCGCCACGCTGTTGACGACCTCGCCCTTCAAGGAGCGGCAGGCCGACATCAACATCTGGGGCCTCTGTCCACCAGCCGCGCAGTCGGGGATCTCGAGACCGTCGCAGCACATCTACCGGCAGTCGCCGGTCGGCGCCACCTACGACGCGTTCGATTCCGAGCGCTACGTGCTGACCTTCGAGAACAAGGCCTTCCGCGACATCGCGGCGAACGCGCCGTACGAATTCGTCGAGATTCTGACGAACAGCGCCACCTACGGCGGCGGCGGCATCTTCGGCCTCTACAGCACCGTTGCGGCCGACAGCGTTTGGGCGCCGTATATCTTCGTGCACGAGTTCGGTCATCACCTCGCCGGCCTGGCGGACGAGTACTACACCTCGGACGTCGCGTACCTGCCCGCGGCCGACCGCGTCGAGCCGTGGGAACCGAACGCGACGGCGATGCTCGATCCCGCGGCGTTGAAGTGGAAGGATCTCGTGACGCCCGGTACGGCGCTGCCGACGCCCTGGCCGAAAGAGGCGTTCGAGCACTACACGAAGGATGTGCAGCAGAAGCGCCGCGCGATCCGCGCCGCGAACCGGCCTGAAGCGGAGATGGACGCGCTCTTCCGCGACGAAGAAAAGCACGACACTTCGTTGCTCAACGAGGGCCCTCACGCCGGCCGGGTGGGAGCGTTCGAAGGCGCGAACTACGAAGCCCGCGGCTACTATCGGCCCCAGGCCGACTGCATCATGTTCACGCGCGACAACGTGCCGTTTTGCGCCGTCTGCCGCCGCGCCATCGAGGCGATTCTCGACCTGTATGCCCGCTGACCGCCCCGCCTTGACGCGGCTCAGCCCTTCAATCAGACTAAGCGGCCGCGATACTCACTACTCCTTACGAGGCGCATATGCAGGACGATTTCGACAGCGGAATGGGAATGCCCGATGATGAGCTGGCCGGTGGATCGGCCATGTCAGACATTGGCGAGGCGGGCCTGGGCGGGGCCGAAGGCGAAGGCGAGGCTGGCGGTGAACCGGGAGGGCGGCCGTCTGGCGGCGCGCGCGCGCGCAAGTCCTCAGGCTCCAGAAAGTCCAGCAGCGCCCGAAAGGCCGTAGCCAAGCCGAAGAAGGCGGCTAAGAAGGCCGCGCCCCGGAAGGCGAAAAAGAGCGCCAAGAAGGCCAAGGCGAAAAAGCCAGCCCGGAAAGCCGCTGCCAAGAGCGGCAAGAAAGCCAAGCGGAAGGCTGGGAGCAAGAAATAAGAAGAACAACAAATAGGTGGCGAACCGGCCAGTGACCGATCGACGCTGGCCGGTTCAGCGCGCAGCGGCCCCGCGTCCCAGTCCGAACTGTTGCGTCGCGTAGCCGACAATCAGGCCGACGATCGATCCTGGCAGCATGATCTCGATCCAGTAGTGGTGGCCGTCAGGCTGCGGGATTGCCGCGACGAGAAACGCGAAGAACGCGGCGACGACCAGTCCCACCACCAGCCCTTTCGAAAGCGACTGGACGCGATACGCGTACCAGCCGACGAGGGCGCCGACGATCAGCCCCTTGATCGTCGATCCGATGACAATCCCGACGATTTGCGACGCCACTTCGGGCGTGGCCAGCGCCGTCAATCCGCCAATGGCGCCCAGCACGGCGCCGAGTAGAAGTCCAAGCACAGGCTTCTTCATCGCATCTCCTTGGTCTTCCTTTTAGACGCCGCCTGGGCGCTCCTTTTTCAGCGCAGGAGCGCGAACGCCACGCGCATCACCAGATACGACGGCACGAGCCAGACGAACGTCTGATAGCGGATCAGAAGGCGGCCCGCCCGCTCGAACGCCGTGTCCCGGTATGCGGACACCGCCGCGCCCTGGCGGTAGCGGGCCAGGTCGTCCACGAGCTCTTTGGCGCTGGCGTAGCGATCCGCCGCCGCGGGCGACAGACACTTGCGGATCATCGCGGCGAGCCGCTTCGACGGCGCGGGAGACGCCGCGCCCAGAGACCGTGACACATCGTTGAGATCGGCGGGCGCCGCGCTGCCGGTCCACATCCAGAACAGCAGCGCCCCGAGCGCATAGACATCGGCCGGCGGTCCGGCGTTGGACGAATCGCCCTGCGCCTGTTCCGGCGCCATGAAGCCCGCGGTACCCATGCGCGTACCTCCCGAGGTCCCGTCGCCCGCGCCGTCCGGCTGATGGTCGGTCGCTCGGGCCGCGGGACCGCCATCGCGATCCATTCGCGCGAGCACTCGGGCCACGCCCCAGTCGAGCACGAGAACCTCGCCAAACTGGCCGACCATGACGTTCGACGGTTTCAGATCCCGGTGGACGATACCGGCCGCATGCGGCGTGCAGATAGTTGGTGACTTGCGAGACGCTCAGACTGAGGTCGTGAGCGACGCCGGCATATGAGACGTCCGGCGATGGCGCCAGGTCGTGGCGCTCGAAGACCTGAAAAACATCGTGTTCCCGCCGATCCATTACACGTGGGAGGTCGATTCCTTTACACTGCATCCAGGAGGATCTTCTTGACGACAGCCATTCGCATTCTTCTGGTGACGACTTTCATATCGCTCGGCGCGTCGGCGACCTGGCTCGTCGCGCAGAACCGCTTCGGCGCTCCGAAGACCATCATCCACGTGTCCCTCATCCAGTGGAAAGAGGGTGTCTCGGCCGCCGCGAAGAAGCAGGCTCTCGACGGCGTCAAAGACATGGCCTCGAAGATTCCCGGCATCAGGAATGTCTGGACGAAGGCGCTCCGGGTGCAGCCAGACGGCTATCACGACGCATTCGTGATTGAGTTCGAGAACCAGGCGGCGGCGGATCGTTACGCAAAGGATCCGGTGCACGACAAGTGGACCGAGGCGTTCCTCAAGATCCGCGAAGCGAGCATTTCGCCTCAGATCACGAACGACTAGCGGTGGATTCTCTAGAGTC
>Ga0207641_10002032_pt1 | contig 19271 bp, 17 predicted proteins | sample KBSSwiS62_FD_184306 | JGI IMG/M metagenome (GOLD analysis project Ga0207641, IMG submission 184306) | Switchgrass rhizosphere microbial communities from Kellogg Biological Station, Michigan, USA - KBS Switchgrass S6-2 (SPAdes) (version 2) | ecosystem: Host-associated > Plants > Roots >... | reverse complement strand
GGCGCGTCGATCCCGGCGAACAGCACCGCCCCTTCTTCGCGCAATTTGAGTGTTTCCAGATCCTTCGTCATGACAATCTCCATTGGTCGGCGGTCGGCCCGCGAGTTGTATCGGGGGTCAGGTCGCCGCGAGCCGGCGCACCAGCTCGCCGGTCTCGATGATGGCGCCGGCGTAACTCGGCATGTTGACCTCGAGCGCGGCGTGCATCTCGACCTCCGAATAGTCGGCGACGGCATCCTTGATGACTGTCACCTCATAGCCGAGCTCGGCGGCGAACCGCACGGTCGCCTCGACGCAGGTGTGTGCGATCAGGCCGATGACGATCAGCTTGTGGATTCCGTGCTTCTTGAGCTGCAGATCGAGATCGGTGTTGGCGAACCCGCTCGAGCACCAATGTTCCTGGGCGATAATTTCGCCCGCACGGGGAGCGAATTGGGCGCGGATCTCGCCGCCCCACGTGCCGTATTCAAACGCCTTGCTCCGCCATGCCGCGCGCTGGACCGGTGCGATATATTTCCAGTCCTCATAGTCGCCCTCGCGATAGCGGTGGTGCATGACGAAGACGATTTTCAACTCCGCCTCCCGCGCCACGTTGAGGATCTCCAGCATGTGGGGCACGCAGTCATTCGCCTCGGCGACGACGCGGATACGGTCCCAGACTTTGCCGCCATCGGAAATGAAGTCGTTATAGGGATCGATCACCAGCAATGCGGTGATCTCCTTTTCGTAGGTCAGATCGGTCATGATCATTGCTCCCTGATCAGGCGGCGCGCGCCGCACGCTCGATGCTCGCCGCGAAAAGCGGTGTTTCGTCACGAACATGGGTGGTCGAAGCGGGTTGACGCTGGGCGCGGAACTGGTCGAACGGAATGCCCTGTCGCGCGAGCGAGGTCAGAAGATCCCGGCTACCGGCGGAGCGCACGTGATTCGTGAATTCGCAGCGTCCGTCGCCCATGTCCCTGACGCTCATCTCCCAGGTCACATGGAAAGTCGAGCGGCCGGTCGACGTGAAGGCATCGGTCACGGATTCGAGGATCAGGTGATCCTTGCGCCCCAGCGTCTCGACATAATGCTGGACCAGAATGGTGCCGCCGATCACCTCGACGTTGATCGACATCCTTCTGCCCTCGGGCGAAGTCGTGAAGCCGGCGGCGACATGGGCCGCGGAACAGCCCTGATACTCATGCTCCGGAAGGGTGAAGCACCAGGCCGGAATGTCGATCTTGTCGAATGGCGCGTTGATCGTCGCCTGGAAGGAAACGTCGATGAGCTGATTGTCGGTCACGATTGCGCTCCTTACGGAAAGGGGGTTCGGCGAGGCGGCGACGTGCCGTCCCGCATGGCTCAGGCGGCGCTCCGCAGCGGTCGGAATGCGGCGCGAACCTCGGAGGCGAAGAGTTCAGGCTCTTCCCACGCGGCGAAGTGACCGCCGCGATCGACCTGGTTGTAGTAGATGAGGTTGCCGTAGACGTTCTCGACCCAGCTTCGCGGTACCTGGTACAGTTCGCCCGGGAAGACGGTGTAGCCTGCGGGGATCATGACCTTGCCCATCGGTGGGGCCGCGCGCCCGGCCTCCCAATATAGCCGCGCGGCGGACGTGCCCGTATTCGTCACCCAATAGAGTGTGATATTGTCGAGGATATCGTCGCGGGTGATCGCGCCGTCCGGCCTGCCGGCGACAGCTGCGGCGAGCAGCGCATAAGTGTGTGGATCATGGTCCATCAGCCATGACGCAAGGCCGATCGGGGAATCGGCGAGCGCATTGCCGATGGTCTGCGGCCGTCGCGCCTGCTCGATGAAATAGCCGATAGGCTGGATCATCTTGCGCTGGTTGAATGTGGCGAGCTCGGCTTCGGAGAGCCCGGCCGGGGCAGGATCGCCAGCGCCGATCGCGCGGGTGGTCTCGGGCGGGAAGGTCAGGAGCAGGTTCGAATGAACTCCGAGCAGACCTTCCGGTGCCTGATGGCCCATCACTTCGGAAACGCGCGCCCCCCAGTCGCCGCCCTGATGGACGTAGCGGGCATAGCCCAGCCGCTTCATCAGTTCGTCCCACGCCCGCCCGATGCGGTCGGGGTTCCAGCCGGTTTCCGTCGGCCGGCCCGAAAAGCCGTAGCCGGGCATCGAGGGAATCACGACATGAAAGGCGTCCGATGCACTGCCGCCATGGGCAGTCGGATCGGTCAGCGGCGCGATGATCTTGAGTTGCTCGACGATCGAGCCGGGCCAGCCGTGGGTGACGATCAACGGCAGTGCATTCTCGCGCTTCGCGCGGACGTGGATGAAGTGGATGTCCAGTCCGTCGATCTCGGTCATGAACTGCGGCAACATGTTCAGCTTCGCTTCGAAACGACGCCAGTCATAGGCGGTTGCCCAATAGCGTCCGAGCGTCTGTATCGTCTCGAGCTGCGTTCCCTGCGCTGGATCGGTTTCCCGATCGGCCCATCGGGTCGCGAGAAGGCGGCGACGCAGGTCGTCGAGAACGCTTTGCGGAACGTTCGCGCGGAACGGACGGATCGCGCTCGATCCGGCGGCGGCAAGGGCCGGCGAGGCCGACAAGGACAGAGCAAGCCCGACGGTGGCCGTGGTGGCCATCACGTCACGGCGCGTGGGGTGGGAGGCATATTCAGACATCGTGAGAACTCCTTTCCGGTCGAGAATGGTCCCGCACTTTCAACCTCTTCGAGGTCGCAGAGACCGTTTTTCCGAACCATCCCCGGACGGGCAGCGAAGAGGTTCCACTTTCGAGTGCGCAGTCAGCGCGGCAGTCTGATCGTTGAGCGCCCGAACCGGCGTGCATCGATGGAAAAGGCGCCGGGACCGATCAACGCCAGGGCGACGGCGTCGAGCGCGTGAGAGAGAAGCAGCGCCGGCGCCGCGCAGCTTCCGCACAGCAGGATGACGATCCCGGCGAGCGCCGCGAGCGCGGCGACGAGGCGGGTGGAGAAGCCAATGGCCAGCGAGAGGGCGAGCAGGTCCAGGATGACCGCCGAGCGGGGCAATTGCGAGAATATTCCGGTTCCGGCAGTGGCAACAAAAAGCGCCAGCGCGCAGCGGAACAGAAGCAGTGCCGCGCCGGCCAGGCCGCTCGGATATGCAGAAAACAATTGTTTCATAGGCGCTTGCCTAGCCCAGCGAGGCTGCTGACTGACACCTCCCAATGGGGTATGAGCATGTTACCCATTTGAGGGCTGACGGCTCCTCCGGCTTGTCGGAGGAATGGCCGGGCGAGGCCACTGGAACCAAAAGGGAGAGGCGGTGAGGCTGGCGGGCTGGCTCAGATGGCTGTTGCCGTGCATGGCCGGGTTGGCTGGCGTCCCCGCCGCCGCGCTCGATCCCGGTCTGAATATCGCCCAATACAAGCATAGCAAATGGTCGGTCGAGGATGGGGCGCCCACCGGCATCGTCGCGTTGGCGCAGGGCCGCGACGGCTATCTCTGGATTGGCGACTATGGCGGTCTGATCCGCTTCGACGGGATCAGCTTCGAGCACATCACGCTGGATCGCCCGCCGCAACAGCGATCATCGGCCACGGCGCTTCTGGTTGCGCGGGACGGATCGGTATGGGCGGGCTTCTCGACGGGCGGTATCGCGCGGTATCGCGGTGGCGTGCTGCGTGACATGGGCGTGCCGAATGCCCGGGCCTATGTGATGGCGTTGGTCGAGGCCGCCGATGGCGCAGTCTGGGCCGAGTTGGGGGCGGCCATTCCGCAATTTGCCCGCTTTGCGAACGGCCGCTGGACGGCGGTGGGCGAGAATTGGGGGCTGCCACGCGAACCCGCCATAAATGTCCTGGCCGCCCGTGACGGCACGCTCTGGGTCACGACCGAGCGGTCCCTGCATTTTCTGAAATCCGGAAGCCGCCGTTTCCAGCGCCTGTCCGTCGGCCTGACCGGCCACGCAGCGCTCAGCGAGGATCTTTCCGGGCGGATCTGGCTTTCCGACAGCAAAGGGACGCGCGCCGTCACTGGCGGAACGGCGACTCGCATCGCCTATCCCACACCCCCGTTTCCGCGTGCCGCACGCACCTTCTTCGATCGCGACGGCAATTTGTGGGGCGTGAGCAGGCAAGCCGGCATCTATCGTCTCCGCTCACCGAAGCCGGGAGGCGCGCCGACGGCCGCGGAAGCGGCCGCGCAGATCAGCATGTTCCAACAGCATAACGGCCTCCTGTCCGACGACGTCTTCGACATTCTGGAGGATCGCGAAGGCAATATCTGGGTTGGCAGCTCGCTCGGTCTCGACAGGTTCCGCAGCGCGGGCGTTGTCGTCGAGCCATTGCTAACCCATGTCCCGATGTGGGGTGACGTGCTGCTCGCCGCCTCAGACGGAAGCGTCTATGTCGGCGAGGCTCCCGGGGTCTACCGGATCCCTCCAGAGGGGGTGCCTCGATTGGTGCTCAGCGGTGCGGGCGAGTCGGAGGCAATGTGCGAAGGGCCGGACGGCGCGATCTGGATGATCCAGGCCAAACATGTCGTCCGCTTCGGGCGAGGCAGAACCGCCAGCCTGCCACGTCCCCCCTCGCGGCAAGCGGTCATCGACTGTGCTGTGAGCCGCAATAACATGCTATGGCTGACCGCGACCGAAGGACTCTTCCGATGGACGGAAGCGGGCTGGCGACTCCAGACGATGCCGGGGTATGACGAGGCCAGCGGCAACATGCCGATCATCGCCGGACGCGACGGACGACTGCTCGTCTATGCCAGCACACGATCGCTCCGCCGCATCGATTTCCCGCGCTTCACCGATTTCACCCTGAGCCGCCCCGGATCGCTTCGCGATCTGCGGACGATCTACGAGGGAACCGATAGCTTGCTCCTCGGAGGGCGATTCGGCCTGGCACGGGTGCGCGACCGACGCGTCCGGTTCATCGGCCCGGGGCGCGTTGCGGCCTTCGCCTTTCTTACCGGTATCGCACAGACGCCAGCGGGCGACACGTGGACGATGGGCAGCCAGGGAATTTTACGTACGCCCACTGCGACGTTGGAGCGCGCGTTCGATGATCCGCGCAGCCCGCTGCACCCGCAATCGTTCGATTTCCGGGACGGACTCCCGGCGAACAGCGGGCGCGACGGCAAGCGCGACATTGTGCGCGGTGGCGACGGTCGGCTCTGGTTCGCGACGACGGCCGGCACTGTCTGGATCGATCCCGCCCGGCTGAAGCGCAACGGCCGTCCTCCGCCGGTCGCTATCGCCGCTTTGAGGGCGGGTGGCACGATCTATCGCGATCCGATCCGGTTGAGCCTGCCCGCAGGCACCGCGGCCGCCGAAATCGACTATGCTGCGCTCAGCCTCTCGATCCCCGACCGCGTGCAGGTTCGCTACCGGCTCGAGGGTGCCGATGCCGACTGGCTCGATCCCGGCATGCGGCGGCAGTCCTTCTACACCAATTTGGGCCCGGGAACGTATCGCTTCCGCGTGATCGCCGCGAACAATGACGGTGTCTGGAATCGCGAGGGCGCGACGCTGGAATTCACGATCGCGCCCACCTTCTTCCAGTCCAACTGGTTCCTGCTGCTCTGCCTGCTTGGTCTCGGCCTGCTGGCCTGGTTGGCCTATTCGTTCAGGGTGCGCCAGCTCACCGCTCGGGTGCGCGCCGCGCTCGAGGTTCGGCTTGCCGAACGCGAGCGGATCGCGCGCGAATTGCACGATACGTTGCTGCAGAGCTTCCAGGGGCTGGTACTGCGTTTCCAGGCCGTGGCGGAGCGCATCCCGGCCGGGCAGCCATTGCGCCCGGTCATCGACCAAGCGCTCGACCGCGCGGAGGAAGCGCTGGTCGAAGGCCGCAACCGCGTCCGCGAACTGCGTGCCGCGAGCGGCGATCTCGCCCAGGCGCTCGCTCACGCAGCCGAGGAACGCTCCGTCGACAGCGCAACCCGCTTCAACCTCACGATCGAAGGGCGACCGCGCGCACTCCACCCGATGGCGCGCGACGAGGTGGAGCGTATTGGCACGGAGGCGATCCGGAATGCCTTCCTGCACGCTCACGCCCGGGAAATCGAGGCTGTCCTGACCTATCGGTCGGGCGAACTACGCTTCGACCTGCGCGACGACGGCATCGGCTTGCCCGTTACCATTGCCGAAGGCGGCGTACGGGAGGGTCATTACGGGCTGACCGGCATGCGCGAGCGCGCACGCCGGATCGGCGGGACGCTGACGTTCAAGAGTCGCGAGATGGGCGGTACCGAAGTCGCCCTGTCGATTCCAGGCCGCTCAGCTTACGCTGGCAAGCAAAAGCGCTGGCGGCTGCCCTTGCCGGCGCACTGGAGGGAGCTCTGAACGATGTCCGGCGAGCCGAAGCAGATCCGGATCATGACGGTGGACGATCATCCAGCGCTTCGCGACGGCATCGCGGCGATCGTCGAACTGCAGGGCGACATGGTGATGGTCGGCGAAGCGTCGAACGGTGCGGAGGCAATCCCGGCTTTCGCCAACCTGCGCCCGGACGTGACGCTGATGGACCTGCAGATGCCCGGAATGGGCGGCATTGAGGCGATCGCCGCGATCCGCAAGGAATTTCGCAATGCGCGGATCATCGTGCTGACCACCTATGACGGCGATGTTCAGGCGGCCCAGGCGCTCAAGGCCGGCGCGTCGGCCTATCTGCTCAAGAGCGCGCTGCGCAGGGAATTGCTCGATGCGATCCGCGCCGTCCATGCCGGGCACCGCCATGTCCCGCCCGAGATCGCCCAGGAAATCGCATTGCACGCCGCCGACGACCCGCTGAGCATACGCGAAATCGACATCCTGAGGTTGGTCGCGAAGGGGAAGGCCAACAAGGTCGTCGCCTGGGAACTAGCGATATCGGAGGACACGGTGAAGGCGCATATCAAGAGCATCTTCGCCAAGCTCGACGTCGGAGACAGAACCCAGGCAGTCACTGTGGCGTTGCGGCGCGGGATCATCACCCTTTGAACCGCGGACTCGCCACCTGCATCAAATCGCCGCACGATTCCGGACGTCCTCGAAAGAACGAATGGTGCTGGAAGCGCTTTCCGGGGCGACACCTAAACAGTTGATTTATCAGCCAAATCATGGACTTGAGAAGTCGCCAAAGGCATCAATGGCACGATCTGGATTGGTGGAAAAGGCTGGACGTCGATGGAAGGGCGGTTCGAGTCCTTGTGGGCACCCGGCTGGTCGGGGCTATGTTCGAAATACACCTACAAATTTCGGACAAAATAAGCGGGGGGGCAGATCCTATGTCAGAGACTTCTCCAGCGCGTTGAGAACCGCCTTATGGCGCTCCGAACCGGCTTCGCGAAATTGCGGATGTTCATCAGCTCATCACCATGACCGCCTTGCCGGGAACCCGCTTGCCGGATTCCAAGTCGGCAATCAGCGCGATGCCCTGGGACAGCGGGGCCATACGGCTGATCGGAACAGGAAACTGCCCGCCGACAGCCAGATTTACGATCTTCTGCAGGATCGACGCACTCGGCAAGCCCCGGACCAAATTGTGCTTCGAGGAGAAGTTCGACCTGAACAGGTTCCCAACGGTCGGGTCGATGTCCACCGCGCCCCCCGAGGTGTTTATGAGGAATTCCTCGTCCTTAGCGGTCAAGCTCCCGTGGCAGTCGAAGACTACATCGAAGGCAGCCTTCAGGTCCTCAGGGAGCGGCTAGTCATAGCGAAGCACGCGCGCCAGTCCCAGTTTCACGGCATCCGCGAGCCCCAATGGACTCACCCGGATCGTGACAACGGCCCCGAAGGCCTTGGCGATATAGATCGCCGCCTGTCCGACGCCGCCTGCGGCGCCATTTATGAAAACCGTCTGTCCGGCCTTCAGTTTGGCAGCGTCGATCAGCGCGCGCCAGGCGGTTACGCCGACGCTCGGCAAGGCCGCCGCCGCTTGGAAGGATAGCGCGTCCGGCTTCTTGATCAGCAGAATTAGATGTCGTGATAACCGCCTCGGCGAAGGCGCCTGACGCTTCATTGGTGCCGTTCCCAAAACCTCATCACCCGGCGCAAAGCCCACAACTTCAGGGCCGACGGCGTCAACGACCCCGGAAAAGTCGATTCCCATGCCCTTTGGGAAGCGTCTGTCCATCATGATTTTCATGAAGCCCATGCTTTGACTTCACTTGGCAGATCGCTGTCCGAACCTGTGCGACAGCTGGCGCAAGGGCGCTCGCGCACCTCGATGCCGTCGACGAAAATCGTTTGCGATGCGGCACAAAACGCTGACCGCCCTGACCGTACGCGGCGCTGGCGAGCGACAAGCGCCGAAGCGCCTCAGGCCAAAGACGTGAGCGTACCCAAAAACGCCCGCACCTTGGAACTGGACAGGCGGCGTGAGTTCTGGAGTGCCCAGATTTCTACCTTCGGGCCGTCATGCACACCCCACGAGACGAGCCGACCGTCATCGATGTGCTCAGTCACCATCATTTTCGGCACGAGGGCAACGCCTGCACCGGCCAGGACGGCGTCACGCACCATCAGGAAGGACGAGAACCTCAGCCTGAAATGCGGCTGCACGCACAGTGTCCCGCTGTCGGTCCTGATCCGCCACAGCAGGTCGTCAGGGGTGCCAACCCGGCCGACTGCCGGAAGGGCGTGATCGGCAGCCGCCTGCTCCGAGTGAAGAGCAACCGTAAATTCGGGCGGTGCGACCAGCAGGCGTTCGTCCTCAAGGATACGGCGTCCAACCAGTCGCTCATCCGGGCTGGGATCGATCCGGATCACGAGATCGTAATTGTCATCGACCGGATCGACCTTGCGGTCGTCGGCCACGATCTCGAGATCGACCTGGGGATAGGCGGTGACGAAGCTGGTCGCGAGCTTGGGCAGGAGCACATGCGCCAATACGATCGGCGCGCTCACGCGAAGCTTGCCTGCGGGAATGGATGAACCACTCGCCACGACCTGCTCAGCCTCGATGATCTCTGCAAGCGGGCCAAGCGTGCGTTCGTGCAGCGCGCGCCCTTCTCCCGTCAGGCGCAGCGTCCTCGATCCGCGGTCGATCAGCCGCACGCCCAGGCTCGCTTCCAGTTCCGACACCTTGCGCGAAAGGGTCGCCTTCGGCCGACCAGTGGCGCGGCTGGCCCGCCCGAACCCTCCGTGCGTCGCGACCAGATTGAAATCGACGAGCGCAGGCAGATCCATGTTTTGATCCATTTGTGAGACGATGTGTTCCAATGATGCCATCTTCTACGCATTTTCGGAACAGCTACATTCTCTCCAGCGACAACGCGCCGCCCCAACGCGATCAAGGAGATACGACATGACGATTTTGGTCACTGGCAGCACCGGAACCATCGGAACCCAGGTGCTCAGCTTTCTCGACCGGCATGGAGCCGACATCCGTGCGCTGACCCGCTCGCCCGAGAAGGCCAATCTGCCCGCAGGTGTCACGGCGGTGAAGGGCGACCTCGCCGACATCGACAGCATCCGCGCGGCATTGGACGGGGTCAGCACCATGTTCCTGCTGGCACCCAATGCGCCCGACGAACTGACCCAGGCGATGCTCGCGCTGAACGCAGCGCGTGAGGCCGGTGTGAAAGGGATCGTATATCTCTCGGTGTTCAAGGGCGAGGCCTATGCCGACGTGCCTCACTTCGCGAGCAAGATGACCGTCGAGCGCATGATCGACGCTTATGACCTGCCCGCGACGATCCTGCGCCCTGCCTATTTCATCCAGAATGACATGCGCCAGAAGGACGCGCTGCTCGGTGGCGGTGTCTATGGCATGCCGGTCGGCGCCAGGGGCATTTCGATGGTCGATGTCCGAGACATCGGCGAGGCGGCCGCCAAGGCGCTGCTGCGGCGCGAGCAGGCAAGCGTGCCGCTCCCGCGCGAGGTTTTCGAACTGGTCGGACCCGACGCCCTCACCGGCGATACGCTTGCAACATTGTGGAGCGAAATCCTCGGACGCCCGATCGCCTATGCGGGCGCAGACCTGGAGGGGCTGGAACAGCGCCTCAAGAGTTTCGGCCCGGCGTGGCTCGCCTATGATATGAAGCTGATGATGCGCCGCTACCAGGAGGACGGAGCCATCGCGACCGGCGAAGATCTGGATCGCCTTACGAGACTGCTCGGCCATGCGCCGCGTTCATATCGTGACTTTGCGGAGGCCGCCGCTGCCGGTTGGTCACAGCGCTAATTGGCAGACCCGCCGGTGTTCGACCGGCGGGTCGCAACGATCCTTACGAACCTCTTCAAGGACGATCGTGATGACCGAGATCTACCACAAGGACCATTTGCCGGATCGCGCCGCGATGGTGACTATGCGCGCCATGATCGCGCTGCAGCCCCCAGCCGATCTCGGCCCCGGGGGCGCGGCGCGTTCGACGAGCTGATGAGCAGGACCCCGCAAGCTGACACCGTCACCTATGAAGCAGCCGAAGTCGGTGGCGTGCCCGGCTGGTGGTGCCGTACAGCGGAAGCAACACCGGGCACCGCCATCCTATACTTTCATGGCGGCGCGTATGTCGTCGGCTCGGCACAGGCCTATCGCAATTTCGTCGGGCAGATCGCGGCGCGTGCCAAGATCGATGCGTTTATTCCGGACTATGGCCTCGCACCCGAACGGCCGTTTCCGGCGGCGGTTGAGGACGGCGAGGCGGCCTATCGTGGGCTGGTGGCCGCCGGTATATCCAGGATTGCGATCGTCGGCGACTCGGCGGGTGGCGGGCTGGCGCTCGTAACCGCGACTCGGATGACCGCCGCCGCACGGAGCGGCTCGGTACCGAAACCGGTCGCCGCCGCTGTCATGTCGCCTTGGACCGATCTTGCCCTGACCGGCGACAGCATGACGACGCGTGCCGGGCATGATCCCTTGCTAACCCGGGACACGCTGGAGCAGGCAGGCATCGCGTATCTCGGAGCGATCGATCCAAAGGATCCGGCGGCCTCGCCTCTCTATGGCGATCTTGCCGGCTTGCCTCCGGTCATGCTGCATGTCGGCGAAGATGAGATACTGCTAGCCGATGCGCGGCGCATGGCCGACGGCATCGTAACGGCCGGTTCGACCGCCGAGCTCCACGTCTGGCAGGGGATGGTCCATGTGTTCCCGGCAAACCTCGCCCTTCTGAAGGCTGCGGCTGAGGCGCTCGATATCGTCGCGACCTTCGTGCGGCTCAATTCGCGTGGATAAGCGCTCGGATACGATCCCCAAATTGGAAGGAGAGATTCGATGACTCGCATCCTGTTCGTTGGCCAGAAGCCGGAAACCGTGGACTTCTCGGCCCCGTTGCTGCCGCCGGGGTTCGATGCTGAAAAAATCAATGCGGGAATCGCCGTAGCGGTCGCGAAGATTCACGAGCGCGGCTGGGAAGGATTGCCGGACAACTGCTTAGCTATGGATGGATCGCATCGATGAACTTCAAAAATGCTCTGCTCGTCGTTGCTTCGATTCTGGCCCTGGTTGCCACAGAAGCGCGCGCCGACGCGCCGGAGCGCTCGCCCGCCGCGATCGGCACGACATCCTCGCCGCCACTGACCTTTGCCCGAGGCAAGACGTCGAGCGGATGGCTGCCGTTCGAATATGTCGCCGGCACCCGGATTTTCGTCCGAGCGACGATCAACGGACGGCCAGTGCTCGCCATGCTCGACAGCGGTGCGTCCTCCACTGTGCTCGATCGGCGCTTTGCTTCCAGCCTCGGCCTGAGTCCGAAGGGTGATCTGACAGGCCAAGGCGCGGGTGGCTCCACCCAATATAGTGTGGTCCAAGGCGTTACGGTGAAGCTGGGCGATCTCAGCTGGAACGGCGGCGATGCGGTGGCGATCGATCTGTCGGCGGTCGAAAAACAGGTCGGCCATCCTCTGCCGATGGTTCTGGGCGGCGAGCTGTTCCGGGACGCCGTTGTCGAGATCGACTTCAAGAGGCGCAGGATCGCCTTTCACAATCCCTTATCCTACCGCGCTGCCCCGGATGCTCACGCGGTTGCGCTGACTCCCGCTGGGGAAAACCAGGCGATCTCCGTGCTCGTCGAGGGCCGCGCCGCAAAGCTCCTGTTTGATTTGGGCAATGCCGGGGCGGTCGATCTTTTCCCGCGTTTCTGGGAACAGTCCGGTTTCGCCGACAATCGGCGGGCATCGACGACCTTTGCGGGCGGTGTCGGCGGGATGAGCGTCCAGAAGGTGACGATGCTCCGCACGATCGCTCTCGGCGGTGCGACGTTCAAGGAACTGCCGTCCCGGCTCGAAGATCGGCAATCGTCGCTGGCCGCGCGTTCCGGCGACTTGGACGGGAATATCGGCATGGGCGTCCTCAGCCGCTTTCATCTTGTGGTGGATTTTCCTCACCGCCGTGTGTTGTTCGCGCCTCCGGTAGACGTGAACACGCCATTCCGCGTGAACCACGCCGGTTTGACGCTGCGGCCGGGATCAACGGGCTCCAAAGTCCTCTATGTGGCCCCGGAATCACCGGCCGCCATCGCTGGCGTGAACGTTGGAGACGTCATTGTTGCCGTCGACGGCTACAGTGCCGACGGGAAGAACGGCATGTGGCAAGACGGACCCGTTGGGCGAATCGTCCGGCTGCGTTTGGCGGACGGACAGGAGAGAATTGTGACCCTTGCATCATATTTTTGACGCGAGCGCCTGCTCAAAAAAGTGTGACGAAAAGCGACTTGAACAGCCCAGCTTTTGAAGCTCTTCAGCGAACATCGGCCCGTGGGGATGTGCCTTGGCTCTCGGCTTGGCGGCGTCGATCTGGATGTAGGTCGGCATGGTCGCTTTCCCAGCAATGCCGGGTCGATCCGAGGCCACCGAAAAGAGCACCAATTTGGGGTGCTGCTGGTGGTCCTGGCCGGATTTCGCCGGACGGTGTCTGGCGATCGTCGGCCGAAAAATGCTGTAGAACCAGCCGTTTACTGGACGTCCCTGGACGCTGCCAGAGCCAGTAGTGGTGCCCAGAAGAGGACTCGAACCTCCACGACCTTGCGATCGCCAGCACCTGAAGCTGGTGCGTCTACCAATTCCGCCATCTGGGCACGGGGTAGGTTGGCGCGCCTAGCGGAACGTCGACGCCCTTGTCAACGGCCATCGCCGTGGGGCAAGGGTGCGGTGCAACATCGGGAGTGTCGTGTGAGCATCGAGAACAGGCTGGTGACGCTGGTCGGCGGTGGCGGATTTCTGGGCCGCTATGCGACGCGCGTGCTGTTGAAGGCCGGCGCCCGCGTCCGCATCGCCGAGCGCGATCCGCGGCGGGCATGGTATCTGAAGCCGCAGGGCGGGCTGGGACAGATGCAGTTCGCGGCGGCCGACGTGCGCAAGCCGGAGAGCCTCGCGCGTGCCTTGCAGGGATCCGACGCGGTCGTGAATCTCGTCGGCATCCTGAAAGGCGACTTCCAGGCCCTCCATGTCGATGGCGCTGCGAACGTCGCAGCAGCGGCGGCAGACGCCGGCGCCTCGGTGCTGGTGCAGATCTCGGCGATCGGCGCCGACCCCGAGTCGCCCTCGCCCTATGGCCGCTCCAAGGGCGAGGGCGAGGCGAAGGTCCGCGCAGCGTTCCCCGAGGCGACAATCCTGCGGCCATCGATCATATTCGGCCGCGAGGACGGCTTCGTGAACCGCTTCGCCGGGCTGATCGGCCTGCCGGTGGTGCCGATCATCCGCGGCCCGGTGAAGTTCCAGCCGGTGTACGTCGGCGACGTGGCGCGCGCGATCCTCGCGGCACTGTCCGACCCGGCGGCGCACGCCGGCAAGACCTATGAACTGGGCGGACCGGACGTGCTGACCATGGCCGAGCTCAACCACTGGATCGCCGCCGAGACCGGGCGCAACCCGGCCTTCGTCGAGCTTCCCGATGCGGCGGCGGCGGCGATGGCGCGGCTGGTCGGCTGGGCGCCGGGCGCGCCGATGACGTGGGACCAGTGGCTGATGCTGCAGCAGGACAATGTCGTGACGCCGGGCGCGGCCGGACTCGCCGATCTCGGCGTCGGTGCGACGCCGCTGGCGGCGGTCGCGCCGGGCTGGCTGGTTCAGTATCGCCGCCACGGCCGGTTCGGGCGCAAGAGCGCGGCCTGAGCGGCGGGCTTCGCGTCTCGCGCTGTCGTCGAAGGGGCGCAGGCCGCGGCCCGGCGCCCCAGCCGGCAGACATCGCGTTCGATGCCCAACATGGATCCCCGCCTTCGCGGGGATGACGGCAGTGGGAGGGTCACGCTCTCGCGCCACCACCTCAACCACCGAAAGGCCCGGCACACGCCATGTCCGATCTCATCACCGCGATCCTGCTCGGCATCGTCGAGGGCATCACCGAATTCCTGCCGGTCTCGTCGACCGGACATCTGATTCTCGCGACCGAACTGCTCGGCTATGACGCGGCGCGGTGGGCGGTGTTCAACATCGCGATCCAGCCTGGCGCGGTGCTCGCGATCGTCGTGCTGTACTGGCGGACCTTCCTCGACGTGCTGACCGGGCTGTTCCGGGCGGATGCGCGGTCGATCGCGTTCGTGCGCAACCTGCTGATCGCGTTCGTGCCGGCGGTGGCGCTGGGGCTGGCGTTCGGCGACGAAATCGACGCGCTGCTGGAAAATGCGGTGGTCGTGGCATGGGCGCTGATCGTCGGCGGCGTCGCGATCCTGGTCATCGAGCGGCTGGCGAAGACGCGCGACGTCGGCGGCGTGGCGGCGGTCACCGCCGGCCAGTCGCTCAGGATCGGGCTGGTCCAGTGCATCGCGATGATTCCCGGCGTCAGCCGCTCGGGCGCGACGATTCTCGGCGCGATGTCGTTCGGCATAAACCGCAAGACTGCTGCCGAATTCAGCTTCTTTCTCGCCATCCCGACATTGACCGGCGCCACCGCGCTGCAGTTGTTCAAGCATCGCGATGCGATCACCGCGGACAGCCTAGGACTGATCGGCATCGGCTTCGTCGTGTCGTTCATCGTCGCGCTGATCGTCGTCAAGGCCTTCATGGCGATCGTAACCCGTTATGGATTCGGGCCTTTTGCCTGGTACCGGATCGTTGCCGGCAGCGTCGCCCTGGTCTGGCTGATGAACAGATAGAGCCGAACCGGACCTATCTGTGACTCGTGGCACTCGGCTCATCGCACAGTTGAAACCGTCGCTCCATATATAGGACAGCCTTGCTGACGCATGCGCGGATTTCCGCGTGACTCGGCGCCCATTTTGTGCATATGCAGCATGACAAGGAGTCCCCATGGCCGAAAATCCCATGCTGAAGTTCGTCGGTACCGGACAAGCCTATCCGGCGAAGCGCGCGGCGGAGCTGCGCGCTGAGGATTTCCGCGAGATTTCCGAGCGTTATGCAGTGCCCAAGGCCGAGGAGCAGGCGGCGCGCTGCTCGCAATGCGGCGTGCCCTATTGCTCGGTGCATTGCCCGCTGCACAATCATATCCCCGACTGGCTGCGGCTGACCGCCGAAGGCCGGCTGCGCGAAGCCTATGAACTGTCGAACGCCACCTCGACCATGCCCGAAATCTGCGGCCGCATCTGCCCGCAGGACCGGCTGTGCGAAGGCAATTGCGTGATCGAATTCTCGGGTCACGGCGCGGTCACGATCGGGTCGGTCGAGAAGTTCATCACCGATACCGCGTGGGAAGAAGGCTGGGTCGAGCCGATCAGCCCGCTGCCCGATCGCGGCCAGTCGGTCGGCGTGATCGGCGCCGGCCCCGCCGGGCTCACCACCGCCGAACTGATGCGGACGATGGGCTATGAGGTCCATATCTATGATCGCTACGACCGCGCGGGCGGGCTGCTGACCTATGGCATCCCCGGCTTCAAGCTGGAGAAGCATGTCGTGATGCGCCGGGTCGATCGCCTGAAGGCGGCCGGGATCGTCTTCCACGACAATTTCAACGTCGGTCCCGACGCGTCGCTCGAGGACTTGCGCCAGCGCCACGATGCGCTGCTGATCGCGACCGGGGTCTACAAGCCGCGCGCGATCAAGGCGCCGGGCGTCGGCGCGCCGGGCGTGATCGACGCGCTCGAATTCCTGACCGCGTCGAACCGCAAGAGCTTCGGCGATGCGGTGCCGGCGTTCGACGACGGCAGCCTCAACGCCGAGGGCAAGAACATCGTCGTGATCGGTGGCGGCGACACCGCGATGGACTGCGTCCGCACTGCGATCCGGCAGGGCGCCAATTCGGTCAAATGCCTCTATCGCCGCGACCGGCTCAACATGCCGGGCTCGCAGAACGAGGTGAAGAACGCCGAGGAGGAAGGCGTCGAGTTCGTCTGGCTGTCAGCGCCCGAGGCGTTCGACGGCACCGAGCATGTCGCCGGCGTCCGCGTGACGAAGATGCGGCTCGGCGCGCCCGACGCCAGCGGCCGCCGCGCGCCCGAACCCGATCCCGGCAGCGAATTCCGGCTGGAGGCCGACCTCGTGATCAAGGCGCTCGGCTTCGATGCCGAGGATCTGCCCAAATTGTTCGGCGCCGACGAATTGTCGGTGACGCGCTGGGGCACGCTCCGGGTCGATCACAAGACGATGCAGACCAGCGTCGACGGCGTGTTCGCGGCCGGCGACATCGTCCGCGGCGCGTCGCTGGTGGTGTGGGCGATCCGTGACGGCCGCGACGTGGCCGATCACATGCATGCTTTCCTCAAGGCGAAGAAGGCTTTGGCGGCGAGCCAGGAAAGGGTTGCGGCATGAGCATGAATCTTCCCGGCGAAGCCGAGCGCGAACGCATCGCCCGCGAGGGCATGTACCGGCCCGAATTCGAGAGCGATGCCTGCGGCGTCGGCCTCGTCGCCGCGACCGACGGCAAGCCGTCGCGCCGCGTCGTCGCCTCGGCGATCGACGCGCTGAAGGCGGTCTGGCATCGCGGTGCGGTCGATGCCGACGGCAAGACCGGCGACGGCGCCGGCCTGCATGTCGACCTGCCGGTGCGCTTCTTCGACGATGCGATCGCCCATGGCGGCCACCGGCCGATGCCGAACCGGCTGGCGGTGGGGATGATCTTCCTGCCGCGCACCGATCTGGGCGCGCAGGAGAGCTGCCGGACGATCGTCGAGAGCGAGATCATCGAGGCCGGCTACACGATCTATGGCTGGCGGCAGGTGCCGGTCGACGTTTCGGTGATCGGCCAGAAGGCGCAGGCGACGCGGCCGGAGATCGAGCAGATCATGATCGCCGGGCCGATGCCCGCCGACCAGGACGCGCAGGAGTTCGAGAAGAATCTGTACCTGATCCGCCGCCGGATCGAGCGCAAGGTGATCGAGGCGCAGATCTCGGGCTTCTACATCTGCTCGCTGTCGTGCCGCTCGATCGTCTACAAGGGGCTGTTCCTCGCCGAGAGCCTGTCGGTGTTCTATCCCGATCTGACCGACGACCGCTTCGTCTCGCGCGTCGCGATCTTCCATCAGCGTTACTCGACCAACACCTTCCCGCAATGGTGGCTGGCGCAGCCGTTCCGCACGCTCGCGCACAATGGCGAGATCAACACGATCCGCGGCAACAAGAACTGGATGAAGTCCCACGAGATCCGGATGGCGAGCCTGGCGTTCGGCGAGCATTCGGAGGACATCAAGCCGGTGATCCCGGCCGGCGCCAGCGACACCGCCGCGCTCGACGCGGTGTTCGAGACGATCTGCCGCTCGGGCCGCGACGCGCCGACCGCCAAGCTGATGCTGGTCCCCGAGGCCTGGCAGCATGGCGACGAGATGCAGTCCAATCATCGCGATATGTACGAATATCTCGCCAGCGTGATGGAGCCGTGGGACGGCCCGGCCGCGCTGGCGATGACCGACGGCCGCTGGGCGGTTGCCGGCATGGACCGCAATGCGCTGCGGCCGCTGCGCTATACCGAGACGATCGACGGGCTGCTGATCGTCGGCTCGGAGACCGGCATGGTCGTGGTTCCCGAATCGACCGTCGTCCGCAAGGGGCGGCTCGGGCCCGGGCAGATGATCGCCGTCGATCTCGACGAGGGCATCCTCTACCATGATCGCGACATCAAGGACCGGATCGCCGCCGAGCATCCCTATGCCGAGATGATCGGCAGCTTCCTGTCGCTCGAGGATCTGCCATTGGTCGATGGCGGCGAACCGTGCCGCTGGCCGCGCGCCGAACTGATCCGCCGCCAGGTCGCCGCCGGCCAGACCCTGGAGGATATGGAGCTGATCCTCAGCCCGATGGTCGAGGACGCCAAGGAAGCGATCGGCTCGATGGGCGACGACACGCCGCTCGCGGTGATCTCCGACAAGCCGCGGATGATCAGCCATTTCTTCCGCCAGAATTTCAGCCAGGTCACCAACCCGCCGATCGACTCGCTGCGCGAGACGCGGGTGATGAGTCTCAAGACGCGCTTCGGCAATCTCGCCAACATCCTCGAGACCGAGGGTATCAGGCAGAACGTGCTGGTGCTCGATTCGCCGGTGCTGACTTGCGCCGACTGGGAGCGGCTGAAGCGCCATTTCGGCAAGCAGGTGACCGAGATCGACTGTACCTTCGCGTCCGGGGGCGCCTCCGATTCGCTGCGCGCGGCGATCTCGCGGATCCGCGCCGAGGCCGAGCAGGCGGTGCGCGAGGGCAAGACCGAATTGTTCCTGACCGACGAGGCGGTGAGTGCCGATCGCGTCGCGATCGCCGGCGTGCTGGCGGCGGCGGCGGTGCACACCCACCTCGTCCGCAAGGGGCTGCGCAGCTATGCCAGCATCAACGTCCGCACCGCCGAATGCCTCGATACGCATTATTATGCGGTGCTGTTCGGCGTCGGCGCGACGACGGTGAACGCCTATCTGGCCGAGGCATCGATCGCCGATCGCCATGCGCGTGGCCTGTTCGGCGAACTGACGATGGCGGATTGTCTCAAGCGCCACCGCAAGGCAGTGGACGACGGCCTGCTCAAGATCATGGCGAAGATGGGGATCGCGGTGATCTCCTCCTATCGCGGCGGCTATAATTTCGAGGCGGTCGGCCTCAGCCGGGCCTTGGTCAACGATCTGTTTCCGGGCATGCCCGCCAAGATCAGCGGCGAGGGCTATGCGTCGCTCCACCTCAACGCGGCGCTGCGCCACGATGCGGCGTGGGATTCGGCGGTGGTCAATCTGCCGATCGGCGGCTTCTATCGCCACCGCGCGGGCGGCGAGGCGCATGCCTATTCGGCGCAGCTGATGCATCTGCTGCAGAGCGCGGTCGTGACCGACAGCTATTCGACCTATCTGCAATTCTCGCGCGGGGTGCGCGATCTGCCGCCGATCTATCTGCGCGACCTGCTGGAGTTCAACTACGCCAAGGAAGCGATCCCGATCGATTCGGTCGAGGCGATCACCGAAATCCGCAAGCGCTTCGTCACGCCCGGCATGTCGCTGGGCGCGCTCAGCCCCGAGGCGCACGAGACCCTGGCGATCGCGATGAACCGGATC
>Ga0207641_10002031_pt1 | contig 19273 bp, 17 predicted proteins | sample KBSSwiS62_FD_184306 | JGI IMG/M metagenome (GOLD analysis project Ga0207641, IMG submission 184306) | Switchgrass rhizosphere microbial communities from Kellogg Biological Station, Michigan, USA - KBS Switchgrass S6-2 (SPAdes) (version 2) | ecosystem: Host-associated > Plants > Roots >... | reverse complement strand
CCGCGCCGACCTTAGCCAGGGCGAACCAGAGCGTCAGATAGTCCGGCGAAGTGTCCATCGAGACGGCGACGTGCGTGCCCCGGGTGACGCCCTCGTGCTGGAGTCTGCGGGCCATCCGGTTGACCGCGGCGTTGAACTCGCCGAAGGTCGTGGTGTCGTCGGCCCACGAGAAGAACGTTCCGTCGGGGTTGGCGGCCGCGCGCCGTTCGAGCAGCCGGACCACGGTGAGGTCACGGGGCGGGATGGCGTCGAGGTAGCTGTCAGGCATGGCCGCTACTCCTGGGGTTGTGAAGCGCTCGGGGGCCGAGCGTGGGATCAGCGTCGCGCCAGGCACCGATCACGGTCAGGGCCCGGGGCAATGCGTCGAGCGCGACGATCTCGTCCGGGACGTTCGGGAGCATCGTGGCGGTCATGCCACGGCCCCGTCCCGGTGCAGGGTGGTGATCTCGGCGTCGGTGCGGCCGAGCTCGCGCAAGATCTCGTCGGTGTGGGCGCCGAGGTCCGGTGGTGCGCCGGGGGTGGGGGCCGGGGTCCGGGAGAGGCGGGGCGCCGGTGCGGGTTGGCGGACGCCGGCGAGATCGAGATAGCCCGCGCGTTCACGCTGGTGGGGGTGGTCGGTCGCCTCGGCGAAAGTGAGCACGGGGGTCACGCAGGCGTCGCTGTCGGCGAAGACCTCCTCCCAGTGCGACCGCTCGGCCGAGGCGAAGCGCTCGGTCAGGGTGTGTGCAAGCCGCTCCCGGGTCGCGGGGTCGTCCCGCGGGTACTGGGCGGGCTGGAGGTCCAGGCGCGTCAGCAGCTCGACGTAGAACTGCGGCTCCATGGCGCCCACGGCGACGTACCCGCCGTCGGCACATCGGTAGGTGCGGTACCAGGGTGCGCCGCCGTCGAGCACGTTGGTCCCGCGGCCGTGCCAGCGGTCGGTGGCGAGCATGCCGAGCGTCGCGGCCGTGAGCGAGCCCGCGCCGTCGACGATCGCGGCGTCGACGACCTGCCCCTGCCCCGACGAGACCCGTTCGAACAGTGCGGCGAGCACACCCATGACGAGGAATGCGCCGCCGCCGGCGTAGTCGCCGAGCAGGTTGAGCGGGACCGGCGGCGGCCGGTCCGGGTCGCCCATCGCGTGGAGGGCTCCGGTGAGCCCGATGTAGTTGATGTCGTGACCGGCCCTGCGGGCGAGCGGGCCGGTCTGACCCCAGCCGGTCATCCGGGCGTAGACGAGTCCGGGGTTGAGCGCGAGGAGTCGCTCGGGCCCCAGGCCGAGCCGCTCGGCGACGCCCGGTCGCATGCCCTCGATGAGCACGTCGGCAGTCGCGAGCATGTCGTCGAGCACCGTGCGGGAGTCCGGGCGTTTGAGGTCGAGCCGGATGCTGCGTTGGCCGCGCCGCCGCGGGTCGCGGTCGGCCGGGACCGAGGTCGTCAGCTCACTCGTGCGGTCGACGACCATGACGTCGGCGCCCAGGTCGGCGAGCAGCATCGCCGCGTAGGGACCAGGCCCGAGGGAGGCGAGATGCACGACGCGGACCCCGTTCAGGGGCCCCCTCATGAGAACCGTGCCTCCCGTCCCTCGCTGAACGCGGCGAAGCCCTCCAGCGCGTCGGCCCGGCGGTACCCCTCGGCGGCGACCTCCTCCTCCCAGGCGAAGGCCTCGGCGAGCGGGAGGTGCTGGCCCTCGTACACGAGCTGTTTGGTGCGGGCGACCGCCCACGGGCTGTAGCCGGCGATGGTGCGGGCCCACTCCATGGCGGTGTTCATGACCTCGTCGTCGTCGACGACGGCTTGGGCGAGGCCGAAGCCGGCGGCCTCCTCGCCGCTGACATAGCGGGAGAGCAGCAGCAGCTCCAGGGCCTTGCTGGCGCCGACGAGCCGGGTCAGCCGCTGGCTCTGCTGGGCGCCCTGAACCGCGCCGCGCCGCAGGCCCGACGGGCCGAGGGTGGCCCCGCGTCCGACTACCCGCAGGTCGCAGGCCAGCGCGAGGGCGAAGCCGCCGCCCACGGCGTAGCCGTTGATCGCGGCGATGAACGGCTTCCAGATGGGCCATGGCCGGGGAATGGGCGGCGGGCCGCCGCCGTCCGGGCCGAACGCGTTGACCTCGTGGTAGCCGTCGATGTAGCCGCCGGAGGAGAACGCCTGGTCGCCGGCACCGCGCAGCACGGCCACGTGGATGTCGTCGTCGCACTCGACCCGGTCGTAGGCCGCGCGCAGGCCTTCGCGCATGGGCGCGTCGACGGCGTTGCGCTTGGCGGGGTTGTCCAGGGTGATCGTCGCGATGTGCTCGGCGACCTGGAGGTCGATGCGACCCACGGAGGGCTCCTCGTCGTCGGGGGGTCAGTGAACAGGTGCGGTGACGGGCCCGGCGCGTTGCACCCGGCTCAGCAGCGGCCGGCCGAGAAGCTGCTCGGCCAGCGATCCCGCCTCCAGCAGCGCGGCGAGGTCGATGCCGGTGCGCACGCCCATCCGCTGCAGCACCGCGGCGAGGTCCTCGGTGGTGACGTTGCCGCTCTCGCCGACGAAGCCCTGCTCGACGGCCGCGGGCTCGCCGCCGACGCCGCCGAGGCTGGCGTCGACGGTCGCGGCGCCGGCGTCGATCGCGGCGAGGGCGTTGGCGATCCCGCAGCCGCGGTTGTCGTGGAAGTGCGCCACGAACTCGACGTCGGGGAAGGCGCGCACCGCCTCGGTGAACAGCTCGTGGACCGCGCGCGGGTCGGCCATCCCGGTGGTGTCGCCGAACATGATCGACCGGATGCCGAGGGAGTGGCCCCACTCGACGAGGGCGAGGACGTCGTCGCGCTCGACGCGGCCCTGGATCGGGCAGCCGTAGGCGGTGGCGACGCCGAGCAGCGGCGCGATCCCGGCCTCGCCCAGGACATCGACCATCTCGGCGACGGCCTGCTTGTGGGTGGCATGGTCGCGACGCAGGTTGGCCAGGTTGTGCGGCTCGCTCGCCGAGATCGGGAACCCGCAGCGGTCGACCGGTCTGCCGAGCCGGTGAGCCGCGACGACCCGGTGCGCGCCCTGCACGTTGACCGTGAGCACCCGGACGGTGACGTCCGCCGGGACTGCACCGAGCACGTCCTCGGCGTCGGAGAACTGTGGCACGACGTGGGCCGGGACGAACGAGGTCACGTCGATCTCGGGGATCCCGGCGGCCGCGGCCGCCCGCAGCATGCGGATCTTGTCGGCGGTCCGGAGCACCGTGGGCCAACCCTGGATCCCGTCGCGCAGCCAGGCCTCGCAGACCACGACCTCGCGCGCGCTCACAGGACGGCCACCGGGTTGACCGGGCTACCGACCCCGCCGACGAGCGGCAGCGGGGCGATCACCAGCAGGAACTCCGACCGTCCGGTCGCTGCGAGGGCCTCGAGGTCCACGAGCTCCATCAGGTGGATGCCGCGGTTGCGGATGAGCTCCACGTGCAGCGGAGCCGCGTCGGCGGGATCGGGGGAGGGGCCAGCCTCCACCGCGATGTTGTCCGCGCCGACCAGGACGAATCCCCGTTCGTCGATCCACTCCGCGCACTCGGGGTCGAGGCCGGCCCAGCGGGCCTCCGTGGCCTGGCCACTGCGCCAGCGCGCCAGCCAACCGGTACGGACGAGCAGGGCGTCGCCCTCCTCGGGGCGAGAGCCGGTCGCCTCGACTGCGGCGGTGAGCTCGGTGAGGCCGATGGCGTGCTCGTCGTGATCCGACGGCCCGTCGGGGCCGGCGAGGTCCACGAGGATCCCGCGGGTGACGATCGGGCCGACCCCGTCGATCGCGCAGCGCCGCGCCCCATGGCTGGTGACGTGGTCGGCCGAGTGGCCGTTCCACATCCGGTGGTCCTGCCAGACGTGCGACAGGGCATCGAGGTGAGTGTTGCCGTGGGTGGAGAGCACCACGCAGTCGTCGGCGAACCCGAAACCCTTCTCCGTCAGCCCGGCCGCGTAGTCACCCCCGTCGCGGACCATGAAGTGCTGCAACGGTGCCCGGCGGCCTGCGATCGGCCCCTTGCCCGCCTGGAGCGGAACCGCGAGCGGGATCGCCCGCCCGTCGCGGACGGTCGCGAGTCCGCGAAGCGTGGCCGAGGACCCGAGCCGATTGAGCGCACCGCGCTCGTCGTCCGCGCCCCAGCGGCCCCAGGCCGCAGGACGCTGTCCCGCGAGCGTCACGACTCCTCCTGCCAGGCCGGGCGCCGCTTCTCCACGAACGCGGCCATGCCTTCGCGGGCGTCGCCGAGGGCGAGGTTCACCGTGAGCGACGCCTCGAGCATCCGCAACCGGACGTCGACGTCGTTGTTCAGTACCGAGTAGAACGTGGTCCGGCCCAGCGACACGGCCTGCGGAGCGGCCTTGGCGAGCTCCTCCACCAGTGCCGCGACGGCCTTGTCGAGCGTCTCGTGGGCGACGACGTCGCTCACCACGCCCAGCCGGTGGCCCTCGGCGGCGTCGATCCGGCGGCCGGTCAGCATCAGCCGCAGCGCGTCCTTCGGCGCCATGGACTGCAGCAACGGCACCGTGATCATGTACGGCCACAGCCCTACACCGACCTCGGGGACGCCGAACACCGCCCGCTCGCTCGCCACGAGGAAGTCGCACGCCGCGGCCAGCCCGAACCCGCCGGCGAGCGCGTAGCCCTGCACTCGGGCGATGGTCGGCTTGCCGAGCTCCCAGAGGTCCCGGATGACGCCGGCGAGCCCCGCGCGGCCGCGATGGGCAGCGAGCTCGTCGCCGTCCTCGCCCATCTGTCGCAGGTCCCCACCGGCGCAGAACGCCCTGTCCCCGGCGCCTGTGAGGACGACGGCTCGCACGGCGGGATCGGCCTTGGCCTCGGCGAGGCCCGCACGCAGCTCGGCGAGAACCTCGTTCGACAGCGCGTTTCGCTGGTCGGGCCGGTTGATCGTGAGGTGCGCAGCCTTCCCGACCCGCTCCCGCGTGACGACGCTCTCGTTCATCTCGTCCTTCCCGGAGTCGAGCACCGCAGCTCGTCCCGCTCGAGCATGGACCGTATCAACGACCCCGTTTACCTTCAAGGACCCATCCTCCTGTGCAGTTCAAAGCGATCATGATGTCGTTCGGATCGATTCCCAGTGAACCGGGGGTGGACGTCTTCGACGTATCCGTTTACGCTGGCCCCCGCCTGCTAGCGTCGGCCTCCGGACGGAGGAGGTCAGATGAGCGATATCGGCCGGCGGCGGGCGGCGAGAGCGGCGGCGGACAGCCCGGGCTACATCGAGCGTGTGCTGGCGATCCGGGAGGCGGCGGTGCGGGTGTTCCGGGCCAAGGGCTTTCGGGTCGCCTCGCTGAACGACGTTGCGGAGGAGGTCGGGATGTCCCGTGCCTCGCTCTACTACTACGTCGGCTCGAAGGAGGAACTGTTCCGGGACGTCGTCTCCGAGGCGGTCACCTCCAACATCGAGGCCGCCGAGAAGGTCGTCGCCCAGGATCTGCCCGCGGACCGCAAGCTCGCGAGCCTGATCCAGCTGCTGATGGAGTCCTTCGAGCGGCACTATCCGTATCTCTACGTCTTCGTGCAGGAGGACTTCAGCAAGCTCGGCGGCGACGCCGAGGGTGCAAGCGGGCCGTGGGAGACCACGGTCCAGAACTGGAACCGGCGCTACTTCGACCTGGTCAAGCAGGTCGTGGCCGACGGCGTCGCCGGCGGGGACCTGCGGACCCCGCTGCCGGCGGGTGTCGTCGCGAACTGCGTGATCGGGATGACGAACTCGTCCCACATCTGGTTCCGGCCCAACGGCCTGATGGACGCCGCCGAGGTCGGCGCCGGGATGGCCCGCATGGTGCTGACCGGCCTCCAGCCGGCGGACCGAACCGGCTGAGCCGAGACGGTCTCCGAGGGGTCCCGGCGCCACTGACGACAGCGCCGCCACGGCGGCCCGACGACCCCGAGGGATGACCGTGTTCGACCCGGATCTGTCCGGCACCCAACGTGACCTGGTGGCGACCATTCGCTCGGTCTGTGCCGACTTCGACGACGACTACTGGTCGCGCCACGATCGCGACCACGAGTTCCCCCACGACTTCTTCGACGCGATGGTCAAGGTCGGCGTCGTCGGGATGATGGCCGGGCCCGAGCACGGTGGCGGCGGGGCGTCGGTGGAGGACGCCGCACTCGCGTTGCAGGAGATCGCCGCGAGCGGGGCCGGCATCAACGGCTGCTCGACGGTGCACCTGTCGATGTTCGGTTTCCACCCGGTCACCAAGTGGGGCAGCTCCGAACTGCAGGCCAAGTACCTGCCACGGATCGCCTCGGGCGAGATCCATGTGTCCTTCAGCGTCACCGAGCCGGACGCGGGCAGCGACACCACGCGGATCACCACGCGGGCGTTCCCGACCGACGACGGGTGGCGGCTGCGCGGACGCAAGGTGTGGATGACCAAGGGCCTGGAGTCCGAGTCGGCGCTGGTGCTCGCCCGCACCTCGGCACTCGGCGAGACCACCCGTCCAGTGGACGGGCTGTCGTTGTTCGTGGTCGACCTCGACCCGGCCCACGTCGACATCAAGGCGATCGACAAGATGGGGCGCAACGCCGTCGCCAGCTGCGAGGTCGTGTTCGACGACCTGCCCGTCCCGCGCGAGAACCTGGTCGGCGAGGTCGGCCGCGGCTTCTACCATCTGCTCGACGGGCTCAACCCCGAGCGTGTCCTGGTGGCCGCCGAGGCTGTCGGCCTCGGGCAGGCGGCACTGCGTCGCGCCACCGCCTACGCCCGCGAGCGGGTCGTGTTCGGCCGGCCGATCGGGCAGAACCAGGGCATCGCCCACCCGCTGGCCGATGCCCACATGCAGCTGGTCGCCGCAGCGAACATGACTCGCGTCGCCGCTCGGCTCTACGACTCCGGCAGGCCGTGCGGCACCGAGGCGAACACGGCGAAGTTCCTGGCGGCCCGGGCGGCCTACTTCAGCGCCGATCGCGCGCTTCAGACCCACGGCGGCATGGGGTATGCGACCGAGTACCACGTCGAGCGCTACTTCCGGGAGGCTCGCATGCTTCGGATCACTCCGGTCACGGAGGAACAGATCATGAACTACGTGGCCGAGCGCGCTCTGAAGCTCCCCAAGTCCTACTGACTCCCGCACCGGCCCGCGCCCGACCCACACCGCTTTCGCCCCGGGCCCAAGGCGGGGCCCTGTTGGAACGTCCTGATGGAGGTATGTCAACGATGTCGAGCTCTGAAGGTCGTCTGTTCATCGGCGGTGACTGGGTCCCGTCGGGCGGTGATCAGTGGATCACGGCCTACAACCCCCACACCGAGGAGGAGTCCGGGCGGGTCGCCGCGGCGGTGCGCTCCGACATCGACGCCGCGGTGACCGCCGCGCGCGCCGCGTTCGACTCCGGCCCGTGGCCGCGCATGACCGTCGCCGAACGGGCCGCGGTGCTTCGGGACGCGGCGGCGTACCTGCGCGCGGGAACCGAGGAGATCGCAGGGATCATCACGTCGGAGATGGGGTCGCCGATCGCGCAGTCGATCGGCGTCCAGGTGCCGCGGGCGTACCAGATCTGGGAGTACTTCGCGGCGCTCGCCGAGGACTTCCCATGGCGTCAGCGCCGCCCCTCCTACGACGAGGTGAACGCCTCCCTGGAGCTGCTCATCGAGCGTGAGCCGGTCGGTGTCGTCGCGGCGATCGTGCCCTGGAACGGCCCGCAGATCGTGGCGGCGATGAAGCTCGCACCCGCGCTGATCGCGGGCTGCACGGCGGTGCTCAAACCCTCCGAGGAGGCCTGCCTGAGCTTCGAGCACCTGGCGGAGGCCTTCCGCAAGGCCGGCCTGCCCGAGGGCGTGCTCAACATCGTCCCGGCCGACCGCGAGGTGAGCGAGTACCTCGTGTCACACCCCGATGTGGACAAGGTGTCCCTCACCGGCAGCACCGCAGCGGGCAAACGGGTCGGTGCCATCTGCGCCGAGGCCGTCAAGCGCTGCACCCTGGAGCTCGGCGGAAAGGGCGCGGCGATCCTGCTCGAGGACGTCGTGCTCGCCGACGCGATGCCCGCGCTCACCCCGCCGATGGCCTTCATCAACGGGCAGGCCTGCAACGCGCCGTCGCGGCTGCTGGTCCCGGCCTCCCGCTACGACGAGGCCACGGAGGCGATCGTCGAGACCCTGCGCTCGCTGCCCTTCGGCGACCCCAACGACCCGAACACCTTCATCGGGCCGCTCGCCTCCCGCCGCCAGCGCGACCGTGTCGCGTCCTACCTCGAGCTCGGCAAGTCGGAGGGGGCGAAGGCCGCCACCGGCGGAGGGCGCCCGTCCGACCGTCCCGTCGGCTGGTACATCGAGCCGACGATCTTCACGAACGTCGACAACTCGATGCGCATAGCCCAGGAGGAGATCTTCGGACCGGTCTACTGCGTCATCCCCTACACCGACGTGGAGGACGCGATCCGCATCGCCAACGACTCCGCCTACGGCCTGGAGGGCAGCGTCTGGACGGCGGATCCCGACCGTGGCGTCGAGGTCGCGCGCCGGATGCTCTGCGGCACCGTCGGCGTGAACTCCCACAACATGGACATGGCCGGGCCCTTCGGCGGCTACCGCCAGTCCGGTCTGGGCCGCGAGTGCGGCCCCGAGGGCATCTCGGACTACACCGAGCTCAAATGCATCATGCCGCCCATCGGCGCAGGCCAGTCCTGACCGACGAGACAGAGGAGAGACCACCATGGCAGGACGGGTACAGGGCAAGATCGCGCTGATCACCGGCGCCGCCCGCGGGCAGGGCCGCAGCCACGCGGTCCGACTCGCGGAGGAGGGTGCGGACATCATCGCCGTCGACGCGTGCGTCGACTACGACACCGTCGGCTACGCGATGGCCACGGAGGCCGACCTCGACCAGACGGTCAAGGAGGTCGAGGCACTCGACCGGCGGATCGTGTCGCGGATCGCCGACGTCCGAGAGCCCGCTGCCCTCTCGGCGGCGGTCGCTGCCGGTGTCGAGGAGCTGGGCGGGCTGGACATCGTCAGCGTCAACGCAGGCATCTGTACGGTGCAGTCGTGGGACCACGTCACTGCCGCGATCTGGCAGGACACCATCGACGTCTGCCTCACCGGGGCGTGGAACACGGTGGTAGCGGCGCTGCCGCACCTCATCGCCCGCGGCTCCGGGTCGGTCGTCCTGACCAGCTCCACCGCGGGGATCAAGGGGCAGCCCTTCCTCACGCCCTACGTCGCCGCCAAGCACGGCGTCGTCGGGATCATGAAGTCCCTCGCCAACGAGCTGGCGCAGAAGAACATCCGGGTCAACTCCGTCCACCCCACCGGCGTCAACACCCCGCTGCTCGCCGGCCTCGGCGGGATGGACGAGCTGATCGGGCTCGACCCGTCCACGGGCGGGATCTTCGTCAACTCGCTGCCCATCGAGTTCGTCGAGCCGCGGGACATCAGCAACGCGGTGCTGTTCCTCGCCTCGGACGAGGCGCAGTACATCACCGGGCTCGAGATGACCGTCGACGCCGGATGCACGAACCGCTGATCCGCTCCACAGCCTGTGTGACCGACCCGTGGGCCGCTGCGCGCGGCGGCCCACGGCCCCACAGTCAGGCCGGAGGCTCGGAAAGGTGCAGGACGACGGCGTCGAACGGCACGGCCTACGCCCGGACCTCACTGTCGAGGACCGTGATGAGGAGTAGCGCGGGATCGGCGATCGTCAGCGGGTAAGGCGGGGTCGAACGGGTCGCCGAGCCTGGCCAGGTCCTGGTCGCCGCGCTGCAGCGCCCGCTACCGGCTTTCCCCCGCTCTCCGGGCCCGGTGCTGCGGGCCGGGAGAGCCTGACCTCGCGGGACCACACCCTCCTGTCCGGTCGTCTCGCAGTCCGGGCTGCATCGCGGGCGGCGGCCGGATCGTGCGGATCCCTGAAGCGGCAGTACGGATGGGACCGAACCCGGGTCGATCACGGCGGCGCAAGAGTGCCGCGATCGCGGCGGCATCGACGTCGCCGGCGTTCGCGGCGGGAACGCAGCCGGACTCCGGCGCGGTCGTGGGGCGGAGGGCGACGAGCGGCTGCCTCGACGAGGAGGGGAGACCGCGCCCGGACACCAGGCGCTTGTCCCTGCGCGTCACCGGGCAGCCTCTTCTTGGACGCCGCGTCAGGTGGGTGACACGCGATCTGTGGTGTGACACACCCGTTGACAATGGGGCGTCGATGATGCCAAGCGCACGACGCGATTCAGCCATGCGGGGCGCCGTCATCGACCAACTTGAGGATCTCACTCTCGGAAACACCGCAGCTCACATGCAGTCCAGACTGGATCGCGCGCGATCGGCGGACTGAACGAACGCACCCCGGAAGCGGCTTAAACATATATGTTGACACCCACTCGAATGTGGGCATAACCTCTGCGCTGGTTCGGACGTACGCAGCTCCACCCACCGCTCGTCGGTGCCCGAGACGACGGACGGCCAGCCCAACCCGACGGACAGTCAGTCAGCTCATCGAAGAGGTCTGTCTTCGTGTCCCTCCGCGGCGAGCACCCTGTCCCTGGCGACCCACGGAGGTCGACGATGACCGCGAAACAGATCAGGTTGACGACAGGTCGCCGGACCCGGCTCGCACTCCTCACGGCAACGGCTCTTGTCGCACTCGCCGCGTGCTCCACCGGATCGGACACCGCCACCAGCGGCAAGACGTCCGCCGACCAGACCGCGGCGGCGAGACAAGCTGCGACCGCGGCGGAGCAGAGACCCAGCGCCATTCTGACGACCACGCCCATCGGCAAGGCGCCGACGAAGGGCACCAAGGCCGTCTACCTGCTCGACCCGAACCCGGCGAACACGCTCATCGGCAAGTCGTTCGAAACAGCTCTCGAATCGGCCGGCTGGGACGTCGAGCAGATCAGCTACAACGTCGCCGATCCCGCCACCGTCCAGGCCGCCCTCAAGTCCGCGCTCGCCAAGGGGGCGAAGTTCGTCGGCGAAGCCGGTCTTCCGGCCGATGTCTTCGGCGACAGCGTCATCAAGGCATACGCCGATGCCGGAGCGAAGATCATCATTGGTTCGGTTTTCCCGCCGAACACCACCGAAACCGTGAACACCGACGCCGGCGCCGGCGCGACTCGCTACCAGACCGGGAAGGTCCTCGCGGACTGGTTCATCGCTGACTCCGACGGCAAGGGCAAGGCCTTGCTGGAGAACCTCAGTGCTTACCCCATTCTCGCCAACTTCGTCAAAGGCTTCACTGACGAGGTGAACGCCACGTGCCCGGGCTGTTCGGTCGAGGTCGCGAAGTTCGCGCCGTCGGATCTGGCCGGAGGCAAGATCAACCCCTCGCTCGTGTCGAAGCTGCGTACCGACCGGACCACCAAGTACCTGTTCTTCGACAACTCCGGATTCGCCACCGGCATCGACTCCGCGTTGAAGGCTGCCGGCCTCTCCGACGTGAAGGTCGGTGGTTCCGGCATCGACTCGAACTCGGTCGCAGGTATCAAGGCCGGCACTCAGCACGCCTGGATCGGGACCAGCTGGTACTACCAGGGCTACACGATGGCTGATGTCGCGCTACGCCTGCAGGCCGGCGTATCGGACGGCCTCAAGGAAGACGACAACGTGCCGTTCCAGCTCTTCACCAAGGACAACATCAATCAGCTCAACGGCGAGTACGACGCCCCGACGGATGCGCTCGCACAGTTCCAGAGGCTCTGGGGCGTCCAGGCCGTCAGCTGATCCCGGTTGTTCGAGCCCGAGGAGAGACGATGCCGCCCGAAGCAAGGTCGACGTCCCCGCACGTCAACCACCGGTCCCAAGACTCGACCACGGTACCGGCTCTCGAACTGATCGGCCTGTCGAAATCGTTCTCGGGAAAGACCGTCCTGTCCGGTGTGAGCCTTCACGTCGCCCCCGGTGAGGTTCACGTTCTGCTCGGGCAGAACGGATCCGGCAAGTCCACCCTCATCAAGATCCTCTCCGGATTCCACACCCCTGACCCTGGTGGCGAAGTGCTCATCGGCGGCGAACCGCTCACGCCAGGCTCGTCGACGGCCTCACATCGTGTGGGTTGTCGCTTCGTGCACCAGGATCTCGGGTTGATCGAGCAGGAAACGGTTCTGGACAATCTGGCGATCGGGCGCGGGTATGCGACGCGCTTCGGCACGATCAGGCCCTCGGTCACACTCGACCGCGCAAAGAGCATGCTGGCGCGGGTCGGATTGGAGATCGACCCCCTGCAGAACCTCTCACACCTCAGTGACGCACAAAGAACGGGGGTCGCCGTCGCGCGGGCCCTCGATTCCGAGGGCGGAGAAGTGCCCGCACTGCTCGTCCTCGACGAACCAACCGCGACGTTGCCCGCCGATGAGGTCCAGCACCTGCTCAGCATGCTGCGAACGACGGCGGCGGCAGGCGTCGGGATCGTCTACGTCACCCATCATCTGGACGAAGTGTTCCAGATCGCGGACCGGGTGTCCGTCCTGCGCGACGGCCACCTGGTCCGGACGGTCCCGATCGCCGAGATCGATCGTGCAGGCCTCGTCCATCTGCTGCTGGGAGCGGAGCTGGAGAACGCGCCGTCGGTTGACCAAGTCCTCACGGCAGCGGATCCGACCCCCCAGGCGCCGCGCCTGGTCGTCCGAGATCTGGTGTCGTCCGCGCTGCACGGGGTCTCGTTCGCGGCCAACGCCGGGGATGTCGTCGGCATCCACGGCCTCACCGGGTCCGGCCGCGAAAGCATCCTAGCCTCGGTCTTCGGTGCGATCCCGCGCGATTCCGGGGAGGTCCTGCTCGACGGTCGCCCCATTGTGGCGGACAACCCGCGGAAGGCGATCCGTGATGGGCTCTGTTATCTGCCGAACGACCGTTCCGTGCGGGGGGCGATGATGGACCTGAGTGCACGCGAGAATTTCACATTGCCGAGTCTGAAACAATACTGGGGCGGGCTGCGCCTCAAGCGCTCACAGGAGATCTCGGACGGCGACGACTGGTTCGCCAGGCTCGATGTCCGACCCCGCGATGGCCTGGACCGTCCGCTTGCCAGTTTCAGTGGTGGCAATCAGCAGAAGATCTTGCTGGCCAAATGGTTGCGGCTGGAACCGCGTGTCCTGCTCCTGGACGAGCCGACACAGGGGGTGGACATCGGCGCCAAGATCGAGATTCACAAGCAGATCCTCGCCGCCGCCGAGGCCGGCGCCGCCGTCGTCGTCAGCACCACCGACGAGGACGAGCTCGTCGCCATCTGCTCCCAGGTGCTCGTGATCCGCGACGGGCGACCCGTCGCGGTCCTCCGGGGTGAACAGATCAGTCCGGCCCGGCTCAACCGGGCATTGCACGAGCCCGCGGCCGCCCATCGTGGTGGATTGGATTCCTCATGAAACGGACCTTCAACCTCGGGCTCGACCGCTTCAGCGGCCTCTATCTCGGAGCGGCGTTCGTCATCATTTTCGGCGTCTGGAGCCCGGGAACGTTTTTGACGATGGACACGGTCCACGTCATCGCGTCGCAACAAGCGGTTGCGGGAATTGTGGCGCTCGCGGTGCTCATCCCGATGGTAGCTGGACAGTTCGACCTGTCCGTGGGGTTCACTGCGAATCTCTGCGGCCTGATCGCCGTCCTTCTCCAGAACGACTACGGCATACCGGTGCCGCTGGCTATCGTGTTGGCGGTGGTGACCGGCGCGATGATCGGTGCGCTGAACGGCCTGATCGTAGTGAAGCTCGGAGTGAACTCCTTCATCGCGACACTCGGCATGGGATCGGTGATCCTGGCCGTGCAAGCGATCGTGACGAAAAGCGAGACGCCGCTTCCGGTCAGCTCGCAGTTCTTCGGTAAGCTGACCCAGCAGCCTGTTCTCGGCTTCCAGATCGTGATCGTATATCTTATGGTGCTTGCGGTCCTCGTGTGGTGGATTCTGTCCTTCACGCCGGCCGGTCGCTACATGTATGCGACCGGCAGCAATTCGCTTGCCGCCCGGTTGTCCGGCGTCCAGACCGACAAGTGGACCTGGCTCTCGCTCATATCTTCCGCGAGCCTAGCCGGATTCGCGGGCGTCTTGTACGTCTCGCTGACGGGACCGTCCTTGTCCTTCAACCAGACACTGCTACTGCCCTCGTTCGCCGCCGTGTTTCTCGGGTCCACGCAGCTGAAGCCAGGCCGTTTCAACGTCTGGGGCACATTGATCGCGATTTTCGTGCTCGCGATCGGTGTCCAAGGGCTCCAGCTCGTGTCGGGAATCCAGTGGGTGCAGGACATGTTCAACGGGGTAGCGCTGATCGTGGCCGTCTCGCTGTCGCTGAAGAGGAAACGGGGCCTCGGCAAGTCCAAGCGGGCGGCATCCGGTGCCGAGCTACCGGACGAGGTTCTGCAGGAGCCGGGAACCGCGCCGGTCCCCTGACCTGGTTCCGTGCGACGGGCCGTCAGTAGGTGAACGGCGACCACTGTAGATCGGGCCGGCGTGGAAGTTCGGGAAGGGCAACGGGTCGTGGCGGGGCCGCTCGTGGTCAAGGTCGATCGCACGCGATCGGGCTGGCCGAGCAGTGGGACGACCTTGCCTCGTTCGAGGTGTCGATCTTGCATCCGGCACGGACGTTGATCGAGAAGCTGCTTCGGGTCAACAACTTCGCAGCAGTTCCGGAGGCTCACGAGGGCGCCCATGGCTGGCCCCGCATCGGCAGGCAGCTCTATGACATCTGGGCGCTACTCGGAGCCGAGGAGGTGCTTGGTCTGCTCGCCAACCCGACGGCGAGTGCCGCCACCCTGGCGAGTTGCTTCGGGGTCTCGCAGGCGTTCACTCCCGACCAACCTGTGCGAGGGTGGATTCGCACACTCGTCGACCTTCGATCCCGAGGGGCGTTCGCACCGCGTCTTCGTGTCGAGCATCAAGCGGCTCTGTGTCAGTTGTACTGCGGCGCTGACCCGGCTCCGACGTTCGACGACGTCCTCGTCCGCGTTCGTGAGCGCGCCCAACTGCTCGATATCGGACCAGCCTGAGATGCTGATCAGGTGTGAAGATCGAGTTCGGCCTCGGCGAGAAGACGAAGCGCCGTGGTCGACGTCGACCTCGCTGCGGTCCGCGCTGCTGCACACGCGGTCGGGGTGCCCATGGCGACTCCGTCCGAGGCGGGCGCCGGCAACGCGAACGCCCCACTGCTGGTCGCCGTCCCGTGCGGACTGAGCCTCGCGGAACGTGTGGCGGCGGTCTCGGTCCAGGTGGCGGCGGCGCGCGCGACTGCGCCACCCGCAGCGCAGATCACGCTGCTCGGGCGGGTGATGTCGCTGCTGGTCCGGTCGGGACCGTCTCGGCGCTATCTGCGCGGCAGCGCCGGGTGCACACCATCGTCAGCCTGGTGCGGAGTCCGGGGTGAGCCAGTGGCGCTCGCCGGGATCCGGGTGGCCCGAATGGTGCCACTCGCCCTCGGCGACCAGGGCTCGATCACGGCCACGGTGATGGCCATGACGGCGCTGGGTCGGTTGGTCGTGACGATCCACGCCGATCCCGACAGAGTGCCGGACCTCGACGGGCTCGCCCGGGCGGTCCGTGCGGGCGTCGCCGCCCTCGTGGGAACACTTGCTCTTCCTCAGAGGCCAGTTCTGGGCGCGGCCCTTGGTGAACGTCGGCATCGTGCTGGTGTTCGGGGCGTTCTACCTCCGGTACTTCCGGCCTGTGTGAGGTCGGGTGCGCGGATCTGTCCCGCGGCGTGGGACGGAATCTCCGATGTGGGTGGGCACTGTCGTGGGGGCTGGCTCAGGCCTCTGGCCCTCGTCGTTCGATCGACCCGCTGTGAGCCGGCCGCAGGTCGGTCGCGACGGTGGCCGCCCACGACTCGACCGCAGGCCAGTCGCGGTGATCACCAGGGCGGCCGCCCGCCACGAACCGGTAGAACAGCCTGCCCCACAGCGGCATCCCGTCGAACCGCACGATCCCGCCGAAGAACTGATGATCCTCTGGGCGCAGGCCGGGCGGGAAGCCTCGTTCGACGCGTCGGATCTCTTGGGCGGCGAGGGCGCGGGTCACCACGCCGTGGGGCTGCACACCGCCCACGCTGAAGCACCACAGCGGCGGTATGCGATCCATCGCCGCCAGGACGACGAGCGCGTCGAGTGCGGGTGGCAGCCAGGCCATGTCATGGACGGCGCTCCCGATCACGACTGCGTCGGCGTCGGGTGGATCCAGCGGCCGCTCGGCGATGAGCTGCTCAGCGCGCACCGCGTATCCGGCGGCGGCGAGGACCTCGTGGATGCGCTCGGCGATCCCGGTCGTCGAGCCGGCGGCGGTCGCATGGAGAAGGGCGATTCGTGGGGTCATGGCAACACGGTCTCGTGCGGGTTGGTGGGACGATCAGGTCCGAAGGACCCTGTGCGGCCCGCGTCCGGCCCGTCTCCAGCCCCCGATGTGGTGGCCCGAACGGGCCGGTCAGCTCGCAGCGACGTGGAGCCGCCGGAACTCGGTCCGACGCAGCGCCTTCAGCAGGAGCCGGGCCGGCCCGGGGAACGCGGCGAGGCCCACGATCTCGGGGCAGGGCCCGACCGCGTCCACCGCGTACTCCCGCCCATGATGGACGACCGTGCACCTCCCCGCGGCGGTGATGTTGCGGTACCAGTCGACACCCGGGCCGTAGGTGAGCTCGACGACGAACCCACCCTCGGTACGACGCAACAGGACCGGGGTCTCGTAGGGCGTGCCGCTGCGTCGTCCGACGCGCCGGACGAGGCTCCACGGCCCGCGTCCGGCCCGGGCCAGGGGGGTGGTCACATGGTTGAGCGAATGGCCCACCAGCCACAGCCAGGCGCGGGTGACAGACGCCGTCACGGCGTCACGAGGGTCTCGGGGTGGGTCAGTAGCCGCTTGATCTCGCGCAGCAGCGCGCCGCCGGTCGCACCGTCGCTCGCCCGGTGGTCCGCGGCAAGGGTGAGGTCCACGACGGGCCGGAGCACCACCTCGTCGTCGACCACCCAGGGGCGGGTACGCACGGTGCCGATCCCGACGAGCGCGACCTGCGGCGGGTAGATGACCCCGGTGACCACGTCGACACCGAGGTCGCCGAGGTTCGTCACGGTGGCAGTGGCGCCGCCGATCTCCGAGGACCGCAGGTGGCCGGTGCGTGCCCGGGTGCCTGCGTCGGCGAGGGCGCGCATGAGGGCGTCGAGGCCGAGGGTGTCGGCATCCCGCAGCACGGGCACGGCGAGGCCGCTCCGGCGCAGCGCGACGGCGACCCCGAGGTGCACATGCTCCGCCGGACGGAACGCGTCGTCGACCCAGTGCCCGTTGAGCTCGGGGACTGTGGGCAGGGCCAGCGCGACGGCGTGCAGGAGCAGCGCCGCGGGCAGCACGCGGTCCGACACGGGGAAGGCACTGGTGGCAGCACCGAAGAAGTACCCCGATGAGCTGCGTGAACGCGCTGTTCGGCTGTATCGGGAGTCCGACCCTCGCCCGACGTTCCGCATGCTCGCCGAGCAGCTCGGGGTGCATCACGAGGCCCTGCGCAACTGGGTCCGCCAGGCCGAGGCCGACAAGGTCTCCGAGAATCGTTCGTGCTGGTCAGACGCCCCCAGGTCACATGTCGATCGTCAGCGGCGGTGCCTCTTCGACACGGTGATCGGTCGTAGGCGGTGACCAAACTGGTGACCGGCGGAGCGAGCTGCTCGCGGGCGGACAGACGATCGCTGACCGCCCGAACGAGTCGGGGCGCCGGGTGTGCCCGGGCAGAAGCCCGACTAGTCCCTCGATCCGCCTGCGATGTCGGCCACCATCGCGGAGCCAGAACCGTTGCGACGCAGGTACTCGCGAGCCGGCCTGCGCCTTTTGCGTGGTGAGGAGGTCGCGCGGTCCGTGGCATGCCGTGCCGGGGCGTTCAAGCCTGGGTCGTTGTCGATGAACGTCTGTGCCGGACGTCGCGTTCGGAGGACTCGGAGCACCGACATGACGTCGGCCGCCGCTGTGCATTCGTCATCCAGCCACGATGCCGCCATCGCGGACCGCGGGGATACGGCGCGGGTCAGGCTTCGCAGCGGTCCGGCAACCGGGGGGATCGACGGGGCGCGGTGGCCTGCGGACGGCGCTCCGCCGCCGGAATGTCGTCGGACGTGACCACTGCTCGGGTGGCCGCCGTCCGGTGCAGCACTCGGTCGCCGGGGCAAAGGCGGTTCCGGGTGCTGGGAGGGGTCGCGGCCGGTGAGCTCTGCTCACCGGCCGCGATTGCGGGGCGAAGCGGCGTTAGCCGGTCGGCGCCGGATCCGCACCGAGGTCGGTCCGGCCGGCGGCGGCGCGGAGCCGGTCCAGCCGGGCGCTCGTGGGCCAGCGGACGTCGTGGGCCCACCCGGCTCGTTCGAAGATCCGGATCACCCGGGCCGAGATGTCGATCTCCCCGCGCCGGACGCCGTGGCGGGCGCAGGTTGGGTCGGCGTGGTGGAGGTTGTGCCAGGACTCGCCCATGGACAGCACGGCCAGCGGCCAGAAGTTCGTGGCCCTGCCCTGACCGGCGAAGGGCCGCTCGCCGATCATGTGGCAGATCGAGTTGATCGACCAGGTGACGTGGTGCAGAAGGGCGGCCCGGACCAGTCCGGCCCAGAAGAAGGCGGTCAGCGCTCCCCACCAGGACATCGTGATCAACCCGCCGAGCAGCGCTGGCGCCAGGAGGCTGACGATCGTCCACAGGGGAAACTGCCTGCCGATCCTGGTGAGGTCGCGATCGGCCACCAGATCCGGGACGTAGCGCGCGGCGTTGGTGCGGTCGCGGCCGAACAGCCATCCGGTGTGGGAGTGCCAGAAGCCCCGCGCCAGCGCGGCCGGTGTGGTGCCGAACAGCCACGGGGAGTGCGGGTCGCCCTCCTTGTCGGTGAAGGCGTGGTGGCGACGGTGGTCCGCGGCCCACGAGATGACGTCGCCCTGGAGCGCGAGGCTGCCGGCGATCGCCAGTGCGATGCGCAGGCCGCGGTTCGCCTTGAACGACCTGTGGGTGAAGTAGCGGTGGAAACCGACGGTGACTCCGAGGACGGAGACCAGGTAGAAGCCGGCGGCGAGACCGATATCGGTCCAGCTCAGCGCCCAGCCCCAGGCCAGCGGCACCGCGGCCACGAGTGCGGCGGTCGGAACGACGGTGAATCCGCCGATCAGGAGCCGCTCGGCCCGCGGCCTGTCAGGGCCGAGGACGGGCTCGGGCGGGCGTGGCGACGAGGGCGGGAGGGGTGCTGCGGGGGCAATGGTCATGCAGTCTCCTGGCGGTCGGGTGCGGATACGGCAGGAGCCCGCCTCCCTGAGGGAAACGGGCTCCTGCCGAGAGCTGAGGACGTGATCGCCCGTCAGATGATGCGCACGCCGGTGGCCTGGGGGCCCTTCTGGCCCTAGCCGATCTCGAACTCCACGCGGGCACC
>Ga0207641_10002029_pt1 | contig 19281 bp, 17 predicted proteins | sample KBSSwiS62_FD_184306 | JGI IMG/M metagenome (GOLD analysis project Ga0207641, IMG submission 184306) | Switchgrass rhizosphere microbial communities from Kellogg Biological Station, Michigan, USA - KBS Switchgrass S6-2 (SPAdes) (version 2) | ecosystem: Host-associated > Plants > Roots >... | reverse complement strand
CCCCTTGGCCTTCGTCCGTGCCCAACGAGGCTGGTCCTATCAGAAGCTCGCCCGAGTCGTCGCCAAGAGGGCGCGCGACCTGGGTGTGGCGAACATGGCCGCGGAGCGGCAGAAGGTGTGGCGCTGGGAGCACCGGGGGGTCGTCCCCGACCGGGTCTCGCAGCTGGCGCTCGCCACGGAGCTGGGAGTGCCCACCGAACGGCTGGAGTCGCACCCCTGGCCGTCCTGGCTGCCAACCGGCGACAAGGTGCGGACCGACTACCCGTGGAGCCAGTCCGGCAGCCTGAGCTCCCTCACCGACGTCGTGCAGGACGCGCTGACCGACCGCAGGGGCTTCCTGACGATCACCGGCTCGGGCGTAGCCGCGCTGGCCGAGGAATGGCTCGGCCTTCAGGCCGCGCACCTGGCCGGGGCGCTCGACGGCGGTCTCGTCGACGAGCAGATCGTGCACCGGATCGCCCACAACATCCCCGGCCTGCGGGTGATGGACGACCGGCTCGGCGGCGAGAGCGTGCGCCGGCTGGTCGACGCGGAGCTCGGCGTCGTCACGGATCTGCTCTCCCGGGGCCGCTACTCGGAGCGCATCGGGCGCCAGCTGTACACCGTCGCCGCTGAGTTGGCCCGATTCGCGGGCTGGGTGTCGTTCGACGCCGGCTACCACACCGCGGCGCAGCGGTACTGGGTGACCGCGCTGCATGCCGCGCACGTCGGCGGCGACCGGCTGCTCGGCGCGAACGTGCTGAAGAACATGTCCCTGCAGTGCGTCGACTTCTCCCGGCCAGCCGAGGCGATCGAGCTGGCCGAGGCCGCGGTGGCCACGGCCGGCGACGTGACCGGGCGGGTCGGCGCGATGCTGCACATGCGCAAGGCCCGCGCGCATGCCGCGCTCGGCGACCAGGTCTCGTGCATGCGGGAACTGGGCGTCGCAGAGGGGGCGTTCTCGCACGCGAAGGCGCAGGAGCCGCCGTGGGCCGTCTACTTCGACGAAGCCGAGTTCCAGGCCCAGGTCGGCTGCTGCTACATCGACCTCGGGCATCTGCCGTCGGCGGACCGCTGGCTCAGCCAGGCGCTGACCGGCCATTCGGCCCAGAAGGTGCGCGACCACGCCACCTACCTGCTGCGCCGCGCGGGCGTGCAGATCGACCTGGGCGACCTCGAGCACGGCTGCGGCCTGATCGCGGAAGCGCTCCCGCTGCTGGCCGCCACCCGCTCCCGGCGCAACGCGTGGCGCGCCGACGAGGTCCGCCGCCGCCTGCGCCGGCACACCGCCGTCCCCGCCGCCCGTGATCTCGACCAGCAGCTCGCCGAGATCGTCTGACGTCGCGTCCGGGCCGCCCCGCCGCCTACCGGGCGGCGCGGGGCCGCCTACCCGTCCCCACCGGTCCGCGGACCGCCACCTCCCCTGCTCGGTGCGAGCGCGGACCGGTGGGGCGCCCCGCCGCGGGCGGGCGCGCGTGGTCCTTCGCCCAGTCCCGGTTACCCGGGAATCAGGGCGCCGTTCGAGGTGAAGAACGCGCAGGCCGCGGCGGGGGCGGTCAGGGTGACGGCGACGCCCGGCTGGACCCGGTTGCCCGCGGCGACGCGGACCGCCACCGGGCCGGCCGTCGTCTGGACGTAGACGACCCGTTCGGCGCCGAGACGCTCGGAGACGACGACCGTGCCCGCCAGGCGCAGGTCCGTGCCAGAGCCAGCCGTCGCTTCCAGGTGCAGGCCCTCGGGACGGACGCCCACCGCGGCGGCGCCGGCCGGGGCCGCCACCGCGAAACCGGGACCGGCCAGGACGCCGTCGGCCAGGGCACCGTCGAGGACGTTCATCGGCGGGCTGCCGACGAACGTGGCGACGAAGCGGGTGGCCGGCCGGTCGTAGATCTCGTCCGGGGTGGCGAGCTGCTCCAGCCGTCCCGCGTTGAGCACGGCGACGCGGTCGCCGACCGCCATCGCCTCCGCCTGGTCGTGGGTGACGAACAGCGCGGTCGAGCCGAGCCGGCGCAGCAGCGCGACGATCTCGACCCGCAGTTCGACCCGCAGCTTGGCGTCGAGCCCCGACATCGGCTCGTCGAGCAGCACCACCCGGGCCTGCCGCGCCAGCGCCCGGCCGATCGCGACCCGCTGGCGCTGGCCGCCGGACAGCTGGGCCGGCCGGCGGTCGGCGAGCGCGCCGATGCCGAGCATCTCCAGCGTCTCGCGGGCCCGCGCCACGGCGACCTTCTTGGGCTGCCCGCGCCCGTACCGCAGCGCGAGCGTCAGGTTGTCCAGCGCGGACAGGTGCGGGTAGAGCGCGTAGTGCTGGAACACCAGCGAGACGTCGCGCTGATGGGGCGCGATGCCGGCCTGGTCGACCCCGCCGAACAGCAGCCGCCCGCTGGACGCCGACTCCAGGCCGGCGCAGATCCGCAGCAGGGTCGACTTGCCGGAGCCGGACGGGCCGAGCAGCGCGACGATCTCACCGGGGCGCACCGACATCGTCACGTCGACGAGTGCCCGGACCGGGCCGAAGTCCCGGCCGAGGCCGTCCATCTCGATCGGCACCCCGCCGGTGTCGCCCGCCCTCCGCACGGCGCCGCCCGGCCGCGTGGCGGTGTCCATGCCGGTCAAGACGCGGTCAGCTGGGTCGCCTGGCTCTGCGCGTCGCGCATGGCGGTCGCCGGGTCGGTGCCCTTCATCACGTGGATCACCTGGTCGGTGATGGCCTGGGGCACCTCACCGCCGCGGGCGCCGGGCCAGGCCGGGGCCGCCACCAGCGAGCCGGCCAGGTCCTTGAACTGCACGAGCTCCGGATACTGCTGGTAGAAGCTCGCGAGCTGGGTGGCGGCGGCGGTGTCGACCGGCAGGTAGCTGACCGCCTCGACGCCGGCCGCGACGACGTCCGGCGCGAGCAGCGACACCAGCAGCTCGTCGGACATCTCCTGCTGGCACTTGTCCGTCGCGAGCACCGTCAGCGCGTTGCCACCGGCGACCGGGCGCTCGGTGCCGCCCGGCAGGGTCGGGAAGGGCACGACGCCGACCTTGAAGCCGTTCGCGCCCTGCCTGTTGATGTACTTGATGCCGGCGCCGATCGCGGCGATGGTGCCGGCGACCATCGCGGTCTGCTTCTGGATGCCGAACCGCAGCAGGGCGTTCTGCGCCGGGTCGTCGGACTGTGGCCCGAACGTGCCGACCTTGCCGAGGAACTGCGCGGCCGCGATCACGTTCGGGTTGTCGAGGTTCGGGGTGCCGTTCGCGTTCTGGATCAGGGTGCCTCTGGAGCTGGCCAGTGTGCTGACGTACCACTGGCCGAACTGTTGGCCGGTCGGCAGATCAATCGCCTGGACGCCCAGGTTCGCGGCCTTGATCCTGGCCGCGGCGGCGAGCACGCCGTCGGTCGTCGACAGCGTCTTCGGGTCGACGCCGGCCTTCGACAGGATGTCGGCGTTGTAGGCCAGCACCGGCACCGAGACCTGGTCGGGGATGCCGACCTGCTTGCCGCCGACCTGGCCGAGCCTGAGATACCGCTGGTCGTAGGTGGAGCGCAGCAGGCTCGCCGGCAGCGTCTGGGCGCCGAACTGCTTGGCGAACACCGGCAGCAGGTCGAGCCCGGCGACCGCGACGTCGATCTGCTTGCCGGCCGCCTTGTCGGCGGAGATCTGCTGGACCAGCTCGACATAGCCGGTGGCGGTGGAGTTGATCTGGACGGTCAGGCCGGGGTGAGCCCTCTCCATGTAGGCCTTGGCCGACTTGGCCACGTCCGACAGCTGCGCGACGCCGTAGAAGGTCAGCGACTTGACCTTGCTGGCACACTCGGGGGACGCGGTGGCGCCGTTCACCCCGGCGACCCCGGCGCTCGCCGCGCGGGCGGTCGGCCGCAGGTCGGGGACGCTCGAGCCGCCGCCACCACCGCAGGCCGCGGCGGTGATCGTCAGCGCCGTCGCGACGCACAGGACCGACGGCACCCGGCGCGCGCTCAGCGCGCGGGCGCGCCGGCGCGGGCCGCGTGCGTCGGCGGAAGCAAAGCGGATCACGGTTGTTCCTTCCACGGCCTCGGGGGCGCGACGGCCGTACCTGGGGTGGTGCGCACGAGCGGCACGGTTCAGCCGCCCACGCCGGTGCCGGTGAGACCCGCGGTGAGCCGGCGTTGAGCGACGAAGAAGACCACGAGGGTGGGTACGCTGATCACCAGTGCGCCCGCGGCCAACTCGGCGAAGTCGGGCAGGCCATACCTGGGCGAGGCGAACATCCTGGCGAGCGCCAGCGGCGGGGTCGCGATGCCCGGCGAGCGGGCCTCCAGCAGCGGCCACAGGTACTCGTTGAACGACAGCAGGAAGCTGAACACCGAGACTGTCGCGATCGCCGGCATCGACAGCGGGACCACGATGGTCCGCAACGTGCGCAGCAGGCCCAGGCCGTCCATCCGGGCAGCTTCGAGGACCGAAACCGGAATGGTCGTCATGTACTGGCGCAGCAGGAAGATCGCGGCGGCGTTCGTCATGAACGGCAGCACGAGGCCGATGCGGCTGTTGGAGAGCCCGAGCGCGGAGATCGTCACGTAGTTCGGGATCGCCGTGATCTGACTCGGCACCAGCAGGGTCGCGAGCACCAGCGCGAACACGACGCCGCGACCGCGGAACGGTAGCCAGGCGAAGACGTACGCCGCGGGAATGGCCGTCAGCAGTTGTAGGGCCAGGATCGCCAGGCTGACCCCGATCCCGGTCAGCAGCGCCCGCCCGAGGTGCCCGTCAGCGAAGGCGCGCTGGAAGGCGTCGAAACTGACCGAGCTCGGGATCGGGTTAGACGACAGCGCGAGCACCGACTGGGACGGCCCGAACGCCGTCCGCACCATCCAGACAAACGGCAGCAACGCGAAGAACAGCCCGAGCGCGAGGAACACCGATCGGCCGGCGAGCCCCGCGGCCCGCCCGCCGCCAGAGGTTCGCCCACCGCGCGCGCCAGGCGCGGCGTCGCCCGCCGGCGGCGGGTTCGCCGAGTCCTGGCTCACCCGGCCACCTCCACCGCGGCACGCGGCGGCGTCTCGCCACCCCCTGCGCCGAGGCTGACCAGGGCCGCGCCGGCCAGGCCGTCGGCGGGCAGCTCGCCGGCCGGTCCATACCCGGCACGCGCGGCCCGTTCCCTGGCCCGCCGGCCGAGGACCGAGCCGAGCGCACCGATCAGCACGATCGCCAGGATCAGCAGCAGCGCGATCGACGAGGCGTAGCCGATCCGGAACGAGCCCGTGAAGCCCACCTGCCAGATGTAGTAGATGACCGTCGCGCTGGACCCGAACGGCCCACCCTTCGTCAGCACCGCCACCGTCTCGAACGTCTGCAGGGTCAGAATCGTGGTGAAGACGGCCAGGAAGATCGTGGTCGGCGCGAGCAGTGGCAGCGTCAGGTGCCGCAGCCGGGCGAACCCGCGGATCCCGTCGACGTCGGCCGCTTCGTACACCGACGCCGGGATGGCCGTCAGCCCGGCCAGATAGACGACGAACACGAAGCTGGTGAGCCGCCAGCCGCCGACCAGCGCGACCACCGGGAGCGCCGTGGACGTGTCGCCCAGCCAGTTCTGCGGGTGGACGTCGAACTAGCCGACGAACGTGTTCGCCAGCCCGTGCGGGCTCGGATCGAACATGTAGGCGAAGATCAGCGAGATGGCGACGATGTTCGCGCTGACCGGCAGGAAGAGCAGCAGACGCAGGATGCCTCGGCCACGGGCTACCTGCTGCGTCGCGAGCGCGAGCGCCAGCCCGACGATTACCGCGGGGATCACGGTCAGCGCACAGTACTCGAGGGTGTTGACGACCGATCTGCCGAAGTCCGGGTCGTGGAACGCCTCGCGCAGGTTCGCGGTGCCCACCCAGTGGAAGCTCGGGCCCGTCAGGGTCTTGTCCGTCCCGGCGGCGAACGCGGCGACCAGTGCCGGGCCGAGCACGAAGACCCCGAGCCCGAGGAGGGCGGGGAACAGCAGGACGCCCGCCCGCCACCCTGACACCTCGGACCGCGACACTTCAGACCGCGACACCTCAGACCGCGACGATCCAGATCTTACGGATCCGGAGCGCGCGGATCGAGAGTCCGCCCCTGCGCCTCTTGCCATGCTTACGCATCTTGGCCCGCGACGCGCCACCTGCCTAGAAGCGCGGCTGACCGGAGGGTGAACTCGGCCAAACTATGCGGTGACGGCGACCGGGCCCCTGCGGGATCTGCGCCAGGGATCCCACTGAGGCCGGATGCCTGCAACAATGACAGGCAAGCTAATGTCGATCTTGGGATTGCGATGAGTGACGGGACCGGCTCCGAGTGGGGACGGGTCGCTGACGACGGCACCGTCTATGTTCGGACGTCCGAGGGCGAGCGCGCTGTCGGCTCATGGCGGGCCGGCAGCCCCGACGAGGGGCTCGCGCACTTCGTGCGCCGCTACGACGACCTTTCCGCCGAGGTGGAGCTGCTGGAGAAGCGCGTGACGATTGCCGGGGTCGACCCGGTGGGTATCGCCTCCAGCGCGCGGCGGCTGCTGGACGGGCTGCCCAGCGCCGCCGTCGTCGGCGATCTGGACGCGCTGCGCGGCCGGCTGGACGCCCTGATGAGCGCCACCGACGACCGCAGATCGCAGGTCCAGGCCGAGCGGGCCGCACGGACCGCGCAGGCGATCGCGGCGAAGGAGGAGCTGGTCGCCGAGGCAGAGCGGCTGGCGAAGAGCTCGGACTGGAAGGTGGTCAGCGAGCGATTCCGGGCGATGGGCGAGGAGTTCCGCGCCATCACGGGCGTCGACAAGCGGACCGACTCCGGCCTGTGGCGGCGGATCGTCACGGCCCGCGAGGAGTTCGCCAAGCGGCGAACGGCGCACTTCGCGGCACTCGACACCCAGCGGGCGAAGTCGAAGGAGCGCAAGGAGGCCCTGATCGCCCAGGCCGAGGCGCTGGTCGACTCGACCGACTGGGGGCCGACGAGCACCCGCTTCCGGACCCTGATGGCCGAGTGGAAGTCCGCCGGCCGGGCCGCGAAGGACGTCGACGACGAGCTCTGGACGCGCTTCCGGGCCGCGCAGGACACGTTCTTCAGCCGGCGCAATGCCGTGAACGCCGAGCGGGACGCGCAGGCCAGGGCCAACCAGGAGGCCAAGGAGGCCCTGCTCGCCGAGGCGAACGAGCTCGACCCGGCCGACGCCAGCTCGCAGCGCAAGCTGCGTGACATCCAGGACCGCTGGGACGCGATCGGCCGGGTTCCGCGCGAGGCCGTCGGCCAGCTGGAGCGCCAGCTGGCCGCGGTCGGCGACCGCATCCGGGAGGCGAACGACGCTCGTTGGTCCCGCCAGGACACGGAGACCTCGCCGTTCGTGGCCAAGCTCCGCGAGTCGGTCAGCCGGCTGGAGGAGAAGCTCGAGAAGGCGAAGGCGGCCGGCAGGACCAAGGACATCGCCAAGGTCGAGTCCGACCTGGCGACCCAACGCGCCTGGCTCGCCCAGGCCCAACGTTAACCACGGCAGCACGGCCCGTCGGGCGGCGAGGGACGTCGTCGTCCGGCGGGCTGTTCGCGTTCCCGGCGGAACAGCCGCGCGGCCGGCCCGGGGCGACACGTCGAGGATGTGCTAACCGTCCGCTTGCCAGAGTTAGCACGTTGACGTAGCGTCGCGGTGGGTCTGCTGGTGTGGCATCGTCACTTCACGTCACCAGCCGGGCCCCATCTGTCGCGCAGAGCGCACGTCGCGCGGCGGACCGTGGACGAAGGGAGGTGGATGAGCCACGTGGCGGCCCTGAATGTCCGAGAGCTCGGCGACTTCATTCGGGATCAGCGCCATGCGGCGCAGATCTCGCTGCGGCAGCTCGCCCAGCAGGCCGGCGTGAGCAACCCGTACCTGAGCCAGATCGAGCGCGGCCTGCGCAAGCCGTCCGCGGAGATCCTGCAGCAGATCGCCAAGGCACTGCGCATCTCGGCCGAGGTGCTCTACGTCCAGGCGGGAATCCTCGAGGAGCGGGAGGGCGGCGAGAACGTGCATGCCGCCGTGCTCGCCGACGAGGTGCTCTCGGCCCGCCAGAAGCAGGTCATCCTCGACATCTACGACGCGTTCCGCCGGGAGAACGCTGCGGCCGAGGACATCGCGGGCGCCGCGGCGGTCGCCGACGCCCTCGCGGCGGCAGCCCCCGCGATCGCGGAGACGGCGACGAGGCCAGCGCCCCCGACGACCGAAACCGCCCCAGGCCCGACCACGACTCGCCGGCGCGCCTCGACGGCGGCCAGCCGGGCCCGGACGCCACCCACCGGCGCCGTCGCCGACGAGACGGGCGCCGCGGGTGAGGATGCCGGCCCGACGACCCGCCGGGCCACGACCCGGCGGCCGCGGGCCGCGGCCTCGCCGGCGGAGCCGAGTCGGCGAACGGCCACCCGAGGCAAGGCGGCCAGGGCGGCTGACCCAGCGGCCACAGATCCGGCCTCCGCCGGGTCGACCTCGGCCGAAACCGACGCCGCGGCGTCCTCGGACACGCCGGCCACGGACCCGACGGCGACCGAACCCTAGAACAGCGGTCCGCGCCGGATGCCCCGCGGCCGCGGACGCGCGAGGCTCTGAGCGTAGGAGCGGACTTACCAGATCGCTGACGCGATCCGGCAGGAACCCCGGCGAGCGAAGGTCACGTCCGGAGCTTGCGGAGCGGACCTACCAGATCACGACCTGGACCCCGTACGCGATTCGGCAGGAACCCCGGGGGGCCGTAGCTCGCGGCGGACGGAGCGAAGCAGAGCACTGAGCCGTGCTGCCTGAGATTCCCCGGTCCGGCCGGACGCGGGGCTGGCCAAGGCTCAGCCGTACCGGTGTGTCCCACCTGACCCGTAAGGCGGTGCACCGCGCCAGCACGACTACTGAAGGACACAGCCAGCGGAGGGGCCACCGGTCCCACCGCCGAGGAGGCCACATGGCTACCGACCGACCCACGACACCACGAGTCCGGCGCACCACCACGACGACGGTGGGGAAGTCGTCGGCAGGGAAGACGACCAGCGCGCGTGCCCCGCGTTCGTCCGCCAGCGGCGGCCGCGGCTCCGCGAGCCGCGCCGCCACGGCCGCGCCGCCCAGCGCCGCGACGACACGCCCCACGCCCCCGCCGCGGAAGGCTCCGATGGCCGAGGTGGCCAAGCCGCTCTACGCGTCCGTCGGCGCGGCGGACCAGGCCGTCGCGAAACTGCGCACGCTGCCCGCCACCGCCGGCAGCGAGGTCCGCCGGCTGTCCGACCGCGTCGGTGAGCTCACGGTCGAGGCCGTCCGGGTCCCGACCCAGGTGACCACGACGGTGCGCGGCCTACCGGAGACCGTGGGCGCGCAGCTGTCCGGCCTGCAAGGCCGGGCCGCGCAGCTGTACAACGCGTGGGTGAACCGGGGCGAGAAGCGGGTCACCGAGATCCGCCGCAGCCCCGCGACGGAGGAGGCGGTCAGCCGCACCAAGACCGCCGTCAGCCGGACGAAGGCGGCCAGTACCTCGGCTCGCCGGGCCGCCGACGCGGTCGGGAAGGCCGCGGTCAGCCAGGCCGTGATTCCGCGCCGGTCCCACTGACACGCAGGAGGCGGCGTGCGAAGGTCTCGCCGGAGCACAGCGAGGGCGAGGCCGGAGCACGCAGCCGACGCAGTGGCAGCAGAGGTACTTACACGCAGGAGGCGGCGTGCGAAGGTCTCGCCGGAGCGACGGGGTTCCTGCGGAATCGGCGACAGGGTTCCTGCCGGATCGGCGGAGCCGATCTGGGAGGTCGGCGATTTCGGAGGTCGTGAGGGCGAGGCCGGAGCACGCAGCCGACGCAGTGGCAGCGGTGGTACTGGGCCCGCGCGCCAGGACCCGTGGCCCGGGTGTTGTATTGGCGCTTATGCGCTACCGTCCCCTGGGCACCTCGGGCCTGCTCGTCTCCGTCGTCGGCCTCGGCTGCAACAACTTCGGGTCGAGGGTCGACCTCAACGGCACCCGGGCCGTGGTCGACGCCGCGATCGAGTCCGGCATCAACTTCTTCGACACGGCCGACACCTACGGCAACAAGGGTGGCTCGGAGACCCTGCTCGGGCACGTGCTGCGCGCGCGCCGCGACGAGGTCGTGCTGGCCACCAAGTTCGGCAACGACATGGGCGGCGTCTACGGCCCCGATTACGGCGCCCGCGCCTCGCGCCGCTACATCCGCAAGGCCGTAGAGGGTTCACTGTCCCGGCTGCAGACCGACTATCTGGATCTGTACCAGCTCCACCGGCTCGACGGCGTGACCCCCATCGAGGAGACGCTCGACGCGCTCGACGAGCTCGTCAAGGAGGGCAAGGTCCGCTACATCGGGTCCTGCAACCTGGACGGCTGGCAGGTGGCGGACGCCGAGTGGACGGCCCGGGCGGCCAACCGCACCCGGTTCATCTCCGCGCAGAACCACTACAACCTGCTGGAGCGCTCCGTCGAGGCCGAACTGGTGCCGGCGACGCTCCGGTACGGGATCGGCATCCTGCCGTATTTCCCGCTGGCGAACGGCATTCTCACCGGGAAGTACACCCGGGACGAGCCGCCGGCGCCGGGCACCCGGCTGGCGGGCCGGCAGGACGAGCTGACCGACGAGATCTTCGACGCGGTTGAGACCCTCGAGACGTTCGCCCGGGAACGGGACCGATCGCTGCTGGACGTGGCGATCGGCGGGCTCGCCGCGCAGCCAGGCGTCACCTCGGTGATCGCCGGTGCCACCAGCGCCGCGCAGGTGCGCGCGAACGCCGTGGCGGGTGCCTGGCAGCCCCGCGCCGACGACCTCGCGGTCCTGGACAAGATCGCCCCGACCTACCGCCCCCGGGCCTGACCGGTCGCTGCGCGCGCCCCCGGCAGTTCGGCGGAAAGGGCAATGCCGCGGGCGCGGCGCACCGACAACGTGCCCGCGTCGAGCCGCACCGACGCATGTCCACTGAGCCTTTTCCATCGTCGTCGCCGGCCTGGGCCCGAGCAGCCGTATTCCCGGTGAGATGGAAAAGGCTCATTGGGTGAACCTCGCCAGGAGCGCGCGGCGGCACCGGGCCGGGGACGACGGGACCAGCGGGCTACGGGTCGGGTCTTACCGCGCCGAAGTGAGGGGACGCCGCGATGGCACGGACAACGTTGATCACCATGGTGCGGGGAGACATCACCGTGCAGGAAGTGGACGCGGTCGTCAACGCGGCCAACTCGTCGCTGTTGGGCGGGGGCGGCGTCGACGGGGCGATTCACGCGGCTGGGGGGCCGGAGATCCTCGCGGCCTGCCGCCGGCTGCGCGAGACCGACTACCCGCGGGGACTGCCGGCGGGCGGCGCGGTGGCCACGGTCGCCGGCCGGCTGCCAGCCCGGCATGTCATCCACGTCGTGGGGCCGGTCTTCTCGCCGTCGCAGGACCGCTCCGCGTCGCTGCGTTCCTGTTACGTCGAGGCGCTGCGCGTCGCGGACGAGTTGGCAGCCGGGACGGTGGCCTTCCCGGCTGTCAGCACGGGCGCGTTCGGCTGGCCGCTCGACGACGCGGCCCGGATCGCCGTCGAAGCCGTCCTCGACGCACAGACGGCGGTGCGCGAGGCGCGCTTCGTGCTCTTCGACGAGCGCGCGCTGCGCGCTTTCGAGGCGGCCCACGCGCGGCTGCGGGCCGGCCTGGACGGCTGAGCCTGGCTCGCAGGTCCGCTCAGGGTCGGGTAGGCCGGGTAGGAGGACGCGCGGCTCAGCACCTCTGCTTCGCTCCGTCCGCCGCGCGAACGGCGGTACCACGAGGCCGTGGAACGGCGGTACCACCAGTGGCGGCGGGCCGGGAGCCGACGGGGAAGCTGGTTCGCGGGAGCAGAAGCTCCAGTTCGTGCGCGGCCGTGGCGACGCCGTCGACCGCACGCAGCTGCGCGCCGAGGCCCGCGGCGGCGGCGCGATGCGGCCCGTCGGCGAGCATCCGGGCGATCGCCTCGCGGATGCGGCGGGCCGGCGCGGTGCGGCGCAGCATCACGGCCGCCCCGGCACCGGCCACGGCGGCGCCGACGGCGCGCTGGTCGCCGAGGCGGAACGCGGGCAGGATAACCATCGGGAGGTCGTGGGCCAGCGCCTGCAGGGTAGTGCTGAAGCCCCCGTGGCCGACGACCATCCGCACGTCGGGCAGGACCTCGCCATGCGGCAGGAAACCGTGGGCCTCGACGTTGGGCGGGACGTCGAGCTGCGCCGGGGTGACCGCGCGGCCGGTGGTGAGCACCACCCGCACGGGCAGGTCGGCGACCGCCTTCATGATGGCCCGCAGCGTCTCGACCTGGCCGCCGTAGTAGATCGAGCTCAGGCTGACGAGGATCCGCGCGGTCCCGGAGTGCGGCACCGGCGACACGCCTGTCGGCCAGATCGGGCCGGTGAGCCGCACATTCGGCGCGGTGATGGACCGCGGCTCCAGCGCGGCGATCCCCGGCATCAGCACCCGGTCGGCCCGGTTCCACAGCGCGGTCGGCGCGAGGCGGCGCGGGCCGCCCAGCAGCCGCACCCAGGGGGCGAAACCGCGGGTCATGAAGCCATGCAGGGTGTGGTGCAGTACAGCCAGCGGCACCCGGCCGCGCCGCGACCGCAGCACCTCCAAGGCGCCGAGCAGCATCGCGTCGACGACGACGAGGTCGGCGCCCTCCCGGTCGAGCGAATCCACCACGTCGAGCCCGGCGCCCGAGTCGAGAAAAACCCCCACGTAGTCCGCCGCCCACTGAACGAGGCTCTGCCGGTCCAATGGGGAATGCGACGCGGCCCGCCGGTAGGCCTCGAACCGCAGGCCGGTTGACGCGAAGGTCGCCTGCTGGTCCGCGTTGCCGATCACCCGTACGTCGTGGCCGCGGCGGCGCAGCTCGTCGGCGACACCCAGCGCGGGCGGTACGTTGCCACCGCCGTTAAACGTCGCGATGAGCACCTTGGCCATACGGATGAGATACCAGCACCGGCTGGTGGGCCGAACCGGCGGGTGGCTATATACGGCTTCTTTTACATTCAACCCTCAGTACACGACGTCAACCCGAGTGGCGGTCGCCTCGCGCAAAAGCGCAGCTCAGGGAGGCAAGAGGGTCCAAGGGTAACCGCGCATTAACCGGGCGTCACGTTTTTCACCCGGTATCCTCACGACTATCTATCTCATTCGAGGGTTCGCCCGGGGTCCGGATGGCGGCCAGTCCAGGGTCAGCTCACCGAGCCGCCAGCGGCGGGGCGCGCGGTGGATCGGCCAACCGTCGGCCCGGAGCGCGGCGACGGCTACCGACCAGCGCATCCGCGGGCCGAAGGGCGCGTAGCTGGCCGCGTGCTCCCAGGCCTGGTCAAACGCGTGGAGAAACGTGTGGATCGGCTCACCGGGAACGTTGCGGCCGATCAGGGCCTTCGGAAGCCGTTCGGCCAGGTCGGACGGACGCCCGAGACTCGGCAGGTGGGTGGACAGCGTCAGCGTCGCCCCGTTGGAAGACCCATCGCCGGGCAGGGCGAACCAGCAGGCACGGCGTCCGACCTCGTCACAGGTGCCCTCCACCAGCAGGCCGCCGGGGGCGAGCAGCTCGCGCATCGTCCGCCAGGCCACCGCCACCTCGGGTTCGGGGTACTGGCGCAGGACGTTCAGCGCCCGAATCAGTGCCGGCCGGCGCCCGGCCAGCTCGAAGCCGCCGCGGGCGAACGTGAGGGCCGGCGGCCGGGCGGCCGGCTGCGCCGCCGCGACCCGCTCCTGGTCCAGCTCCAGCCCGAGCACCCGCACATCCTGGCGGACGGCGCGCAGCCTCCCGTACAGCTCGACGGTGGTCACCGGGCCCGAGCCGTATCCCAGGTCGATGACCAGTGGGTCGGTGGCCGCCCGCAGCCGGGCGGCCTGCGTGCCGACCAGCCAGCGGTCGATCCGCCGCAGGCGGTTGGGCGCGGTCGTGCCGCGGGTCGACAGGCCGAGAGCACGAGCCCGGCCCGCCGCGAGCCGTGGCGGGCGCCGCCCCGACACAGCGGTCATGCGTTCACCATGCCATGCCCAGCGCACGGTCTGGCCCGCGGATCACCCGCGGCGGGTCCAGCCCCGGATGACCACGGGCCCACCTGGGGATACCGGCAGCTGGCCGCCGGCGCCCGGCGGTGCCCGGCGCCAGGTGGCCGCGCGGGAAGCGCGCCACCGCCGCCCGGCGGTAGGGCCCCGGCCGCGACGCCGGGAGTGCCCCGCAGGACGTGAGGAGGATCGCCACGGCCGAATCCGACGAAAGGGGACAGCGGCGGCCCTATGGTGGGCAGTCGGCTTGTCCGGACCGGCTGCTGTTCCAGCGGACCGGCCGGCGGCATAGCCGGGCTCGTTGGGAACGTTGCAACGCGGGAGTAACAAATCCCGGACGAGGGCCGGCCGGCCGCGCCGCGATGGCGCAGGGGTCCTGCCCAGCGAACGGGACCGGTCCGCACCTGGGGGACGTGGGCCGGTTCGCCCTGGAGACTCGGGACGGTTGGCCCCGAGGGACACGGGCCGGGATGCCCAGAGGAACACGGAGGTGGTCGGTGCGGCTGGTCGCGAGCGCGGGCAAGGCGGTTCCGGCTTCCTGGTCGAGGGCGGGGAGCGACGCCAGGTGCCCCCCTGAACCGGGGGCCGGATCAGGCAGGGAGAGCCGGCCCGTCATCCCTCGGCGGGTGGCCATGCTGTCGATGCACACCTCGCCGTTGGAGCAGCCGGGCACCGGGGACGCCGGGGGCCTGAACGTCTATGTCGTCGAGCTGTCCCGCCAGCTCGCCGAGCAGGGCACCGAGGTGGAGATCTTCACCCGCGCCACGAGCAGCAGCCTGCCGCCGACGGCCGAGCTGCACCCCGGGGTGACCGTGCGGCATGTGCCGGCCGGCCCGTTCGAGGAGATGCAGCGCGCCGAGCTGCCGGCCTGGACCTGCGCGTTCACCGCCGACGTGCTGCGTGCGGAGGCCGAGCGGGAGCCGGGCTGGTTCGATCTGGTGCACTCGCACTACTGGCTGTCCGGGCAGGTGGGCCTGGCCACCGCGCGTCGTTGGGGTTCGCCGCTGGTGCACACGGCGCACACGCTGGCCAAGGTGAAGAACCGGTCGCTGGCCGCCGGGGATTCTCCGGAGCCGGCCGACCGGGTCCGCGGCGAGCAGGAGGTGGTCGCCGGCTCGACCCGGCTGGTCGCCTCGACCGCCGAGGAGGCCCACCACCTCGTCGACCTGTACGGCGCCGACCCCGCGGCGGTCGACGTCGTCGCGCCGGGCGTCGACCTGGAGGTCTTCCGGCCCGGCGGGCAGGCCGCCGCGCGGCGCCGGATCGGCGTTCCCCCGGACGGGCACCTGCTGTTGTTCGTCGGCCGGATCCAGCCGTTGAAGGCTCCGGACCTTCTGCTGCACGCGGCAGCCGAACTGCTGCGGCGTGATCCGACACTCCGCGAGTCGCTGACGGTCGCCGTGGTCGGCGGTCCGAGCGGCAGCGGACTGGACCGGCCGGACGCACTGGTCAAGCTGGCGGCCGACCTGGGCATCTCCGATGTGATGCTGTTCCGGCCCCCCGTGCCGCGCGCGGAGCTGGCCGACTGGTTCCGGGCGGCGACGGCCGTCGTCGTGCCGAGCCACAGCGAAAGCTTCGGACTGGTCGCGATCGAGGCGCAGGCGTGCGGCACACCTGTGGTCGCCGCGGCCGTCGGGGGGTTGCGCACGGCCGTGGCGGACCGGCAGTCGGGCCTCCTGATCGCCGACCGGTCACCGGCCTCGTACGCCGCCGTGCTGGCGCGTCTGCTGGCCGAACCGGGCTGGCGGCGCAGGCTGTCGGCCGGCGCCCGCGTGCACGCGGCCGGCTTCGGCTGGTCGGCGACCGCCCGTGGCATGCTCGCCGCTTACCGGGCCGCCCTCTCCCCCACCACGGTCGCCGTCTGAGCCGTCGCGGCCGGAGGCGGCGCGCTCCGGGCTCGCCTGCCGCGCCGCCCTCCGGGCGTTCGTTGAATGGCGCCGCCGCGCGCGGTTGCGTTCGCATACTCCCCAGACGAGGTGGGAAGCTTGTCGTTTGTGACCACGACGACTGTGACCACGACTGTGACCGGCTCCGGCGAGACCGGGCAGCCGACCGGCGCCGGCCAAGCCAGCCAGGGTGACGGAGCCGGGCAGGCTGACGAAGCCGGCCGGGGTGACGGACCCGGCGTGACCAGGCGGATCAGCGAGGCCGAGCGGGAGCATCTCGACGGCGTCATCGCGGGCGCGCTAGACGAGTTGGAGCTCACCTACGAGCATCCCGGGATTGGGACGTTCCTGGTCACCCTGGAGGGCGAGCACAAGCTGCGGACGATGACCTGGCTAGTAGTCCAGGACCACACGCTGCTCGTCGAGGCGTTCTTCATGCGCAAGCCGGCGGAGAACGTCGCCGAGACCTACGGCTTCCTGCTCGGCCGCAACGCGAAGACCTACGGCGTGCACTTCTCGATCGACCGGATCGGCGACATCTTCCTCACCGGCCAGGTGCCGTTGACGGCCGTCAGCGCCGACGAGATCGACCGGCTGCTCGGCTGCGCCCGCACCTACGCCGACGAGAACTTCGACCCGGCGATCGCGCTCGGCTTCGCGCAGGCGATCGCCCGGGAGAAGGCCTGGCGGGCGAAGGTCGCCACCGAGGCCCGCGCCGCCCGCGCCCAGGACTAAGGCGGTCGGCCAACCGCCTCAGTCGACCTTGCGTAGGCGGGCGGACAGGTGGGGTTGCAGCGGCTTGCCCTCGGCCTCCATGTCGATCGCGTACGCCAGGTCGCCGCCCTCGATGATCCCGTACAGGCGCACCGAGCGGGTGACTGCGCGGGCCGTGGCGGTCCGGATCACGACGTTGTGCGCGAGCTCGATCTTGGTTCCCTGCAACGCGCCGACGTAGATCTCGGCAATGCCGAACGGGTGCGCGAGCATGACCTCGACGACCTTGCTGCCGGCGGCCTCCGGGTCGTCCTGCAGCCGCCAGAAGCCGGTCTCGGTGGCCAGCGGGCTGCCGGCCACCCGGCCGTCCCGAGGTTCGTCCGCCCACCAGCTCGTCGACGCGTAGCCGAGCGCCGGCCGGCCGGTGGTGACGAAGGTGATCTCCTGCTCGTAGCGGAAGTCGTCGAGGCCCGGGTAACCGCCGACGCCCTCGCCGCGCCAGGTGCCGACCAGGAACGCCAGCGGCGCGAGGCTCGGGTGCAGGTCGGGGACGCCCGCCGTCTCAGGAACACCGGGCAGCTGGGCGCTCTGGTCGGGGCTCGACCCCACCGACGGGCCGGTCGTGCTCGCCACCTGGTTCTCCTGCACCTGTCCTCCTTCACCTCGTGCCCTGCTTCAGTCTTTCGGCGTCACCTGGGAGTCCTTACCCGCGGCCGGGCGGCTCACGGGTGGCCGGTCCACTCCGGCGGCGTCGGGCACCGATGATCGCACCTCGGCCGGCCGTGGCCTTCGCCCACCCTGGTAGAGCGGGCGAGCGACGGCTACACAGCCCCAGGCGATCAGCAGCGCGGCCAGCGCCAGAAACCCGGTAAAGACGTACTGCATGCTCCCCACCACAGGACGGCATGTGCGGCGACTACCTGACCATACGGTGGGCCGCTCATCGCAGCCTTTGACAGGGCCTGACCGGCCGAGGTCCCGGCGGTGAGGCGCCTGTTCGGTGGTCGGGGCGCGCGTGGCCCTTCGAGCGCCCCTCGCCAGAGCCAGCCATCCACCCCCGGGGACCGGACTCCACTCGTCTGGTTCCTTCCCGACGGGCGGCGATCCCGGCTGGCGGGCGTCTGGTGGCAGGTGGCCGGCAGCAGGACGGATTTTTGCTCATCGCAAACTTCACCGAGCTGAGGGGAATACGGGGCGGCGCGGCGCGCTTGTCTGTGCCGTGACCGGGGTGTGGGCGTTGCTGGCCACGATCGTCGTCGCGACCGCGATCGGGCTGACGCTGCGCCACCGCGACGGCCGATTCCGCCGGACGCGTGCCACGCCGGCGCCCGACGCGTGGCCCTCGACCGGCTCGGCCGGCACAGAGACGTCGACACCGCGGGACCCGGCCTCGACACCGCGAACCTCGAAAACGGGAACCTCGTCCGCGGCGACCACGACAGCGCCAGGCTCGACCGCGGCGGCCGGCCGGCCGCCGGTGGCCGCCGCGGCGCCCGGGGCCGAGTCGTCGGCTTCGTCGCTCGCGTCGGAGCTCCAGCTGCTGGGCCAGCGGGGTGGCGAGCGGGCGACGTTGCTCCAGTTCTCCACGGCGTTCTGCGGACCGTGCCGCACGACGCGGGCCGTGCTCGCCGACGTCGCGCGTCTCGTGCCCGGGGTGGCCCATGTCGAGGTCGACGCCGAGGCGCACCTCGACCTGGTCCGCCGGCTGGGGGTTCGCCGGACGCCGACCGTGCTCGTGCTCGATGCCGACGCGCGCGAGGTCAGCCGCGCGAGCGGCGCACCACCGAGCCGGGCGGCTGTGATCGCCGCTCTCGGTCCGGCTGCGGCCGGACGCTCGTGACTCCCGGCCGGAGGTCCGGGAACCACAGCCGGGGGCCCGGGACCCCGGCTGGGTCCACCGTCGCGACTCGCCACGTGGCGCACCGGCTGTAGCCGGCGCCACCTCCCCGACGCGCCCGCCGGCGCGTCTGGAAAAATCATTTGGTTTGGCCGCGAACTGTTAACACCTACGTGACGCGGGCTGCTACCGTGGCACCGTTATGTTCTCGACGCATCTGATCAAGCGCCGCGCGGTCGACCTGTGCCGCGTGGGCAGCTGCTTGTGTCGACTTTCCTGATCGGGCGCTGAGCCCAGGCATGCCCGCGGCCCCGACTGGGGCCGGGCGGGCACGCGCCATCGCGACGGCAGACCTACGGCATTCGTCTCCGCCCCGCCCAGTCAGGAAGAAGATCAACGTGGTTGACCCCAGAGGTCTGCGGTTCGCCGCGGCCACCACCGCGGTGGTGCTCGCCGTAACGCTCATCACCGGCAACGTGTGGGTGCTTGTCGCGCAGCTGGCCGTCTTCCTCATCGGGGCCGGCGCCGGTGTTCGCAATGCTCCGTATGCCCTGGTCTTCCGGCATCTGATCCGCCCGCGCCTCGGGCCACCGGCCTCCACCGAGGATGCCGCCCCGCCTCGGTTCGCGCAGGCCGTAGGCGCAGTGTTCGCCGCGACAGGCGTCGTCGGGTTTCTCGCCGGGATTCCGGTGCTGGGCTACGTGGCGACGGCGTTCGCGTTCGCCGCGGCATTCCTGAATGCCGCGTTCGAGTTCTGTCTCGGCTGTCAGCTCTATCTGTTTGTTCGTACCGTAACCGCGAGAGGAGCCCGCGCATGAGCCGCGAGCAGGCGCTGGTAGACGCCAGTTGGGCCGAGGCGCACCTGGCCGACCCGTCGGTCGTGTTCGTCGACGTCGACGAG
>Ga0207641_10002026_pt1 | contig 19307 bp, 39 predicted proteins | sample KBSSwiS62_FD_184306 | JGI IMG/M metagenome (GOLD analysis project Ga0207641, IMG submission 184306) | Switchgrass rhizosphere microbial communities from Kellogg Biological Station, Michigan, USA - KBS Switchgrass S6-2 (SPAdes) (version 2) | ecosystem: Host-associated > Plants > Roots >... | reverse complement strand
GGGGGACCCTTGCCACCACAGTGCATTCCCACATTCCGGAATTTGGTCCAGACGTGATTTGGGGTTGTGCGCTGTGGTGGCTGGGGTTATTTCTCTTTCCGTTCTTTTTCTTCTTTCGCCTTTTTTGCGGCGGCTTCTCTTTCTGCTTTTGCTGCGGCGAGCTGAGCGGCAATTCGCTCAGCTCGCCGCATGTCTTCTTCGTCCATTATTTCTGGATCTGTGCCTTGATGTGGTCGGGGAGTTTGGCGAGGATGGCGAGGGCGTCGGCGGGGCTCTTGGTCTTCCGGAGTTTGCGAATTGCCCGGCCTGCCTGCGGGTGCTTGCTCATTTCGGTTCTCCTTCTCTCGGTGTACTACTAGCTTACCATGCTTATCCGCATTTACACAAGCGGTTCAGTCGGGTTTCTTTTCCGAGTTCTTTTCCGGGTTTTGGCTACACGTGGCCGAATGCGAATCGTAATAGCTACATTCCGAACAAACATTTGTTTGCGTACTGGGACGTTTAATTCTCCCGGGATGTGCGTCAGGGTGGTAGTCGTTACGATTAGGAATATTCTTTTTGATCATTTATTCCTCTTTTTAGAAATGCGAATGCCGCCACTCCGGCGACACGGGCGGGGTCCGGAGTGGCGGCATTCATGAGGTGATAAGGCAGCGCGTGCCGGAAATTCCGGTCTGTTTCCACTGCGCCAATATCACGGGCTATTTCACCGTCCGTACCCCCGGACGTCCGACCATCCGGTTGTACGCTTCTGCTTCTTCCGATCCCGGCGTCGGGTCGTCATCGTCGAAGTCATCTGCCATGAACGGCGGAACGGTTTTCGGCTTCGGCGCTTCGAGCGTGCGTGCTCCGTTCCAGCGCTGGTTTTGCGCGTCGGCGCAGTTGGGGCACTGGTCCTGTCGCCTGTTGAGTTCCTTGCGTACGCCGTCGACGGTGCGGGTGAAGGTGCCGTTTCCGGAGACGCTGCCTTCGGCGCCTTCGGGGAATACTTGTGTGCAGGTATCGCAGATGAGTGCGTTGCTCATATCTTGAATCGCCCTTCGGTTCGGAAGATTTCGTTTTCTTGCGCCCGGTCGATTGCTTCGCGCATTCGAAGTACTTCGGCTTCGGTGCGCCAGTGAATGTTGTCGACGAGCGCCCGTAGCACGTCGTAGATAGTCAGTTCTTCGTGTGCCAATTGGTGGGGTCATCCTTAATTGGGTTGTGGACTTCTGCGGTGTCGCCGTCGTCGCCGGTGTGATCCGGGCACGGAAGGGATTTTCCGCAGTGGCACTTCTTTGTGGGGTCTTCGGAAGACTTGGCCACGTTGATCCTCGTTCCCATTATGGACAGTACTCTCGGCTGACGTCGTTGATGGTTACTGACATTGTCAGTTTACCAGATTGCCAGAGAAACCGGTTATCCTCCATCTGTGTGATGTGCGGCTTGGCGCCGTCCGTGGAATTTCTGTCGACGTAGTCGGCGATGATGGACAGCAGAACGGCGGTGAAGCTGGGTTCCGTTTGATCCGAGGGAGGGAGATTCTGTATCACCATTACTCCAGTTCACGTAAAACAGATAATTAAACCATTCTGTCAGCTTCGCGACGATCGTTTTCATCATCCCACATGTCCGTTTCTGTTTTGAGTAATACGATCCTTTCGAGGTAGTGAAGCTGATCCCATTCGGGTGGAGAGGTCCCGAGGTGCCAGTGTTCGGATTCCCAGTGTTCGCGGTATCGTTCGTACCGAAGACGGGCACGCGCTTCTATCAGTCCGATTTCGGATTGCGCGTGGTGTGTCATGGCGGGTTAGCCGACGATATCGACGACGAATGGTTCGTTGCACGAGAAGTTGAAATCGCACCAGACAGCATTCGGGAGAAACAGTTCTCGGGAATACACCACCTTGAAGTTGTATCCGGGGATCTTCTTCGGGTTGTACTGTTCGCCGATGCCGTGCATGTCCGAAGCCCAGGCGAAGACGTCTCCGAGCCATACCGGCGCCGCGAGGCTGCCCTCCGTGGGCGGGCGTACGATGAGCTTGCACGCGGCGCCGCCGGGGAGGAGGAGTCGGCGACTGGTGGTCTTGGCGCTGGGCGCCATTAAAATACGGTCCATGAGAGTCACTCCGTTCGAATGGATTGGCACAGGCTGCGTATCGATTCCGGGCCAGTAATCCGCAACGCTGGAAATATCCCAGTTAGCAGTGTTGAGGTATTGCTTGGCGATGGCACCGGCGGGAATTCGCGGATCTCCGTTGTATTGCGCAATCCAATAGTGCGGAGGGGCGACGCCTTGACTGTCGAATTCCCGAACGACCGAAGGCCATGTGGAGAGATTGCAGTAGACGGTTGGGTCCACTCCGAGGCTGCGTCGCATTTCAACCCAGCCGGGCGCTTCGCCAGGAGTGGCGTCGCCGATTTCGACGTCGAGAACTTCTCCGCCGTTGTATGCTGCGCGCACAGCAATTCCCACGTGTATGGCGTTCGGGAATAGAGCCCAATCGGCATCTGACCATTTGTACGGACCGTTGACGTATCCCGCAACCATTTGTGCGTCACGGGGAATCCGAGCCGGATTCACTGAGTCGTACATTGTTCTCATGTACGCTCCCTTTCCAAATTATGCATTTCTGCCCGTGGTGAAACATGACGGTCGCGTCATGGAAGTGAACGAATTCCTCGACGGCGTGACCGCAGACGAAACATGGCAGCCCAAATCCCGGGTACCGCTTGTGCGGTCCCGGGATTCGGACGTCGTCGGCGACGTTACTTCGCGTCGCTGTCGACACTCGGAACCTTGGCCTTCGGCTTGGAACCGCGCCGGTTGCCGACAGTGAACGAGAGTCCGGTCAGCTTGGCGTCATCGCCTTCACCGTCATACACGGCCTTGCACGTGACGGTGATGTTCTTTTCGGACTTGTCGCCCGCGGCACGAAGGAGATTCGAGACCGTGTCGTACGTGTTCTTGTCCGTGATCTTCAGGGTGACGCGCTCGGAATTGATGAACGCGGATTCCACGCGATCCATCCATTCCTGCGGGACCTGAATGTCCTTGCGGTCGACGGTGGTGCGCTTTTCCGTGACTTCAGCGGTTTCCAGCAGACCGGCGAACGGGTCGATGGTCTTGGTGGCGGGAGCGGTACGGGTGGCCATGTGAGTTCAGTTGCCTTTCGGTGTGATGAGCGATCCGCCATTGTTGGACGGCGGGGTGATCAGTCCGCTGCGCATGCGCTTGGCCTCGGTGAGACCCGCGGAAATCAGCTTCGGAAGTTCCGTTTCCAGTTCTTCCGCGTATTCGTACGGAAATCCGAGGGCGAATGCTGCGCCGGGGATTTCGAAATGGAGAGCGACGACGGTTCCGCCTCCTTGGGCGGAAACGCCGACCTCGTATTTCAGTTCCGGCCCGTTGTCGGCCACAGGAACGGTTCCTTTCGGATGCGGGTGGGCTATCCCGTTAAGAATAGCACACCCGCATTTGAAAAGGGAAGGGATCAAACGTCTTTGCCCGAGTACCAATCTTTCATCATGGTCCACTGAACGAAGTGAGAATCCTGTTCGATGGACCTCACCGTGTCCGCCGTGACTTTGTTCAATTGACGTTCTCCGCCGTCTTCGGCGAGCCAGCGAACGAAGTAAAGTCGGTTATCGTTGAGATTCTGAGTGTTCATTTCGCTCCCTTGCCCGTTTCTCTGATAACTCAAATATACGGAATGCGGGAATCTGCCGCATCCTCCGAACGGGTGAGACTGGGACACGGCAAGATCACGGCCCCGTTGGTCGGAAACCAACGGGGCCGTGAATGGGGGAGGGATTACCAGTTCCAGCCGTAGCGTCCGTCGGCCGACCACACGGACGGGTAGGTTTGGCGGATGTTCCAGGCAGGCCCGTATCCCTTACCCAGATAACCATCCCGGGACAGCCGGAGCGTCATGGCGCTGGTGCGGTTGTCCCACCAGTCCTCGTGTTGCTTGAGGCAGGGAAGCGGCGAGTTGTACGCGTTGGCGCAGGATGCCTGGAGAGACCAGATTTGCTTGTGCTGGAATGAGAACGAATTGCCGGAGGACTGTTCGGTGATGGTTCCTTCGGCGTACAGGCAGTACGCCGAAGCGGGAATGGTCCAGTGCGTGTAGTGCTGCTGTCCGGCGGGAAGGAACACCTTGCCGGTGGCGCAGTCGGAATTCGCCTGCCATTCCGTCGTCGTGGTCACCGTGTAATAGGTGCCGTTGTCCCACCAGCCGTCGAGCATGACCCAATCGCCGGAATGGATGAATCGCTCGTGGTATGCGGGCGGCCATGTCGCCGGGTCGCCCCACGAAATCCACGATTCGTTGGAGTTCTGCGGGCTCCAAGCCCATTGTCCGCCGACCTGATTCCCGGACCAGTACTGCCCCGCGGAGCGCGTGAACATCCGCGCATACGTGTCATAGGTGTCCGGCGTCGCTTGCGCGGCGGCAGCACCCATCCCGAAAAGCATCATGGCACTGAGTGCCATTACCTGAATTGCACGTTTCATCATGACACGCATCCTACCGGACATGTGACAGAGTCACAACCCATGTCACCGATTTACTAGATATCCGCCTTGAACGAAAAGCGCATACCGTTGATGCCGATATCTACGGCGCCCGCGCAACCGTAGCAATACAGTTTTCCGTCCGTGTTGTAAAAGAGACGTGCCTGCGCGGTGCCTCCGCCGACCACGGCAGGCGTCTGGATGTCCAACGCCGCAGGAATGATCGGCATCAACGCAATGACAGTCCCGTCCGCACTGGCACCACCCGTCATCACACCCCGCAATTCGATGCGACCATCGGCGGTGAATTTGTACGCAGGCTTATAATACGTCGCCTTTGCTGCCCATCCGCCTTGCAGGGTGAGTAGATTCCAGTCCAGCAAATTACCGGCGTTGTACGCTTTGAGTTCCGCTACCGAACCGTCGAGCGCGAATCCCAGATTTGTATCTCCGTCGACCAGTTCGATATTCCCCGCGCCGAATGTCGAAATACGGAGCGACAGATTGTCAGCGGGATCGATGTTGACCCGCGCATTCGCCGTCTTTCCCTGGTTCCAGAAAATGATTTCCGGATACGTTGTACCCGCATCCATATCAAGCTCAGCGCCAGTCGTCGGATTGACGATAGTGATGAAGGGACCGGGCCCCAGCGAAATGACGGCGTTACCGCTATTGTCATAGAGGATCAGTGACTTGATGATAGGCTGCGGGAATTGCATCTAAACCACGTCGACTCGGGGGACAGATCCCCAGGGGGATTCCGTGTAGAAGATGGTAACGATGCAATTGTCGCCTGCCGTGCATCCCGTGAAAGTCACCGCAAGGGTGTCGGTAGCTTGCAAGAGCAGCGCCGGGGTTCCCGATGCCGTACTGGGAAGCACGGCAGACGACGTGTAGTAATTGCCGTTTTTCCGTACGGTGACTTGCTGGGTGACACGGGACGGAATGCATTCGGAGGACAACTGAGCGATCGCCCACTGCACGCCGGACTTGTCCGGGGAAATGTTGACAGTAGCTGTCCCCGACGCACCGGCTTGAACAGAATACGCGCGATCGCTCATGCAGTCACCGCCCCGAGTTACCCGAAATGGCCTCTTCCGGCCAGTCCGTGTAATGCACCTTGGCGAGAACCTGCGCGCCGACTGTCGCAGTACCGGTGACGACCACAACGACGTTGGCGGTGTTGTGACACCACAGTACCTTGTCGCTGAACGACTGGAACGACGGAATCACCAGACCCGGAACCGCAACGGACATCAACGCGGGCGTGTCGGAATCGCCGAAATAGAGAGCCGCCTTGGCGTTGGCCAATACGGTACTGTCGTCGGCGCTCACCAGCGTGATTCCGGTGACGTTCCAGATTCGTCCTACATTGGGAGAACCGCAGTCCAGTGACAGCGGCCCGTTTCCCGCGGGAATGTTGCCGGATGACATCGCCACATTGTAGAATGGCTTCAGTGGCTTGCGTCCGAGCATTCCCTTGAGTTCGCCGAGGCCTTCATCCAATTCACCCTTGGTGACCAGATCAAACTTCGCGCCGAGATCGAAAGCGACCTCCATCAGTTCATCCTTTCCATGTCCATCGCCCGCGTATATTCCATCTCGGCTTGAAGACCCCACTGCCCGAATCGACGCGCCACGCTCTGACATACTCGCGCTGTGCTGCGCATTGCACGGGCATACGTGATACCGATCGGTTCGTCCGTGGTGAGCTGGCGATACATGAAGACGCAGTACAGCAGCGCACCGACGACTTCCACCACGGTCTCTGGCTTAGACATTACGCTTCCACCACCGCTTCTTGGTTGTCGGCGACTGCTGCGGTTCCGGATACAGAATTCCGCCGAATGGCCGCTCCCGGGAAACCTGAAGATTGCCGACCACCGTGCGTCCGGTGATAGGCGTCTGGATTCGCTGCATGATGTTTGGCGGAAACATGTCCCGCTGAATTTCAGCCATTGCTCTTCACCCATCGTGTAGGGGAAACGACACGGACAGCGGACATGACTTTCCCGGTAGCTCCCGACACGGACGTTTCCTTGAAAATCAGAATCAATCCAACCAAAACCATGAGGCCGCCGAGAAATGCCGCGGAAAAGAACAGGGCCATGTTCGCCAGAATCATGATGCCCTTACGGAAAGACGCTACCGCATTGTCTACGGATTGGTTGATGCCCAGCGGATCCGAGACAGAGACAACTCCACCGGTGCCGGTGGTGGGACCGATCACCTGTCCATTGAGCGCACCCTGAACCGTGGGCCATGCCGAACGGATGCGGGAATCCGGGTACATGTTTTTCGGTCGTTCGGCGAAGTATGCCGCTGTCGCTGCTGCCTTGGCCGGGTCGCTGGTCCACAGGGACGGCGTCACCTTGTTCACGCCTGCTTGATAGGCGGGAAGCATGAATGCAGTAGCCCACCCGGGATCCTTCGCTTGCGACGGCGATACATTGGGGTGCGCGACCGTGTAGATCTGGTATGGACCGAAGGATTTTCCGTTGTCGCCGACAGCGGTAGTGGTCATGCCCGATTCCAGCATGGCGCCCATGAGCATCGCGGCGCGAACGTGCGCATCGTTGGTAGCGCCGAGAATGGCGTCTGCCACGGGATTTCCCATTTACGCTACCCTCCTAGTCTTGGTTGCCAAGGATCGCCGTCCGCAGGACTCAGCCGTCGATTGCCGGGTGCGCGATCATGTATTCGTATCCGCCGACGAACACGAGTGAGATGAGGACGGCGGCGACGAATGGGACGATGGAGTCGTGCGCATCAGCAACAGCGACGCCCAAAGCCAAAACGATAAAGGTTGCGGCTGTTTCTCCCCATCGGATTCGTTTGACGTTTCCTTCCTTGGCGTCTTGTGCGTGAAAGAACGGGGACGCGACGGTGAACCAGGAAGGGCAAAACCCGGCGAAGATACCGGATGCCATACCCAGCAGAAGAATGCTGGAATTGATGACGGTACGCTTGTCCACGGTTTCACCTCCCTAGTGAAAAAACACGACTTGATACGGAGCCGGTCCGGCACCGGTAGACCCCGGCGCATTGTTGGATGTCTGAATGGTCCGCGCAACGTTCTGAACTTGCTGCTGCACCTTGGGATCCGTGATTTTTGCGAAATTGTCGGCGAATCCGTACATGCGTGCAGTGATGTCGTTCCACGTTTCACCCGGCAACGCGACAAGCATGTACCACGGCGCCCCCGAACTGGTGGTGTTGGCATTGAACTTGTTCACGTCCAACGTCTGCCGCATGGTCTGCGTCGCCTGCGCTGCGGGAGGCGTCGGCTGATTCGGATAGTTGACGTACACGTCGCCACCCGAATACGGCATCGGACCGGCCTGATTGGTCAGGTACCCGGGAAATCCGGTCAGCGGACCGCTCGCGTTGTATTGCGTGGTGATCTGATTACCGTTGGCGTCTGTAGTGGTGGTGGACTGGCCCGAATTGAATTCGCCGACCGGCGACGCATTCGGACCGGGACCGTTGCCGCTTGTATCCGCTGCGGGCTTCATGCGCTTCCGAAAGAGCACAACGCCCGCCACGAATGACGCGAACAATGCAGTCCACGCCCAGACAGGCATTGGACCGTATTGTCGTCGCATCACTTCTTTGATGTCCACGTGTCGTCCTTATCCGTTGTACGGGCGCGCAGGAATGGACGGAGCCGTAGCGAACGAGCGACGCGTGAACACGTTGCGCGTGAACTGCGGGCGCGGCGCCATCTGGGACGGCGAGATGCCCAACGCTTCCGGCGGAATCGTCGGGACCTTTTCCGACCAACCGAGGTTGCGCGGATATCCCGCGGCGTATAGCGTGCCGTTGAACATGTTGAACCAGGTGGACGATGTCACCGGCTGGAATTCCGTGGACGGAACCTGTCCGGTGGCAATCATCTTGAACCACTTCTTGACCTGGGCTCCGCGGGAATACAGGTAATCCATGCCAACGGTGCGGAAACGCGAATTGACGTTTGCGGCGCCGTTGGTTCCGGCGCTGTACACCGGCGGATTGACCGTGGCGAGCGGCGAGGATCCCTGAATGTAGTTCGTCTGCGGGAAAGTGGGAGGCGCGGCATAAGGCTGATATGCCTCAATGCTCCGCCCCAGGGACGAGAATGGCGGGACGCCCACGTTACCGAGCATTGCCGCCTCCTTTCTGAAATCGGCGGTGGCCTGACTTGCGCGTATTACGCTGGTACCGGGCTCCGTCCCGGCGATGCTTCCCCGCAGGCCATAGGGAACCCGTTGAATTGCACAGTCTTAGGACGTCTTGCCGAGCATGCCGTTAACCGAGATCTTCCAGAGGTTCCCGACGCCGTTGAACAGTGCGGTGGTGCCCTGGGAGTGGATGACGAGATCCGCCAGCATCACGCCTCCGGCGATGATGACGGCGAGATTAAGAACGCCTCGCATGTACTTTCTCCTTAGAATCCGAGAATGCCGAAAGAGTGTTTGCTGTCCCCCGGCAGGTGTGCGTTGGGGGTTTTGGAGTCTCCGGTATCCATACGTTCCGGTGTGCCGCCGGTGTATGGTGTCTTGTTTTCCAAGACTTTGATGAGTTGGGCGAGTAGGAATCCGGCACCGAGGGCGCTGGCAAGTTCGGGCGACGCTTGCGCCAAAATGTACAGGATTCCAAAAGCAACGGCGGTACGGATGATGGTAGGCGGCCAAGGAAGCTGGTGACTTTTCAGTGCGGCCCAGGAACTGAATCCAACGGCCACCACGAACTCGGACGCGAGAATGCGGTTACTCATGCCATTATCCCTCCGCCCGGAATCGACGGCGTGGGGATGGTTCCACTACCGCCGGGGTAGTTCGGCGATAACTGGGCGCCACCATTCTTTTTCCCCGTATTTCCGCTACTCGGCGGCGACGTGGTGTCCGCCGCCGTTGATCCGTTCGGGGTCTGGAATGGAAACGGGATTGGGTGAATGGTTTGGTAATCGGAATCCATGGGAAAGCCGAACAGCAGTTTCATGGTGGCCGCTTCGGTATCGGTGACCGATCGGTTCCAGTGCTTGATCTGGTTCGCTGCCCAGTAGAATACGGCATACCCGATGGCCACGAATGCCATGGCGATGATGTTCATTCGTGGTCTCCATTCTGGTAATCCTGGATTTCCTGAACGGTGCTCTTGAGGTCACTCAGCGCCTTGGTGAGCGGTCCGTTCGTTTGTTCCTTGACCTGCGCTACATCCTTCGCCATATTATGCGTTTTCACGAATGAGGCGATGTTCGGAGCCACGCCAGACATCAAGCCGAGCGCAAACGTGACGAGTGAAGTGGTGTCGATATGCCGGTACGACAGAAACACGAACGCGGCAATAACGACCGTGAACGCCACGGTTGCACAAATCACGATTGTTTTCGTCACCACTTCACCCCATCTCCGTTTAGCTGGCGTTCCGAGCCTGCCACTTGTGGTACGCCCAGAGGCCGATGAGTCCGGCGATGACACCGGCCCAAAACGTCGAATTGGTCAGCATTGCGATCAGCCCTTCTTTCGGATGACGAGCGTACCCATGTAGATGGCGATGAGGTACACGAATGCAGCGGCGGCCCAAATGTAGGACCACGTTGCGGGGTTGGCCAGAAGCCCAGAGAAACGCGACTTCGTGGCCGGGAAACCGGTGTTCGCCTCCGCTTCGGTGACGATACCGGCGGACAGTCCTGCCATGACGATTACACCCGCTTTCGGTCGGTTGGGAATGAACACACGTCATTCTCCTACTGAGCCAGGTGGGTGTAGGGAATGCCGCCCAGCGGGAACAGTTCGCCTACGACTGCGGTGATCGTGGCGGGTGCGTTCGAAATGGTGCCGAACGTACCGGCGACTTCCAGCAGCGTCGCGGGCGTGGTCGGCGCCAGCAAATCGTACGTGTCACCATTGGACACGAACGTCTGAATGCTGTTCCGGAAGGTGTAGACAATAACACCGGTCGGACGCGTGACACCGAACTGTGCGAACATCAGGTCGGCACGCTCATCGAACGTCTCGAACAGCACCGGAACGCCGTCGAACCACAGGGACAGGTCCGACTGGGGCCAGGAATCGATCCGGGCACCCGTCGAGTCCCGCAGAACCAAAATCAGCGTGTGAATGTAGGTACCCACGCGCGGAAGCTGGATTCGCTGGAACTGCGCCGAGCCGACACCCGCAGCGGCGCGCGATTCGCTCCACTGCGCCGAAGAACCGACATCCGCCGGAGCAGCGGCCGGGTTGTCCACGGGAGCCATCCAAAACGGCTCGTCGAGCGTCAGCGTCAGCGTGGGATCCGTGGTGCCCGTCTTCGTGGCGTAGACGGTGGTCGCCGGGTTCAGCTGAACCTGGATCTGGGGCTGCGAGGACGCATTCATGTCGGGCAGCGAGCAGTACCCGGACGAGTCCAGTTCCAGCGGAATCTGGACGGCGAACGTGAATGCACCGGTGGTCGCGGAACCGGCGGACCACGACGGCAGTGCCGACACGAGGTTGCCGAAACCGAGCGCGCCGACCTGGCCGCCGTACAGGTTGATCAGGAACAGGGAATACCCCGACGCCTGAATGATGGGCTGACCGAACGGGTCCCGGAAGAACAGGTTCTGAATGGTGTTGTACGGCGCATCCGACGTGTACGTCGACGCGCTGTAGTTACCACCCGAGGCCTGAACCTTGAAACGCAGCGAGCGGAGATACCCGCCCACTGGCTTCAGAATCGGTGTCCACAAACCGCCGAATGCCTGACCGGCGATCGTCGGACCCAGGATCTGGCCCTGACGCGAAAGCCGCGGAAACGGAACGTTCGCGGACTGAGGCGCCGCGGTGGTTTGCGGCATCCGCGAAACGGTACCCATCCCGGGATTCGCCGCCTGAAGAGTGACTCCCATTTTCTTCCCTTCTTACGCGTGCAGAATGGCCGCGAGGCCATCCGCAGCCGGAGAACCACCGTGCAGACCGGTGAATCCCTTGATGACGAAATTCCAGAAAATCATCCATGCCAGGATGATGGCTCCCAATTCTAGAAAGCCGATAACGCCTGCCATAGTTCCTCTCTCACTTGACCTTGGTACGCGCGAAGAACTGCCCACCATCCGCAGACAGCAGCCACTGCCGCCGCTCCAGACTGGAAATGTAGGGAAGTTCTTTTTTTGACATGCCACCGATTTCGAGCAGACGCTTTTGCCGTACCTCATCGCGGATGTGACCGATCCATGCGAAAGACGCCTGATCGTAGAACGATCCGGTAATCCAGCGGGGCGACTGCGTGGCAGCCACGATCGAAATGTGCTTGTTCCGTCCGTACCGATAGATCTTTTCCATGGCCGGACCCAATCCGAGAAATCCCCGTTCGCGTGACGTGATGTAGTGCAATTCGTCCACGAAGAGGACATAGTTCCCTTCGTGGTACACGCGATTCAGCACATCGTACACTTGTTGCTGAGCTTTACGGGTATCCTCGTAAACCGGAATACGCCACCAATGATCCATGGGTTCGTCCCGACGGCGACCCATGCGGGAATACCAAGTAGACCGTGGAAGCTCTTTCACGGGGCGTCCCGTGGTCGACACGAGTTTGTCGTCACGCTTGACGTCGAGAAGAACCACGCGATCCATGGAACACATCGGCTTCAAAATGCCGTTGATACCGAGATAGGATTTACCCGATCCTGTCAACCCGATAATGGAGTGGTGTGGGGTGTTTTCGGGATCCCATGCTCGATTCACTTTGTCCGCCACGACGTCCCAATCAAGCCACGGAACATCGCGATCCGTGGTCTGAGTCGGGATTGAGGCGCCGTAGGACATCAGTAATTCCCTCCCGGGAACGGTGCGAAGCCGGAAACCGGCGACATCGGAAACGCCATGACGTTGGCGTCCGGTACGACTTCCTGGTGCATTTCGTGCGTCGCGTCGAAATGACGGCGGACGCCCGAGAACAAAACCAGCGGTGCATCCGGGTTGAGCTTCTGCATATCCAGCAGAACTGCGACGATCATCATGCCGATGATTTCCGCCAAGTCCAGAGCCGGAGATGCCTTGGATACCTTGGCCAGCGCCGCCTTCATCTTCGGCGTAGCGAGCGCGACAATGCCCTCCGTCGCCTTTTCCCCACTTTCTGCCATGACAGCGGCAAGCGTGGGGAACGGGACGGCGATTACCTTGATTGACTTGGCCCACGGACCCAGCAAATCATCGGCGAGTTTCTTATCCTTCGACGACGACGTTCCCCGCGGGCCCCGCGTGCCTCGGGGCACGCCTTTGTCCGAACGCGGTTTGCGCGTCCGGACGGGTTTGTCCTCGGTCGGCTGGTCCACAATTTCCGTGTCAGCATCGCCGAACAATTCCTCGAATGAGGGCATCGTGTCACTCATGATTACCCTCCGAAGAGCGTGGCGAAAAGGCTGTTCGCTGGCTTGGTGGTCTTGTCCGGCGGAGGGTCAGCAGGCTTGTTCTCTTCCGCGTATCGATCGAGCCACGCCTTGAACTTGCCGTACGCCGCGTCATCCGCAGCCTTTTCCGCCTGCTGTTCCGGAGTCAACTGCTCCGGCGGCGGGGTTCCGGCGTCTGCCATTTTACTTACCTCCCTTCATCATCTTGAAGATGTCGATCGGCGAAATCTTGCCGACCGTGTTGATGACGCCCTGGAAAGTCTGTCCGATCCACGCGACTTGCGCCGCAACGGAATCCATCTTGTGATGAAGAATGTCAACCTTTTCGTCCAGGGAAAGGGTCGACCAGTCCCGCAGTTCGGCGATGGCGGGCGGCATGGAATCGGCCGGAAGTTCTTCCGTGACGGCGGGCGGTTCGGTCGAATTAAATTCGACCGGAATGATCTCGTCGTTCATTGCGGGTTACTCCTGCGGATTGGTGCCGGGGAACGAATTCTCGTCGCCACGGTTGTCGTTGCTGCGGTTTTCCTGCTGTTCGACGACACCGGCGGGGGTCGCGTTGCGTCCCTGCGGCTCGGAATCGTCTTCGGCGGGGGCGTGTTCGTTGACGGCGGCATGGGCAGCCTGCTTGTCGCTTTCCTGCCGCCACGGAAGGAGATTCACGACACCGTGGAGCAGCGAGTTCAGCGAGTCGAAAAGCGGGTTTGCAGGCTTGTCTTCACCGTGTTCGGCGCGGAGCCGCGCGAGACGGGCCTCCGCTTCCGCGATTTCCTGATTGCTCATATGCTCGTTTCTCCAAATGCGGGTTTTGACTACGGGGTGTAGGGGCCCGGACCACCCGCAAAGATCAATACGGGCCCCTACCTGGTCATTGTCCCATCGCGGCCGCTGTGCTACCATGGTCTCACCGGTTACAGTGGGTAACCTCACAGAGAACGGACGGCTAATGGCCAATTCCAAGGAAATCGCGGTCGCTGACAAGCTGGAAATGGACGTCGTTCCTGCGGTCGCGCCCGATGCGGATCTCATGAACATCAATTACGCGGATCTCGCGAATTCCGACATGTATCAGATTCCGGGCTGGGATCTGGTGGACAACAAAGATCAGCTTCTCGGCGTTCCCTTCATCATCGTGGGCGTCACCTTTCAGATGCCCGTCGCCGACAAGGCTCGTCCGGCCGGAAAGCGCGATTACGTCTCGTGCCGCGCGGTCATCGGCGGATCCGAAGAACTGGCGGAAGCGCTCGAACGCGGCTGGATTCCGAACAACGCCCTCGCATTCAAGCCCGAGGAACGCATTCTGTTCAACGACGGATCGACGGGCATTCGACGGGACATCGTCAAGATCCTGCACACGGCGAAGCTGATCGACGTGGGCCACGAGGGCGACCCGGCGCGCTTCGATTTGCCGTGGACGGAATGGGCGTCCTTCTCACAGTCGGCGTTGCAAGGCGAGAACGTCGTGCCGGAATTCACGACGAACCACCGCGGTAACCTCTTCACTCTCCGGGCGCGGCGTGGACTGCGTCGCTCGGACTACAGCAACGAATACGGCGACGCCTCGACGTACTACCTGTAATACCGAAGAGGCCCCTCCGTCGCTCTCTATGAGAGCACTGAGAGGGGCCTCTTTTCGGTACCCGCAGTGGGTAGGTACCTGATTAAGTTGTGAGAACGGCACTAACAGAATGGTATCACGGTCATGGCTGATGGTCCAGTTCAAGATGCAGTAGCCGGGGCAATGCGGGCCCTCGGGATGCTCGACAAGGGCGTTACGTACGAAGCAATTCCCACCAGTGCCACCAATGATCTGGAATACCTACAGCGCCGTCTGGGGCTCAAGAAGTCTCTCGCCGAATATGCGCCCCGTACACGGCGCCGGTATCTCGCTGCCGCTCGTCGTGGCGAGAACGCCGAGCGCGCATTGCAGAAGGAACGGATCAAGCGCAAAGCGTCGACCAAAAATGAGTACGGACTCACGCCCTCGCAATTGACCAAAATCAACGCGTACCGGATTCCCATCCAAGAATCCGGTGTAGACATCGGCCCGTACCTCGAACCCGACATGATCCGCGACATCGTCCAAATGTACGGATTCAACTACCTACACACCGTTCTCGCCGACCAATACGACTCCATTGCGGAATACACCAAATTCAACAAAGAACCCGGACGGCGACGCTGGAATTCCCGCGGCGAACTCGAAGCCGAAGCAGAAGCGAAGATGGCGCAGAAATTCTCCGCCGTCGTCTACCACGCCAAAGGCACAGACCCGTACTACTACTACCACGGAACCATTCGCTGACTCCTGCGGACGGCACTTTCTTGGGCAATGGAGATTCGACATGACAGCATTTCTTCCGCAGTTATTGAATTTCGAAATCTCGCTGACAAAGAATGAAGAAGTATGGCTGCAATGCAACGAATGCGACTGGATCGATTTGTGGTCTGCTTACGCGAATCTCGGAGTCGTCGTTGATGAGGCTGTAGCGCATTACGACTCGACACACCGTTAGGATCTGCATTGACCACCCGCAACGAAATGCAGTCACTCCGGAAAGCCGACCGGCACCGTACACGCCGGTCCGGTCCGAAGCCGTTTTGCGGCGTCGACGGCGAAGGCGGCGACGTCGGCCTACTACCGGTGCTCAATCACGAATACCTCCTTCTGCGCGCCGGAGAATTCGCGCTAGAGACCGGAAAACCTCTCGGCACGTTCGAGTGCCTGGCGTTCCTCGCGGATCTGCCGAAAGACCGCATTTACGTCTCCTACTTTTTCGATTACGACGTCACCATGATGCTCCGGGAGCTCCCCGTTGATCGACTTATCCGAATTCTCGACACGGATTGCCGACGCGTGCCGGGCAAACCTTGCTCGTCATTCCCAGTCGATATCGGGCAGTTCCAAATCGACTACATGCCTCACAAGGAGTTCCGGGTTCGTCGTCGTCTCGGACCACGTAAGTATGCTTCCTGGACTGTCATTCACGATACCGGAACCTTCTTTCAGTCGTCATTCGTTACGGCTTTGCGTAAGTGGTTCGTCGACGAACCGGAACTTTCGCCGGTTATCGAGAAAATCGCTGAAGGCAAGGACGAGCGTAACAAGTTCGGCGCCGTTACCGAGTATGAGCGCGAATACAACATTCTCGAAATCAAGATGCTTGAGCGGTTGATGGAGAAATTCCGTGACCTATGTAGCTCGCTTGACATGCGTCCTTCGAAATGGCAGGGGCCCGGGAATCTCGTCAGTTCTGTATTCAAACGGGTTAAGCTTCCCGGTAACAAAGACATTGAATTGTTCGACTCAATGCCTGAACTCATGCAAATGGCGAACTCCGCCTACTACGGAGGACGGTTCGAAGTCTCCACATTCGGGCAAATAGAAGGGCCGGTATACCAGTATGACATCAACTCGGCATATGCCAATACCTATAGAGACTTGCCGTGTCTTATTCACGGGGAGTGGAAAAGAGTACGCAAAGGGTCGCTCGGTACAAATGGAACGATACGACTGCTGGACGTTGTTTTTGATCACGGACATGGCGAATTCAGTTGGGGAACTCTGCCTATTCGGACCAAAAAAGGTACTCTCATTTTCCCTACGCGTGGAAGAGGACGATACTGGTCAACTGAACTTGACGTTGCTCAACGATACGGAGTAAAACTCACATCGCATGGAGGCTGGGAGTATGTCAACAAATGCGGATGCGAGTGGTTCGACTTCGTTTACGAACTCTATGACGAGCGAATTCGACTGGGAAAAGACGTCCAAGGGTATCCTATTAAGATCGTACTTGCGTCGCTGTACGGGAAGCTTGCTCAATCCGTGGGATGCGCGCCGTACTCAAACCCAATTTGGGCCGGTCTTATTGTGTCTACGGTGCGCAGTCAACTCATCGATGCTGCACTGTCGCGCGGTAATGGCGGGCGGGACGTGCTTATGCTCGCGACTGACGGATTGTTCTGTACAGAAAATCGAGCCCTGGACACTGGAGGATCGTTAGGCCAATGGGAACTTACCGAGCACACCGACATGTTCATCGTGCAATCCGGGGTCTACTTTCTACCGTCAAGCGCAGAGCGTCCGAAAAACAAGTTCACGAAAACTCGTGGCGTGCCGCAATCCAAAGTCATCGAACACGAGGCGGAATTCCGTCAGGTGTGGAATACCTACCTGGACAGTGGGCATTTAGGTGCGGTCAAGATCTCGCTCCGCAACTTCATCGGATTACGACTAGCCATCGCACGCAACGCCCCGCACACCGCCGGACAATGGATCGAAACGGAGAAGACAGTAAGCTTCGACTGGTCTTCGAAACGGGCCGGAACGGAGCGAACTGGTTCATCCGTTTCTACTCGCATGATCGAGGGTTCTCCCGAGCTAACTTCCGAACCATACAATCGCGTCATCGGTGGTATCCGAGCGGCGGAAAGACTGGTCTTCGCTGACCAACCCGATTGGGGTGACGTGCTATGAGCGCAGGACAATTCAAGCGCATAGGCGCGTTCGTCGGCACGGTTGCTACTGTCGTCGCCGTAGACCGCATCGCGCGCAAGCGTAATACCGACGTCATCGGCGCTATCGGTAAGTCGTTCAGTAGCTCGCTAGGTGCGGCGACAGATAGATTACCGCGCTGGGATGTATCAGAAGAGCCGGAACGTTATCCGATGCCTTTTCCGATACCGTATTTCTGGGCCGGTATTTACCACCGACTTTGGTCGCTGTTTCCGCAGGTCCTGACACCGTTCGAGCTGGAGACATGGGAACAGGCAGCCTGTCGTATTTACCAGTTCGAACCGATGACATGGGAGGACGCGGAAACACTGGCGGAACTAGTGCACGTGCTCAAATCGAATTGCGGCACCGATGGCGTCTAAAGGCCGATTCGTCCTTCATCCATTGGAAGAGAAATTCGCCATCCGCGATCTCGCTACCGATGAACTGATCCGTGGATGGCGAAAAGGATTGACAAAACTCATTTGGCGGGGTACCGAAGAAGAGGCGTTGGCGCTCATCGCGCAGTTTGAGAAAACCCCACCGCGAGAGGAGCAAGCAAAGAGTCAGAAAATACATCACATAGTCCAAGCGCAAAAACGGCGGAAAGTAACTACATCTAGTCCTTTCCATCGGTGCGGCAGATGCGGTAACATGGTGAAAGACGGGCACACATGCTAGACTAAAACGAGGTGACATGACCAAGCACCAACTGCACTGCATGCGGTGCGGACGAACGTTCACCTCACGATTCATCGTCCGCGCCCTCCACAAACTCGAATCCCACCGACGCGACTGCAAAGGAATCCGATGAATCCCGAAACGCTGATCAATGCCGTTCTCGACATGGTGATGGCTACAATCAACGGCCCGCACCTCGCCGAACTCACCGACGCCATCATCGAGGGCGCGCCCACCGACGAACAGCTCGCCGAGTTCACCGTCATCGTTCACGGCGAATTCGACAAGCGCGACGGGTGCATGATCGACACCATCGTCGAAATGCACGAAGTCGGCTGGCCCCACTACGCCATCATGCACGCCATCCGCACCTACGTCCGCAAGAACGATGCACGCGAAGCCGGATTCAAGGTGCGTGAAGTGTGAGTACCACGTTCGAACGTCCTTTCTCGTCCGCAGACATTCTGAAAGCCGCCGAACTACTCATCGCGATGTTCGGCGGAGAAGACGGTGTCCGCCGCATTCAGGCCGGACAGATTCGGCGCGAAATGACGATCGTGGAAAAGGTCGGCGGAAAGCGACGCTACTACCGCGTTCACGAAACTCCCATTCACAAGGGACACGAAGTATACGTCACCGTGCACGTCGACAAACACCGCCTGAACTGGCGATACGAAACCGAATCCCCAGTTTACATCACGGAAGGAAACTGACATGACTGCCCCCGCTCCTGCCAAGGTCTCCGACGTTTACGCCTACTTCGCCGACGTCCGTATCGAGGACGGCAAGAAGGTCAACAACGGCTACACCCTCTCCCAGTTCAACGCCCACTGGAAGCAGTTGTCCGAGCTCGACAAGGACCAGCTCAAGCAGGGCATCGGCGACGGTACCCTGACCTACTGAACCGCCCGCTACCGCCGTCCGTCCCGTGTCCCAGCCGGGACGGGCGGCGGTTCCATTTGGAGGAAAGATGACAGCTGTTGAAGAATGGAAAACGATGATTCAGGAAATCGTTCTCCATCATCGTCCGTACAAAGAGGACACGGGCATTTTCTTCTGTCGAGAAGAATGCTGTGACGATTTCTATCCGTGCGACACCGTCGTTCGCGCAATCACGGTTGCGCAAATGATGCGAATTGACTTGGAGCTGAATTACTGAAAAAAGAACGGAAAGAGAAATAACCCCAGCCACCACAGCGCACAACCCCAAATCACGTCTGGACCAAATTCCGGAATGTGGGAATGCACTGTGGTGGCAAGGG
>Ga0207641_10002025_pt1 | contig 19308 bp, 17 predicted proteins | sample KBSSwiS62_FD_184306 | JGI IMG/M metagenome (GOLD analysis project Ga0207641, IMG submission 184306) | Switchgrass rhizosphere microbial communities from Kellogg Biological Station, Michigan, USA - KBS Switchgrass S6-2 (SPAdes) (version 2) | ecosystem: Host-associated > Plants > Roots >... | reverse complement strand
CATGTCGGACACCAAATATTCCTTCCGCATTCTGGTCACGCACACGCAGATCGGCGAACTGAAAGGATGCGCCAAAATCGCGCCGGATCAGTTTCCCGAATTCAAGCAGAAGAATCTAGACGACGATCCCGAGAAAAAGAAGGTCACTCCACCGGCGATTACTAATTTCAAGCCGCCAGTTGCGGTCGCCTATCTCGACGCCACCGGAAAGGTTATGCTCGCGCGCGGCGAGGCAGCCAAACTCGTCGCGCCCAAAGGCTCTCAACTTTCTCTCTCGCGCGATGGCAAACGAATGCTGTACACGCGCGAAGACTCGGCGAGCGAACTTACCATCGTTCTTTACGATGCTGCCACCGCGAAATCAACGGATCTGATTCGCGGCGCTCAAGCCGCCTTCTGGTCGCCCGACGACTTGCAAATCGCGTTTCTTAAACTCAGCGATGGCGCGCTGCACGTATGGACGACGTCATCCAACACTCCCGATAAAGCGGTTCAGCTCTCGAACACTCCTGTTGTGACACTGCATGGGTGGCAAGACGTTCACACTGTTCTCGCCACCGATTCCAGCAAACTCTATTTTATAAAGACAGAAGCTCCTCCTTCCTCCGCCGATCTTCGCGAGATTTATGGCTCCAATTTTCAGATCGCGGCTACGGACACCTTGCGAGCCAGCCCTATCAATTCTGATCTGCTCGCGATTTCCGCAATGGCCGGCACCACCAGCAACGTTTTTCTGTACGAACTAAAATCCAAGCGCCGCGTTCCGCTGACTCTACCGAATCTTTACGCTGCCTCACCCGAATGGTCGCGTGACGGTCTCCAAATCTTTTTTACGACGCGCGACCCCGCCAAAAATTCGTCCATCTATCGCATCTTCTGGGACGGTTCGGGGCTGAAGCGAATTCGCCCCGGCAGCGACGTCGTCATCGGCCAATAATCTAGCCTTTGACCAGTCCTTTCGTACAGGTGCCCGTTAAGCGGCCACCAATCACAGCAACGCGATTTCGCCGCAGCGGCCGTCTATACTCCAAAAATGGCGTCCCCTACTCAACCCGAACCGAGCCCAGTCAATATTCTGGTCCTTGATGAAGATGGACCGTCAGCACTGGCGCTGCGGCAGGTGCTCGATTCGGAAGGCTGGCGCGTGCGCATCACGGCCGACCGCAAGCAACTGCTCACCGAACTGCGGGTCGGAGTCTGGTCTCTGGTTATCGCGAATGTAGACATCCTTGGCCTCGATTCTCCCGCGTTTACCATGCTTCGCGAACTCGCCACGGTCCCTGTGGAAGATGGTGGACGCATCCGTTGCCTCTTTCTGGTTCCGGAAATGATGGGAAGCCAGTTTGTGCGCCAACTCGAGCAGGCAAAGCTCCCCTACGTAGTCCGGCCTTACCACTTGCATGATTTTCTGGAGAAAGTCAGCGACCTGCTGGTCGAAGTGAAAGCGATTGATGCGCCGCTCCGGCAGGTGCGCTACGAATTCGGTGGCCTGCGTAAAAAGAAACGCCAAGCCGCACGTACCAACTCGATGTTCGCTTCCCGCGATTCCTACTCTTACACCGAAGAAGAGCTCGCCGAATACGAGCGCCAGGAATCCGAGCTCAACCGCAACAAACGGCAAAAGCCTCTAGGCAACCTCGGCGACCCCAACCGTTAACTTTTCGGAAGCTAATCTGGCCGAGTCCCGCAGCTATGCACCCGCGCTATTGACAGGTGACTTATAGTGAAGTGCAATGCGGCGTGCGCGCACGCGAGCAAAGCAGCCAAAGTGTCGTTGAACCGTAAGGCTGGTTGAGACGGAGCAAGCGGATTGAGCCACCTGTTTTACCCGTGGGGCATTATTTTGCAGATTCTGGCGATCGTTCACTTTGTGAAACGCCGGCCGGAGACGTATTGGCTGTGGATCATCTTAATCGGCGGCCCGATTGGGGCCGGCGCGTATCTTCTGGTGGAAGTGCTGCCGGACACGCGGCTGCTTCCAGGTGTATTCCAAGGTTTCGGACGCCGATCGCGCATACAGGCACTCGAAACACAAATTTTGGACAATCCTTCGGCTGGGAATTATGAAGAGTTGGGCGACCTGAACCTGGAAGAGAAGAACTACGAAAAAGCGCGCGACGCGTTCAGCAAGGCGATTGACGCGTATGGAACGCGAAGGGCCAGTGGTTCCTCCAGTGACATGCTACACGTATTTTATGGACGAGGAAAAAGCCTGCTGAGTCTTGGCAATTATTCAGCGGCCATTCCCGATCTCGAGCGAGTGGCGTGCGCCGACGTAAAGTTTGACTACTACCGCGCCGCCGGACTGCTGGCGGATGCTTACGCGCGCACGGGTGATTTTACGCGGGCCGGGCAATGGTTCGCGCCGGCCACGCAATTTTCGACGACGCCGGAAACGCTTTGCAACTACGCCTGGTTTCTGAATGCGCAAGGAAAGAAAGACGAAGCGAAAGAATGGCTCGATCGATTGATGGCGAAAAAACGGACACTGCCGGGTTACATGCAACGCGTGGAGCGGCCGTGGTTCCGGAAAGGCAAAGCCTTGCGCAAGGAATTGGGATCCAAGAAATAGAAAAAAACGGGAGAATCACATGGCGAAGGTCAACGATACGCGGGATGCGGTGCGGCGGGAATTCTTGCAAGGTGCGGGAGCGACTGCCCTGGCGGCCGCGGCCACGCCGGGTTGGATCAGCGTGGCCGAGATACTGCGAAACAGCATTCCGGGTCTCGGTCCCGATGAAACTAGTGCGATTCGCGCAGAAATCGAAAAACGCCACGAAGAGTCGGTGAATCGCCTGCAGACCTGGATCCGCCAACCCTCGATCGCGGCAGAAAACCGCGGAATGCACGAAGGCTGCGAAATGATGATGGAACTGCTGCGGGCCGCCGGCTTCCAGCGTGTGGATAGGATGCCGACCGACGGACAGCCGGGCGTATTCGGCACGCTGGATGCGGGCGCTCCCAAGACGCTGGGACTTTATTTCATGTACGACGTCAAGCAAGCCGACCCAGCCGAATGGAGCTCGCCGCCATTCGAAGCGCGGCTGGTTGACAAACCGTTTGGGAAAGTGGTGATGGGACGTGGAGCGGTAAATCAAAAAGGGCCAGAGGCGACTTTTCTGGCGGCGCTGCATGCTATCCGCGGCGCCGGCAAGAAGCTGCCGGTGAATCTGGTGTTTGTGGCCGAAGGCGAAGAAGAGATTGGCTCGCCGCATTTTCCGCAAGTAGTGCGGCGTCCTGAAGTGCTGGAAGCGCTGCGCAAGTGCGTGGGAATCAACATGCCCAGCGCGTCTCAAGACTTGGATGGTTCGGTGACGACATTTCTCGGCGCCAAGGGCGTGATAGAACTCGAAATGATTTCGAGCGGCGAAAGGTGGGGCCGCGGACCGCGCAAAGACGTGCACTCGAGCAACAAAGCGCGGTTGGACAGCCCGGCGTGGCACCTGGTGGAGGCGCTGGCATCTCTCGTGACTCCCGACGGAAATGAACCGGCGATCGAGGGCTACGCCGCGAAGGCCAAACCGCTGAGCGCCGAACAGAAAAAAATGATCGAAGTAGCGGCGCGGAGATTAAACGAAGAAACCGCCAAGAAGGGCATGGGCGTGCAGCACTGGGTTCACGATGTGAGCTGGGAGCAGGCCCTGGAACTGCTGGTTTCCAAGCCCACTGTCAACATCGAAGGTTTGGTGGGCGGTTACACCGGCCCCGGCGGCAAAACGATTCTTCCGGGCCGCGCGGTAGCGAAGCTGGATTTGCGACTGGTGCCGGACATGACGGCAAAGGAATCTCTGGAACTGCTGAAGGCGCATCTAGCGAAAAAGGGGTTCGGGGACATCGAAGTGAACATGACCGGTGGCTACGATCCGACCAGCACGCCCGCAGACGCGAAGATCGTTCGCGCTGAGGAAACGGTGTACAAGCGCCACGAAATCGACCCCGTTGTGCTGCCGCGGCTGGCTGGTTCGTGGCCCGGCTATGTTTTTACCAGCGAGCCTCTGAAAATGCCGGCCGCTCACTTCGGGCTGGGACACGGCAGCGGCGCACACGCACCCGACGAGTATTACGTGATTGAATCGAAGAATGTCGCGGTTCAAGGAATTGATGGCGCGGCTTATTCCCACGTGGAGTACTTGTACGAACTTGCGGCCAGCGCATAACAAAGAGGCGGCCACGAAGGAGTTTGCCGCGTGTTGCCGGGCATTCGCGACACGTCCTGACGATGCGCAAGGCCCTAGCGGCGCTATACTCCGAACATGGCACAAAGACTGATCGTAAGATTCGCTACGCTATTTCTGGCGTGTTCGTTTTCCGTTTGCAGAGCGCAACAGGCCTCAATACGTAACTATCGCCGGCCGTGATGTTGCCGTTTGGAAACCCACCGCAGCCGCGCCAGCCAACGGATATCCGCTGATCGTTTTTTCGCACGGCTTCACAGGCTGCAATACACAAACAAACTTCCTGATAGAGGCGCTCGCCGATGCCGGTTCCCTGGCGCTTGCGCCAAATCATAAGGATGCGGGATGCGGCGGCGGCCGCTACGTTTTCGGCAATGGAACGCAAAAACCCGAAGTGCCCTTCCGCGATACCGGCAAATGGAGCGACCAGACATACCACGATCGCCGCGAGGATATGGACGCAGTGCTGAATGTCCGCGCTTTCGCATTCTAAATTTGAGGGAGTTCGCGTGGACGGGAGCCCGCGTCGGCGTCGCCGGCCATTCGCTTGGCGGCTATACCGTCCTCGGACTGGCCGGAGGATGGCCTTCCTGGAAAGATCCGCGCATCCGGGCGGTGCTGGCTCCTTCGCCGTACTCGTCGCCATACTTGAGCAAAGAGCAGCGGGCAAATTTGAATATTCCAGTGATGTATCAGGGAGGCACGGGCGATTCCGTTGTCACGCCGACGGTGAAAAAAAGTGGCGGCGCCTACGATCAATCGGCGAAGCCGAAGTATTACATTGAGTTTGACGGCGCGGGCCGCTTCGCGTGGACGAATCGGAACCGGACCTACGTTGCTTCGATCAATAAGTATAGCGTCCCGTTCTACGACGCCTATCTGAAGGGCCGAAAGGACGACCTGACCAAACTGTTAAATGCAGGCCGTCCCAAGGACGTCAGCGATTTACGCTTCGCAGAGTAGGGCTACTTACCAGAGACGCTGCTTGCGCAACTCCGTGATGTGCGCGGTGTGGTGACGGCCATGCCAGGCGTAGAGGAACAACAACCATTCCACCGTGCGCGGGCCATGCTCCGGATGGATAAAAACGCGCCCGTAATGGTCGGCGCTCAGCGCCCGCAACAACCGCACCCAGCGGTCGTGCAGCGCATCCAACAGCGTAAGCGACATTTCGATGGGGCCGGTCTTGGCGTCGGGCAATTGCGCCCACTGATTTTCTTCATACGGCTTGATGGTTGGCTGCTCTTCCGTCAATGCCAGACGCAAACGGATATACGCGTTAATGTGGCTGTCAGGTACATGATGAACTACTTGTCGAACTGTCCATCCACCTTCGCGATAGGGAGTATCCAGCTGCGCGGGCGACAATCCTTGCACCGCCGCACGTAACTTTGCGGGTGCTCCAGCGATGATTTCAATGGCCTGCTGGCGCAGGTCCGGCGTTGCTTCAAGGGGCTGCTGGAATTTGCCAATCGGGTAGCGCGGATCCATGGGACTAAGGTCTCCTGAAGATAGTTTTGCGAACGACGTGCGGACAAACTGCTCTGTTCGACTGTACAACAAGAAGAATGGTGACATCGGAGACGCAAATTTTCAAAGCGCGATCCAAAATGGCAGGTCGCCCGGCTGCGAGCGACGCGAGGGGTAATGGTATAATGACCGTTTCCTGTGTTGTAACTTCGGGCCGTTTCAAGAATCTAATGCCGGGAGAATTGCGAGCATGCGGAATGTGGTCATTATTGGAAGCGGCTGTGCTGGTCTGACCGCTGCGATCTATGCGGCGCGCGCGAATCTTAAGCCGCTGGTGCTGGAGGGCCACGAACCAGGCGGGCAGCTGTCTCTGACCACGCACGTGGAGAACTTTCCCGGATTTCCCGACGGCATCATGGGCCCGGAGCTGATCGAAAACATGAAGCGGCAGGCGGCGCGATTTGGTGCGGAGTTCGAATCCGGCGCGGTCACGGAAGTGGATTTGAGCGAGCGGCCGTTTACGATTACCGTGAACGGCGAGCCGCATCAGACTAAGACGCTAATCGTAGCTGCGGGAGCTTCGGCGCGTTTGCTGGGATTGAAAGGCGAGAAGGAATTGATCGGGCGCGGCGTATCCACCTGCGCGACGTGCGACGGATATTTTTTTCGCGGCAAGCCGATTGCAGTGGTCGGTGGTGGCGATTCGGCGATGGAAGAAGCGAATTTTCTGTCGCGCTACGCCAATAAAGTGTATTTGATCCATCGTCGAAACGACTTTCGTGCGTCGAAAATCATGATTGACCGCGTCAAGGCCAACCCGAAAGTGGAGATTCTGACGCCCTACGTGGTCGATGAAATTCTTTCGCCGCAGGGTCTGGTGAACGGCGTGAAACTACGTCACACAGAAACGAATCAAACGAAACAGATCGAGCTGGACGGAGTTTTTGTGGCGATCGGCCACGATCCCAACAGCACCGTGTTCAAGGGCAAGTTGAACATGGACGAAAACGGCTACTTGAAAGCGGAACACGGCGGCATTTCCAACGTGCCGGGAGTTTTTATCGCAGGCGACGTGCAGGACCATCGCTACCGGCAGGCGGTGACCGCGGCCGGCTCCGGATGCATGGCGGCGATTGACGCGGAAAAGTTCCTGGAAGAGCACAAAGATTCCTAATGGCCACTCGTAAGGCCGAAATGTCACGGGCATAATAAGAAAGTACATGCTCCGTTCGACGCTGCTGAAGCTATCCGAAAGCCAAGGTTTCGCACGCTGGGTTACTTCCAACCGGACTACCCGCAGGATGTCGCATCGTTTTGTTGCCGGCGAAGAACTGGACGAGGCGATCGCCGCCGCGCGCGTTTGCAACGAACAGGGAATGCTGGTCAGCCTGGATTACCTCGGTGAAAATGTTGCGACTGCTGCCGACGCGCTGCGCGCCCGCGACGCCTACCTGGAAGTGTTCGACCGCATTGCCGCGGAAAATCTAAAAGCCAATGTTTCCTGCAAACTGACGCAACTGGGGCTGGATCTGAGCCCGGAATTTTGTGAAGGGCAGGTCCTTTCCATCGTCGAGCGCGCCGCGTTGTACGAGAGTTTCTTACGAGTGGACATGGAAGGCTCGGCGTACACCGAACGCACGATTGAGGTGGCGAAGAAAGTACGTTCGCGCAGCCCGGCGATCGGAACGGTGATTCAGGCATATTTGTATCGTAGCGAGCAGGACATCGTGGACCTGCTGGCGATCGGATGCCGCATCCGTTTGTGCAAAGGCGCGTACAAAGAACCGCCGCAGGTTGCTTTCCCGAAGAAAGAAGATGTGGACACCAACTACGTGAAGCTGGTACGGCTGCTATTGCCCAGCGGTTTTTATCACGGCATTGCCACGCATGATCCGCGCATGATCGGCGCGACGATTCGCATTGCAGCTGAAAACAAAGTGTCGAAGGACGATTTTGAGTTTCAAATGCTGTACGGAGTGCGCACGGATTTGCAACGGCAACTGGTGCGCGACGGGTATCGGTTGCGTATCTACATTCCCTACGGACGAGATTGGTTTCCGTATTTCATGCGGCGGCTGGCGGAACGGCCCGCGAACTTGGGCTTTTTCGTCCGCAACTTCTTCCGCTAGACAATCTGCTCTCTAGAGTGACTCGCCTGGCTTCAGGGAGTGAATCGTAAGGCCGGGGATGTCGCGCGCTTCTTCCTGAAACTTTTCTGGCGTTCCGGTGAGAACGGGGAACGTGGCGTAGTGCATTGGGATGACGTGCTTCACATTGAGAAAGCGGATGGCGTGAGCTGCCTCGCGCGGGCCCATAGTGAAAAGATCGCCTATGGGAAGAATCGCGAGCTGCGGCTGGTAGAGTGCGGCGATGAGCTTCATGTCGCCGAAGAGGGCCGTGTCTCCCGCGTGATAGATGCGCACGCCGCCGGGAAGTTCCACAACGTAGCCAGCAGGTTCGCCGCCGTAGGTGCGTTGGCCGTTGTCTTCGATGGAGTTCGAATGCATGGCGTGCGTCATAGTGACGCGAAAATCGCCAACCTGCTGGGCGCCGCCTTTGCTCATGGGCATAACTTCCTTGCCGAAGCCCTTTTCGCCTAACCACAAACACGTTTCGAAAATCGCAACCAGCTTGGGACGAAACTGTTTGGCGATGGCGAGGATATCGCCCATGTGGTCGGTGTGGCCGTGCGTCAGACAAATTGCGTCCACGCGCGAAAGTTTCTTCAGCGAATCGGGGCAGCGCGGGTTGGTCATGATCCACGGATCGATCAGCGCCACTTGTCCGGAAGGAGTCGTCAGCGAAAAAGCGCTGTGGCCGAAGTAGGTGATGCGGTTTCCCTTGAGATCGAGCATGAGGAAGAAAGCCTCTCGCAGAAATTGAGCTGTGATTCAAGGCTAAACGGAAAGCTGCTCAATGAACAAGCCGTGATGAGCCGTCGGGCGCGGAGAGTTGAGAAACTTCATCGCGACCGGGTACACTAAGTACGTTGACGATTACGGGAAACCCCCGAATCACCAGTACAACCCAGGGTTTCTAAGAGCCCTGAACTGAAATTTGTGCAGGGCGCCGATGACGCGGCGCTGGCGTGCGAAACAAAGGAGAAGCTGAATGGCTTACGTAATTGCCGAACCGTGCATCGGCACCAAGGATACCGCCTGCGTGGACGTGTGCCCGGTGGATTGCATCCACCCCCGCAAAGACGAAGCGGAGCATGAAGGTGTGACCCAGCTTTATATTAATCCGACCGAGTGCATTGACTGTGGCGCCTGCGTTCCGGTCTGTCCGGTTACCGCGATTTTCGCCATGGAAGATTTGCCCGAAAAGTGGCAGGCCTTTGCGGCCACCAACACCGATTGGTACGCGAAGAAGTAAACGGAGACGATCGTAGGATTTTGCCGGACGGCACGCTTGGCGTGCCGTTTTGTTTTGCGCACGGCAGCGGGGCGGCGATGCGTTGCCAACCTTACAGGCAGCGCGCTCATCTATGAATGGGCCAGGCAAATGCGGGGCAGGTTCAAGGAACATTCCGGTGAAGAATATTGTTTTGATTTTCGTCTGCGCCGCCACGCTGTTTGATGCAGCGGCTCAGCAGCCGTCTGCTGCGCCCCCGAGTAAAACGCCCGTAGCTGACGCTTTTTCGCTGGAAGGCGATTGGACAGGGACATTGCAAGTCGGCGACACCGAACTGCAACTCGTTCTGCATTTGTCCCGGGATGCGCAAGGCCAGTGGCATGCCAAGCTGGACAGCCTGAATCAGTCCGTATTCGGGATGGAAGCGTCGAGCGCTATCCACGAGGAAGATACTCTGCGCTTTGAGATTGCTTCCGTCGGAGCAAAATTTCAGGGGAAAATTCAGCCTGATCGTCGAGCCATGCGCGGCGTATGGGAGCAGAGCGGAAGCGGTTTGCCGCTCAAATTTGAAAAACGCGCAGCTGGCGCCGGCTCTCACGCCGCGACAGCCACGGTGTCTAAAGCGGAAGGCACCTGGCAAGGCGCCATCGAAGTGACCAACATGCGGATGCGCCTACAAATGCACGTATCTCACGACGCTAAGGGCAAATTGCTGGCATCGGTGGACAGCCTCGACCAGGGCATCCAGGGAATTCCTGCTTCGAAAGTTACGGAATCAAATGGCGAGCTGAGGTTTGAGATTCCCGCCTTTCAGGCTGAATATCACGGGACACTGAGTCCCTCGCGGAATGAAATATCCGGCGAGTGGACTCAGAATGACAGCGTCGAAAAACTCGACTTCCGCCGCTCCGACCAGCCGCTGGAACTTCGCCGGCCACAAAATCCCACAAAGCCATATCCATACGCTGTCGAGGAAATCGCGTTTCCGTCCGGTGACGGCAAGGGAACGCTTGTTGCCACGCTGACAATCCCGCAAGGAACGGGACCCTTTCCAGCGGCCCTCTTTATCGGTGGTTCCGGACCCACGGACCGTGATGAAACCGTTGCGGGGCACAAACCTTTTCTGGTCCTTGCCGATCTCCTCGCAAAAAAAGGAACCGCCGTCCTGCGTTATGACAAACGAGGAACTGGGCAGTCCACTGGAAACTATGAACAAGCTTCCATGAGCGACCTGGCAGGCGACGCGCAGGCGGCCATGAACTACCTGAAAGGCCGCAAGGAAGTAGACCCGAAGCGCGTCGGCATCCTCGCGCACAGCGAAGGTGGTATCTTGGCTGCTCAAATCGCGGCGAAAGCCAACGATATGGATTGGCTGGTGCTGCTGGCGACTCCCGCCACTACCGGCGAGCGCACATTGCTTCGCCAATCGGAATTGATCGCGCGCACCGGTGGCTTGCCGGAAGAGCAAATCGCGCGTAGCCAACAATTTGATCGCATGGCTTACGCTGCAGTACGTGAAGCGAAGAGCGCCACGACGCTGCAAGCCAAACTAAACGATCTCATAGAAAAGAGCGGACTCAGCAACTCCATGCCGCCGGCTGCTTTACAAGCGCAAATTCGTTTGATGACCACGCCGTGGTTCCGGCAGTATCTCGATTTCGACCCCGCGCCGCTGATAGAGCAGATTAAATGTCCCGTCCTAGTATTGAATGGCGACCGCGATCTGCAAGTGGACGCCAACGACACTGTGCCGTTGCTTCGCCAGGCTTACGAAAAAAGCGGGAACAAGGACTTTACAGTAATGGAAATTGAGGGCGTCAACCACCTTTTTCAAAAAGCGCAGTCCGGTTCGCCTGCGTTGTATGGCGCGATCGAAGAGACCATCGCGCCAGAAGTCCTCAACGCTATCGGCTCCTGGCTGGCCAAACACACGGCGCAATAACGCGAATCGCTCCACAATAGTTGCGAATTTGCGGCATGCTCCGCCGCCGTTCGATTGCAAACGAAATGTGCGCGGTATGATAGGAATGGAGCTTGAACCGTCCCTGTGCCGCCAAAATTTCACCTTTCATTGTTAATTCACGCGCATCAGCCGGTCGGCAATTTTGAATACGTCCTGGAGCGTTGCTACCAGCAGGGCTATCTGCCTTTCGCACAGTTGCTCGAGAAGCATCCGGCGATCCGCGTGGGCTTGCACTATTCCGGCCCGCTCCTGCTTTGGATGGAAACGCACCACCCCGAATACTTTGACCTGCTGCGTACTCTGGTTCATCGGAAACAAGTGGAAATGGTCGGCGGCGGATTCTATGAACCTATCCTTGCTGTAATTCCACCCGAAGATCAGCGTGAGCAAATCGAGCGTCTTTCTGCCTACATAGCAGAGCACTTTGGCGAGCGACCTTCGGGCGCGTGGCTCGCGGAACGGGTTTGGGAGCCGCAGCTCCCTTTTGTGCTGGCGTCCGCGCAAGTCGGCTATACGCTGGTGGATGATTTTCACTTTCTTTGCGCAGGATTCGAGCCCGCCGAACTCTTTGGCGCCTACCAAGCTGAGGATCGTGGCAAGAGTGTCCGCCTGTTTGCTGGTCAAAAAGCGCTCCGCTATCTAGTTCCCTGGGAAAAGGTTTCTGACTCCGTCACCTATCTAAAAGAGTCCGCCGTCATGCATCCCGACGGCATCGCCATCTTTGGCGACGACATGGAAAAATTCGGCGTGTGGCCCGGGACGTTCGAATATTGCTACACCGACCACTGGCTAGAGGATTTTTTCACAGCGCTCGAAGCCAACGCCGACTGGCTCTCCCTGACTCCGCCCGGCGAATACGCAAAGACGCATGCTCCTCTTGGCCGCGCCGACTTGCCCACTGCTGCTTATCCGGAAATGATGGAGTGGGCTTTGCCCACCTCGGTGCGCCAGCGCTTTCATCTGGTGCAGCAGGAGTTCGCCAAGCGCCCTGAAGTTGCAGCGTTTCTGCGCGGTGGTTCCTGGCGCGGCTTTTTTTGCAAATATCCCGAATCTAATTTGCTGCACAAGAAAATGCTGCGTGCCAGCACGCGTCTCGCGGCAGTTCCCCAGCGCCGCACGGAATCGCGCAGCTCTCAGGAAATTGCCCACGCGCGCGAGTTGCTGCTCCGCGCGCAGTGTAACGACGCGTACTGGCACGGCGTTTTTGGCGGCCTGTACGCCCCACACCTGCGCACCGAGCTTTGGCGCAATCTGATCCGCGCTGAAGCCGCCGCCGACCGCCTTACGCCCGGAGGGCAGATCGGCCGAGTCGAACTGCTCGACTACGACGCTGACGGGAAAAATGAGCTGCTCTTCACCGGCCCCGAATATCAGGCGCTCCTGAAACCCTCTGATGGTGGCACCCTCGCTGCTCTAGATTTTCGCCCGGTCTGCGCGACTTTGGTCAATTCCTTGCAGCGTCGCCCCGAGGCTTACCACGCGCGCCTTCGCGAAGCCTCTTTGGCGAAAACGGAAGCCGGCACTCCCCTGCACGAACAGACCCGCGTCAAGGAACCGAATCTCGAACGTTTTCTGCAATACGATCGCTGGCCGCGCCACGCCTTTCGCATTCTGGTATTCGATCCCAAGCGCACGCACGCGGAGTATGAATCGCTGCAACTAATGGAAGACCCGAGTTTTGCCGCCGGAGAATTTGCGGTGCAATCCTCCGGGCCTTTTCAAGCTGACCTGACCCGCGAAACCGCGATTCGCGCGAATCATCCCTCGAGTGTCGCCACGCCGGTTTGCGTCACCAAGCGCTTTTCGTTTTCGCCTGCTCCAGGCGGTTGCGAAGTTTCTTGCGAAGTTGGCTTGAAGTTGAAAGAGCCGCTCGACCGCGCGGTGATCGTTGCGGTGGAGACCATCGTCAATCTTTTAGCGCCAAGCCAGGCGGATCGCTTCTTTGAAACGTCATCGGGCCCGCAAAGTTTGCGCTACAGCGGTGCGCTCCCTGGCCCGGTGCTTCACATGCAAGACGGCTGGCAGAAAATCCGCGTGACTCTCCATGCACCCGGTTCGGAGAATTTCTGGATCGCCCCCATTGAAACCGTTTCCGAATCGGAAGACGGCTTCGAGCGCGTCTATCAGGGCTCGCAGATTCTGGCGCGCTGGCGACTCAGCACGCAGAAAGTCCTTTCCGCACGTGTGGTCTGGCGCCTGGAAACCATCTGAACTTCTTGACGTTGGACTTTTTTTGACGAATTGTTTAGTAGATCGATCCGCCGGACTGAGTCGAGCTCAGCACGCCTGCGTTCGCAGACACGGTGTAGCTAGTTCCCCCGTTTCCGGTCCAAGTTGACAGATTAAACGTCCCGCCGGCAGCGATTCGATGCACGCTGATGTTCTGATACGTGAGCGGTGTCTTCGCCTGACAAACTTGCGGCGCGCCGGGGGCCTGCATGAAATAAACGGTACTGACACCCACCACCGTGCCGTTGCCGTTGCCATCAATCAGCAGCGCTGTTTGCTCGTCGATTGAAATGCCGCGCGGCGTGGCGGACCATCCATTCAGAAAAATCCGGCACAAAAACGCCAGGTCGCGCCCCATGCGGTCTCGCGTCACAAAGTGCGGGTCCCCGATCAATCCAGCCACGGTTGCCATGCTCACAAAATCCCGATCCAGCGTAATGTACCGCGTAAACGGATCGGCCAATGCCTGGCTCGAAGTCACGCCTTGACTCGCCAGCGCAGAATAAATAAATTGCGAAAGCACATTCATGCCCGCGCTGGTCCCCCCGATCGGCACACTTCGCGCGATCAACCCCTGCAAGGCCGTTTGCACCGGAGTGCCCTTCCAAAAATTGATGTAGTTAGATTGGTCCCCACCTGCGATCCACAGAGCCTCCGCATTCTGGATCGTGCTGACCACAAACGGATCGCTCGCCGCCGTCCGATTGGGAATGATCAGCGTCGCAACCGAATTCTCGTTCGGACAAAGCTGCTGAATATACGGGTTGTAAGCATCCGTACCGGTCGCTCGAATCACCAGAAAATCGCCGTTGCCGCTGCGCTGGCACATCCACTGAAACGCCGCGTCCACATCGGTGCCGCCACCCATAAGCACCGTTCCGGCGGTTGTTGCCGTAGCGACATCCGAAGCGCTTCCCACACGAAAATAAGAAAAGCTCTTCGCCGCGGAAGCCACGCTCGCGCAACATAACGCCATCGCCAACAAACCAATTGTCTTTTTCATTGCGTCACCAGCGCGCGCATCATAGCGCCGCAGCTTCCCCTATGGCAACGGAAACTATTGACTGGCCGGGCTAATCCACGATCCACAAGTTTTGCGCGAACGGCCACTCCTGGTCGGTCCATTGCGCGATTTGCCGGAATCCCGCCCGCTCCGCCATTTGCGCGGGCTCGTCGGGAGAATACTTGTGCGAGCTTTCCGTCCAGATGGTTTCGCCCTCTTCCATCTGAAAGTACAGCAACGCGCTCGGAATCTCGATGTGTTGCCTTCGCGTAGCTTGCAAATGCATTTCGATCCGGCGCTGCTCTTCATTCCACATGGCCAGATGACGAAAATCGCGTAGCTGGAAATTGCCGCCCAGATCGCGGTTCACCCGCGCCAGCAAATTCAGATTGAAGGCTGCCGTCACCCCAACCGGATCGTCGTACGCCGGAAGCTGTAACGCCACGTCTTTTTCAAGGTCGGTTCCCAGTAAAAGCGAATCGCCCGGCTGCAATACGGCTCTAACTTGCCGCAGAAAATCGTCCGCCGCAGGACGATCGAAATTCCCGATAGTGCTGCCCAAAAACAGCACGCAAACGTGCTCGCCCGGCTCGCGCCGCGCGGCCACCGCGCGTAACCCTTCCAGGTAGGGCTTCTCGTAGCCCACCAGGCTTACGAAATCCAGCTGCCCCAATTCCTTCTCGCACGCCGCCAGCGCCGCCGGCGAAATTTCGATCGGATAATAAAAAGTGCGCCGCCGCTTCGACAACGCCTCCAGGATCATGCGCGTCTTTTTCCCGCTGCCGCTTCCCAGTTCCGCCACGTGCGTCGGAGTCGGCATCCGCGCCACCATTTCCTCCGCGTATTTTTGCAGCAGCCGCGTGTCGGCACGGGTCAGCCCGTATTCCGGCAGCAGGCAGATCGCTTCAAACAACTCCGAACCCACTTCATCGTAAAGATATTTGCTGGGCAGCTCGCGCTGGTTGCGTTTGCTGAGCCCGGCGCGCACATCCTCGGCAAACTCCGCGACGATTTTCTGCGAAGGGGCTTGCACGATCATCTCGACTCCCTGCGGCCCTGGGCGACCTGTTTGATTCATTTAGTCCTCTACACAACGGAATGTCGCGTAGACATGCGGATAATGCGGCTGGAACCAGTTGCGGAAAGAACGCCGCAGCATGCAGGCGGCAGTGCGCGGGGACCCACCCTTCATAACATAGTGCTTTCCGTCAAAAAAATTTGCTGAATAACCCGGATAAAACGGCATGGGCGCAAATCCCGGATGCGGCGCAAAAATTGTTCGCGTCCATTCCCAACCGTTTCCGACTAGGTCGTGAATGCCAAACGCGCTCGCGCCCGCAGGATACGCTCCGCAAGGCGCCGATTCCCATTGCGCGAAATCAAAATTCCCAAAATGCGGGTCGGGAGCTTCTTCTCCCCACGGATAAGCCCGCTGCGCGTTCGAACCGGGAGTGCCGTATGCTGCGCGGTGAAATTGCTCTTCGGTCGGCAATCTTCGGCCTAGCCAGTTCGCATATGCAGTCGCTTCCGCGTGGCTCGCATACACCGGATGGTCCAGCGCTAGTCGCGTGTCTCCAAACATTCCGCGCTGCATCCAGATATTTCCGTCGCGATACCAGAACGCCGGGTGATCGATTCCGTTCGCTTCTCTCCACTGCCAATCCCCGGCTGTCCATAGGGACCGGTTGTGGTATCCACCATTCTGTATGAACAACAAGAACTGCCGGTTCGTCACATTGTGGTTCTCGATTGCGAACTCCGGCACGTTCACCGTCACCATTCCCCGTTCGTTGTCCCAGCCGAATTGCGACGATTCCCGCGGCAATCCCAACGTCGCCGGCCCCGCTTCAATCTCCAACAGCCTATGCCGGATCTGCGGTGCCATCCAGCGCTGTTCGGCTTTTGGCGCTTTTTTCATCTTCGCGGGCAGCCGATGGAACATATACGCCAGGGTCTCCGCGTGCATCAGCCGGTGCTCGATCGCCGTATCCAGCATGGCCAGAAATTGCGGGTGCCCCGCGCTGGGATTCTCCAGCGTTTTCTCAATCGCCCGATCCAGCTCCTCGCGCAGCCGCCGGTTATACGCATCAATTTGTGCTCGCGCCGGCCACTCTTCCGCTTTGTCGGACGGCAAACCTCCCCCGACGGGATCTATCCCAAACGCAAAAAGCTGATCGAATGTGGGATGGAACCGCTTGAGACCGAACGCCCGCTGTCCCAGCAGGTTCCAATCGAACGCCTCAACGTGCCCCACGTAAAAGACCACGCGGTGCCGTTCCGCAATTGGCCGTTCGTAGAACGCTTCTTCGCGCAGAATCTGAAACAGTTGATCGGTGGTGCTTCGGGCATGCGACAGCCGTACCTGATACTCGTGACGGGTGCGGCTTAAAGTGGCGAGTGCTCCCATGGACAATTCCCTTCCTTTGATGCGGCTTCCTCGAGAAGGATGCGCCGATTTTTCGGCGCGGGAGGCGCTGGCTAAGTTAGGATGTTGACGCTGCGGCGCGAACGCTGTCAACCAAAACAATACGAAAAACTCTCGACGTGACTAAACCTATCATCGAGTTCCAGCATGTGGAATACCTAATTTCCACTATTCCTTCGCGCTCTATTCTTTCCGACGTTTCTCTGCAGATTTATCTTGGCGAAACAATTGCTCTTCTCGGTCGCAGCGGCTCCGGCAAGACCACTCTCCTCAAGCTGATCAATGGTTTGCGCTTCCCCTCCTCCGGCACAGTACAAATTCAAGACCGTAGCATTCGCGACTGGGACCTCATCCAACTGCGGCGTTCCATCGGCTACGTCATTCAGGAAGTCGGCCTTTTCCCCCACCTAACCGTGCGTGAAAACGTTTGCCTCGTGCCGCAACTCGAAAACTGGCCCGCCGAACGCATCTCGGCACGCTATGTTGAGGTCCTCCAGTCGGTCGGCTTGTCCCCATCGGTTTATTCGCACCGTTATCCGCGAGAGCTTTCCGGTGGCCAACGCCAGCGCGTCGGTGTGGCCCGCGCCTTGGCCGCTGACCCTGCCATCCTCCTCATGGACGAACCGTTCGGTGCACTCGATCCCGTCACCCGTGCCGAACTCCAGCGCGAGTTTCTCCGACTGGCCGCCCACATGGCGAAAACCGTCGTTCTTGTCACCCACGACGTTCGCGAAGCCCTCCTGCTGGCCAACCGCATTGTGCTTCTGGACGCCGGTCGCATCATTGCCATCGCGACTCCAAACGAATTTGCCCGCCTCGCTCACCCCGTGGCGCGCGAATTTCTCGCCGCCGCCGAACTGTCGGCCAGAACCCCTTCATGAACGCGTGGCACTTCATGACCAGTCATCGCGCTGAAATTCTCTCGGCGACTCGCGAGCACGTTCTTCTCGTTCTGATTTCCATGGCCATCGCGGTGGCCATTGGTGTTCCGCTGGGGCTCGTTATTGTCAGACATCCGCGCCTGCGCACGGTTTCGCTTGCGCTGGCCAGTATCCTTCAGACCATTCCCAGCCTCGCCCTGTTTGGCTTTCTGATTCCTTTGCCCTTCATCGGAGGTATCGGAGCACACACCGCCATCGTGGCGCTCGTTCTCTACGCTCTCTTGCCCATTCTGCGCAACACCTTTGTCGGCCTTACCTCCCTCGATCCCGCTATTTTGGAAGCCGCCGAAGGCATGGGCATGACCGAACAGCAAATTCTTTTCCGAGTGCGCCTGCCGCTCGCCAGCAGCTTCATCATGGCCGGCATTCGCACCGCCACGGTCATCACCATCGGCATTGCCACCATCGCTGCCGCCATCGGAGCCGGCGGCCTCGGCACATTTATCTTTCGCGGCGTGGCCATGGTGAGTGACGCCGTCATTCTCGCCGGTGCGATTCCTGCCGCGATCCTGGCTCTCTTTACAGATTTTCTTCTCGGCCTGCTCGAACGCCGCTTACGGGTCACCTGACGATGCCGCGCGCGCTGTTTTCATTGTTGCTGACTCTTGCGCTTTGCTCGGGCGCTTGCCGTTTGCCGCAAAAATCGCACCTCGTCGTCAGCTCTAAATTCTTCACTGAACAAGTTATCCTCGCCGAACTTCTCGCGCAGCACATCGAAGCTCGTACTGGAATTCCCGTCACTCGCAAAGCAAATCTCGGCGGCACTCTTCTCGTTCACAAAGCCATGCTTTCGGGCGACGTGGATCTCTACGTCGAATACACCGGCACGGCGCTCACCGCAGTTTTGGGAGAAAAGCCCGAAGGCGATTCGAACGTCATTTATCGGAGGGTGCGCGGCGAATATGCCCGACGTTTCTCCCTGGAAGTCACGGAACCTCTCGGCTTCGAAAACACTTTTGCCATGGTCGTCCGCGGCGACGACGCTCGCGACCATCGTCTCGCCAAAATTTCCGATATCGCTCCGCTCGCACCCCGCTGGCGCGCCGGCGTCGGTTACGAATTCCTCGAACGTCCTGACGGTTATCAGGGCTGGACCGAACGGTACGGCCTGCAGTTCGGCAAGCCGCCCAGCGTCCTCGATCTCGGCCTGATTTATCGTGCGCTCGCCGAAAAAAAAGTCGATATCGTCGCGGGTAACTCCACCGACGGCCTAATTGACGCACTCGGACTGGTTGCTTTACAGGACGACCGCCACTACTTCCCTCCCTATGACGCGGTTCCTATCGTTCGCCAAACCGCGCTGCAAAAATTTCCCCAGCTACGCGCTGCGCTCGCCGACCTCGCCGGAAAAATCACCGTTGACGAAATGCGCCGCCTCAACCGTCAAGTGGACGCCGATCAGCTCGATGTAGCTGTAGTCGTCCGCGAATTCCGCACCGCCAAAGGCCTCTGAACTGTGCCAGCCGCAAGACGCACAACACTGTCGGCACGCGTGGCGGTGTCATCCCGAGCGCAGCGAGGGATCTGCTTTTCGCGGCTATTTACTCTCCGTACCAGCCGCCCGATACAAAAGCGGCTTATCCGCTCCGCTTACCTACAAGTACAGCTTCCCCTCCTTCACTTCGAACCGCTGCGCCCCTTCCAGCGCCTTCAAATACTCCGTCTCTTGAGTCGACGCCTCACCCATGCACGCCATCCTGGTCGAGGCCAGCGGCCCGAGCTTGATCGCCCTTCCATTAAGTTCCGCA
>Ga0207641_10002022_pt1 | contig 19330 bp, 11 predicted proteins | sample KBSSwiS62_FD_184306 | JGI IMG/M metagenome (GOLD analysis project Ga0207641, IMG submission 184306) | Switchgrass rhizosphere microbial communities from Kellogg Biological Station, Michigan, USA - KBS Switchgrass S6-2 (SPAdes) (version 2) | ecosystem: Host-associated > Plants > Roots >... | reverse complement strand
TTCCAGGATCAGGCTGGTGTCGGCCAGGCGGATGCCGGTGAGGATCGGCTGGCCGTAGCCGCCCGCGCCGATGATCGCCCCCAGCGTCGCCAGGCCCACGGCGATCACGGCGGCGGTGCGCACGCCCGCGATGATCGTGGGCAAGGCGAGCGGCAGCTCGATGCGGCGCAGCACCGTCGCGCGCGACAGGCCGAGGGCGCGGGCGCTGTCGAGCAGGGCAGGCGAGATGCCGGTCAGCCCGGCATGCGTGTTACGCACGATCGGCAGCAGCGAATAGAGGAACAGCGCCGCGATCGTCGGCGCCGCCCCGATGCCGAGCAGCGGGATCAGCATGACGAACAGGGCCAGGCTGGGGATCGTCTGCAACAGTCCGGTGAGCGGTAGCACGAAGGCGCCGAGCTTCGGCAGGCGAGCAGCGGCGACGCCGAGCGGCAGGGCGACGAGCAGCGCCATCGCCAGCGCGGCGGCGACCAGCGCGACATGCTCGCGGGTGCGGTCGAGCAGGCGAGTCCAGCGGCTGTCGGCGGCTTGCTGCACGGTCAGCCCCAGCGCTTCGCTGGCGGCGTCGGTCTCACTAACGTGGTCGATGCGAACCTTGCGGTTCAATTCGCTCATGCGCGGTTCGTCGATCGTGCCGGCGAGCGCGTTGAGCGCGGCGACCGCTGACGGCGCCAGGTCACGGCGGTAGAGGAACACCGCGTCGTAGCGGGGGAAGAACGCGCGGTCGTCCTCCAGCACGACGAGGTCGTACGCGGCGATTTCGGCATCGGTGGTGTAGACGTCGGTCACGTCGATCTGCCCGCCGGCTAGTGCGCGATAGGCGAGATCGTGGTCGATGCCGCGCACTTGGATCGCGCCCAGATCATAGGCGGCGGCGAGCGCGCGCCAGCCGTCGGCGCGGTCGACGAACTCGTTCGACACGGCGATGCGCAAATCGCGATGGCGCGCCAGGTCGGAGAGCCGGGTGATGCCAAGGCGCCGGGCGGTGGCGCGCGACATCGCCAGCGCGTAGCCGTCGGAAAAGCCAATCGGCCTCGACATCGCCAGACCCTCGCGGGCGAGGGCGGGACCGAGCGCGGCATCGTCGGGCAGCTTGGCGCCGGACAGGATCTCGAAGCGCAAGGTGCCGGTGTACTCGGGGTAGACCGCGACGTCTCCGGCCTTGAGCGCATCGTAGAGGATGCGGCTGCCGCCCAGTTCGCGGCGGTGTTCGGCGGGAATGCCCGCCTGCTCCAGCTTGAGGCGGGCGATCTCGGCGAGGATGACGCTTTCGGTGAACTTCTTGGAGCCGATCTCTACCGGCTCGGCATGGGCGAGGGTGGGGAGGAGCACCAGCAGGACGAGGAGAAGGACACGCCACCTTCCCCCTCGATGGGGGAAGGATACGGAGGCTAGGCTCCGCAGGAGCCTAGCCGCAGTTGGATGGGGGTGCGTTCTCGGTCCAGGCAGCGCTTGGCGGGGAATGCACCCCCATCCAAGCTTCGCTAGCAACCTGCGGCTGCAAGCTGCCCTATCCTTACCCCATCGAGGGGGAAGGGGAGATGTGGCGTCCTTCACAGCGCCGCCTCCGCCGCCAGGAACTCGGCGACGAAATCGTCCGCCGGCGCGCGCTCCAGTTCCTCGATCGCGCCCATCTGCACGATCCGCCCCTGCCGCATGAGCACCGCACGCCCGCCAAAGAAGCGCGCCTCGCGCAACGAGTGCGTCACCATCACCACCGTCTTGCCCAGCCGCGCGAAGATGTCGCGCAGCTCGGTCGCGAGGCTCAGCCGGGTGACTGGATCGAGCGCGGAAAGCGGTTCGTCGAGCAGCAGCACGTCAGGGTCTAGCATCAGCGCGCGCATCATCGCCACGCGCTGGCGCTGACCTCCCGAGAGCGCGGCCGGATAGCGCTCGAGCTGCGCGGCATCGAGCCCGACCAGCGCCGCCAGCTCTTCCACCCGCGCGGCGATCCGCGCCCGGTCCCATCCGAACTCGCGTGCCGCCAGAGTGACGTTGCCGGCGGCGGAGAGGTGGGGGAACAGTCCGCCCTCCTGGATCACATAGCCGATCCGCCGCCGCGCGGCGCGCCAGTCCCGCACCGGCTCGCCGCCGAGCCGCACTTCGCCCTGGTACAGCGACAGGCCGATCAGGCAGCGCAGCAGCGTCGACTTGCCCGAGCCCGAGGGGCCGAGCAGCATCAGCGTTTCGCCATCGCCGATCGCCAGCGTGGTCGGCGCGAGCGCCTCCACTCCGGCGTAAGTCACGCTGACCGCGTCGAGATCGTACATGGCGGGCAGACTACGCGATCGGGGAGCGGACGCTAGACCCACGCACGTAATCCCCGCTCGTCATGCTGAACTGGTTTCAGCATCCATCGTGCGGTCAGGGCTGGGTCTGAGACGGCACGCGCGATCCCTCGGACCGCGACCGTTGATCTTGCGCAATGCCCTCCAGCGCAAATCTGAGGATGGATGCTGAAACCAGTTCAGCATGACGGCGCGAGGGGGAGGGCGTTCTCAGCCATGACGGTGGCGAAGAAAAACCCTGTCGAAACCCTTGTGTGGCCAAACGGCAACACCACATCGCCGGCGACAGGAGGATACGTCCACCATGAATCTCGAAAAATTCACTGACCGCGCCAAGGGGTTCCTGCAGGCTGCGCAGACCACCGCCATTCGCCTCAACCACCAGCGCATCGCGCCCGAGCACATCCTCAAGGCCTTGCTCGACGACAGCGAAGGCATGGCTGCCGGGCTGATCCAGCGCGCTGGCGGCAACCCGCGCTTCGCGCTCGACGCTGTCAACGCCGCGCTGGAGAAGATCCCGGCCGTCAGCGGCTCGGGCGCGCAGTCGACCCCGGGGCTCGACAACGATGCCGTGCGCGTGCTCGACCAGGCCGAGCAGCTCGCCGCCAAGTCGCAGGACGCTTATGTCACGGTGGAACGCATCCTCCTCGCGCTGACGCTCGCCAAGACGACGCCGGCCGGCAAGGCGCTGGAAGCCGCCAACCTCACCGCGCCGGCGCTGGAGGCCGCGATCACGCAGCTTCGCGGCGGCCGCACTGCCGACAACGCCTCGGCCGAGAACGCCTACGACGCGATGAAGAAGTACGCCCGCGACCTCACCGAGGCGGCGAAGGCGGGCAAGCTCGATCCGGTCATCGGCCGCGACGAGGAGATCCGCCGCACCGTGCAGATCCTGGCGCGCCGCACCAAGAACAACCCCGTCCTGATCGGCGACCCCGGCGTCGGCAAGACCGCCATCGCCGAAGGCCTCGCGCTGCGCATCGCCAACGGCGACGTGCCCGACAGCCTCAAGGACCGCGCGCTGATGGCGCTCGACATGGGCAGCCTGATCGCCGGCGCGAAGTACCGCGGCGAGTTCGAGGAGCGGCTGAAGGCCGTGCTCGACGAGGTGAAGGGCGCCGAGGGCCACATCATCCTGTTCATCGACGAGATGCACACGCTGATCGGCGCCGGCGCGTCCGAAGGCTCGATGGATGCCGGCAACCTGCTCAAGCCCGCGCTCGCGCGTGGCGAGCTGCACTGCATCGGCGCGACCACGCTCGATGAGTACCAGAAGTACGTCGAGAAGGACGCCGCGCTGCAGCGCCGCTTCCAGCCCGTCTTCGTCGACGAACCGACCGTGGAGGACACGATCTCGATCCTGCGCGGATTGAAGGAGAAGTATGAGTTGCACCACGGCGTCCGCATCACCGACGGCGCGATCGTGGCGGCGGCGACGCTGTCGAACCGCTACATCACCAATCGCTTCCTTCCGGACAAGGCGATCGACCTGATGGACGAGGCCGCCAGCCGCATCCGCATGGAAGTGGAGAGCAAGCCCGAGGAGATCGAGAAGCTCGACCGCCGTATCATCCAGCTCAAGATCGAGGAGATGGCGCTCTCCAAGGAGACCGACACTGCCTCGAAGGATCGCCTGACAACCTTGCGCGCTGAGCTCGGCAATCTTGAGCAGCAATCGAGCGAGCTGACGACCCGTTGGCAGAACGAGCGCGACAAGATCGCCGCCGAGGGCAAGCTGAAGGAACAGCTGGATCAGGCCAGGCTCGAACTGGAGCAGGCGCAGCGCCAGGGTGACTTGGCCAAGGCGGGCGAGCTCTCGTACGGCACCATCCCCGCGCTTGAGCGCCAACTCGCCGAGGCGCAGGCCCAGGCGAGCAACGCCATGCTGCGCGAGGAAGTGACCGAGGACGACATCGCCGGCGTCGTCAGCCGCTGGACCGGCGTGCCGGTCGACAAGATGCTGGAGGGCGAGCGCGAGAAGCTCCTCAAGATGGAGGAGGTGATCGGCGCGCGCGTGATCGGTCAGCAACAGGCGGTCGCCGCCGTCTCCAAGGCAGTGCGGCGCGCGCGTGCGGGATTGCAGGACCCGAACCGGCCGCTGGGCTCGTTCCTGTTCCTCGGCCCCACCGGCGTCGGCAAGACCGAGCTGACGAAAGCATTGGCGAGCTTCCTGTTCGACGACGACAACGCGATGGTGCGCATCGACATGAGCGAGTTCATGGAGAAGCACGCCGTCAGCCGCCTGATCGGCGCGCCTCCGGGCTATGTCGGCTACGACGAGGGCGGCGTGCTGACCGAGGCGGTGCGGCGCCGGCCCTACCAGGTCGTGCTGTTCGACGAGGTGGAAAAGGCGCACCCCGACGTCTTCAACGTGCTGCTGCAAGTGCTCGACGACGGGCGCCTGACGGACGGGCAGGGCCGGGTGGTGGACTTCACCAACACGCTGATCATCCTGACCAGCAACCTGGGCAGTCAGTACCTCGCCAATCTCGACGAGGGGCAGGACGTCGCCAGCGTCGAGCCGCAAGTCATGGAGATCGTGCGCGGCCATTTCCGGCCCGAGTTCCTGAACCGCCTCGACGAGATCATCCTGTTCCACCGCCTGGGCCAGGGCGAGATGGGCCCGATCGTCGAGATCCAGGTGGCACGCGTGCAGAAGCTGCTCAAGGACCGCAAGATCGTGCTCGACCTGACCGATGCCGCCAAACGCTGGCTCGGCCGCGTCGGCTACGACCCGGTCTACGGCGCCCGCCCGTTGAAACGCGCGGTGCAGCGCTACCTGCAGGACCCCTTGGCCGAGCGGCTGCTCGCGGGCGAGATCCCCGACGGCACCACCGTCCACATCGACGAAGGCGACGGCGCGCTGAAGATCAGCGTGGGGTGAGGGTTTGCCGGTCGGCCGTGATTGACCGATCGACGTTCACCGCGCACTCTTGCTGGGATTTGCAGATGAGGGTGTCGATGAAGAAGTTCGTGCTTGTTGTCACTGCCTCGCTGGGTGTGACGTCAGTGGCTCTGGCGGCAGGAGCCGCGCACCAAGTGCCACTCTTGACGGCAGTGTTTAACTGCGCCGGGGAGTCGAGCGGTAACGCTCGGCTCGCCTGCTACGATCAGACGGTTCCTGCGCTGAAGCTGGCCATCGAGCGGAAGGAAATTGTAATCGTCGATAGCCGTGCAGTCGGTGAGGCGAAGCGCAGCCTGTTTGGCATCTCATTGCCAAAGCTGCGTATTTTCGGCGACGGCTCCGGCTCGGCGCAGAACGAGCCTCTCAGATCCATTGAGGCGAAAATAGTCGCGGTCGGGCAGACTGCCGAGGGCGGTGTGTTGCTTAGCCTTGATGCGGGTTCGCGGTGGGCGCAGGTCGGATCCGATTACGTCAACCGTGCTAAGGCAGGCGAGACGATCATCATCCGGCGGGGCGATGTGGGAGGCTACATGGCCAAGATCGGAACGGGCAGGGCCTTCCGCGTGCGACGTTTGCCCGACTAGTTCTCAAGAAAGCCCCATACTCGCCTCAGTCGAGGATTGCGGTGGGTCGTCCAAAACAAAAAAGGGGCGGCGGGATGGATGATCCCGCCGCCCGATTCTTTTGCGATACCTCTACCGCTTAGAAGCGGAAGCGAACGCCCGCGTAGAAGCGGCGACCAAAGACGTCGTACACACCGGCGTCCGTGTCGGTGCCTGTCACGTTGAAGCTCGTGCCCGAGAGCAGGTTAGGAGCCTTAGTGTCGAGCAGGTTGTCGATGCCGAAGTAGAACTCGTAGTGATCGGCCGGCTTGAAGCTCGTCTGCATGTCCAGATAGAACTTCGCCGGGACGCTGATGTCCTTCGGGCCGAGATCGTACTGCGAGAGCAACTGATCGTCTTCGTAGGACTTGCCGATGTAGGTCCCAGTGAAGTTCACGTCGAGACGCTCATTCGTGAAGCCGAGGCTGGTTGTGAAGCGGTCGCGCGCCGCGCCGACTTCGCCCTTGAAGCTGTCACGCGACGGGTCGCCGGGGACTGGCTGGGTGTAGGCCTTCAGAAGACGCGTGTAGTTGGCGCGGAAGTTGAGGCGGCCATTGATGCCCGCCAGCCCTTCGATCGGCTGCGTGTACCGAAGCGTGAAGTCGATGCCTTCGGAAGCAAGAGCGCCACCGTTGACCTGAGCCTGATCGACGAACTCCAGGGTACCAGCGCTGTTCAGCGACGTCGCGGAGGCGCGACGGCGGATGAACTGGCAGAAGCTCTGGTCGCCTTCATCGAAGCACTTGTTCAGGATGAACTGACGGGGAACCCCGACGATCGCGTCCTTGATCTTGATGTTGTAGTAATCGACGCTGAACGAGAAGTTGCGAAGCGCCTGGATGGAACGCGGATTGATGTCCACGCCGAAGGTGTAGCTGGTCGACTTTTCTTCGTTCAGGTTCGAGTTGCCGCGGTTGAAGCCGCTCACGCCCTGGAAGTCGGCCTGGTTGATGTCAAAGCGCCCGTTCGGGTTGCCGCCGTAGGTCAGGCCGGTACCGCCCGTCACGCCGCCGTTGATGTTGGCGAGAACACCGGGGAAGCTGCGGCAGGTATCGCCCACAACGCCGCCGCCGGTCGCGGTTACGCCGATGCAAGGATCGACCAGACCGGTCGGGAAGGTCTGCGCCGGACCCTGGAACAGCTCGCCGATGTTAGGCGCGCGGATGGCGCGGGCATAAGTCCCCTTGATCTTCACGTCCTCGACGGGAGACCATTCGGCGCCGCCCGAGTAGCTGTAGACCTTGCCGATGGTTGAATAATCCGACGCACGGCCCGCTGCGCGCACACTCAGCGAGTGGAAGAACGGCGTATCGGCCAGCAGCGGGATGTTGATCTCGCCGTAGGCTTCCTTGACATTAAACGATCCAGCGGTGTCTGGAATGGCATTGCCGCCATTCAAACCTTGGTTCGTCAGCGAGTCATTGTTCTCGCTGCTCTTTTCCTTGCGGTATTCGACGCCCACGGCGAGGCCGACGGGGCCTGCCGGGAGTTCGAACAACTCACCCGACAAGTTGCCCGTGAGGACCTGCTGCTGGATGGAGGTCTGGAAAGTCTGGTTCGCCTGGATGTAGCCAACAGCCGCCTGGCTGATGGTGCCCTGACCGAAGACGTTGACCGGGACGCAGCCTGAAGCTCGTGCCTGAGCATCGGCGCACTGCGGTCCGACAGTCCCGGGGATGGTACCGGCTGGGACCACGGCGAGCGCGTCGCGGAAGTTCAGGATATTGACCTGACCGTTACCCTCTTGGCTCTCCTTCGTACGGCCATAGTTGTAGGAGACATCCCAGTGGAACTTGTCGTTGAAGATGTCACCTTCGAAGCCGGCTACGAAGCGATAGAAATCACGGTCGGTCGAGCTGTTGCGAGTGCCGAATTCCAGAAGACGGCGAGAGAAGCCAATGTCGCGCAATCCATCGCCGTCGGTATCGGTCGCCGCCGCGAAGATCGCCGCAGGGACAAACGGATTGTTAACGATGCTGAACGTGCCGTCCGCATTGCGCAGGCGGCTTTGGATCGGCATCGAGCCGGTGGCGGGATAGATGCCCGTCGAACCGGCGGTGGAAATACCGAACGGTTCGATCTGGCGCCGCGCGCTGGTGCGCACATAGGTGCCTTCGCCGAAGAACTTGATGTTATCGGTCAGGTCGTACTTGACCCGGCTGGCAAAGATGTAGCGGCTGATTGGAACCGCAATCGTACGGAACGCCTGACGGTTGAAACCACGGGCCGGTAAGGCCGTGCCCGCCGGGACGCCGCAGGCACGGGACTGCGAGGCGCTGATCGCTCCGCCGTTGGAGCTAAACCCACGCTCGAGCGCGTTGGTGGTCGGATTGAACGTGAACTGGCAGCCTCCAGCGGTGAACACGCCTTGCGTCGGAAGGCCTGAGAAGCGTCCCTCGAGCGGCACGCCGAAGTCCGCAGGATCGCCGCTCAGGGAGAAGGCATCAAGGTCGTCAACACGCGTATTGGCACGCTGGCGCGACAGCAACTCCCCTTCCTTGGTGTACCCGAAGTGCACCATGATGTTGCCGCGGTCTTCGGCGAAGTTGCCGCCGGCGGTCACGTTTGCCTGATAGCCCGGAGTGTCACCACGCTGCGTGATGTTGTACTGTCCGTTGGCTTCAAGGCCCTGGAAATTGTCCTTGTAGATGAAGTTCACCACACCCGCGACAGCATCCGAGCCGTACAGCGAGGAGGCGCCGCCGGTCAGCACATCAATGCGCTGGACAAACTGCGCGGGAATAACGTTCAGATCGACGGTGGCCGAACCAGGAATGCCCGCGACGACGCGACGGCCGTTGATTAGGACCAGCGTACGGTCTGTGCCGAGGTTGCGCAGGTCGACAGTGGCGACACCGGTGCCGGAGGTCAGGAAGGCGGTGTTGGTGCGCGCGTAGGTCGGCGCGCCGAAAGCCGGGTTCTCGAGCAGGAGATCCTGCACGTTGGTGACGCCCGACCGCTGGATATCCTCGGACGTGACTACCTGTACCGGCGAGACCGATTGAATTGTCGGCGATGAGATGCGCGAGCCGGTGACAATGATCGTGTCACCAGGTGCTTCGCTTGCGTCGGCACCGGTCGTGCTGGTGGCGGTGGTGTCGGTTGTGCTCTGTGCCTGCGCTGCGCCGGAGCACAGGACTGCAAACGCGGAAAGGCTGGTCGCTCCGCGAAGGGCGGCCTTGATAATGGATGACTGCACTTTATCTGCCCCTTGTTACTTTCATCCGCGCCGGTGAAAGCGCGGTGGTATGCAAGCCTCCGGAAAAAGGCTCGGCGGGCGCCAACGGCCCTCGCCATGACACTTGTGTTGCGCTGCAGTCTCGGCATGACAACCGCAAAGCGTCCCGGATGGGGATTTGCTCGACCACCTGTGGCGGGCCTGCAACAGCGTGAACACACTTAATGAAAAGTGAAGTTGCTGCGGCGGCTTGCCCGTGATTGTTGAAAAATTGATGTGTGGCAGTCAGGTACTTGCTTGGTGTCGGCTTCGCGACTGCCGCGCGTCGGAACGCCTTAAGCCTCGCGCAGCCTACTCCACGCGCCGCATCTTGATGCCGTGCTGGTTCTGCACAGCGACGAAGTAGCTGCCGACGGCGCCGCGCGTGATCCGCACCGACTGGCCGGGTTTTGGCACCAGAACGAAGTCGCGCGTGTCGATCTGCTCCCAGGTGCTCCCGTCCTCGAAACTCAGCTTGAGATCGCCGTCACGGCTGCGGCTCACGCGCGCGACCTTGGTCTGGACCTCCTTCACTTCGTCCTTGTCGTCGTTGCCGCCAAAGCCGATCAGCCGGGCCACGGGAGCCGCGAAGCCGAACAGACCGCGGCGGGCCTGGCGCACGGTTTCGCGATCGGTGATCACCACGTCGTGAGACTGGGTCGCCGCCTCCAGGGCCGCAGCGTTACGGTCGAAGCAGGCGAGCCGGGTTGCGGCCTCGGCGATCAGGCGGCAGGCGACCAGATCCTGATACGCCTTGGGCGGCGCTTCGGCATCCCCGCGATCACGAGCCCACGCGGGCGCAGCGGAAAGGCAGGCGACCGCACAAGCGATCACGATCCCACGTTTGATCATATTGCTTGCCCTTCCGATCGTTCCATCCGCCATCGACCGCCGCCCTCAGCTCGCCCAGGCGCCAGGGGTCCATACGGACGTGGCAATAGAACATCACGTCGGATCGCCACGCGCAAGCGCTGAACACTCGCGCAAGCGGCATCATAGCAATGCAATGTTGCAGGGTTGCAACATTGCGCGGGATTTGTGCAGGCGCGACCGTTAAGGCACTTTGCCCAAGCGCATCTTTAGGAGATGAAAGTCCATCTTCTCTGTTCGAAGGTGCGCGGGACGCTCCGTGCGGGGCGGCACAAGACCGTCGAATAGCGAGGGCATCCGGGGGTGTGGGCTCGCCTGCGCTTTTAGAAAAAGGGACACGCACGTGAAAAGACAAACACTCACTGCCTTGAAGGCGGGAGCAGCACCCGTTGTGCTCGGCTTCCTGCTCGCAGGCGGCAGCGCCTTTGCCCAAGATACTACAGCTCCGGCGGATACGCCGGCCGAAGCTGACACCATCATCGTTACCGGCACGCGTATCCAGTCGCCGAATGCCTCGTCGATCTCGCCGATCACCACGGTCACTTCGCAGGACATCCAACTTTCGGGCACTACCCGCACCGAGGACCTGCTGAACTCGCTGCCGCAAGTCGTCGCCGGCCAGAACTCGGGCCTTTCGAACGGCGCCACCGGTACCGCGACGGTCGATCTGCGCGGCCTCGGCCCCCGGCGTACGCTGGTGCTGATCAATGGCCGCCGCTTGATGTCCGGCGATCCGAACTCCATCGAGTCCGCGGCTGACTTGAACTTCATTCCCGCCTCGCTGGTGAAGCGGGTTGACGTGCTGACCGGCGGCGCCTCGGCTACGTACGGCGCTGACGCGGTCGCCGGCGTGGTGAACTTCGTGATGGATACCGATTTCACCGGTTTCCGGATCGATGCCAACTACGGCCTGTACATGCACGACAACCGCAACAAGCTCGTGCCGCCGCTGCTCGACGCGCGCGCCGCCCAGGGCTTGTCCGGGTATAACTATCGCTCCGGCAACGTCGCCGATGGCGGACAGTATGACGTGACCGCCTCCTTCGGCACCGCGTTCGACGACGGCCACGGTCATGCTACCGCCTATGTCGGCTACCGCCGCGCTCGCCCAGTGCAGCAGAACAAGCGCGACTATTCGACCTGCACGATCCAGCGCACCGGCAGCAACCTCCAGTGCGGCGGTTCGGCCACTGCGAATAACGCGTTCTACTTTGTGGACACCACCAGCACGTCGACCGCAGGCGCGCTTGGCCCCGGTACTCTGACGCAGGGCTCGCTCAACCGCTACAACTTCGCGCCGCTGAACTACTTCCAGCGCCCGGATGAGCGCTACACCGCCGGCGTGTTCGCGGATTACGAGATCAAGGAATCGCTGCATCCATACATGGAATTCATGTTCATGGATGACCGCACCCTGGCGCAGATCGCGCCGTCGGGCGACTTCGGCAACACGCTGACCATCAACTGCGACAACCCGCTGATGTCGGCCAGCCAGCGGGCGCAGATCTGCACGCCGGCGAACACGATCAACGGTTTCCTTGGTACGTTCCCGCTCGCTCAGAACGCGGGATACAACCCGAATCCGGGCGCCCCGGCGATCTCCTTCACCGATCCGACGACCGGCGCTCAATACAACAAGGCCTTCTTCCAGATCCTGCGCCGCAACGTTGAGGGTGGCGCGCGCGTCAGCGACTTGCAGCACACCGCCTACCGCGCCGTGATCGGCATGAAGGGCGATCTCGGCAAGGCCTGGAACTACGACGCGTATTATCAGTACGGCCGCACCAACTACTCGCAGGTTTACTCCAACGAGTTCTCGGTCGCTCGCCTGAGCAATGCCCTCGACGTGGTGGCAAGCCCGACCACCGGACTGCCGGTCTGCCGCGTCGCCCTGAGCGGTGTGGACCCGAACTGCGCGCCCTACGATGTGTTCGGCGGAACGCCTTCCGCAGCCGCGCTGAGCTACGTCACCGCCTCTGGGTTCCTCAAGGGTGATACTTCCGAGCAGGTGCTGAGCGCCAGCGTCACCGGCTCGCTCGGCGAGTACGGCGTACAGACGCCGTGGTCATCCGATGGCGTGGATCTCGCGCTGGGTGCCGAGTACCGCAAGGAGTCGCTCACGTTGCTGGCCGACGAGGCCTTCAACACGGGCGATCTCTCGGGGCAGGGCGCGCCGACCAAGGACACTTCGGGCTCCTACAAGGTCACCGAGCTGTTCGGTGAAATCTCGATCCCGCTGGTCTCGGATAGCTTCTTCACGGCGCTGACGCTGAACGGTGGATATCGTTACTCGCACTACGAGATTTCGAACGGGCGTACCTTCAACACCGACACCTACAAGCTGGGCGTCGAGTTCGCGCCGGTTTCGGACATTCGCCTGCGCGCCGGCTACAACCGCGCCGTACGCGTGCCGAACATCCAGGAACTGTTCGCGCCTCAGATCGTGGCGCTCGACGGAGTGTCCGATCCTTGTGCCGGGCAGGCGACAACGTCGGCAGCCTGTGCTGCGCAGGGTGTCGGCCGAGGAACTCCGGGTAACCCGGCGGCTCAGTACAACGGTCTGATCGGCGGCAACCCGACGCTCAATCCGGAGAAGTCCACCACCAAGAGCCTGGGCGTTGTGATCGCCCCGCACTGGATCCCGCGCCTGTCCCTCAGCGTCGATTACTTCGACATCAAGGTGAAGGACGCGATCCAGGGCTACGGCGCGGACGCCATCCTGGCAGCGTGCAGCAACGGCGGTGCGAGTGCCGAGTTCTGCGCGGCGAACGTCCATCGCAACGCTGCGGGCTCGCTGTGGCTGACTTCGGACGGCTACGTTGTCGACGTGCCGGTGAACGTGGGGTACGTGCAGACCAAGGGTATCGAGGTCAACGCGAACTATGCGCATGATGTTGGCTCGCTCGGCTCGCTGTCGTTGAATTTCGTGGGTACCGCGCTCGACAAGTACGAAGTCGATAACGGTCTGACCGACGTATATGACTGTGCCGGCTATTATGGCCCGACCTGCGGCAACCCGCTTCCAAAGTGGCGGCACAAGGTGCGTGCGACCTTCCGTACAGCGGGCGGTTTCGGTGCGTCGCTCCAGTGGCGCTATCTCGGTGCGGCCAAGATCGAGTACCGCAATTCGAGCTCGACCCTCGCTGCCTCGCCGTTCGCGGCGCAGGATGCGAAGATCGGCAGCCAGAGCTACATCGACCTGACGCTCACCTACGACTTTGGCGATCACCTCTCCTGGCGTCTGGGTGCGACCAACTTGCTCGACAAGCAGCCGCCGCTCGTTACCAGCGGTACCAGCGGTGGTGTCAACAGCGCCTGCGCTTCGGTCACGTGTAACGGCAACACTTATCCGGGTACGTACGATGCCTTGGGTCGCTACGTGTTCACGGGTGTGACGTTCAACTTCTAATCGGCTTTAGTTCCGGCTAGATCAGGCGGCGGTCTCCTTTGCGGGAGGCCGCCGCTTTTCTTTTTTTCGATGCGGCGCTGCGGAACCACGACTTGATGAATTCAACGCCCTTGCCGGACCTTCTACGCCAAATCGCGATGCTCGCGCGCTCCAATCGGCTCGATGAGGCGGCCTTGCAGGTCACCACCGCGACGCTGGCCTACCCGAACGATCCCGTGCTCGCCGCGTTGGGGGGCGCCGTGGAGTTCCATCGCGGCCGCTACGACCGGGCGGTGCCCTATCTCGAAAAAGCACATGCCCGGCAGCCAGGTGATCTCACCGTTCGCGCGAATCTCGCCGAAGCGCTGTTCCAGGTTGATCGCGCCGCCGAGGCGCTGCGGCTGTGCGACGATGCGAGCGCCAAGTCCGATCCTTCCCTGCGCCTCGCGCGGCTGGGCGCTCATCTGGCGCAGGAAGCTGAAGACTTCGAGCGCGCGGTTCGCCTCTACCGCCATGTCCTGGCGAAGACTCCGGACGACTGGAGCCTGTGGAACAACCTTGGCAATGCTCTCACGGGCGCAGGTGCCGTTGCCGAGGCTGCGGAGGCGTTGAAGAGGGCAGTGAAGCTGGCGCCCGATGCCGCGCCGATCCGGGTCAACCTCGGCAATGCGCTGCTCGATGCCGAGCGGTTCGAGGAGGGTGAGGCGACGCTGCGCCAGGCCGCCAGCGACTTCCCGCTCGATGCCAAGCCGCTGGTCGCGCTCGCCGATTTCTATCGGCTGAGCGGGCGCGAGGACGAGGCGTTCGAGACGCTGGGCGAGGCCGCACGGCGCGCGCCCGACGATGCCGAGCTCCTTTCCGACTACGGCCAGCAAGCGGGCCAGCGCAACGAATACGAGATCGCGGAAGCCTCGTACGAGGCCGCACTCGCGCTGCGGGCCGATCTCGGCCCCTCGATCGTCGGTCTCGCCGCGCTGTTCGAGCGGACCAATCGCGAGGCCGAGCTCGACCCCTTGCGCGACCGCGCCATAGCGAACGCGGTGGACGCGCAATCGATCGCCTACATCGACGCCTTGCGCTTCAAGCGTGCCGAACGCTTCGAGGACGCGCTAGCCGCGCTCGAAGCCGCGGGCGATGCCGTCATTCCGCACCGGCGCCATCAACTGCGCGGCATCATGCTGGACCGGCTGGGCAGCTACGATGCAGCCTTCGCAGAGTTCGCCGCGATGAATGCGGACCGTTTGGAAGACCCCTCCCGCCCGGCGGAGCGCGCCCAAGCGTACCGTGAGCATGTCGCCGCCGACTGCGCGCTCGTCGGCAAGGACTGGGTGGAGAGCTGGGCGCCAGCCGATCCCGCCCCGGAACGACCGGCGCCCGTGTTCCTGGTCGGCTTTCCGCGCTCCGGCACGACCTTGCTCGACACGATGCTGATGGCCGCCCCCGGCACCCTGGTCCTGGAGGAGGAGCCGTTCGTCAATGAGGTCGAACAATTGCTCGGCGGCACTGCCGCGCTGCCCGGTCTCGACGCCGATGCGATCGCCGAGGCGCGCCGGCGCTACTTTGCGCTCGTGGCCAGTGCGGGTGATCTTGGACCAGATACCCTGGTGATCGACAAGCATCCGCTGCATCTCAACAAGGTGCCGGTGATCCGGCGATTGTTTCCGGAGGCGCGCTTCATTCTCGCCCTTCGCCATCCGTGCGACGTGTTGCTCAGCTGCTTCCTCACCAATTTCCGGACCAATCCGGGCATGAGCAACTTCCTCGCGCTCGACACAAGCGCGGAGCTTTACGATCTCACCTTCGCCTATTGGACCAAGGTTCGTGCGCTCTTCGACTTGCCTGTCCAGACGGTCGTCTACGAGCGGCTGGTGAGCGATCAGCGTCGCGAGCTGCAGCCGGTGTTCGATGCGCTGGGGCTCGCTCGGCCGGGCGACGACTTCGATCATCGCGAGACGGCTAGGTCGCGGGGCATTGTGCGCACCGCCAGCTATGCGCAAGTCACAGAGCCGCTCTACACCCGCTCCGCCGGGCGCTGGCGGCGCTACGAGGCGCAGCTTGCGCCAGTAATCGAGCGCGTCCGGCCCTGGATCGAGCAGTTCGGGTATTCGGTCGAGGATGATCGCGTGCCCGGCTGGGGTGAAGCGGCGAGCCTGGCGGCGGCGGACGGCTGAGTTTGGCGCTGCGCTCGTCCTTGGCAGAGGTCGATCGCCTGGTCGCGGCAGGGCAGCTGGCCGCGGCTGCACAGCGCCTCGAGGCGATGCTGTTGGAAGGGGACGGCGAGGCCGGGCAATGGCTGCAGCTGGCGGGTCTGCGCCGCGCCTTGCGCCAGCCCCGCCGCGCGCTGGAGAGCGTACACCGGGCGTTGGAGATGGCGCCGCTGAACTTTGTCGCGCTGGTCATGCGCGCGGGCCTGCTGGAGCGTCTGGAGGACCCGACTGCGGGCGAGGCCTGGGGCGAAGCGATCGCGCAGCGACCGCCTGAATCCCTGCCAGTTCCGCTCGCGACGGCGCTGCAGGCGGGTATGCGGTTTCACGCCGCCTGGCTTGAGCGGCGCGAGCAGCGCCTGAGCGCGGCGGTGCTGCCCATGCAGGAGCAGGCAGCGGACGACGAGGCTTGGCGCATCACGCGTTTCCGCGACAATGTTCTGCGCAAGACCAAGGTGTTCCACAGCGAGCCGACGCATTTCTGCTTTCCGGGCCTGACCGAGCGGGAGTTCCATCCTGCAGCCGGGTTCGCGTGGATTGCCGCGCTTGAAGCGGAAGCCGATGTAATCCGAGGCGAAGCTCTGGCGCTGCTGCGATCGCGCGAGGGGATGCGCGAGCCTTACATCCAGTACGAAGATCGCGAGGCGCTGGCCCAGTGGCGCACGCTCAACCGCAATCCGGACTGGAGTGCGTTCCATCTCCTGCGTCGCGGCGAGCCGGTCGCGGCAAATGCTGGACAGGCGCCGCGCACGATGGCAGCACTCGCGCGTCTCGGCCAGCGCCGCGTACCGGGCGTGTCGCCGAATGCGATGTTCTCGCTGCTGGCGCCAAGGACTACCATTCCACCGCATGTCGGCGTCGATAACACGCGCCTTGTCTGCCACTTGCCGCTGGTGGTGCCCTCGGGCTGCTGGTTCCGGGTGGGGGCCGAGACGCGTTTCTGGCAAGAAGGCAAGGTTCTCGTCTTCGACGACACAATCGAGCATGAGGCGACAAACCCCACCGACGACCTGCGCATCGTCCTCATCTTCGACATCTGGCATCCTGGCCTCTCGCCAGTCGAGCGCGATGCGGTCTCGGCGATGATCGCGGCTGAGGGGCGGGTGCTCGACTTGTGACCGGGAGCACGATGGTGGACGATGCGGAAGGCTTGGCGGCACTGGCCGAGCAGGCGCTCGCCGCCCGTTGCGAAGAGGCGGCGCTTCCGCGCCTGCAAGCTTGGCTGGCGCGGCACCCGAACGATGCCACGCTGCTGCATTGGTCAGCGATGTTGCATCGTGCGCTCGACGATCGCGCGGCGGCGATCGCCGCTCTCGAGCGGGCGCGGGGGCAGGCGCCTGAAAGTGCCGGAATAGCGCATGCGCTGGCGCACACGACGCTGGAAGCGGGATTGCCCGCTTCAGCACTCTTCGAGCGGGCGATCATGTTGGCCCCCGCGGACGGCACTATCCATCTGGGCCTGGGCGCAGCGCGGCTTGCCGAAGGGGAGGGAGAGCGCGCGCTTGCCGAGCTGCGGGCGATGCTCGATGCCAACCCCGGCTGGTACGATGGCCACCGCCAGTATGCGCAACTCAGCGGGCTGACCGGTCGGCGTAAAGCTGCGTACGAGACGATCGGACGCGCGATCGAGCGCTTTCCCGATGCTGACGCGTTGCACCAGCTTGCCATCGACTTGCTGTTCGAGGCCGAAGATCACGAAGGCGTGCTCGACGCTGTCCGCCGGGCGGCGCGCTATTGCCCGGATACGCCAACGTTGCTGTTGGCACACGCCGTCGCGCTCGACGAATTGGGGAGGCTTCACGAGAGCGCGCCCCTTTTCGCTCGCCTCGGCCCGCCGCAGGACAGCGCGCAGGCCATCCGCGGTGTGCGCCATTCGTTGCGCACTGGCGCCCTAGCTCGGGCGGGCGCCGAACTGGAGCGCTGGCTCGATCCGGCCGCGCCAGAGCTCTGGCCCTATGCCGCGATCGTTTGGCGACTTCTTGAAGACCCGCGCAGCGAGTGGCTCCAGGGCGAGCCATCGCTGGTGCGCGTCGTCGACTTGCCGGACAGCGCGCTGGCGCTCCCTCCGCTCACCGCGCTGCTGCGGCGCCTGCATGGCGCTTCGGGCCGCTTCCTGGGCCAGTCGGTGCGCGGCGGAACGCAGACGGACGGTCACCTGCTCGCCCGCATCGACCCGGACGTGGCGACAGCGCGAGAGACATTGCGCGGGGAGGTGCGTCGCTACCTGGATGCGCTCCCCCGCGATGCCGCGCATCCGACCTTTCGAGAGCCTCGCACGGCGCGGCCGCGGTTCGCCGGCTCGTGGTCAGTGCGGCTCAGGGAAACCGGCTTCCACAGCGCGCACCAGCATCCGCAGGGCCGGGTCAGTTCCGCCCTGTACGTGACGGTTCCGCAAGCGCCAGCCGGACAGCGCGGCACGCTCGAGTTGGGCGGCGCACCTGCGGGGCTGGGCATCGACCTTGAGCCGCTGGTAACCGTCGAACCGGAGCCGGGGCGGCTGGTGCTGTTTCCTTCATGGATGTGGCACGCGACCCGTCGCTATCCGGCAGGCGAGCGCATCACCATCGCCTTCGATATCGCTCCCGCTTGAGGGGTAACTCTTTGTGGGATAGCATGGAAACGAGCTAAGGATGGACCAGATATGAGCCTTTTGACTGTCGCCGCCCTCGTATTTGCCGCTGCGACGCCGGGGGCAACGGACGGCGCCGCACCAGATGTCACGACGCCCGCTGCGATGGCGCCAGCCCCCACGAAGAGCGCCGATCCGATCATCTGCGAGCGGATCAAGGAAGTGGGCTCGCTTCTGGCCACCAAGAAGATCTGCAGGACCAAGAGCCAGTGGGCCGACGAGCGCCGGCAGGACCGCATGAATATCGAACGCGCGCAGGTCCAGCAGCGGGGCATGCAGGCGCCCTGACGCGCCCGCCGCGCGACAACAGCGCCGCCGTTGGCTATACGGCCATCACGCCCTTGTTGTTGACCGGTAAATCCGCTGGGCTTACTCGATCGGTCGAATTCGGCGGCCATAGCCAGGCGTTGGCATGAAAGGCTGATCCGTTCGTCTCAGCGGCGCGACCGCGTGAGTTCAATGTAAGGTTAGCGTTCGTGAAGACTCGTGGCGTTCAAGTGGGCGATCTCGCCGTTCCGCCGGGCGCGCGGGAGCAGTTGCTGGATACGGCGAGCGCGATCATGCGGGATGGCGACATCGTCGACATCTCGTTGTCCGAGTTGTCGCTGCGGTCGGGCCTGAATTCGGCGCTGGTGAAGTACTACTTCGGCAACAAGGCGGGGCTGCTCAAGGCGCTGCTCGACCGGGACTGGGCCGCCATCGTGCGCAGCGTCGACGCGCTCGTGGCCAAGGGAGACATGGATCCCGAAGCCAAGCTGCGTCGGCACATCTCGAAGGTGATCGATACTTTCTACGCCGTGCCTTACATCAATCGGCTGACCATGCGCATGGTGCGCGAGAGCGACGATGCCGAAGCGAAGCGGATCGCCGACTGCTATCTTTCGCCGATCTACCGCGCCTACGAGGACCTGATAGGCGAGGGCGTGCGCGCGGGCGTGTTCCGTAGCATCGATCCGCAGCTGTTCTACTTCACCGTGACCGGCGCGGTGGACCGCTTCTTCTCGGCGCGCCTGGTGATGAAGTACTGCTTCGACCAGGACACGCTGACCGAGGAACTGCGCGATCGTTATCGCGAACACACGATCGATATCATCATGGCGGGCATCCTTGCGCGCTGACTCGCGCGGCGCCGGACGCTGGCACATCGGCGTGATCGGCGGCTCCGGCCTGGCCGAAGGCATCGCGCTGGAGGACGCGCAGGAAATCGCGGTCGACAGCCCCTTCGGC
>Ga0207641_10002016_pt1 | contig 19356 bp, 19 predicted proteins | sample KBSSwiS62_FD_184306 | JGI IMG/M metagenome (GOLD analysis project Ga0207641, IMG submission 184306) | Switchgrass rhizosphere microbial communities from Kellogg Biological Station, Michigan, USA - KBS Switchgrass S6-2 (SPAdes) (version 2) | ecosystem: Host-associated > Plants > Roots >... | reverse complement strand
GTTCGAGGATGACCGCGGCGGGACCGCCGCCGATGGCCGCCGCGACGCCGTCGATCCAGCCCTTGTAAGCGTCGGCCGAACCGAACCCACCCGCCGCGTAGCTGCCGCAGTCGCGGTGCGGGATCCCATAGAGGGCGAGGATCGGCATGGTGCCCGCGGCTTGAGCAGACGCGATGTACTTCGCGTCCACGGCGGGGCTGGAAAGGTTGTCCATCCAATAGGCGGTCGGCGTGTTGGCAATGGCGTCCAACTGCGGGCTCCCCGCACCCCGCGCGGCACGCATCGCCTTCGAATCGGGGTTGACGTAGAAGTTCTGCCCGGCCAGCGGGTTGCCGTTGCTCGCCAGACGCACCGCCTGCGATCGACCGTTCTGCAACGGGAGGGTGGAACACACCAGCCCAGCGACGGCGGCGACCGCGAAGAACGTGGAGATCCATCGCGCGAAAAGACGAGCAGCTGAGGACGTCACCCACAGAAAAGTAGTGCAACGGCGTCAATCAGCGCCAACTAGGCAGCCTCGCGTGGCCAGTAGCGGTCGATGATCAGTGGTGGTGGTCCGGGTGGTGGTGGTGCGTGGGAGTGGTGCACCGCGCCGGTCGGGGTGCTGAATCGTGCGGTGTGGGTGCCGGTTTCGGTGGTCGTGGTGCTCACCTGCCAGCCGGGGGTTTGTTTGGCGTAGTTGCAGGCTTCGCATTCACCGAGCCCGTTGAGTGCGCTGGTCGGCCCGCCGCGGGCGTTGGGGTGGGCGTGGTCGTGATGGCGGATCGGGGCATCGCAATACGGGGTGCGGCAGGTGTCGTCCCGCAGGTCGATGAAGCTGGCCAACCCCTTGGGAAACAACCTCGACCGCGATTCCATCGCCACCAGTGCCCCGGAGGTCGGATGGCGGTAGAGCCGGCGCAGGGTGGCGTGGGAGCGTTCGTCGAACACCGCGGCCGCGATCATCCGCCGGGCGATGCCGGCCGGGATGGGTCCCTGGCCGGGGATGCGGGCCGGGGTGGACCCGCCGGCGAGCAGACTGTCGTCGGTGATGACCACGCTGACTGCGACCGGGGTGGGAGCCTCGGCGGGTCGGCCGGTGAGGCGTTCGACGACGGTGTCGGCCATCACCTGGCCGCGGGTGCGCCCATCGCAGGTGCTGTTGGCCACGTCGTCGAGTGCGCGGTAGGCACAGACCCCGTGCCGCATCGGCAGCAGCACGCTCAGGTAGCTCATGGCGTTGGGGGCCGGTCGCAGGGTGACGGTGCGGTCGGCTTCGGCGCGGGCGGTCCGTTCGGCGGCGCCCTGGGGGTCCAGGCGGGCGGCGATGGCCTTGGCGTCGCGGCCGATCCGCTTGTCGCCCTTGCCCGTCAACGCCTCTTGGCGGGCGCACATCTCGGTGTCCAGCACGGCGCGGTCGGCGGCGCTGAGGTGGGCGGCTTCGGCCACGATGGTCATGGCCCGCCGTTCGGAGAGCACACCCGCCTCGAGCGCGGCCAGGGTGTGGGGCATGTCGGTGATCAGGATGCGGGCGAAGCTCAGCAGTCGGGTACCGGTGTGCGGTGACTCCTGCCGGGCCAGGCCGATCTCACTGCCCATGCCCTTGCCCCGCCTGCTGGCCGGCACCCCGCCGGCGGCCTGGCGAGCACGACGGGCGCGGTCGAATTGGACGGTCAGCTTGGCCTGCTCGGCAGCATTGGCCGACTTGGCCCGCTCCAACTCCGCAATCCGATCCACCAACGCGGCCTCCTCGGCACACGCATCGGATTCATCGAACATGTGAGCGACTATAAACCGCACCCACGACAAGTCGATTCCGCTTTCCTACGGTCAGGGCTTGATCAGGACTCCCTGCTGCGAGGCGGCGTACTCGAGCTGCGGGATCGTTAGCTCGCCCCAACCCTCGTTGATCGTGCCCGCGGTCTCCCCGAGCCACGGCACCACGCCAGGGTCAGGGCTGACGTCAAGGTTGTATGCCTGCATGCCTGGCAGGTGGTGCCCGAAGAAGTTGCCAAGGAAGTCGACGCCGAAGATGACATCGCCGACGAGTCCGGTGCCCCACAGCGACGAGGCGTTGACCAGCGGGGTGGTGGCGTTCGGATCGCCGATCAAGATGATCGCGCCGTAGTGCGGCTTGCTTCCGCCGCCCGGCACGTAGGGCGGTGCGAACGGCTGCGGTAGGCCGGGCAGGTCGCTCGCCAGATAGGCCGCGGGGTCGCCATAGGTCTCGACGTTGACGAAACCCGAGTCGAGGCCGTTGTCGTCCCCAGGCACAGTGTCGTAGAAGCCGGGGCCTTCGAATCCGATGCCGCCCAATCCCGTCTGCTGTGCGACGTATTGCGCCTCCCAGCCGCCCAACGAATGTCCGGTCACGAAGATGTCGCTGTCGCTGTACCCCTGCGCGGCCGCCTCGGCACGCACGTCGTTGGCGAAGGTCAGTGAGTCGGTGAATGCCTGCGGCGTCTTGTCGGTGAAGATCAGCTGTAGATCGGTGCCCAACTGGGTGCCGGCGATCGCAGGATGGAACAGCAGGTTGGTGCCGCCAGTCGTGCCCTGATACGCGATGATGATCTGCCCTTGCGGTGTCACCCACGCACTGCCGACTGCTCCGGAAATCGGGTTCCTTGTCGTCATCTGCTTGCCGTCGACCGTGAACGGCACCAGCCCGTCCGGGGTCCCGCCCAGCACGTATTGGGCCGCCGCTGCGTTGAGGAACTGCGAGACGGTCGGCGTCGGGATGTCGGCGGGCGTACCCGTCGGGTCGGGGTAGTCCACCGTTTCCAGCGGTGGCGTGACGACGGGTTGGTCCAGTCCGACGACGTGCTCGACCCGTCGAAACGCCGCGAACAACGCCTCGTCGATCGGTGCCAGGTTGATCGGGCTTTGCGGGCCACGGGACGAGACGGTGATGTCGAGCACCTGGAGCACGGCGTTGACGACGCGGCCGGGAACGGCGGCGAGCTTGGCGAACGGCGACAGCGGTTCGGGCGGACTTGGGGCGATGGTCGGCGTGACGATCGCGGCGAAGGCGACGGCGGGAGCGTTCACGGCGGCCTTACCGAACGGCGACACCGTGGGCTTGCCAAGGCCGGAGCGCGTCCGGAAGATGGACAGCGGCGACGCCAGCCTGGCCGGAGCGCTCGTCGCCACTGGCGCGCTGGATCGAGCCGCCACGACGGAGCCGTGCACCTTGCGTCCCCACCGCGGGGCACCCGAGTCGCCCTGCGGCGCAGCGGAAGTCAGCGACTCGTTGGCAGGCTGCTCATCCGTCGAGTCGACGTGGTGAACTCGATGAGCTGTTGCGGCCAATCGCTTCAGCCCGAGGCCAGGCCCCGACGTCGAGTGAGAAGGCGAATCGCTCTGGGAAGGCACGTTGCCGGAGTCGGCGGCGGCAACGCCATGTCCTGCCGCAGTAGCGATCCCCACTCCGAGGACCACACCCGCCAGCCGACACATCGTCGATACCCGAATCCCGCCGTGTGCACTGCGCCGAGCATCCACCATCATTGATGTCCCCCTTGACATCCCGTCGCGGTGTGCGCATTCACGGCGCACGGTTGCGACAGCATATGACATCGCCCGATGTCATATGCGGTTATCGACAACCGGACCGGATCGACATCACGAGCCAGGGGGGTGAAGACGAACAGGGCCATGAAGACGACGGTGATGAAGAACATTGTGTACAGCCGAGTTTGAGCCTCGGGTTGGCGCGCAACTCCTGCGATGAACTGGGCGCCGGCGGTCAGGTCGGTGCAATCGCTTACTCGATCGGACGCCCTCCTACTGCGGTCCTAGATCAAGTTCGGCCTACAGCACGATGCGGCGAGTCAGCACCGCGACCTAGCGTCGAGCCATGAGATCGAGAGAAGGGTGCTCGTATGGCTGACGCGGCGATCGACATCGGTATTCGCCTCCCACGCAATCGGATTGGTGCACGGATCACCGCTCGGGCAGGCGACTTCGTCCAACTCGTCGGAGTGATGATGCGGTCGGCGAGACGCCGTCACCACCACCCTGAGCAACGGCATCATCCACCCCGACGCGCCGCCTTCATGGAGGACGCCGCGATGCACCGCGAGATGCTGAGGCTCTAGCAGCGTGCAGGTGCTCCTACTACCGCGGTAGGACCGCATGCCCTGCCATGGGTGGACGCCATCGCGCGATCCTCGCTCTACGATGGCCTCATGCGCGCGGCGCTCATGTGCCACCTCCGAGCGTGGGCGGACCGCAAGGAGCGGGTGATGCCCTCTGGGTTCGGGTGGACGCACGTCGTCACGATCGACGTGACCATGGTCGTGATCGGTGCGATCGCCATTGCCCAGCGTCCGCTCTCGGACTGGCCAGTGGCGGCGATCGCGATGGTGATAGCCGCTAGCCCGTGGCTGGTGTTCTTCGCGTTCGACCTCATGAAGCACGAGGGCATTGCCCTCTGGTCGGCATGGATGTTGGGAACCGGCATCCTGCTGTTCGCGACGTCCACACCGATCACGGGAGACTTCGCGCCGTTACTCCTCATTCTGGACGTCGGCGTGGTGAGTGCAATTACCTCTACCCGGGGCGGGGTGCTCGCCGCCGCCTCGGCAACTGCCTTACTGGTCTGTGCCGCAGCGCTGCACAGACTCGACACTCCTGTGCTGTACCTGGCGTTCGTCGGCATCGGATGGTTGGTCGGATATCTCATGCGCATCCAGCAGGGGCTGCTCGTCGAGCAGCAACAGATGCAAGAAGAACTGGCCGCGCACGCCGTCGCCGACGAACGCAGACGCATCGCGCGCGAAGTCCACGACGTCATCGCACACTCGCTGAGCATCACCCTCCTCCATCTCACCGGTGCCCGACACACCCTCGAACACGAAGGTGACGACGCGGCCGCGGTCCGCGCTCTGCAGCAGGCCGAACAGCTCGGCCGACAGGCCATGTCGGACATCCGGCGCACCATCGGTCTACTCGACGCCGACGCGAGCGTCCGAGCGCCGGAACCCAGTGTGGGCGATATCGCCACCCTCGCCGAAGACTTCGCCGAGGCGGGACTCGACGTGACCGCCTCGATCAGCGGTGAGCTCGACCAGGTATCGGCAGCGACCGGTCTCGCGCTCTACCGCATCGCCCAGGAGTCGCTCACCAACGTCGCCAAGCACGCGCCCAGTTCGCCTGTCACGCTGGCTTTGGAGGTTTCTCGAAGCGCAGCAAGGCTTTCCGTCGTCAACCACCTACCAGGGCCGCCGAGCCACCCGGTCGCCGCCGCGGGCTCGGGGCTCCGCGGCATGCGTCAACGCGTCGAGCTGCTGGGCGGCACCATCGACGTCGGCCCAACAGCCAAATGCTGGGCGGTCCACGTCAACGCCCCAGTCTGTTCGGACCACGCCGTGCCCGCGACACGAGGAGAAGGGGGATGACGGTCGGCGAGGACTCGATCGTTCGCGCTCTGATCGTCGACGACCAAGACTTGGTGCGATCGGGGCTTTCGCTGATCCTGCGCGAGAGGCACGGCATCGTGGTCGTGGCCGAATGCACCGATGGCGACGAGGTACCCGAGGCCGTCGCCCGACACCGGCCCGACGTCGTAGTGATGGACCTGCGCATGAAACGCGTCGGCGGAATCGAAGCGACCCAGAATCTGACCGACGCCGACGGCCCACCAGTGCTCGCGTTGACGACGTTCAACGACGACGAACTGCTCTCGGGAGTCCTGCATGCTGGCGCTGCGGGATTCATCCTCAAGGACTCCCCCGCCGAAGATCTGATCCGCGCCGTGCGAGCTGTCGGTACCGGTAGTAGCTATCTCGACCCAGCAGTGACGGCACGCGTGCTCGACGCCTACCGGAGCACCTCCGCGGCTCGAGTCGAACCCGGCGCCATCGACGAGCTAACGCCGCGTGAGCGCGAGGTGCTCACACTGATCGCCCGAGGACACACGAACTCTGAAATCGCTGCCGCACTGCACATCTCGGGCCTCACCGTCAAGTCTCACGTCGGCCGAATCTTCACCAAGATGGGCTTGCGGGATCGCGCCGCAGCGATCGTCTTCGCCTACCGACACCACCTCGCGACACCTCACTGAGCCGAACGGAAGCGCCTGAAGGAAGGACGCGGCCGAGGCCCTTCTAGATCCCTGGCGCAAGCCGCGAGGATGCGCTGAAAGACCAGCGTCAGAACGGGTTTCACCAGAATTCGCGTGGCGGAAGCTGCCGCGAACGGGAGTGCCACCCTCTTGCCTGCCATCTTGGCTATCTCGGCCAGCGCGAATCCGAACACGTCGTGGAGCACGAAGACTGTCCGCTCATCAGGGGTCAACGACTCGAGCGGCATTCGCACGTCGGCCCAACCTGGTCGGCGCGCGAATCGCCAACGGCGAGAACGGCATAGCCGGCCTGCCCGACTGCTCCGTCACTTTCGCGCCACGATGAAGTAGCCGCGCGGCACGCCCGCGACGTCCATCGGCACCGCGGGTGCGAACCATCGGCCGTAGCGGTTCCCCGCTTCGGCGATGTCGATCACGGTGGCCGACCAGCCGAGGCGTTCGGCCAACTCTCCCGGTTCGTCGGTCCCGAACAGCCACGGTGCCCCCTGCTCGGCCATCGACTTCACGACTTCCGCCATCATGGGCGATTCGAGGAGCACCTTGCCCACGATCTCGTACAACAGTGCCGAGCCCGGCACCGAGAGTGCATCGATGCGTTCGAACAGCGTGCGGACCGCGGCCTCGTCGAGGTACTGCAATAGACCCTCCATCAGCCACGCGGTCGGAGCGGTGTCGTCCAAGCCTGCAGCGCGGATCGCCGACGGCCAGTCGTCGGCCAAGTCGATGCCCACCGCGACGCGACGGCAACGAGGCTCCTCGCCGTGGAGAAGCTCGGCCTTGGCGGACATCACCTCCGGCTGGTCGACCTCGTAGACCACGGTGTCCTCGGGCCATGCCAATCGGTAGGCGCGTGCATCCATTCCTGCAGCCAGAATGACGACTTGCGCGACTTGGGTCGTTGCCCGCAGCAGTGCCTCGTCCCAGAACCGCGTCCTGACGACGATCTGCAACGTGCCCTGTTCGCCACCGGAGGCCATTGCGCCGTTCAGCAATTCCCGCCCGCGTTCGCCTGCCAATCGCTCGGCGAATGGATCCGAGAAGAGGCCGTCGTCGCGTGCCGATTCGTGGGCACGGATCGCCGCAACCAAGAGCCCGGTGTCTGCTACTGCCCGATGGTTTTCATCCATCACGCCATCATCGGCGGACCCACGTGAGCTTGGCTTGGATATTTTGGTCCAGGTCGACGTGTCCCGGCATGCGCGATCGACGTTCCAGGTACTGCGTCGGCGTCATCCCCGTGAACGATCGGAATTCACGCACGAAGTGCGCCTGGTCGAAATACCCGAGATCGGCCGCGATCTCCGCGCCGGGCCGCGACGCCCCCAGCCCGCGCAATGCTGCCTGGAGGCGACGCACCCGAAAGTAGGCCTTCGGCGTCAATCCGACCTCCGAACGGAACACCGCGTTGAACCGCTTGCGCGGCAAGCCCACCGCACCTGCCACTTGCGCAACGTGCATCGACGGCTCTCGTTCAGCGGACTCCACCACCGAGGCGACACCTGGATTCAGCCGCAGGTCGACCCGACGCATCCTGTCCAGCAGGAAGGCTTCGAGCATCGCGACCCGCCGTCCCGCCGAAGTCGTCGCAAACAGCCGTTCGCACAGTACCTCTGCGTCCCGACCCCATAGATCCTCTAGCCCGATCCAGGTGTTCTCCAACTCGCCCAACGGATGTCCGAAGAATGGCAGCGCTCCGGCGGGCCGGAAGTGCACCGTCATCACGGTCTGTGACGACTCCATGCGGATGACGTGTGACGACACACCCGCGCCGACGATGAATGCCGGTGGCACCGTCAGGGCTGTGCGGCCGTCCGACGAATAGAACCCGACGTCGGTCGTGTCGCCGAGGCCGATGATGACGGTCGCAGCTCCGCGGGGCAGCGCGCGGCTGACGTGTCTTGGGGTGCTGCTGCCCGGGTCACAATGGCCATCCCAATAACCGACGTACTCGATGTGGTTGGCCAACGGCGGCCGCAGCCGAAACATGCGCGGCCCACTCGGGGGACGAGCCTCGGACACGTGCCTCACTCTACAAGCGACTGCCCGCAGGCCCTGCGGCCTCGATTGCCGAGGTACCCGCGCGTTAGTGTGCCTGTGTCGGCCACAGCGAACAGGTCGATAGAAGAGTTGAGCACATTCATGACCGCAGAAGCAGAACCGACAGCGCTCGAATCGCGGGTCGGCCACTACTACCAGATGGACGGCACCTACATCGTCGGCCACGAGAAGGTCCGCGAGTTCGCCCGCGCCGTGCAGAACTACCACCCCGCGCACTGGGACCTTGCCGCCGCCGCAAAGCTTGGCTATCCGACCCTGGTGGCGCCGCTGACGTTCACGTCGGCTCCGGCCATGGCCTGCAATCAGCGCATGTTCGAGTCGGTGGTCATCGGATACGACATGTACTTGCAGACCGAAGAGGTCTTTGAACAGCACCGCCCGATCGTCGCCGGCGACGAACTGCACGTCGACGTCGAACTGACGTCGGTGCGCAGGATCGCGGGCAGGGACCTGATCACCGTCACCAACACCTTCACCGACTCGGCTGGCGAGTGCGTGCACACGCTGCACACCACGGTCGTCGGCGTGACCTCGGAGGACGTAGATCCGGCGATCAAGGAGGCCGTGCAAATGGTCATGATGCACGACGTCAACATGCTCGGCGTCGACCAGGCCGACACTGAGTACCACCGCACGCAGCGACCGGATGGTGAGGTTCGGATCGCAACGGGCGGCGCCACCCGCACCCCGAGTACACCGTCCTTCGACGACGTCAAGGTGGGCGACGAGTTGCCGGTGCACCACGCCCGGTTGTCGCGCGGTGACCTGGTCAACTATGCGGGCGTCGCGGGTGATGCCAACCCGCTGCACTGGGACGAGAACATCGCGAGGCTTGCTGGGCAGCCCGACGTGATCGCCCACGGAATGCTCACCATGGGCTTGGGCGCAGGGTTCGCGTCGGCATGGTCGGGCGATCCCGGGGCCGTGACGCGCTACGCCGTGCGCCTCTCCCAGCCCGCGATCGTCTCGGCGACAGACGGTGCGGACATCGAGTACAGCGGTCGGATCAAGTCGCTGGACCCCGAGACTCGCTCCGGCGTGATCATCGTCGCCGCGAAGTCGGGCGGGCGGAAGATCTTCGGCCTTGCGACGCTGGAGGTCCGCTTCAGCTGAGGAGGCGCGCGATGACGAGCCGATCCAGGTGCGACCTTCGCCGTCCCAGGTCTCGCCGCTGTTGGGTAGACGACGACGGGCTTGCCGGTGATCTCGCGAGCGATGGTGATCGACGGGAGAACGTCCGCGGGCGCGCAGCAATTCACGCCCACCGCAACGACTTCTGGCACGTCCGCGACGACGGAGAAGGCGTCGGCCAATGGCTGACCGGCACGCGTCGTCCTCGGCCTGCTCAGCTTCGGTGATCATTCCCACTGCGGCGGTGGGTATTTCGGCCTCCTTGCGGACCCGGGCGGCAGAGGGCACCTGGTAACCCGGCCCTAGCGAGATCTTGGCATCCGGCGCGGAGCCGCCGGAGGAGACGTCCATCAGATCAACTCCGAGCGCCTTCAACCGCACGGACAACGCAGTGGTGTCGTCGACGGTCCAGCCGGGACACTCGTCATCGCCGTCACCGGCGAGCTAGCCTGGCTAGCTTCGGCGCACCGCGGTCACCACCTCGATGGCGAACCGGAGCCGATTTTCCAGCGTGCCGCCGTAGTGGTCGGTACGGGTGTTCGAATGCGGCGAGAGAAACTGATGAATGAGATAACCGTGGGCCCCGTGCAATTCGAACACCTCGACGATGGCCCCGATCTCCTCCAAGTAGGACCCGCCCGACCCGCCAGCGTTGTCCTGGTGATAGAACCCGAAGACTAAATCGGTATAGAAGGCTTCTTCGTCGGCAGTGGCCGAGTGTCGTGCTATCGAATGTGTACTCGAGGCTGGTCGCTGGCCCGCCGCAGCTAGATTAGCTAGACGCTTGCAGTATCGTAGTCAACAAAATTGTCGGGCTGGGAAAGGAACGCGCCGTGGTCGCAAGGGAACCTAATGGTCTGTCCCGCGCCCATGAGCGTGTCCGGCCGATGAAGATGTCGGATCAGGTGGCAGCGCAGATCCGTCGGATGATCGCGCGTGGTGAGTTGCGCGACGGTGACTGGTTGCCGACCGAGGCAGAGTTGATCAACCGTTTCGGTGTGTCGCGCCCCACGCTGCGGGAGGCGTTCCGGCTCTTGGAGGGGGACTCGCTGGTCACGATCCGCCGCGGTCCACCGGGTGGAGCCCGGGTAACGCTGCCGGGTCCGGATGCCGTTGCGGACCTGTTCGGGATGATTCTCATGTTGTCGGGCACGACGATTGGCGACGTGTGGGAGGCCCGGCTCACGATCGAACCCCCTGCAGTGCGCCGGTTGGCCGAAACCGCTACCAAAGAGGTGCTGAAGGAGCTCGACGGGGAACTCGACAACCTCAGATCCGTCGTCCACGATCCGCGCGCCTTCAACAAGGCCGGTGTTGGCTTCCACGTCAAGCTGGTGGAACTCTCGGGCAATCACACGTTGACCGCCGTTATCGGCATGCTGGCAGAGATCATCGAGCGGGAGCTGGCCAAGTCGCTCGCCGAAATCGGTTCCGACAGTGAAGAGGTCCGTCGGGCTGATCGTCGGGCACTGCGAAGCTTCGAGAAGATCGCCGATCTGATCCGCGATCGCGACGCCGATGGAGCCGAACAAGCATGGCGCAATCACATGAAGAGTGTTCGCCGCTATGTCACGAAGACGCAGAAACCAGATCGGGTCATCGACCTGCTGTACTGACGCACATCACCGCAGAACGGTCGTAGACCCGGGTGCTTTCGTAGCCCGTGAGCGGCGCATGCGCACAGGCCTCCCTCAGACCCGCATGGCAGCGCGCCGCAAACGTTGCGTCGATCATCAGCCGGCGTCCTGCGGCGCAAGTGAGGCCCAGACTCGGTCCGCTTCCCCACGATAGTTCGTGGTGAACATGGCCGACCCTGTTGAGCTGAATTGGCTTGCACCAGAAGTTGTTTCAAACCCTTCGAGCGCTTCGGACGTCGGCGCCGGACACCCCCTCGGTCAGGTGTTGGCTGCACCCGCCGGTACCGGTGTGCCGATTGTGTTTGAGCACGGACGTGACACCTGAACCGTCCTCGGGTGACCACGCGCCTGGTCGACGTTGAAGCGAAGTAGGTGGCGATCGGAATGCGGTGACAACGGAACCGGCGCGGTCATCACCGGCATAGGTCAATCGGCCGTCGGGCGGCGGTTGGGTCGCTACCAACGCCGGCATCATTCGGGACCCAATCGGCCTCGAGCATACTTCAACCCCAACCAGGTCCGGCCGAACGTGCCTTTGCTCCGTGATCATTATCGCGGTCTCAGCGACGCCGGCGTCCCGCGGGAAGCGGGCCTCGCTTGCCCACGAATCCGCGTTTCCCCCGGACTCTGGTACGAAGTCTCAGCCCGCCGTTCTCTGTGGCCGACGTGCCGGATGCTCCAACCATTAGCCCAGCTCGCGGAGCCGAGGTTCCAAATCCTTGGCAAACAGTTCGAGGAAGCGGCGCTGATCTTGGCCGGGCGCATGGAAGACGAGGTGGTTGAGCCCCCAATCGACGTAGTCTTTTACCTTCGCGACGGCCTCGTCAGGATCCGACGCCACGATCCAGCGCTTGGCGACCTGCTCGATCGGCAGGGCGTCGGCGGCCTTCTCCATCTCGATCGGGTCCTCGATGCTGTGCTTCTGCTCGGCGGTCAGCGACAGCGGAGCCCAGAACCGGGTGTTCTCCAGCGCCAGCTCGGGATCCGGGTCATACGACATCTTGATCTCGATCATCCGATCAAGATCGTCGGGGTTCTTCCCGGCGGCCTCGGCGCCCTCACGCATGGCGGGGATGAGCTTGTCTTTGTAAAGCTCCTCACCCTTGCCGGAGGTGCAGATGAAGCCGTCGCCGGCACGGCCGGCGTACTTGGCCACCTGCGGGCCGCCAGCAGCGATGTAGATCGGGATGCCACCCTCGGGCACGTCGTAGATGGAAGCCCCCTTTGTCGTGTAGTACTCACCGTCGAAGTCGACCCGATCGCCTAGCCACAGCTCGCGCATCAGCCGCACCGACTCCCGCAACCGCGCGTAGCGCTCCTTGAACTCCGGCCACTCCCCCTGGTAACCGGTGGCGATCTCGTTGAGCGCCTCACCGGTGCCCACACCGAGGAAAATCCGGTCGGGATACAGGCAGCCCATGGTCGCGAACGCCTGCGCGATCACCGCCGGGTTGTAACGGAAGGTCGGGGTCAGAACCGACGTGCCGAGTATCAGCTGCTTGGTGCGCTCTCCTACGGCGGTCATCCACGCCAGGGAGAACGGCGCGTGCCCGCCCTGGTGGCGCCACGGCTGGAAGTGGTCACTCACCGTTGCGCTGTCCATCCCGTGCGCTTCGGCCAGCACCGCCAGCTCGACCAACTCGCGCGGCGCGAACTGCTCCGCCGACGCCTTATACCCCAACCTCAGCTCAGCCATGGCGCTGTCCTCTACTCGTCAACACCGGCGGTCACCCGCCGGAAGTATGTGCACACCAACATCGATCGGACAGTTCCTGCGACCTCAACCGCTTCTGTCCTGCGGAAACCGTCTGCCTGGCTGAGGTTCTGGACCGTCGTAACCGGGAGGCCCTTCGGATTCCGCGGAGCTGCTCTGACACCCCTTGTCTAGGATGCGTTTCCGTCAGCTAGTAGGGCATTCACTGCGTCCACGTACGCAACAGTCAGGTTGTGCCAGCGCGGCAACCCGTTGTCCCCGAGCTCGAGCTGCTCCGGGAAGAGGATCGTCGCGAAGTTGTAACCCGTGATCAGGGGAATCTGCGGAATGCCGGCAGCCCGCAACCAGGGAACGACGCGCTGGGCGCATTCCTCGGGGCGCCCGATGAACATGGTGTGGTCAAGATCTACTGGGCGTACCGCCGACACGATGTCGAGCAGCTCATCGGTGCTGAACATTGTGCTTCGATGCGTCATGCTCAGAGCCCACTCATCCCCCAGCGGATGGGTGCTGCCCCACAGTCGCCAATGCTTGCCAAGCGGAGTGAGATTCAGAGCGGTAGACCTCGTGTAGGGGCTTGCATACGCTCGCTCAATTTGCTCATCGTTCTCACACAGGACCAGCAATTCGGCCCCGGCCGCGCCGACTGTCAGCTCAGACGGGTTGCGTCCGACCTTGTTCACCTCAGCCCAGAACGTCGCCAAATCTTCCTCGAAGCCCTCTACCCGACCGGCATACGCGCCGGGCAGGTAGGTTCCGAACCCGTCCGCCACCCGTGCGGCGATGCGCATGGCGCGTGCCCCGCCGCCGACCATCATGACCGCTGGTGGGCGTGCGGGCTCGGCAGGCTCGAGCCCGACCAGTGCTTCATCGAGTTTCCAGAACTTGTTGTCCGGCATGCTCACTGGAGTCGACGAGCGTAGCAGAGACCGGATGGTTCGAATGGCCTCCTCCAAATGCGAATTCTTCGGCTCGGTGCGTTCGAGGCCATAGGGAACGAATTGCTTGTTCTCCCCGCTTCCGACGCTGATGGACACGCGACCGTGTGAAATCTGGTCAAGGGTCAACAGCGACTGAGCCAGGAGCGCCGGTGGACGGCGGAAACAGTCGACGATCGGCGTAAACCGCAGACGCTCGGTATGACTCGCCAGCGCGGCGGTTAGAACCATCGTGTCGTAGAACGCCTCGTGGTCGGGAACGGAGCTCGCCGCCGGCACCAAATCAGGGCGCCACACCGACTGGAAGCACCATGACTGAAGCTGATCCGACAACCCCAGCCCGGCATATCCCAGCTCTTCAAGCAACTGCACGGCACGGATAGCAGTGTCAATTCCGCCGGGCTTGAAGACCTCGTGACCGAACACCCCAAGCATCGGGATCCGATACTTCTCAGCATGTTCAGGGTTGAGTCCTGCGAGCGTAGTCACGCTGTACTCCATTCGACGTTTGATCAGGCGCTGCACCTCCAGCAGCGCGCACAGGTCTGGTTGCATTCGGAGGCAAGGACACTCAGCGACGGGCTGAACAGTTCAGCAGTCATCACCTCCCGCAGAAGTCGGTGATGTGCGGCTTCGTGCGGCCCTCGAGTTACGTGCGTCACTACGGGACTCTAGCGCCCGCGCCCATCGTCATGCAATACCGATTTAACTAAATTATCTAGCCGAACTCTGAGGCGGATTGGCGCCATGTGACCTCAGCCGCCCAACGAATTGATCCTTGGCATCGAACTAGCCCCGTCGCCCTAACGCCGAGCACTCCTGGTATGTGAAGGTCCGCGACCGCCACAGCTACGCGTTCGCCTTGGTGTCTGTGGCCGCCGGGCGGCACATCACCGATGGCAAGATCCGTGCGGCAGCGATCGCCTTGGGCGGCATCGCTGCGAGGCCATGGCGTGTCGCCCACGCCGAGGACAGCTCGGCCGGCCTGCCATGGACCGAGGCGGCGTTCCGGCAGGCGGCGAGGCTCGAGGTGGCTGGCGCTACGCCGCTGAGCCGAAACGGGTTCAAGGTCGACCTCGGCCTGCACGCTGTGGCGCGGGCACTGGGTATGGCCAGCGCGCTCGCGAACTCCTAGTGCGTGCTCGACACGGCGACCACGACCTTGTCACCGTGACGGGCTGCGGCGGCGTCGAAGGCCTTGGCCGCTTCGTCGAGAGGGTGTCGTTCCGTGACAAGCGCGTCGAGGTCGACAGCGCCGGAGGCCAATTCGATTGCGCGCGGGTAGGTGTCGTTCATCCTCCGGACCATCGCGAACGTCAGCCCCTTGCGCCGAGCCGCCGATGCCGGAAAAGACGACGAGTCCGTCGACGGGATTCCGCCGAGCGCGACGCGGCCGCCCGGTCTGCCAGCGGCCACCGCGGTCTCGATCGCGGCGTCGGTACCAGCCATCTCGATCACCACGTCGACGCCCCGACCACGTGTGGCATCCATGACGGCAGTCACCGCGTGTTCTGGTGCCCACACCTCGTCCGCACCGGTGCGCCGGGCGGTTTCCCTGCGGTGCTCGAGGGGTTCGACGACGAATACCCGGCCTGCCCCCGAATGACGGGCCACCTGGGCGGCGAGCACGCCGATCGGTCCCGCGCCGACCACCAGCACGTCCGAGCCTTCCCGCACGTGACCGACGCTCACCGCGTGAATCGCAACGCCGAGTGGCTCCAACAAGGCCCCCGCGTCGTCGCTGAGCTCGTCGGGCAGTGGGTGCAGCAGGTGGTCGGGCCACGGCAGCCGCTCCTGCATCGCGCCGTCGAGCGTTCCGTGCCCAGCGAATTGCACTGTCGGACAGAGATTGTCGTATCCCAGTCGACACATCTCGCATGACCTACACGGGATGGCGGGATCGACCGCAACGCGTCGGCCAGCGTGCGGTCCGGTGAGCGCGAGTGCGGCGAACTCGTGACCCGGCACCACGGGATGTTCGATGCGATTCTCGCCGATGCCGCCGTCGGTGAACCAATGCAGGTCGGAGCCACAGATGCCAACCGACGTCACCGCGAGCAGAGACCACCCCGGTGGGGGTTCTCCATGATCGGGTTCTGTCGCAACCCGCAGGTCCCCGACGGCGTGCAGGCGGGCCGCGATCATCGCTTCACGTCTTCTCAAAGTCCAGCGGCGACATGGTGATACACGTCGTTCCACTTCAGTTCGTGCTGGAAGCCGCGCACCGTCGTCGTCGCGTCGATGACGAGCAGTTCGGTGTTCGTCATCGCGGCGAAGTCGTCGATGGTGTCAGTCCCCACCGCGGTGGTCAGCACCGTGTGGTGCGGTGCGCCTGCCATCAGCCACGCCTCGGCGGAGGTCGACCAGGCAGGCAACGGCTCCCATACCGCGCAAGCCACCGGCAAGTTGGGCAGCTCCGCGTCGGGCTCCACGACGCGAACCTCGTTGGCCACCAACCGGAATCGCGATCCCATGTCACAGATCCCGATGATGACCGCGTCGTCGGGCGCTGCGGTGAAGCGCAGCCGAACCGGATCCTCCCGGCCGCCGATGGACAACGGGTGCACTTCCAGCGTTGGGGTTCCTGCCGCGATGCTCGGGCACACCTCAAGCATGTGTGCCCCAAGGATGCGCTCGCGACCCGGAGTCAGGTCGTAGGTGTAGTCCTCCATGAATGAGGTCCCGCCCGGCAGTCCTTCGGCCATCGCCTTGACCGTCCGCAACAACATCGCGGTCTTCCAATCGCCCTCGCCGCCGAACCCGTAGCCGTCGGCCATCAGCCTCTGCACCGCCAGCCCTGGCAACTGGCGCAGCCCACCGAGGTCCTCGAAGTTCGTCGTAAATGCGTGGAAATCACCGTCCTGCAGAAACTTCCGCAGACCGATCTCGATTTGCGCGCCGTGTCGTAGCGATGCGTGCCGGTCCCCACCGGGAAGTAGCTCACTGGCCACCCGGTAGGTGTGCTCGTACTCTCGGACCACCTTGTCCACCTCGGCGGGTCGGACCCGTTGCACCACTTCGACCAAGTCGTTGACGCCGTAGGTGTCGATCGAGGCACCAAAGTGCGCCTGCGCCTCCACCTTGTCGCCCTCCGTGACGGCCACTCCGCGCATGTTGTCACCGAATCGCGCGAGCCGCAGCGTCGACAGCTCCGCGTGACCCAGCGCCGCCCGCACCCACGACCCGATCCGCGTACGGGTCGTCGGGTCGCTGACGTGGCCGGCGATCGTCTTGCGTGAGGTCGACAGCCGCGACTGGATGTAGCCGAACTCGCGGTCGCCGTGCGCAGCCTGGTTGAGGTTCATGAAGTCCATGTCGATGCTGTGCCATGGCAATTCGACCCCGAATTGAGTGTGCAAGTGCAACAGCGGCTTTCGCAGTATCTTCAGTCCGCGGATCCACATCTTGGCAGGCGAGAACGTGTGCATCCAGGCGATCACGCCGATGCACTCTTCTGACGTGTTCGCGTCGCTCAGGATTCGCGCGATCTGGTCGGCGTCCGTGACGACCGGAAACCACCGCACCTCGACCGGGATCTCGGAGCTGCCGTCGAGGTGATCGGCGATCTGACGCGACTGGTCGGCGACCTGGTCGAGGATGTCCTGCCCATACATGGACTGGCTGCCGGTGATCAACCACACCTGGCCGGTGACGAGCCGGGACGCGATCATCGTTGATTCTCCTCAAACGATTCGGAGTGTCCGCCCGGCTGGCCGTACACGTTCTGGTAGCGCTCGAACAGCGCGGTGACGTCGGCCGCATCGATCGGCGTTGCGGCTCCGAGCTGGCGGCTGATGTGCACCGTGCGTGCCACGTCCTCGACCATGACGGCTGCCTTGACGGCGTCGTGCGCAGTTCGGCCGATGGTGAACGGCCCGTGGTTGCGCATCAACACCGCAGGAGATCTACTGCCCCGCAGGGTCTCGACGATGCCGCGCCCGATGGCGTCATCGCCGATGAGGGCGAACGGCCCCACCGGCACGTCACCGCCGAACTCGTCGGCGATCATCGTGATAACGCACGGTATCGGCTCACCGCGGGCGGCCCATGCGGTGGCGTAGGTGGAGTGCGTGTGCACGACTCCACCGACCTCCGGCATGTGCCTGTATACGTAGGCGTGCGCGGCGGTGTCCGACGACGGGTTCAGCGCGCCGTCGACCAGGTTGCCGTGCAGATCGCACACCACCATGTCGGCGGCCGTCAGCGAGTCATAGTCGGCCCCCGAGGGTTTGATGACCATGAGGTCCCGATCGGGCACCCGCGCGGAGACGTTGCCCGCCGTCCAGATGACCAGCTCGTAGCGAGTCAGCTGCGCATGCAGATCGCAGACCTCTTGGCGCAGTTGCGCGATCGTGCGGTCAACGTCGGAGGTAATCGTCATGACAAGGCTCCCACTGCTTCTGGTGCTCCGATGCGCCGCAGTCGGCGCATCGTGTCGTTGCCCCGGCCGAACCAGTCATGGGCCGCCACGTACTCCCGGTAAAGCCGGTCGTAGGCGGCGACGTTCTCGGGGATGGGGTTGTAGGCGTTACGAATTCGCCGACCCATCTGCTTCGCAGCGGAGGGGACGTCGGCGTAGGCGCCCGCGGCCGCGGCCGCGTGGATGGCGGCACCGAGGGCTGGAGCCTGAGTCGAAGGCACGACCGACAGCGGCAACCCGACCGCGTCGGCGTAGATCTGCATCAGGAGGTGGTTCTTGAGCAACCCTCCAGCCACCACCAGTTCGGTGACGGGCACCCCGCTGTCGACGAAGGTCTCCACGATCATCCTGGTGCCGAATGCGGTGGCCTCCAACAGCGCGCGGTACATGTCGACGCACGTGGTCTGCAGGGTCTGCCCGATCATGACGCCGGAGAGCTCGTGGTTGACGAGCACCGAACGGTTGCCACTGTGCCAGTCCAAGGCGACCAAGCCGTGTTCACCTACCTGCTGGTGACTCGCCAGGTCGGTCAGGTGCTCGTGCACCGAGCGACCGAGACGGCGCGCGTCGATCTGGTACCGCTCAGGCACGCAGTTGTCGACGAACCAGCCGAAGATGTCACCCACTCCGGATTGACCAGCCTCGTAACCCCAAGTGCCCGAGGAGATTCCGCCATCAACCACGCCGCACATGCCCGGCACCTCGCGCAGCACCTCGGAGTTCATGACGTGGCAGGTCGACGTTCCCATGATCAAGACGAGCTGTCCCGGTTGCAGCGCGTCCGCGGCCGCGACGGTCACGTGCGCGTCGACGTTGCCGACGGCGACGGGGATGCCCTCGGGAAGACCGGTCCAGCGCGCCGCCTCCGCCGAGAGCGAACCGGCCCGTTCGCCGAGCTTCCCGATCTGGTGATCCAACTTCTCGGTGACGAAGTCCGCGAACTCCGGGTTCAGCTCCGCGAGGAAGTCACCCGATGGATACCGACCGTCCTGAAGGATGCCCTTGTATCCGGCGCTGCAGGCATTTCGGACGTAGGACCCACAGAGTTGCCAGACGATCCAGTCGGCAGCTTCCACGAAGTGGTCCATGGCCCGATAGACCTCGGGATCCTCCTCGAGGATCTCGAGGGCCTTGGCGAACTCCCATTCGCTCGAGATCAGCCCGCCGTATCGCGGCAGCCATGCCTCAGCCCGTTGAGCGGCAATGGCATTGATGCGGTCCGCCTGGGATTGGGGAGAGTGATGGCGCCACAGTTTGGCGTATGCATGCGGCCGGTCGCCGAATTCGTCGAGCTCGCAGAGCGGCGTCCCGTCGTCGCGTACGGGCACCATCGTGCAGGCGGTGAAGTCGGTGCCGATGCCGATTACGTCCGCGGGGTCGACGCCTGCACGATG
>Ga0207641_10002015_pt1 | contig 19360 bp, 13 predicted proteins | sample KBSSwiS62_FD_184306 | JGI IMG/M metagenome (GOLD analysis project Ga0207641, IMG submission 184306) | Switchgrass rhizosphere microbial communities from Kellogg Biological Station, Michigan, USA - KBS Switchgrass S6-2 (SPAdes) (version 2) | ecosystem: Host-associated > Plants > Roots >... | reverse complement strand
CGACGTGGCGACGGCACACATCGCCGGACTGCGGTTGCGGTACTACTACGCGGGGCTGACGCAGATCACCGATCGAAGTCTCGAAGTGCTGGGCGGGATGGCGACGCTCGAGCAGGTCGAGTTCTACGAGTGCAAGGGCGTCACCGACGCGGGCCTCCCGTTTCTCGCGCGTCTGCCGCGTCTGCGCGAGGTCCATCTCGACGGGTTACCGGGAGTCACCTTCGAAGGGACGAAGATCTTTCCCGCGCACGTTCGCGTGCACTACACAACCTGAGCAACCCAAGAACGCTTCCGCGTCTCAGGCTGGATCCTTGCCGCCGGGTTGCCAGAGTTGGATCGGGTTGCCTTCGGGATCGGACAGCCTGGCGAAGCGTCCGTTCGGGTAAACCTGAGAGTCCAGTTCGACGGTGATGCCGCGTTCGCGAAGCTGGGCGACCATCTTGTCGAGATCGCGGACGCGGAAGTTGATCATCCATTGGAGCCGCCGGTCGCCAAAGTACGACGTGTCCTCCTTGAACGGTGCGAAGACAGTGGTCCCTGCGCTGGTCCGCCATGGCGGGGCACCGTAAGTGTCGGGTGTTCGGGTGACGCCGAGATTGGCCTCGTACCACGCGGCCAGTGTCTTGGGATCTTTGGCACGAAAGAAGAACCCGCCAATTCCCTGCACGCGTTCCATCTCGCCAGCTGCCTGGCGTGGCGCACGCGCCGCGCCGGTCGCGACCGCCGCCGCGCCCGCAATCGCGACCCGCATGGCTGTTCGACGTGTGACGTTCGACGACTTGCTCATGGTTTTCTCCGTTACCGGCGTGGATCGCGTGCAGTCTCCTTCTCGGAGAAGCGAGCGCCCCTGAGGATATCGGGCAGGCCGTAGTTCCCTTCGTGGCAGGCATACTCGTACAGCGGACCCTTGGTCGCGGTCATCGGAATTTCCGCGCTCCATGGCCTGGTCCACGTGTTGGGATCGTCAACCGTAAACCGGTAGAGGATCGTGCCGGCGCTCACGCGCGTGAAGCGTTCGACGACATGCAGGGCGGCACTCGATCCCTGGAACGCGGTTCTGTCCGTGAAATTCGTCGTGTCGACGACGAGCGCATCGCCCTCCCAACGGCCGCGCGAGTCGCCGGCCCACCGCCGGATGTTTTCGGAGACGTGCGGTCGCCCGTCGGTGGGGATCAGACGCGGCGCGGTTTCCATCTCTCTGAGCACCAGGACGTAGCCCGGCGACTGGATGACTTGCAGCACGTCGTTGTAAGCCGGCGGCAGCATCGGTGGACCCTCGTTCGCCAACATGATGCAGCGCTCGGACAACGGACGGTTCTCGTAGCTGTCGAAGCCGCCGGCGGCCCGCCTCGCAGCCGCGCGCTGAACCGCCTCCGGTATCAGTGGAGGAATCTTCCCGTCCGGTGGATCGTAGATGAGCGAGGTTCGGTTGCTCGACAGCGGTTTGAGATCCGGTGTCGCGAGCCACAGCGCGTTGTCGTAGTGTGTCGGATCGTTCTGGACGATGCGTTTACGGCGGTCCTCGTCGCTGGCGCCGAAGATGCCGGCGGCGAGCGGATCGACGTCTTCCTGGGTCAGGAGCATCGCCAGTTCCGACGCTTCCTGTTCGGTCAGAAACTCCTGGCTGGCGTATCGCGCCGGCCGCACCAGAGGAGTGAACGTGTGCATCGTCCAGATGCCCTGAAGATCCGGATGGCCGTCAGGGGTGCGAGGTGCCGTCCACGTTTCAGCCGCAGGCTGAGCCGGCATGGCCGACAGCGCCAGTGCAACCGCGAAGAGGCCACCCGCCAGCATTCTCATACGGCTCCTTGAACGCTCTCACGGCTGACGCGTCCGGCCAGCGTCAATGGCTCACTGTGGTGGAAGATCCTTCAACAGGTACATGGCCGAGGACAAGTAGTAATTTCGGGCGATGGCGTTGATCTGCCGCTCCCCCAACTCAATGAGTGCCTGGGCCTTGAGCCGCTTCGCCACAGCGTTTGCGCCGTCGTTCGCCAGCACGTAGTCGGCGAGTTCCGCGGCCCATGTGAACTCGCGCGCACTCAGTGCCTCGCGCCCGCGTGCTAATACCTCGTCCGGGCCACCGATGAGGCCGACCAGCTTTGCAGCTCGATCCTTTTCCGGAAGCGGAAACAGTTTGGTGCCATTTCCGTCGAACCAGCCTGCGCGGTCCGCGTAGATGCCACGAACGGTCCACTCGACGCTGCCGTAGAACTCCTGGAGGTATGGGCTCCCCGCCAGTTCGGGCGGAAGCTTGACGTGCTGCACCAGTTCGTCGGGACGCTCGCCCTGCGTCATGCCCTGGATGGTCAGGTCAAGAATCGACGTGATGCCGGCGCGGTACGCAGTGAGTGCGGCGCGCGCAGCGGCGCCACCCACGACGGGCCGTGTGTGGCTCGGCACCAGGTGCTCCGGTCCGAGCTCGATCATCTTCTCGAGGCTGGCGATCCAACCCTCGGGAATCCGCAACCGCGCGCCACGGATCGGGCTGATGTTCGGGAACGCGCGCAAGAAGTCGTCTCCGGGCATCAGCACGCGCTTGTCAGGCAGCCAGACCGAGATCGCGTCCAGCGTTTCGCCGGGTGTGTACAGGAGCTGCAGTCGCACGCCGCCAACCGTCAGCGACAGTTGGTCGCCACTGAACGTGCGGGTGGGAGGCAGGTAGCCTTCCCGAGTCGGCGGGGTGACCCGCCCATATTCCATTTGAACGCCTGCGTTGATGTACTGCGAATCCGGCAGCGTCATCCCGAACTGGTCACCGCCATCGCGCCCGCCGCGGCCGATGTCCGGAACGGCCTCCAGGAACCGCTGGTGGCTGTAGATCTCGGGATGATCATTTCCGGCAAACACGCGCGCACCGCCGGTGTGGTCCGGGTGGGAGTGGGTGTAGATGATCGCGCGCACCCGCAAGCCGAGGAGATTCCCGAATGCGGTCGTGATGGTGCGCGCGGCAGTCGGGTCGGTAGAGGTATCCACGACGATCGACCCGTCGTTGCACTGGATCAGGATCACGTTGCTGGCCGAGTAACCAACGGCGACGTAGACGCCGTCCGTCACCCGGATCACCTCCCTGCGGAACTCGCTCGACTGTGCCCGCAGTTTCTCGCGGCCCGCGTATTCCTGGGCCGCCGCAGAAATGCACGACAGGCACAGCATCGTGACTGCCAATGCCGATGTCCGACAGGTCGAACTCTGCATTTGAGATCCTCCGGGGCCTGGGTCAGATTTGTGGGGCGGCGCGCCGCATCGGCCGTCAGGCTCTACCGAGCGGCTCCTCACGGTTCACGCTGACACGCATGCCGCGCCGGCCGATTTCGGCGAAGAACGTCGCCGGCTCCACGCAGGTTTCCGGCGGGTGCACCCCGCGCTCGCGGATGTCACCACGCGCCATCATCTGCGCCACCACCGATGGAGGCACTCCGGTGTCGACGGCAACGGCCGAGAGCCCACGCTTCGGGTCGGCGTCTGCGAAGGCGTCGAGGGTGTAGGTGACCGGCCGCCCCTTCTCCTCTCCACTCACCACCACGCGCAGCACCTCGTGGTCGTCCGGCGGGGCGTCCGACTGCGGCAGGGCCGCCGCCAGCGCTTGCAGCAGGTCGCGCGGCACGATCTTCTGGCCGCGCACCTCCACCGGATCGGTCGAGGCCATGCCCAGGCCGATCAGGAAGCGCAGGCGCTGGAGGAGAACCGGGTCGTAGTTGATCTTGAAGAAGCACTCCTGGATCCCCTTGGAACGGTAGGTGAGCGGAAGGGTGGCGACCTCGGAATGGATGGCCAGGTGCGCAGTCACGGAACCTACCGGCTCGGGGAAATTGACGGTCTCCTGGCCAGAGAATGGAGGCACTTCCCGGAACTCGCCGCGCTCGAACACCACCGGGTTCAGCATTCCCTCATCCAGGATGGTGAGCAGCGAGTACCCCACGCTGAGCACGGAAGGGGAAGAGACGCGATCGACGGCGCCGTTGTAGATGCGGATGGCGCCCACGCGCTCCAGGCGGTCGCCCGCGTAGCGGGCGAGCACGTTCATGATGCCGGGCGCGCTCCCCATCCCCAGCACCGCCAGCAGGTCCCGGTCGCGGAACGCTCCGTCCAGCTCAAGCTGCTTGCGCGTGGTATGGAAGAGCCCTCCCAGGTCGAGATAGTGGGTCCCGGCCTCCAGCGCCGCGTGCATCACCTGCACGTTCCAGTAATAGTTGCTGGCGTTGATAACCACGTCTCGACCTTTGAGCAGACCGGCCATGGCGGCACCGTCGCGCACGTCGACCTGACGCGCCTCGACGCGCCCGCCGAGGTCGGCGCCCTGACTCAGCGAGCGCGCCGTGGCGCGCGCCGCCTCGAGGTTGAGGTCGGCGAGGAGGATGCGAGCCTCGGCGCTGGAGTCGTACAGGTCTCGCGCGACGGCGCGTCCCATCGCCCCGCCGCCCCCGAGCACGACGTAGTTGTGACTGCGTGATTTGGCCATGCCAGTCGGAATCGGCCCCTGTTCGCGGCTGGATGTGCTCATTCTAAGGCCCAGGCGCAACCGCGGCGTCGGGTGAGTCAGTCAGAAAAACCGCTATCTGCTCCGCTTGGCCGCGTAGATGCTCGACCGCGCGTCCGTTGGGCTGAGGTATTGAGAGCCGCGCACGATTTTGAAACCCGTGGTCCGTCACGCCTGAGCCAGACACGGGATAAGCTTCGAGTCTGAGTCTGACGCCACCAGACGGAGATTCTCGATGCTGCAAACTCGACTTGCATTCGCAGTCGTCCTCGCCTTGGGCTGGCTCGCATTCGCGCAAGGCGCGGAGCAGGAACGCCGCAACACGAGGCCGCCGGTCCCCCTCGCTGACCACCATCAGCACCTGTTCAGTCCCGAGCTCGCGGCACTCATGACGACGACGACGCCGGTGGCCGCAGTAAAGCCTCGAACCGCCGCTGACCTGATCGAGCAGCTCGACGCGGCAGGCATCAAACGCGCGGTCGTCCTGTCCACGGCCTACATCTTCGAGCAGCCTTCGCGAAAGGCTGACCACGCTGCAGAGAAGCTCAAACGCGACAATGGCTGGACCAGCAAACAGGTCGCACAGTTCCCGAACCGTCTGATCGGATTCTGCGGGCTGAACCCGCTGAAGGACTATGCGCTCGAGGAGTTGTCCCGCTGTGCCGCGGATCCGAACCTCCGCCGCGGCCTCAAGCTGCACTTCGGCAACTCCGTCGTCGACTACCACAATCCCGAACACATCGCACAGGTGCGACGGGTCTTCCGGGCGGCGAACGACCGTCGGATGGCGATCGTCGCGCACGTGCGCGCGTCGGTCACAGCGCGGTTGCCATGGGGGCGCGAGGAGGCGTTGATCTTCCTGAACGAGCTCCTGCCCGCGGCGCCGGACGTGGTCGTGCAAGTCGCGCACCTCGCGAGCGCAGGATCGCCGCAGGACGAAGGCGCCCAGCAGGCCCTCGAAGTCTTCGTCGACGCGGTGGCGCGGAACGATCCGCGGACACGCAATCTATATTTCGACGCGACGACGCTGGGCGAGCCTCCGACTCCAGACAATGCGCAGCGCTGGGCCGCGGCGATCAGGCGCCTCCCGACCCGAGTGCTGTTCGGCTCCGATGCGACGACGGCTACTGCCACGCCGGGCGGCGCGTGGACGGCGATGCGCAAGCTGTTGCCGCTGACCGACGACGAGTTCAACGGCATTGCGAACAACACGCCGCCGTATATGCAGTGAAACGGGGCGCGAAGGCGAGCGAGGTGACGTTCGCATGCGCGAAGTCGTCGGGGAATCTAAAAGGGGCCCCACGCGAGCAAAGCGAGGAAGGATGAGCCGGACTGGAATCGAACCAGTCCGGCGGAGAGGCGCCTGAGAATGACTCCGATGTCGCCGACATCTGCCATTCCAAGAACGAATGGATCCAATCGGATCATTGTATTTTACTTCTGACTCGGGGCAAGTGATAACAGGCAGGCCATGTCTGCCGCCCCGCCCGGCCCACTCGCCCTCTACGATCCGCGCAACGAGCACGACGCCTGCGGCGTCGGCTTCGTCGTCGACATCAAGGGCCGGAAGTCGCACGGGGTCATCGAGAAAGGGCTGCAGGTGCTCCTCAACCTGCTGCACCGCGGCGCCTGCGGCTGCGAGGCCAATACCGGCGACGGCGCGGGCATCCTCATTCAGATGCCCGATCGGTTCCTCCGGAAGGCGACGGCAGACCTCGGCTTCACGCTGCCGCCGGCCGGTCAGTATGGCGCCGGGCTGGTCTTTCTGCCGAAAGACCGAAACGCACGCCTGGCGCTGCGCCAGCTGATTGAGGAGACCGTCCGCGCCGAAGGGCATGCCGTCCTGGGCTGGCGCGAGGTGCCCGGCGACGACTCGAGCCTCGGTGCCTCGGCGCGCGCGGCCAAACCGGTCATCGAACAACTGTTCATCGCGGACGTCAAGCGAGCGGCGGCCGAACCCGACGAGGCTGCGCGGGCGCGCTTCGAGCGCGCGCTGTTCGTGATCCGCAAGCAGGTCGAACACGCCGGCGATCGCCTGGCCCTTGCCAACGGCAGCGCCTTCTACATCGTCAGCCTGTCGGTGAACACGCTGATCTACAAGGGCATGCTGACGGCCGACCAGATCGCGCCGACCTTCCCCGACCTCGTCGACCCGGACATGGAGTCGGCGCTCGCGCTCGTCCACCAGCGCTTCAGCACGAATACCTTCCCCTCGTGGCCGCTCGCCCACCCGTACCGCTATGTCGCGCACAACGGCGAAATCAACACGCTGCGCGGCAACATCAACTGGATGCGCGCGCGCGAAGGGCTGCTGCGGTCGACGCTTCTCGGCGACGATCTGAAGAAGATCCTGCCGGCGATCCGCGAAGGCGGCAGCGACACGGCGATATTCGACAACGTGCTCGAGCTGCTCGTCATGTCCGGCCGATCGCTGCCCCACGCGATCCTGATGATGATTCCGGAGCCGTGGTCGCGCCACGAAACGATGACGCCCGAGGTCAAGGCGTTCTACGAGTTTCACTCCTCCGTGATGGAGCCGTGGGACGGACCGGCGTCGATTGCCTTCACCGACGGCCGCGTCATTGGTGCGGTGCTCGATCGCAACGGCCTGCGTCCGTCGCGCTACTACGTGACGAAGGACGATCTCGTCATCATGGCCTCCGAAGTGGGCGTCCTCGACATCCCGGACGAAGACATCCTGCTCAAAGAGCGTCTGCACCCCGGGCGGCTGTTCCTCGTGGATACGGCCGAGGGCCGGATCGTGTCGGACGAGGAGGTCAAGCGCGAGCTCGCGGCTGCACAACCGTATGGCGCGTGGCTCGCGGACCACATCGTGGACATCGAAGATCTGCCGGCAGCGCCGCACCTGCCGCCGCCCAGCCACGAGCGGATCGTCCAGCGCCAGCAGCTGTTCGGCTACACCCAGGAAGATCTGGCGATCCTCCTCGCGCCGATGGCCGCCAAAGGGGAAGAACCGATCGGCTCCATGGGCACCGACACGTCACTGGCGGTCCTGTCGGATCGCCCGCGGCTGCTCTACGACTACTTCAAGCAGCTGTTCGCCCAGGTCACCAATCCGCCGCTCGACGCCATCCGCGAAGAACTGGTGACGACGATGGAATCGACGGTGGGGCCGGAGGGGAACCTGCTCGAGCCCGGCCCCGAGTCGTGCCGGCAGATCAAGATCAAGTACCCCATCATCGACAACGATCAGGTCGCGAAGCTGCGCTACGTCTACGAACCGGCGTTCAAGTCGACGACGCTGCCGATGCTGTACGACGCCAGCAAGGGCGGACGCGGGCTCGCGGCAGCGATGGATCGGCTGAAGAAGAGCGCCAGCGACGCTGTGGCCGCCGGCTACACGATCGTCATCCTCTCGGACCGCGGTGCCGACCGCGATCAGGCGCCGATCCCCAGCCTGCTGGCGACGGCCGGCGTGCATCACCATCTGGTCCGGCAGGGCACGCGGACCCAGTGCGGCCTCGTCGTCGAATCGGGTGACGCGCGCGAGGTGCATCACTGCGCGCTGCTGCTCGCCTACGGCGCCGGTGTCGTGAACCCGTATCTGGCGTTCGAAACGCTCGACGACATGATCCGGCAGCGGCAACTGGTCGGCCTCACACACGACGAGGCGGTCCTGAACTACATCCACGCGCTCAACAAGGGGATCCTGAAGGTGATGTCCAAAATGGGCATCTCCACCCTGCAGGGCTACTGCGGTGCGCAGATCTTCGAAGCGGTCGGCCTGGATCGCGCGTTCATCGATCAGTACTTCACCTGGACCGCGTCGCGGATCGGCGGCGTCGGCATCGATGTGGTGGCCGAGGAAGTGCAGCGGCGTCATGCGCACGCCTTTCCGTCGCGCAGCGGCGGCGTGCGGGATCTCGACAACGGCGGCGAATACCAGTGGCGCCGCGACGGCGAGTACCACCTCTTCAATCCCGACACGGTCTTCAAGCTCCAGCACGCGACTCGCAGCGGGCAGTACGCGGTCTTCAAGGAATACACGCGGCTCGTTGACGATCAGAGCCGGCGTCACGCCACGCTGCGCGGTCTGCTCGAGTTTGCGTCGGAGGGGCCCTCAATCCCCCTCGACGAGGTGGAGCCGGTCGAGAGCATCGTCAAGCGCTTCGCCACCGGCGCGATGTCGTACGGATCGATCAGTCAGGAAGCGCACGAAACGCTGGCGATTGCGATGAACCGCATCGGCGGCAAGTCGAACACGGGCGAAGGCGGCGAGGACCCGGCGCGCCAGACGCCGGACGCGAACGGCGACTGGCGGCGCAGCGCAATCAAGCAGGTGGCGTCGGCGCGGTTCGGCGTGACCAGCGAGTACCTCGTCAACGCCGAAGACCTGCAGATCAAGATGGCCCAGGGCGCCAAGCCGGGCGAAGGCGGGCAGCTGCCGGGCCACAAGGTTTATCCCTGGATTGCCAAGGTCCGCTATGCGACCCCGGGCGTCGGCCTGATCTCGCCGCCGCCGCATCACGACATCTACTCGATCGAAGATCTCGCCGAGCTGATCTACGACCTGAAAAACGCGAATCCCCAGGCGCGGATTTCGGTGAAGCTCGTCGCGGTCTCTGGCGTCGGAACGATCGCCGCCGGCGTCGCGAAGGCGCATGCCGACGTGATTCTGATTTCCGGCCACGATGGCGGCACCGGCGCCTCGCCGTTGACCAGCATCAAGCACGGCGGCGTCCCGTGGGAGCTGGGCCTCGCCGAAGCGCAGCAGGTGCTGGTCATGAACAAGCTGCGCGATCGGGTGATCGTGCAGGTCGACGGTCAGATCAAGACCGGGCGCGACGTGGTCGTCGCCGCGCTGATGGGGGCAGAGGAATTCGGCTTCGCGACCGCGCCGCTGGTCGTCTCGGGCTGCGTCATGATGCGCGTCTGCCATCTCAACACCTGCCCGGTCGGCATCGCGACGCAGGATCCCGCGCTGCGGGCGCAGTTCTCGGGCAAGCCGGAGTTCGTGATCAACTTCTTCCGCTTCATCGCCGAGGAAGTGCGCGAGTACATGGCGGAGCTCGGTTTCCGGACGATGGACGAGATGGTGGGCCGCGTGGATCGCCTCAAGGTTCGCTCCGCGATCGACCACTGGAAGGCCAAGGGCCTCGACTACTCGGCAATCCTGCACGAGCCCAGGATGGCGCCGGGCAGCGCGCGCCGGAAGACACAGCCACAGGATCATCGGCTCGAGCAGGCACTGGACAACGAGCTGATCGCGGCGTGCCGCGAGGCGCTCGACCATCAGCTGCCCGTGACCTCGAGTCGGCCGATCCGCAACGTGCACCGCGCCGTCGGCACCATGCTCGGCTACGAAGTGACCCGGCGCTGGGGCGGCGCCGGCCTGCCCGACAACACGATCACCTTGCGGTTCACGGGCTCGGCCGGACAGAGCTTCGGCGCGTTCGTGCCGCGGGGCATCACACTCGCCCTCGAAGGCGACGCCAACGACTACGTCGGCAAGGGATTGTCGGGCGGCCGGATCATCCTCGCGCCGCCGCGCGGCGCGACGTTCGCAGCCGAGGACAACGTCATTGCCGGCAACGTGGCGCTGTACGGCGCGACCAGTGGCGAAGCGTTCATCCGCGGCGTCGCCGGCGAGCGCTTCGCCGTCAGGAATTCCGGCGCCACCGCCGTGGTCGAGGGCGTCGGCGATCACGGCTGCGAGTACATGACGGGCGGACGCGTGGTCGTCCTCGGCAGGACGGGCCGCAACTTCGCCGCCGGCATGAGCGGCGGCATCGCCTACGTGCTGAATCCGGGCCACGAGTTCGAACCGCGGTGCAATGCGGACCTGGTGGATCTGGAGCCGCTCGACCGCGACGATCTGGAGTTTGTCCACGGCTTGATCGCGCGCCACGTCGAGCTGACCGGCAGCCGTTTGGGCGCGCGACTCGTATCCGAATGGGCGTCCACGTCGCTACAGTTCACGAAAGTGATGCCGCGGGATTACAAGCGAGCGCTCGCGACGGCGTGGACGCTGTCGCCGGTACCGGCGCCGCCGGATCTGCAGGTCGCGCATGGGTAAGGCCACCGGCTTTCTCGAAATCCAGCGGCAGAAGCCGCCGGCACGGCCGATTCCCGAGCGGATTCGCGACTGGCGGGAAGTGCCGCTGCCGTACGAGCCGGCCACGCTGAAGGATCAGACGGCGCGCTGCATGGACTGCGGCATCCCGTTCTGTCATCAGGGCTGTCCGCTCGGCAACCTGATTCCCGACTGGAACGACCTCGTCTACCGCGATCGGTGGCGCACCGCCATCGATCGGCTCCACGCGACGAACAACTTTCCGGAATTCACCGGACGCTTGTGTCCCGCGCCGTGCGAGGGATCGTGCGTGCTCGGGATCAACAACGCGCCGGTCACCATCAAATCGGCGGAGGTGGCGATCATCGAGCGCGCCTTCGCCGAAGGGTGGATTGCCGCGCAGCCGCCGCCGCTGCGGACCGGCAAACGCGTCGCGGTCGTCGGCTCGGGACCGGCGGGGCTGGCGGCGGCCGACCAGTTGAACCGCGCCGGGCACCTCGTAACGGTGTTCGAGCGCGCCGATCGCATCGGCGGCCTGCTGCGCTACGGCATTCCTGAATTCAAGCTCGAGAAGCGCTCGCTGGAGCGCCGACTGGCATTGATGCGCGAGGAAGGCGTGACATTCCGCACCGGCTGCCATATCGGCGTGAACCGGGACGCCAAGGAGCTGCAGCGCGACTTCGACGCCATCGTCCTGGCCGGCGGGTCGACGGTGCCGCGCGATCTGCGCGTGCCGGGGCGCGAACTCGCGGGTATTCATTTCGCGATGGAGTTTCTGACGGCGCAGAATCGCGCCTGCGAGGGCGATGGCGTCGACGTCATCAGCGCGCAGGGCAAGCACGTGATCATCATCGGCGGCGGCGACACCGGCGCCGACTGTCTCGGCACCGCGCACCGGCAGGGCGCGCGCAGCGTCCGCCAGCTCGAGTTGCTCCAGCGACCGCCCGACACGCGCGCGCCACAGAATCCCTGGCCGACCTGGCCGAACATCTTCCGCACCTCGTCGGCGCACGAGGAAGGCGGCGACCGGCACTACGCAATCGCAACCGACCGCTTCGCGGGCACCGCCGACGGCCGCGTTGCGCGCCTACACGCCACGGAGCTCGACACCAAGGCACCGATCGAGTTCGACGCCGACCTCGTGCTGCTGGCGATGGGATTCGTCGGCCCCGAGCGCAACGGCCTGATCGGCGAGCTGGGGATCGCGCTGACCGAGCGCGGCACCGTCGCCCGCAACGCGGACTGGATGACGAACGTCCCTGGCGTCTTCGCGACCGGCGACATGCAGCGCGGCCAGTCGTTGATCGTCTGGGCGATCGCCGACGGCCGGAGCTGCGCGCGCGGCGTCGATGCGTATCTCATGGGCCACTCGTCGCTTCCCGCTCCGGTTGCGTAGTGCTGCGCACGCCAGTCACGAAAACGCGAAAACACGAAATATATTTGTCTTGTTTCGTGCGTTCGTGCTTTCGTGGCGATCCTCGTGGCGGGGACTAAATGACGACGCTTTCTGGCGTCGAAAGCGCCCGCGACGCGCTGTCGGCGGACTCGGCGCGTGGACACGGTGGGCGCGCTGCCCTTCGCCGCTTCTCCGACTGCGTCGATCACCTCCTGCAGCGGCTGTTCGACGAAGCACCGGGCTCCGTCGGCGCCAGCCTCGTCGTCGCCCTCGGCGGCTACGGACGGCGGCAACTCTGTCTGCAGTCGGACATCGACATCCTCCTGCTGTTCGACGGGCCGATCGGCGCGGCCGAGGAAGGACGCGTGCGCTCGATCCTGCATCCGCTCTGGGACCTGCACTTTTCAGTCGGCCATCAGATTCGCCAGTTGGACGACTTCGCCGAGCTCGAGATCGACAACCCCGAGTTTCTGCTTGCCCTCCTGGATGCGCGCGCCGTCGCCGGCGACCGGGTGCTGCTCGACGGGATCGCCGCCCGCGTCCGCACCCCTGCGGCTCACGCGCGAATCCTCGACGCGCTGAAACACCTGATTGACGACCGGCATGCGCGTTTCAACGACACGTTCTACCAGCTGGAGCCGGACATCAAGGACGCCCCCGGCGCGCTGCGCGACCTCTGGGCCGCGCGCACCATCGCCGCTCTGACCGATCCGGCGCTGATCGACCGCGGGCCGACCGATCGCGCCCGTCTCGACGAGGCAGAGGAATTCCTGCTCCGCCTGCGGTCGATCCTGCACGCCCAGCACAAGCGCAACCAGAACGTGCTGAACCATGAGAGCCAGGAACATGCCGCGCGCCTGATGGGATACTCCGGCGAGCCGCGCCATCAGGTGGAGCGGCTGATGGGCGACTACTTCCGTCACGCGCGCGCCGTCAGCCGCTCGCTCGAGTGGGTGCGGCAGACCGCGCCGGTGCCGGTGGCGCCCAATCTCGTGCGATCGCGAGACGGCATCCGGTTCGTCGACGCCGGTCATGCCGATGCCCATCCCGAAAGCTGGCTGTCGCTGTTTCAGGCCGCGATCGATTCGAACACCCCAGTGGCGGACGACGCGCTGACGTGGATTCAGCAGCGCATCGATCGGCACACGCCCGAGGAGTTCTTTCCGCGGCCGGTTGACCGAACGGCGCTGCTCGCGTTCCTGAAGCCGCGGGCCGGACTCTACGCCCGTCTGTCCGAGATGCACGATTGCGGGCTGCTCGGGCGGATGTTCCCCGAGTTCCAGGCGATCTTCTGCCGTGTCGTGCGCGACTTCTATCACAAGTACACCGTCGACGAGCACACACTCCTGACCATCAGGAATCTCGAACGGCTGGCGACGGGCGCGGTGAAAGGCCGCGAACGATTCGGCAACCTGGTCGCCGATCTGACCCATCCGGAGCTGCTGGTGCTGTCGCTGCTGTTCCACGACGTCGGCAAATGGCGCGATGACGACCACGCCGAGGAAAGCGTCCGCATGGCGATGGAGATGATGCGCCGCCTCCAGCTGCCGGAAGAGTCCGTCGCCGTCGTCGAGTTCCTGATTCGCCACCACACCAAGATGTCGCTGATCGCGTTCCGCCGTGATACCGAGGATCCGGAAATCGTGCGGCAGCTGGCCGATCTCGTCGGCATCGAGGAGCGGCTGAAGATGCTGTGTCTGCTGACGCTGGTCGACGTCGAGGCGGTGAACCCGGAGACGCTGACACCGTGGCGCGCGGACCTGCTCTGGCGCCTGTATGTGGACACCTACAACCACCTCACGCTCGAGTACGCCGACGAGCGCATCGAGCACCAGGAGTCCGGACTACGCGCGCTCGTCGCCGGCCGCCCGGACGATGTCGCGGAAGCCGAGATCACGCGGTTCGTCGAGGGTCTGCCCCGCCGGTATCTCCAGCTCTTCCCGCACCAGGCGATCTACCGCCACGTGCGCTTGTCACGCGATATCCGTCCGGACGACGTCCACGCCGATCTCGAGCACAAGGGATCGTTGTGGGAGCTGACTGTCGTCACGCTCGACAAGCCGTTTTTGTTCTCGAACATCTGCGGCACGCTGTCGTCGTTCAGCATGGACATCGCGCGCGGTCACGCGCTCACCAATCCCAATGGGCTGGTACTCGACGTCTTCCAATTCACGGATCAGGAACGATTCCTCGAGCTCAACGCGCGGGGAAAGGAGCAGTTCCTGACCGTCCTCGGCGCCGTCATCTCGGGCGCCACGGATGTCACGGAGCGCTTGCGCACACGGGAACAGAGCGTCCTCTACCGGCGGCGGGCCGGCGTCACCGCGACACCACCGGTGATTCACGCCGACAACCAGTCGTCGCGCCGGTACACGATTCTCGACATCGTCGCCAACAACGTGCTGGGGCTGCTGCACGGTGTGAGCCGCGTCATCTCGCGGCACGGCTGCGACGTCGACCTCGTGCTGATTTCTACAGAAGGTCAGAAGGCGATCGATGTGTTCCACATTGCGAAGGCGGGCGCGAAGCTCACCGACGCGGCGATTGCCGACCTGACCACGGATCTCCATCGGATGCTGGAGGCATGACATGAAGCTGATCAAGGCGATCGTGCGGCCCAACAAGGTCGACGATGTCAAGGAAGCCCTCGGGCGCGTCAGTCTCCCGGGCATGACCGTGACCGAAGTCCGCGGCCACGGCAAGCAGAAGGGCCACACCGCGATCTATCGGGGCAAGGAGTACGACGTCAGCCTGCTGCCGAAGATGCAGATTGAAGTGGTCGTGCCGGACAACGTGGTCGACGATGCGGTCGCGGCCATCATTCAGGCGGCGCGAACCGGCGAGATCGGCGACGGCCGCGTCTTCGTGATACCGGTCGAGCAGAGCTATCGCATCCGGACCGGCGAACGGAGCGACCTGTGAAACCCGACCCGACCCACAAAATCCACGCGACCCACACGACCCACCCGGCCCACAGGACCTACCGGGCCCACACGACCTATGGGACCTGGGCGGTCCTGGTCCTGTCTTGCCTGCTGATACGCGTTCCGGTTGCCCACGCGCAGGCTGCAGGCAATCTATCGGCGATTCCACCCGCCCAGGTTGATCTGGCGAAGCTCGATCAGCGCATCACGGCGGCGCAGTCGGCGGCGGACAACGCCTGGATGCTCATCAGCGCCGCGCTGGTCCTGATGATGACCGGCCCCGGCCTGGCGCTCTTCTACGGCGGGCTCGTGCGTCAGAAGAACACGCTGGCGATCATGATGCAGAGTTTTGCCCTGATGGCGCTCATCACCGTACTCTGGGGACTTGTCGGCTACAGCCTCTGCTTCGCGGAAGGGACGCCGGTCATCGGCGGGTTCAGTCACGCGTTGCTGCGGGGCGTCGGCGCGGATCCCAACGCTGACTACGCGGGGACGATTCCGCATCAAACCTTCATGGTTTACCAGCTGATGTTCGCGATCATCACTCCCGCGTTGATCACCGGCGCGACCGCGGAGCGCATGAAGTTCAGCGGGACGGTGGTATTCATGACCTTGTGGTCGCTCTGCGTGTACGCGCCGTTGGCGCACATGGTGTGGGGCAAGGGCGGCCTGCTGAACGCGGCGCTCGGCGGCCGGTTCCCCACCCTCGATTTCGCGGGCGGCACCGTGGTGCACATCACGTCCGGCGTATCGGCACTCGTATGCGCGCTGTATCTGGGCAAGCGCACCGGCTATCCGAAAGAGCCGATGCCGCCGCACAGTCTCGTGCTGAGCTTCATCGGCGCGTGTCTGCTGTGGGTCGGCTGGTTCGGATTCAACGCGGGAAGCGCGCTGGCTTCGAACGGCCTGGCCACCAGCGCGTTCGTCGCGACGCACTTCGCCGCCGCGACGGCGACGATCGGATGGCTCGCCGCCGAATGGACGACACGCGGCCGACCGAGCGCGCTCGGCGCGATCTCGGGGGCGGTCGCCGGACTGGTGGCGATCACGCCGGCGTCAGGCTTCGTCGGCCCGATACCCGCGATGCTGATCGGGCTCGCCGCCGGTGTGGGCTGCTTTCTGATGGTGATCTTCGTGAAGGGGCTGTTCGGCTATGACGATGCCCTGGACGCGTTCGGGGTCCACGGGGCGGGCGGCACGATCGGCGCCGTGCTGACAGGCGTGTTCGCGACGCGCTACGTCAATCCGATCTTCAAGGATCCGCAGGGCCAGCCGCTGCCCGTTGGTCTGCTCGACGGCAACCCGTCGCAGATCGGTTATCAGCTCGTGGGAATCGCGATGGCGTGGGCCTTCGCCCTCGTCGGCACCGTGGTGCTGCTGAAGGTCACCGATCTCCTCGTCGGCGTACGCGCCAGCGAGGATCAGGAGATCGAGGGCCTCGACCTCACCGAGCACGGCGAGGAAGCTTACAACTTGGAGATGTGACCAAGGTTCTAAGGTTCTAGAGTTCTAAGGTTCTAAGGTTCTCAGGTCGATTCGCAGAACTCTAGAACCCTAGAACTCTAGAACCCTAGAACTCTAGAACCCTAGATCTTTACGCGAGCGATGGGCGCGAGGCCGCCGCCGATGTCGTCGGTCCAGTAGATGTAGCCCTTCCACACCGACATGCCGTGCGGGAACGGACTGCCCTCCGGCAAGTGAATGGAATCGACGACGTCGCCGCTGACCATGTCGCGCTTGAAGAACCCACCCATGTTGGTGTCGGACTCCCAGAGATAGCGCGCGTCCGGCGTCTCGATCCCGACGCCGTGCGGGCGATAGCCGACGGTTGGAAACATGTACTCGACCATCCAGGTCTTCGGGTCTATCCGGTAGATCATTCGAGCTGGCGGTACGGCCATCCAGAGCTTGCCGGACTGGGTCTGGATTCCGTGCGCGCCAGTGCCTGGCGCGGGCGGACCGGGATTACCTGCGATGGCGCCGCCACGTCCCACACCCAGTCCGTCCGCTGGGCTTCCGGCCGATCGCCCACCTGCGGTCGTCACGGCCGCGGCCTGTCCAGCGCTCTGGCTGTTGGCGGTCGGCGGACGCACCGACCGGCCGTAGGTGTCTGGGCGCGGCGGCACGTCCGTGGTCATGCGATAGATGACACCTGCCCCGGGCGTGAAGTGTTTTTCGATCGTCTCGCCGGTCTTTGCGTCCGCGCGGATGATCTCGCGGCTGTAGGTCGAGCCGATCCAGATCGTCCTGTTGTCCGCGTCCACACCGATGCCGCTTGGCCCTGTGCCCTCCGGCGCGAGCTCGCGCAGCAGTTTTCCCTCGTAACTGGACAGGTACACCTTGCAACGGCCGGGCGTGCTGGTACGGCTGCCCGCCACATCGATCGTCCAGATGCCTTCGTCGGTGCATTGCATCCCGTTGGCCGACTGGCCCGGGGCCTTGAAGAGGATCTCAATCGAGCCGGCCGCGCGATTCGGATACCCGGGTTTCGGCGCGGGAGGTGTTTTCGCCTGGCCTGCGTCCGCGGTCCACGGGCGCCCCCCCACGAGCACGGCGCCGCCGGCCGCGGCGGCCGCGGCGTGCAACCACTCCCTCCGCCTCATCGTCGTCATCGCAATCCCCTCTCGAGTGATCGCTAAACTTATGCCCGACGAGCCGCAGGATCAATAGGTTCTGTCGCGCCGCTCAACCCCGCTCTTTGGGAGCGACGTAACTCTTGCGCGCGCGCGGCTTGAGGCCCTTCACCGCAGTGCGGACCTCGATGTCGTGGACCTTACCGTCCCGCTTCGGCGGCGCGAAACCGAGTAGATACTGACTGTGCAGCTCGTCGGCGACCTGCGCGAACGCGGCGCCGAGATCCTGACCGAAGCGAATCTCCAGATAGCCGCCGCCGGTTTCCTCGGCCACGCGCGCGAGACCAGGGTCCGGCCAGTCGGCCATCAGCGCCGCCTGCAGCCCTCGCGTTCCGAGGCCGGGCATCTGCGGCCGCTGCCCGCGACTGCGCATCCCTATCGCATAGATCATCACGCCCTGTTCGCGCGCGTGCTCGATCACCTCAACCTGGCTGACGAACTTCTGACGGAAGCCGGTGGGTCCACTGTCCTTCCCGTCGCTCAACACCAGAATGACCGGGCGGCCATCGTCCTCGCTGCGGCTCTTGAACACCTCGATCCCCTCGTCCACGGCCCGCCACAGCGGCGTCGGCGCATCGGGAGCAATCGCGCGAGGCAGCGAGGCGCGAAGCTCGCCGGGATCGCGGGTGAAGGTCGGACTGATGGTGACGTCATGTCCGAATGTCCCGACGCGTATGCCATCGTCGGCGCGCAGCCGCCTGAAGAGCTCTTCGCAGCCCTCACGCAGCAGTTGCAGATTGCCCTCCATGCTGCCAGAGACGTCGAGCAGCACGATGAGGCGGATGGGCTGCGGTGAATTGTCGAACAGCGTGATCGGCTGAGGCTTGCGTTCGTCGCGAATCTCGAAGTCTTTCTGCTCGAGCGTCGTGACGAGCCGGCCATCGCGATCAGTAACGGTCGTGAAGACGCGGACGTTGTCGGCGGTACTGCGGAAGGTCGGTTGCTGCGCAGCCGCGCTCAGACCTGCCAGCACACAAGCGACGAGGATTCCAGAAGTGAGGACCCGGATCATACGCATTCATCTCACAGCCGGAGGCAGGCACCGCACTCCACTCATATCATGGTCTGGCTGTTTGTTGAGCGCTATGCGGAACCGGCCATCCCTATTCCTAATCCCTAGTCCCAGTCCCCAGTCCCCAGTCCCCAGTCCGGCGTCGATGAGCAGAAACGGAAAGGAGTGGGAATCCAGCGATCTCGGTGCGCCAATTGCTACGTATGGACTGCAGCGCGCGTTTGCGAGCGCGTGCGATGACGTTGTTGTTATTCCTCAACGCGTTTTGAAACCAGATCGCTATTCGGAGGCCTACGGATGATCGGAAAGAGACCGCTTGTGTACGGATGTCTTGTGGCCGGGCTGCTGGCGGCGCCGTCGATCGCGACTGCGCAGCTCCCGAGCTACAAAACCCCTGGCGCCACCGCGAAAGTGAAGATGGAGCAGCTTTGCACAGCCGACTTCGCGACGGCGCAGAAACCGGTCGCCAACTGGCAGCGCAACGAGGCGCTCGAGCGGTACGGCGTCCGGCCGGAACAATTCTCGGGCGAGTTGGATCACCTGGTGCCGGTCGCGCTCGGCGGCAGCAACGATCCTGACAACCTGTGGCCGTTTCGCGGCAACGGGGCCTTCACATTCAGCGCGAAGGAGGCACTCGGCCTCAAGCTGCACGACAAGGTCTGCGCGGGCAAGATGTCGTTGAAAGACGCCCAGGACGCATTCCGCAAGGACTGGACCCTGGCGTATCGCGTGCACGTGACGGGGCTCAACGCCGTGGGTTCTCAGTAATTACGGTCGCAAGGGGCCAGCGCCGCTCTCCGGCGCTGGCCTATTCCCTCATCGCATCGGCGTGCGGTAGCGGCTCAACCACCCACGCCCCGGACTAAGGCCCTGCTGCTTGT
>Ga0207641_10002008_pt1 | contig 19393 bp, 16 predicted proteins | sample KBSSwiS62_FD_184306 | JGI IMG/M metagenome (GOLD analysis project Ga0207641, IMG submission 184306) | Switchgrass rhizosphere microbial communities from Kellogg Biological Station, Michigan, USA - KBS Switchgrass S6-2 (SPAdes) (version 2) | ecosystem: Host-associated > Plants > Roots >... | reverse complement strand
CATCAGCGGCCTGCCAGAACAAATTAGACCCTCCCGCGCGTGTCGATGCGAAGATGAGGCGCCGGCTGTCGGGCGACCAGAGGGGATACTGGTCGGCTCCCGGGTCGAAGGTGAAGCGCGTGAGCCTCTCTCGCGCGAAGTCCCAGATCCAGATGTCCTGCTCCTGGTCCATGACGGCGAGCGCCACGCGCGTGCCATCCGGCGAGATGCGCGGAAAGGAGTAGGCGCGCAGGGGCGTCGGCACTCGCTCCTCGCGACCCATACGGTCGACCCAGACGAGCGATCGGGCCGCTCCTGGCCCACCGCGGCCCGGCACATACACCATCGTGCCGTTGGCGGCGACGGCCGCATCCACGGCCCCTCCGACGGACGTCACGACCTGTTCGACGACCACCACCGGCGTCCCCGCGACCTCGAGCCGATTGCGGTCGAACGCCACCGCGCGTAGCGTGCCGCCGGCGCCGTAGACGAGATGCCCCGTGGGCACATAGTGCGCGTGGTGGCCTCCCCGCACGAGCACTTTGGACGTCCCAGTCTTCAAGTCGGATACGGCGATCTGGGCGTTATCGAGGGCGCCGGTGGCTGCGGAGATCGTGAAGAGCACCGCCTGCCCGCCCGGCAGGAGCTCCGGCCAGAGATGATCGGCCTCGCCACGCTCCCGGTTGGGTTTGGTGAGCACGGTCGGATCACCGCCAGCGGCTGAGACGCGCTGCAGACCCGTGGAGGCCGCATCCGTCGCGTAGACGATCGTACCGTCCGGCCCCCACGTGGCCCCGCGCGAACCGTTCCCATCGATCCGCGTGATAGTGAGCGGTGGGCCGCCCGTCAGGGCGACCCTCTTCATCGTGGTTCCATCGAAAAACCCGACCCACTGGCCGTCCGGCGAGACGAACACGCCTCGCGGCGCACCAAGACCGCTCAGCACGTAGGGCTCGAGCTGGTCGAGCGCCCGTACCAGCAACTGGTTGTTGCTCCGATAGACCACCCGTGAACCGTCCGGCGTGATGGCGAGGTCGCGATCGAAGCCGCTGATGCTCAACGCGGTCGCGCCCGCCGTCGTGACCTCGGTGCGGAGCACGCGCGGCGAGGCCGGACGCATGGTCCACCACACCGCCGTGCCGACGCTGGCACCGCCGATGACGAGCGTCGCCGCGCCGACGAGCGCCAGGCGCCGTCCAAGCATTCGGCGCACAGAAGCCACCGCCGCATCGACCTGGGTGTGTACGTAGGCCGGGTCTTGCCCTTGAGACCCGGCGTTTCCGGCCGCCGGCTCGAACGCCCCCTCCAGCGCCAGCCGCACGTCGGCGATGTCGTGGATCCGTTGCCTGGGTTCCTTGTGCAGGCAGCGGCGAAGATACGTGTCGAGCACCGGTGGCACGGTGGCTGGAAGGAGAGCCCAGTCCGGTTCTCGAGCAAGCAGCGACGCCAGCGTGTCGGACACCTCTTCGCCGGCAAAGGCTCGTCGCGCTGTCAGCATCTCGTAGAGCACGCACCCGAACGCCCAGATGTCCGCACGCTTGTCCACCGCTTTGCCGCGCGCCTGTTCCGGCGACATGTACGCCGCGGTGCCGAGAATGACGCCGACGTCGGTCATCATCGCCGGGCTTGTAATCGTCGGTGAAGCGGTGACGTTGGCCGATGCTGCCGACGCCGGTTCGAGCGCTTTGGCCAAGCCGAAGTCCAGCACTTTCACCGTCCCATCGGACCGCAGCTTGATGTTGGCGGGCTTCAGATCCCGATGGATGATCCCCTGCTCGTGCGCGGCTTCCAGCGCGTAGGCGATCTGCTTCGCGATCGGCAACGCTTCATCGAGGGGAATCGCGCCGCGCGCAATGCGCTGTGACAGGTCGTCCCCCTCGATCAGTTCCATCACGAGCGCTGAGACGCCATTACTTTCTTCGAGCCCGTAGATGGCGGCAATGTTCGGATGGTTCAGCGAGGCGAGGACTTCAGCTTCGCGTTGAAAACGAGCGAGCCGTTCGTGGTCAGCCCCGAGCGAGGGCGGAAGGATCTTGATCGCGACCTGACGCTTCAGCTTCGTGTCGGTCGCTCGATACACCTGCCCCATCCCGCCCTCGCCGATCTGCTCGGTGACTTCGTAGACGCCGAGGCGCGTGCCAGGACTGAGGGTCAAACGGCTGGAAGTATAACGGTTAGCGTCGCACGGACGCGATCACTCCTCTGTAACGCCGATCTGTTTAACGAAGAGCGCCTGGGCGAAGGTCGCGTTTCGCAGCGAGCTGTTGAACGATTGCCGCCAGGAGCCGTTGATTCCGTGGGTGGGGGTGCTGCGCTCCGCTCGGATGTCGATCAGCGCCCGCCGGGAGAGTTTCCCCTGGCATGCTTTGAGCAACACGGCCAGCTTGGCGGCTTTCACGGCCGGCAGTGTCTTCCTCAGCCAATCGCTGCGCCGAGGGTCTCGATACTCCGTGTAGACATTCGCGGCGTCGTGCTCGACGCCTGCTTCGACCTCTTCGAGACTGTTCGACTCTTTGCCGATGGATTGAATCGCATCGATGGTCACGTGGCGCCGATACAAGAGCCCAATCGTCTGGCGTTCGCAGACACGCCCGCCGGCGTCGGCGCATTTCAGTTCGGGATGATATTCGTAATCCGCGATGACTTCCGCATAAGTGCTGACGCGCGCCGTCACGCGATCGCCGGCATCGCCCGTGGTCGTTATGCCAAACGTCTTCGTGGAGTATCGATCGAGCCACGGCATCGACAACCAGCGACGAGAATCGAGTGTGTAGGGCGCGATCAATTGAAAGTGTTGCGGCAGCATCCCGAACGGATGCCCGAAGGCTCGCACGTGCGCCGTGATGAGGAAGTTGAACGGCTTCACCTGGTTCCGGTAGCGCTTGCGCTGGTTGACCCGAGCGAACGGGCACCACAGCGGTGGGCTGCTGATGGTCAGTTGTCCGACGGCAAGCATGTTCCCAAACCGTACCGTCTTCGATGAGCGTCCGAGTGCGCGCCGAATCATGTTCAGCCAGACCTCGCCAATCCAGTCTCGATCATCGTCCTCCGGATTGAGAGGATTCAACAGGTGACCTAAGCCGTGCTCGGACCATCGATCTTTTTCGTTGTTCTGTTCACTGCGCAATAAGACCGGCGCTCCGTCCTTGTCGCGCAGAAAGAGTGCGTAGCGCTTGGCCGAGATGGCCAGGCACCACAGCTGCCGCCGCTTCGATTTCGAATCGGGCTCGAAGTTGTCGTGTTCAATCTTGAGAATCGAATTGCCAACGGCGCTTCGGTCGTAGGGGTTGAGTGAGCCGAACTGTCGCGCAATGCCGTCGACCTGCGCCCATGTCAAGGCCGTTACGCCTTCGCGTCCATCCTTCGTACGCCGTGCACCGCCCGGGCACGGCACGACGCCGCCAGCCCTTGTAGCGACGATCGCCATCGAGTCCGTGTCTTCCATGGCAAACGTTCCGCCGCGAGACGACACCGCGCGCTCCAGCAGCGCTAGCATCAGCCGCGCAGCGGCCGTGATCAATGACGCCAGCGGCGGAAAACAGTACTCCCCTGGTTGGTCCGGGTGGGCGACGCGGCAGGTATAGCCGTCCGGGTCAATCGCTTGGCACTGGACCGTCACCAGCCGGTCAGACTCCTTGCGATGCATTTCCGCGTAGATGCCGTAACTCGTGGCGTTGGCCAGCACTTTGAGCGCCCCATCGAGTCGTTTGCCTTCGACGGTCGTGAGGTCAGTCCGCTCTGCCAGCCGCTTCCGCTGTTCGATCACCACTCGAAAGAATTCTTCGCGGCTCGGATCGACGGGAACCATCCCGCGCAATTTGATGGGCGTCAACGTGGGCAGTGTGCCTTCCGCGTGCAGTTGGAAGGCGTCAAGGATCTTCGGGACGTGACCCGTCGGCCCGCTCGAACAGCTCATGTGCTTCGCGCAGGGCCAGTTCGCGCTCGTTCGTATCGTCCAGCGATGGAACCAGTGGTCCGCCTCTCCAAGGCGCCATATGGCGCTTCCAAAGCTGGAATACCGTGCGATGCAGGACACCGAAATGCAGAAGCTCATAACGCTACTGCGAGCTGACGCGCCAGACGCCCAATTGGTTAAGATCAGTTTTCTCGGTTATTCCTGAGGTCGGGCCGCCGCGAGGGCTGCGCACTGCGATGGCGCAAACAGGGCAGTTTTCGCGCGCGCTATCACCTAACCCGTCAAGTCGGCTATGGGATAGGAGACAGCGGGCGCGAAAACTGCCCTGTTTGCGGACTCGCGGATCCAGTCGTTCACACGACGACCAGACAAGTGCCGAAAAACCAAGCCACGTGTTCGCCGGTCCCTGTGTCGTGCACGTACGCGCGATAGTTCGTCTGGCCGAAGCTGCGCCTGATCCAAGGGCACGCGACCAATCGGAAATCGCGGTCGAGGAACGTCACTACTGAAACCAAGGCACGAGCGGAACTCCCGGCTGCAGCAAGGCAAACGGGCTCGAATCGAGGATGAATGTGCTTTCGCAGCGATGGGGGATCGACCCAATAGGTGACGATCGCGAAAATGTTGAAGCGTCGTTTCGACGGTCAGACCACGCGGAGCTGGTTTTGACAGCAGAGTCGGCGTGAAACGGAGGTCCTCGATTATCGACCGACGATGGGAGCCAGCACGAGCTTGGGCGATCGCAACTGCGCCGATGCGACGACAGGCTCATCAGTCGCTTCGAAGCGCTGCAGAGCGCCACCTTGCGGAATTGTATATAGAGCGCGCACCCTGTAACTGAGACCAGTGTGCACAATGAACTTGAATCGTCCGTCGGCTCCAGTCCTCGACGACATTGTGACGATGCGGTCGGTGCGTTCGCCGTCGTCCAGCCACACCGACACGCCGGATGCCGGCCGTCCATCGGGCCACAGGACAACGCCGGTGAGCTCATGGCTTCCCAGCGCCGGCGGCAATCGTAGCGGCTCCAGGTGAACATGGTCGCCTTCGCCGAGTTCGATAATCGCGGCGTAAGTCTCAGTCGGCGTACCGGGATACAAGATCTTCGGATACAGGATCGGCGGCTCAATCATTCGGCGGAGGCTGACACCGACGCCGTACCGACCAGGGGACAAGGCGCCAAACTCGAATCGCCCGTCGCGATCCGTTTTCGTTGTCAATCGCTCGGCGGACGTCCAAAGGCGATCGCCAGAAATCAGCTCGACCTGAACGCCCTCAGCTGGCTGGCCGCCGGACGTGAGCGCTATACCACTGAGTCGTCCGTCGTACCGCACGCGGAAATCAGCGGCGACGCACGCCCGAGGGTCAGGGATGTTGATCCTGTACTGCAAATCCCTGGCGCTGAAGACTGCAGGTGGAATGGCCTGCAGCTCATAGCTGCCGGCTGGAACACCTGCGATGTCGTAGCGACCATGTTCATCCGTCTGTGCGTCCCGCGCGGCGCCTGGACCACGCAGCAATAGATGCACGAATGGAACCGGCCAGGTTTTCGACTCTCCAAAGGCGAGATCCTGATGCCAGTGCGTGACGACGCCAAAGACATGTCCCGAGACCGACGGCGATGACAGTTGCCCGAGAAATCTCAGATCGTCGGCGGCCTGCGATGCCAATCGCGTCCGCGTGCAGATACTGGTGCTGAGCCGTCCATCCCTGCCACGGAGGGCGTATACGACGTATCGCTCTCCATTCTTGAAGGGGTACCCGCAATCCCCTCCGCCCATACCGGTCGTCACTTCAACCGTTGCGTCCTGAACGCCTCTGAACGCCTGCTCTATTGCAAATACCACCAGGGGCCGCGGAAACCGCGAATCAGTCGTTTCACCGAGCATCGACAGTGCGCGGACGGTTCCAAGGAACACCGCGTCGACTTGAAAGGCGTTCTGGCATGGTGGCCCGCCTCCCCCACATTCACAGGCGCTCGCGTTGCGCGAGCAGAGCGCCACGAGACACAGGACTGCGAGCCCTACTCCCCGCCCCGACGCCGATACGGCTGTCAGTCCCATTACAAACTCCTCAACCGAATCGAAATCGCGATCGAACGCTGCGACGGCGATTCCGCTGTTGTCATCGAGAGGCGAAAACCGTTACCAGGTAGACGGCGTATGTCAGACGCCGGTCTGTTGCCGACACCGCCGTTCCGGCACGAAGCGAAACCCGTGCCGCGGGACAGCCCCACTGGGGTGCCGCTCCCGCGCTAGCAGCGTGGATGGGCGAGCGCCCCCTGACCGTCGGCCAGAACAACTGGGCCGCTGGTCGAGCCGCGCTATTAAGTTAAGCGATCATGCGCTCGTATCAGGCTCCAATTCAAAGCGGGAGTATCGGACGGCGTAGTAATCCGCAGGTTCCAAATCCGACCTGCACAGTCCGCTCCACACCTCCGTTCCGTTCAAGTCGACGGCGTCATGCACCGCAAACGCAATCCAATCGCCAACACGCTGAAACGTCGGATTCAATTGCAGGTACCGTTTCGATTCTGCCTCCGCAAGCGCAAAAGCGGCGTGAACGTCTTCTGCATGGAATAGGAGGATCCGCTCCTCGTAGAAATGCATACTGTTCTCGCGACCATGCGCGTAAACAGCTCGCATCGACCACCAAGACATTCGCAGTCACTCCTTTCGTTGCATTCCCGTTTGCACAGCACGCGACGACGACACGTGCGCAGACAGGGCAATTTGCGCGCGCCTCATCACCTATCCCGTCAAGTCGGCTATGGTAGCTGCAGCGCGCGAACGTTCGCGGCCCACATGACCATCGTGCTCGACGGCAAGCCGTTCGAGTCGACGTTCGAGTTGCTGTCGGACGGACGTGAAGTTACCACCACGGATGACCGGGGACGCCGGACCATGTCCACGCTTCGCTGGGACGCGGACGCGTTGGTCGTCACGTGGCGAATCCAGGGTTCAGCTGAGGTGACCATCTCCTTTCGATATGAACTTGAGGGCGGGCGCCGGCTTCGAGCGGCGGAACAAATCCGCGGTGGTGGCCGAGACCAGGATAATGTGTGGGTATTCGACCGGTCATGAGCGGAATCACCATCGTCGCCCTCGGCGATTCGACGACGGCGGGAACGCCGGGATTCAAGTCGCCGCTCGAGTCGCCGCCGAACGGCGACGGGAATATCGAGAGTCAGTACACCTACTGGCTGACGCAGAAGCACGAGGATTGGCAGGTCCTCAACCGCGGCGTCAATGGCGAGCGCAGCGATCAGATTCGCGCGCGGTTCGATCGCGACGTCCTCGACGCGGAACCGGCAGCCGTCGTGATCATCGCGGGCGTCAACGACATCTACCAGGGCCGCGCGGCGGACGCGGTTCAGCGCGAGCTCGAAGCGATGTACGTGGCGGCGCACGACGCGCGCATCCAGGTGGTGGCCGGCACCATCATCCCGTTCGACACCGCGACACCGGACCAGAACGCCCGCATGCACACGGTCAACGCCTGGATCCGCGAGTACTCGGGACGCCACGACCGCGTGACTTTCTGCGATACCCGCGCGGCGGTCAGCGCGCCGGGGCGGGCCGACCGCCTAGTAACTTCACCAGATGGCCTCCACCCGTCTCCCGAGGGCTACGCGCGAATGGCGACAGCGCTCGAGCCGGCGATAAGGGCCGCGCTCGCGAAGGCACGGTCGTTGCGGTAAGCTCATTGTTATGGGTTGTTGGACACGGGTGGCGACGGCGAGCGCGTTCGCGGCGGTTTTGTCGGCGGCGGCGTTGGGCGCTCAGCAGCCGCAAGGACCGATCTTCAAGGCCGGCACGCAGGTGGTGTCGTTGTTCGTCACGGTGGCCGACGCGCAGAAGCGCCTCGTACCGGACCTGGCGAAGGAAGACTTCGAGGTCTTCGACAACGACAAGCCGCAGGCGATCACCTACTTCGACAACAGCATCCACCCGATCACCGTCGTCGTCATGCTCGACACCAGCGGCAGCATGACGCTGACCATCGATCTGCTGAAGCGCGCGGCGGAACAGTTCCTGATTCGCCTGCTGCCGGACGACAAAGCCAAGGTCGGCGCGTTCAACGACAAGGTGCAGATCAGCGCACGCTACAGCAACAACCGCGATCAGTTGATTAGCGCCGTGAAGGATCTCGACTACGGCAACGGCACGCGTCTCTGGGATGCGGTGGCGATGAGCCTCGACGAGCTGAAAGGCATCGACGGGCGGAGGGTGATTCTGGTCTTCACCGACGGCGACGACACCGCGAGCAAAGTCGGGTTGGGCAGCATGATCGATCGCGCCCGCGCTGAAGAAGTAATGGTGTACGCGATTGGTCTCGAGAGCCAGTTCATGAACCAGCGCACGAAACCGGACGGCGGGCTGCGCAAGATTGCCGACGAAACCGGCGGCGGCTACTTCGAGCTGAAAAAGACCGCCGACCTCGCGCCGACGTTCACGAAAGTGGCGTCAGAGCTGCACAGCCAGTACGTGATCGGTTTTTCGCCTACGCATCTCGACAACCGCGTCCACAAACTGATGGTGAAGATGAAGCCGGCCGGATTGACGGCGCGCGCGCGAAAGAGCTACGTAGCCAGCGCCGACAAGATCACCGGGAGTCCGTAGGAAAGAGGCGGGGTGCGGGCCCGTCGTTTCCGAGCCCGATCAGACGAAGAGCGCCGCGACGATCACGACCACCAGCAACGCACCGACAACCCACTCCGCCGACGCCGAAAAGCTGAATTCCCGCATGTTCGTTCCTCCTGTACCCTTCAATCAGAGTTAGACGGCTGGACCCCGGCAAAGGTTTAATAGGGCGATGACCGCGCTATCTGAGCAGGAATTCCGCGTAAAGAGCGACGAAGCGCTCGAATCCGCACGCCGTGCGCTGTTGCCACTGGCGGACAGCGACGGGTTCGAAGTGGAGTTGCAGAACGGCGTGCTGAACCTCGTGTTCGAGGAGCCGGCCGACGCGAAGTTCGTCGTCTCTCCAAATGCACCCGTGCGGCAAATCTGGGTGTCCGCAATGGCAAGAAGCTATAAACTTTCGTGGGCGTCGGACGCCGGCACCTTTGCGCTCGACGGCGAAACGCTGCCGCAGTTGCTCGAACGCCTGGCGCGCACGTTTCTGAGCGGGTCCGCCTAAGTCTCGGGCGCGTCAGGCTTCAGTCGGACCGGAGGATGTATGAAACGCGCTGCCGCCGTCACGTCCATCGTGGTGCTGGTCGCCGTCGCGACGCTCGCGCCATCGGCCGCTCAGTCCCCCAATGCGTTCGGTGTGCCGTCTGTCGAGCAGCCGCAGCCTGGCGCCGCGATCAAAGCGGTGCCAGGTTCGCGCGCGCAAGGCTGGCTGGCGCAGGGACGATCCGAGGTCCTCGCCCGGCACGGCATGGTCGCGACGAGCGATCCGCTCGCTGCTGAGGCGGGACTCGAGATCCTGCGGCGGGGCGGCAACGCCATTGATGCCGCGGTCGCGACCGGCGCGGTGCTGGACGTCACGTCGCAGAACGACACCGGCATCGGCGGCGATCTGTTCGCGTTGGTTTACATCGCGAAGGACAAGAAGCTCTACGCGCTGAATTCCGGCGGATGGGCACCGGCCGGCTGGACGCCGGATTTCTTCAAGACCAAGCTGGGCGTCAAGACCGTGCCGAACAACGGGGTGAACTCCGCGACGGTGCCCGGGGCGATCTCGGGGTACGACGCGCTGCTGAAACGGTTCGGCACGCTGGGCTTCAAGGAAACGTTCGAACGCGCGGCGCGGCTCGCCGACGAGGGCTGGGGTCTCGCCGAGCGGCGCCAGTCGGATCTGAAGAATGCGACGAACGGCCTCCGCAACGATGCCGATTCGAAGGAAACGTTCCTCGTCAACGGCGAGACGCCGGCACTCTACAGCATCATCCGGAACCCCGGCCTCTCGAAGGCGCTGCGGCTGATCCAGACGCAGGGGCGCGACGCGTTCTACCGCGGCTCGATTGCCGACGCGATCGTCGCCAAGGTCACGGCGAACGGCGGCGTGATGACGAAAGCCGACCTGGCGGAATTCCAGTCCGAGTGGACCGAGCCGATCACGACCAACTACCACGGTTACGATGTGTTCGAATTGCCGCCACCCGGCCAGGGTTTCGCGGCCCTGGAAATGCTGAACATCCTCGAAGTGTGCGTACCGAAGTTCGGCACAAGCCTCGCCGCACTGGGCCCGAGCGATCCGCAGTACTGGCACTACATGGTGGAGGCGAAGAAGCTGGCCTATTCGGATCTTCAGGCGAAGAACGCCGACCCGAAGTTCGCCGACGTGCCGATCAAGGAGCTGCTGTCGAAGGAGCACGCCGCATCACTGTGCGGCCGCATCGATCCGAACGTCGCGTCGAAGCCGGCGATCAGGGGCGGCACCGAGGGCGGCACGATCTATCTGACGGCGGCCGATCGCTGGGGCAACATGGTGTCGCTCATTCACAGCGTGTTCGGTGTCTACGGCAGCCGGGCGACCGTCGCGCCGTACGGCTTCGTGCTGCACAACCGCGGCGGCGGCTTCTCGCTCGACCCGGCGAGCCCCAACATCGTCGCGCCCCACAAGCGTCCGTTCCACACGATCATCGCCGGGTTCGTCATGAAGAACGGCGCGCCGCTGATGACGTTCGGCAACATGGGCGGAAGCGTCCAGCCCGAAACGCACGCGCAGCACATGGTGAACCTGATCGACCTCGGGATGAACGTGCAGATGACGACCGACGCGGCACGTTTCACGCACAATCAGAACTCGAACGTGCTGTCGCTCGAGGCCAACCTGTTCACCCTGGTCGGCGGCGCGCTCAAAGCGAAGGGACACGAAGTTCGATCGGTCACCGGCGGATCGGTCGGCGGTTATCAGGGCATCCTGTTCACGCGCGATCCGCGGATGTCGGAGCCGATCTTCGATCCGCGCGCCGCAACGGAAGATCTGCCGGTCAACGGCGTGTATCGCGCCGGATCGGATCACCGGAAGGATGGGCAAGCAGTCGGCTGGTGATATGACGGGAACCGCGGACTGACCGGCAGCATTCGATCCAGCATATCCAGATCGAGCTGATGGGCCCGCGGCCGTTTCTTACAGCCGGAATCCGTCCTTGAGTGGATCGTCGTCGTCCACCAGAAACGTGTGCTCGCCGGTAATCCACGCCGACCCTTCAATCTCGGGCACAATCGCTTCCAGCTCGCCGACGACCGTCCGCGCCGACACGCGGCCGGTGAACCGCGTGCCGATCAGGCTTTCGTGCACGAACGGCTTCGTGTCCGAGAGCAAACCCATCGCCTCCACCACCGCCATCACGGCCGCGGTGCCGGTGCCGCACGGCGAGCGATCCACTTCGGCATCGGCGAACACCGTGACGTTCCGCAGGTCCGCACTCTCGTCGCTCGGAGGGCCGGTGAAGATCGTGCCGTAGATCCCCTGCAAGCCGCGGTCGAGCGGGTGCGTGATCTCGTGGACCGACTCGACCGCGTCCTTGATCTCCATGCCGACCCGCCGCAATTCCGGCAGATGCGCCGCATCGATCGGCAGGCCCACCGCCTCGCTGTCCACGATGGCGTAGAAAGCACCGCCGAACGCGACGTCGACGCGAATCTGTCGCGACGCCAGCTTCACGCTCAGTCCGCCGTGCAGGACAAAAGACGGCACGTTGACGAAAGACACGCTCTCGACGCGAGCGGCCACGGGCCCTCCAGCCCCTCCCGCCTTCGCGCTCCGCGCTTCCACCTTCGCGCCCGGCGCTACGGCGGACAAGTCGGTGGGCACGCCTGCCTCTCCCGCCCACCGGGCCCGCGCGCGAATCGTCCCGGCCGGCGAGTCGTACACCACCGCGCCACCGTCCTGCCCGGGCATGATCAGGCCGCGTTCCAGGGCAATCGTCGTGACCGCGATGATGCCGTGCCCGCACATCGTGCTGTAGCCCTCGTTGTGCATGAACAGCACACCCGCATGCGAGCCCGGCGTCACCGGCTCGGTGAGGATCGCGCCGTACATGTCGGCATGACCGCGCGGCTCCAGCATCAGCGCCCGCCGCAGATGGTCCGAATGGCGGCTCACCCACGCGCGCTTCTCGAGCATCGTCTTGCCGCGGGGCGAAGGGAAGCCGTCGACGATCAGCCGCAGCGGCTCGCCCGCCGCGTGCGCGTCGATTGTCTTGAGCGTCAGCATGCGATAAAACTGTAGCACCTGCCGCCGTCGATGAAAGCGTTCTACTCCGACACCTTCGTCCTGCCGTTGCCCGACCATCATCGATTTCCGATGGCGAAGTACCGCCTGCTCCGCGAACGGCTCGTCGCGGAGGGGATTCTGACCGCCGCCGATCTCGAGATTCCCGAGTCGATCTCGTGGGACGACGTGCGGCTGGTCCACGACGCCGGATACGTCGACGCCGTCGGCGCCGGCACCCTGTCCGCCGACGCGCAGCGTCGCATCGGGTTCCCCTGGTCGCCGATGATGGTCGAGCGGTCGCGACGTTCGGTTGGGGCGACGCTGGCGGCGGCGCGGCACGCTCTATCGGTCCGGCTGAAGCCGGACACTACGTACGACATCGTTGGAGCGCAAAGGCTTCAGCCAAGGGTCTCTGCGAACCTCGCCGGCGGCACCCATCACGCCTTCCGCGATCGCGGCGAGGGCTACTGCGTCTTCAACGATGTCGCGGTCGCCGCCGCCGTGCTGCTGCGCGACGGCGCCATCGCACGCGCCGCGGTGGTCGATTGCGATGTCCATCAGGGCAACGGCACCGCGGCGATCTTCCGCGACGAACCGTCGGTGTTCACATTCTCGTTGCACGGCGCGAACAACTTCCCGTTCCGCAAGGAAACCAGCGATCTCGACGTCACGTTCGACGACGGCACCGGCGACGACGAATACCTGGCGGCGCTGGCGCGGCATCTGCCGGGCGTGCTCGACGGTCATCGGCCGGACATCATCTTTTATCTGGCGGGCGCCGATCCGTACGAAGGCGATCGGCTCGGCCGTCTCAAGCTGACCGTCGACGGCCTGCGGACGCGCGATCGCCTGGTTTTCAATGCGTGCCGCGAGCGCGGTCTGCCGGTTGCCATCACGATGAGCGGCGGCTATTGCCCCGACGTCGACGCCATCGTCACCATCCACACCAACACGATCCGGGAAGCGGTCCACTCATGTCGATCCGTTTTCGCCTGCTGACTGAAACCGACGTCAAGGCCGTCCTGACGATGGACGATCTGATCGAGACCATGAGTGCCGCGCTGCGAGCGTACTCAACCGGCGGGGTCACGCAGCCGATCCGGACGGTGATCCCGATGGAAGGCGATCACGCGTTCTTCGGCCTCATGCCCGCATTGGTCCGTGCTTCGACCAACGCACAACCTGGGCTCGGCGCCAAGCTCGTCACGGTCGTCGGCAGCAATGACGCACGGGGGCTGCCCAGCCATCTCGCGTCGATCCTCCTGCTGGATCCGGAGACGGGCGCGTTGCAGGCGCTGCTGGACGGACGCTTCATCACCGAGGCGCGGACGGCGGCGGTATCGGCGGTGTCGTCGCGGCTGCTCGCGCGGAAAACGTCGAAGTCGCTCGCGATCATCGGGTCTGGCGTCCAGGCGCGGAGCCACCTGGAGGCGCTGTCACGAGTCCATACACTGCGGCTGGTGACGGTGTGGAGTCCGAACAAACTGCACCGCGACGCCTTCGTCGAGGAGGCAAAAACATCAATGGCGTCTGACCCGGGTCTGACCCCGCCAAACATCAGCGCGGTGGACCACGCCGGGGAGGCGGTGGTCGGCGCGGACATCATCGCCCTGGTCACGTCGTCGCCAGTGCCAGTCCTCGAGGACGGGTGGGTCAAACCGGGCGCGCATGTCATCTCGGTCGGCGCCTGCCGGCCGACCCAACGCGAGATGGATCCGGCGCTGGTCGCCCGCGCGCGCCTGTTCGTGGACTCGCGCGGCGCCGCGCTCGTCGAATCGGGCGACGTCGTGCTCGGGATTCAGGAAGGACGGTTCGGACCGGAACACATCGTCGCCGAGCTCGGGCAGCTGGTTGCCGGAGCGGTCGGGCGGCAAAGCGACAACGAGATCACCATCTTCAAGTCGCTTGGTCTGGCGGTGGAGGACGTGACCGCCGCGCAGCTCGCCTACCGGCGAGCCGTGGAGCGCGGGATCGGCCAAAAGCTCTCGCTCTGACCAGGCTCGAGCGTCGAAACTCGAGCCTTGAGCCTTGAGCCTTGAAACTTGAGCCTTACGGAGCGGCCGGAGTCGTGGTCGCCGGCCGCAGTTCCTTCTCCTGATCGTCGTACCACTTCTGATAATCCGCGGCGGACTGCACCGTGACGAAGCCGCGCATCCGGAAGTGGCCCAGTCCGCACAGCTGCGAGCACGCGATTTCGTACTCGCCGATGCGATTCGGGATGAACCAAACCGGCATCGTCATACCAGGAATCGCGTCCTGCTTCACGCGCATCTCGATCAGCCCGAGGCTGTGGATGACGTCCTTGCTCGAAAGCTGCACGAGAATCGGACGATCGACCGGCAGATTCATCTGGTTGATCGTGGTGATGTCGTCTTTGGCATCCGGATCCCGGCGATCCAGACCGAGCGGATTGTCGGCGCTCACGAGTTTGATATCGGTCTTGCCGAAGCGGCCGTCCGGGCCTGGATAGTGCACGTTCCAGGCAAACTGTTCACCGACGAGCCGAACGACCACCGCTTCGCGTTCCGACGGAAACGATGTCACACGCAACGCCCACGCAGGAATCGCGTAGCCGACGAGCAGTACGACCTCGATCACAGCGACGGCGATTTCGGTGGACTTCGCGAACTTGCCTTTTGCGCCAGCGTAGTCAGCGCGCGGGTGCGCGCCTCGCCTGAAGCGGAATAGCACGAAGATGAAGAACGCGCCCCACCCGACGAACAACACCAGCATCAGCCAGTGCACGAGCACCGTCATCTGGTCGATCTGCGCGGCGTGGGTTGACGCCTGGATCGGCATGCTGAGCCACTTCTCCATCAATCCGATCATTGCGCGGTACCCTCAGAAGCTTCCTGGGCCGCGACGATCTTCGCGCGGCGCATCAAATAGATGAAGAAGGACGCGAACGCGCTCAACACGCCCGCGACGACGACCAGCATCGCGATGATGCCCATGTTGGTAGCAATCGCCATCGGCGAATCGTTCTGGCCGAAACAGACGGGGCAGGCGAGCGCGACTCGCGGTGCCGCAAAAACGAGCCACGAACACACGAAAACACGAAACAACAAATTATCTCTCTTGGTTTCGCGGCTCACGACGTCAACCCCTTTGTTTTCCGCTGAAACTTCGCCGCGTACACGGCGAGCGCCGCGGCGCTGCACAGCGACAGGACGGCGACGACGATGTAGATCGGTTGGCTGCCCGCCGAATACTGCCCGGCTGCCCACGCCGCGAAAAACGCCGCAAGGACGACCGAGATGCCGATGAAGAAGAGGTGAAAGGCGCGCAGCGACATGTTCAGTGCCCCCCGTGCTCCGCCGCCGGCGCGCCGCCGATCGCCGGCACGTGCTTGCCAATCGTGTCCATGGTCGTGAAGATCGGAACCGTCATCAGAACGAGAAACCCCAGGACCGTCAGGATCAACGCGCCGTAGATCCACTTCTTCTCGTGGCTGAGGTGCATGAAGATCGACGCGACCATCGACCCCTTCATCGTCGCGATGATCAGCGCGATGGTGACCGCGACCGGCACGCCGAAGTGGAATTGGTTCGCGCCGACCGTGATGGCCGTGAACACCAGCAGCGCGGCGCCCACCAGCATGTAGGTGCGAATCGATTTCTTGACCGCGGTCGAATCCGAATGCATGCGTCACTCCCGCGGGCCGGAAAGGCCCGCGCTACAAGAGATAGAGCACCGGGAACAGGAAGATCCACACCAGGTCCACGAAGTGCCAGTAGAGCCCGGTGTACTCGATCCGGTTCGTGAACTGATCCGGGTTTTTCTTCCAGAGCTTCGTGCCCGGCCCGAGGAAATACAGCATCACGATCATGCCGCCAAGGATGTGAATCCCGTGCAGGCCGGTCAGCGTGAAATAGATCGCCGTGAAGGTGCTGTGCGCCGGTGTTTCGCCCTTCTCGAAGTGATCCTTGTATTCGAAGTACTTGTTGACGAGGAACACTCCGGCCAGCAGGAACGTCCCGATCAGGTACAGCCGGTGCTTCGCCCAGTCCTTCAGCTTCAACGACGCCCACGCCATCACCATCGTGACCGACGAGGTGATCAGGATCACGGTGTTGACCGCACCAAGCATGATGTTCAGTTCGCCGTGGGGCCATTCCGGCGCGCCGGTGCGAAGGATGATGTAGGTAGAGAACAGCGCGCCGAACAGCATGACTTCGGACGCAAGGAACAGCCAGATTCCGAGCTTGCCGTTCGTCAAGCCGGTGTCGGGTCGCTCCGTGACGGTATAGGGGATGTTCATCGCGTCTTTGTGTCCTTTATCGGCCTCTGTGCCCTTGTCACGCCTTTTCGGGTTCGAACTGCGGGCTGAAGTCCTTCGCGGCGCCCGGCACGCTGTATTCGTACGGCGCGCGGTAGACGATCGGCTCGGTGAGGAAGTTGCCGTGTCCCGGCGGCGACGGCGCCGACCACTCGAGCGTCGTGGCTTCCCACGGATTCTTGTCGACGGTCTTGCCCCAGAAGATGCTGGTGAAGAAGTTGACGATGAACGGCAGCTGGAACAGCCCCAGGGTCCAGGCCGCCATGCCGATCACGATGTTCAGCTTGAGGGGCAGGCCGGCGTTGTACTTGTACTGCGCGCCGCCGTCATACATGCGGCGGTTCATCCCGGACAGCCCCTGGATAAACATCGGCATGAACACGATGTTGATGCAGATGAACGATCCCCAGAAGTGGATCGCGCCCAGCATCTCGTTCATCTTCCGGCCGGTCGCCTTCGGGAACCAGTAGTAGACGCCTGCAAAGAGCGCGAAGATCGTGCCTGGCGCCACGACATAGTGGAAGTGGCCGATGACGTAGTACGTGTCGTGCAGGTGAATGTCGCTCGGCGCCAGACCGAGCGGCAGCCCCGTGAGTCCGCCGATGCCGAACATCGGCAGGAACGCCAGCGCGAACAGCATCGGCGTCGTGAACCGGATAGAGGCACCCCACAGCGACAGCAGCAGCGCCGTCAGGATGACCACCGACGGGATCGAGATGATCATCGTCGTCGTCTGGAAGAAGGCGCTCATCGTCGTGCCCATGCCCGTCATGAACATGTGGTGCGCCCAGACGATGAAGGACATGAAGCCGAGGAACGTCACGGAGTAGACGAGCGCCTTGTAGCCCCAGAGCGGTTTCCGCGTATTGTTCGCGATGATCTCGGCGACGATCCCCATCGCCGGCAGAATCAGCACGTACACCTCGGGATGCGCCAGGAACCAGAACAGGTGCTGCCACAACAGGGGATTGCCGTTGCCGGAAATCGTGAGCGGTCGGCCCGACACGACCAAACCGCTCGGCATGAAGAAGCTCGTGCCGGCGACGCGGTCCATCAACTGCAGCACGCCCGCCGCTTCGAGCGGAGGAAACGCCAGGAGCAGCAGAAACGACGTGACAAACTGCGCCCACACGAAGAACGGCAGGCGCATGTAGCTAAGACCCTTCGCGCGCAGCTGCACGATGGTCACGATGAAGTTGATCGAGCCGAGCAAAGACGACGTGATCAGGAAGATCATGCCGATCAGCCACATCGTCTGGCCGTCGTTGATGACCGCGAGTGGTGGGTAGGAGGTCCATCCGGACTGCGCGGCGCCTCCCTTCTGGAAGAAGCTGGCCAGCATCGTGACGCCGCCGACGAAGTACACCCAGTAGCTCAACATGTTGAGCTTGGGGAATGCCATGTCGGGGGCGCCGATCTGCAGCGGCATCACGAAGTTGCCGAAGCCGCCGACGGCGAGCGGCACGACGCCCATGAACACCATGATGGTGCCGTGCATCGCGCCCAGTTGGTTGTAGAACTCGGGCAGCATGATGCCCATCGGCGCGCGCGCCTGCCCCAGCCACATGCCGATCAGCGGGATCGGCCGGCCGGGATACGCCAGCTGCCACCGCATGATCATCATCAGCGTGAAGCCAAAGAGCAGGAACAGCAGGCCGGTAATCGCGTACTGAATGCCGATCACCTTGTGATCGACCGAGAACACGTATTTCCGCCAGAAGCCGAGGCCGTGCGCTACCGCCTGCACACCTTCGCCGCCGGGGTGGATGCCCGTCTTGTCCACGTGAATGCCCGTCTTGTCCATAAGCGAGAGGGATTGTATGCAAGACGCACAAGCGGGCGCAAGGTGGTGCCACAGCGTAAGATCGGGAGATGAAGGCGCTGCGGGGCTCCCGCGCCTTGGCCAGCGGCGTCCTGATCGCCGCCGTCGCGGCGCCGGCGGGTGCCAATCCGGCGTCGGTCGCCCTTCGAGCGAAGGCGGCGGCTGCAACGTATAACCTCAATCACGACGTCGCGATGGCCACGTTCAAGGAGGCGGTCAACGCCGATCCGAACGACCCGGGCGCCTACCGCGGCCTCGCGACGTCGCTGTGGCTGAGCATCACGTTCCGACGGGGCAACATGACCGTGGACGACTATCTGGGGCGCCCGAACAAGCCAACCTCCTCTCCCCTCCCTCCACCGCCCCCCGAGACCGTTACGGCCTTCCGGAATGCCATCGAGACGGCGATCGGGCTCGCGCGCAAGGCGATCGAGGCGAATCCGCGCGACGCGGATGCGCACTACCAGCTCGGCGCGGCGGTGGGGTTACGTGCGTCCTATACGGCGACGGTCGAGGGCAGCGTGCTGGGCGCGTTTCGAGCTGCGCGCGAGGCGTATGTTGAACACGAAAGGGTTCTGTCGCTGGCGCCGCAACGGAAGGATGCCGGTCTCGTCGTCGGCACCTACCGGTACATCGTCGCGACGCTATCCCTGCCGGCCCGGTGGGTTGCGTACGCCGCGGGATTCGGCGGTGGTCGCGAGCGCGGTATCCAGCAGGTGGAAGAAGCCGTGTCGTATGCCGGCGAGAATCAGACCGACGCGCGCTTCGCCCTCATGCTGCTGTACAACCGCGAGAAACGGTACGACGACGCCCTCAAGCAGCTGGCGGCGCTCAGGGAGGCCTATCCGCGCAATCGCCTGGTCTGGCTCGAAACCGGCTCGACGCTGCTTCGTGCCAGCCGGCCGGCGGACGCTCTGCGAATCCTCAACGACGGATTCGCGCGCTTCGCGGACGACCGGCGTCCGCGCATGTTCGGCGAGCTCGCCTTGTGGCACTACAAGCGCGGCGCCGCCCTCGCCACGCTGGGCCGCGAGGAGGCCGCCGCCGAGTTGAAGCAGGCGATTGCCAACGAGGGGCGCCGATGGGTGCATGGACGCGCGCACGTCGAGCTCGGAAAGCTCGCGCTCAAGGCGGGCAACCGCGCCGCGGCGCGTGAGGAATTCCGGGCCGCCATTCCGTTGTGCGAGAGCGATAATGACCAGGCGTGGGCGGATGAAGCGAAACG
>Ga0207641_10002004_pt1 | contig 19426 bp, 14 predicted proteins | sample KBSSwiS62_FD_184306 | JGI IMG/M metagenome (GOLD analysis project Ga0207641, IMG submission 184306) | Switchgrass rhizosphere microbial communities from Kellogg Biological Station, Michigan, USA - KBS Switchgrass S6-2 (SPAdes) (version 2) | ecosystem: Host-associated > Plants > Roots >... | reverse complement strand
TTAATAAATATGTTGTTTGCGCAAATGAAATATTTTGAATTAAAATAATAACCAAAAACAGCAGTGCTACCGGCAGATGGCTTTGTATTTTTGCAGGATTAGGCATTCAAAGGATATTCAAAAATATTTTATTTGGCCGGGATTTACATACATATTCCATTTTGCAGACAGGCTTGTCATTATTGCAATTTTCATTTTTCTACTTCGTTGCGGTATAAAAACGAATTGATGGGAGCTTTATTGAAAGAAACTGAGCTGCAAAAAGATTATTTAGGAAATGAACCTGTTGAGACAATTTATTTCGGCGGAGGAACACCATCGTTATTGACAATTTCGGATTTACGACTTCAAATTGATAAGATCAGGAAGACCTTATCTGTTTCGAAAGACGCCGAAATTACTCTCGAGGCAAACCCTGATGATATTAATGAAGAAAGGCTTACTGGCTGGAAAGAAATTGGCATTAATCGCTTAAGCATCGGCGTGCAAAGTTTTTTTGAAGAAGATCTTTTGTGGATGAACAGGGCACATAATGCGCAACAAGCAATTGAGAGTTTGCAATCAGCAATTAAAAAATTTGACAATATAACAATTGATCTTATTTATGGCCATCCTTTGCTTACAAATGAAAAATGGAAACAGAATGTCGAAAAAGTAATTGCGCTGAACATTCCACATATCTCCTGTTATGCTTTGACTGTTGAGCCAAAAACTCCATTGCATAAAATGATCAGGGAGAAAAAGAAGGAAGACATTCAACAAGAAAAACAAGCCGAACAATTTTTATTACTAATGGAATGGCTTGAAAATGCCGGTTATGACCATTACGAAATTTCCAATTTTGCACGGCCTGACCGTCGAAGCAGGCATAATTCATCATACTGGCAGGGGAAAAAATATCTTGGCCTCGGCCCTTCGGCCCATTCTTTTAATGGCAAAAGCCGGCAATGGAATATTTCGAATAACAATACTTATATAGAATCCATTGAAAAAGATGAGATCCCATTTGAAGAAGAAATATTGACTCCTTCTCAGAAAGCAAATGAATATATCATGACTTCATTAAGAACGATGGAAGGATTAGACATAAGTAAGATACCCGAAGCTATGAGTCATGAGCTGCGATCTGCGAGCAAGAAATTCATTGAATCGGGTGAATTGATATTAAAAGAAAATAAATTACTATTGACAAGAGAAGGAAAACTCTTTGCAGATGGTATCGCGGCTGATCTTTTTATTGATGCAGTCTAAACCAATGTTTCTTCGATCAATTTAAATCCTTCCTCCGGAGATAACTTTTCCCACAATATTTTATAAATAGTTTCAGCAATTGGCATCTCAGCCTTTACATTATTGTTAATGGTATAGATACTCTTCGAAGCATTATATCCTTCAGCCACCATGTTCAATTCCTTCTGGGCTGCTTTAACGGAATAACCTTTGCCGATCATATTCCCAAAAGTCCTGTTACGGCTATACAACGAATAACATGTAACCAGCAGATCACCCAGGTAAACAGAAGCAGCATAGTTTGCTTTTCTTTTATGTGTCACCGGGTCTTCGCCTTCATGTTTTCCTACTTCAATATTATGAATACCAACATTGCGAAGGAAACCGGCCATTTCATCTGCGCTGTTAGCGATCAACACACTTAAAAAGTTATCGCCATACTGTAAGCCATGAGCAATGCCAGCGCCAAGTGCATAGATATTTTTTAGAATAGCTGCGAATTGCACTCCATATATATCATCATTTATTACCGTATTCAAGTAACCGGTTTTAAAATAGGTGGCAATTTCAGCCGCCCTTTCTTCATCAGCCCCAGAAAATGTGAGATAAGATAATTTCTCGGTCGCTACTTCTTCGGCATGACAGGGCCCCATGATCGTAAAATAATCTGTCAGGGCTACATCAAATTCTTTTTCGAGATAATCATTCAATAAGACATTTTGTTGCGGAATAATTCCTTTCACAGCAGAAATAACTTTCTTGCCCTCGAGATCTCTTTTTGATAAACCTTTCAACGTATCGGCTACATAAGCGGATGGGGTGGCAATAATAATATAATCAGAAGCAGAAACAATTTTTGAAACACTTGTGCTGAGATCAAGCAAGGAAATATTAAAAACAGCTGTGGTTAAGTAGTTAGGATTATGTTTTTGTTTGCTGATAAAATCAGCCATTGCTTCTGTTCTTACCAGCCAGTTAATTCGATGATTATTGTCTGTAAGAATTTTTGCCAATGCCGTAGCCCAACTTCCGCTGCCGATAATACCAAACATAGAAAAGAACCTGGATTAATAGGATTATAAATGATTATAGGAAATAAAATTAAGGAAGTGGATTTCTTTTATGAAATAATAAAAAGAGTCTTGTTCTACAAGACTCTTCCAAATTTCCTAATAATCTTATTAAATCAAGCAAACCGTGGTTCTAATTCTCAAACAACTTATCCTTCGGCACCACTTTTACAACAGTGCCATCCTTCAATGTCTTACTGATGGCATTAAATGGACCCGTCACCACTTCATCGCCTTCCGCCAGACCTTCTTTTATTTCTATGTAGTTGATATCCTGTATATCGGTTTTTACTTTTACTTTTTTTACTTTACCGTCTTTTTGCACCACAAAAACCAGTTCTTCCAGTTCATCACTGTTTACTACAACCGTTTCATCCCCATTTCCTTCTGTTTTTTTCTTTTTTTCTTCATCTTTCTTTTTATCAGCAATCGTTTTATCACTGCCGATCACCCTGGTTGTTACTGAATTGATTGGAACAGCCAACACATTCTCTCTGCGTTTAGTTTTTATATCAGCACTGGCATTCATACCCGGGCGGAAAGGAAAGCTTTTTGGCCTTGCGGGATTAAGAAGATCACTATACGAATCTCTATCTAGTCTTATCCTTACTTCATATTTAGTTACATCAGTACTGCTTAATGCACTGGCACCAGTACCGCTTTTTATACTGCTTGCGATCTGTGTTACCACTCCTTTGAATTTTCTATTATTATAAGCATCCACTTCCACATCGGCGCTGTCGCCAAGATGCACTTTTACCACATCGTTTTCTCCCACATCCACTCTTACTTCCAGAACACTCATATCGGCTACACGCATCATTTCTGTACCAATGCTGAAGCTGTTACCAGCCACTCTTTCGCCTTTTTTTACTGTTAAAGAAGAAATGACGCCACTCATTGGGGCGATCAGTGTTGTTCTTCCCAGATTTTTATTTGCGGAGCTTAACCCTGTTTGTGCAGTTTGCACACCAGCTTCCAGACCTTTTATATTTTGCTTTGCTGCATTATAATTAGCCAATGCAGATTTATAAGTGGCTTCATATCCTTCAAACTCGGAACGGGAGATCACTTTATCATCATACAATTTTTTATTTCTGTCATATGCTTGTTTTGCCTGGTCAAGGTTGGCCTGCAATGCCTCAAGTGAAGCTTTGCTGTTTTCCACTGTAGCTGCGGACTGATTTACTCGGGAAGCCGCTTCATCTCTTTGTAAAGCATAGATATCCGCAAAAATTCTTGCAAGAACCTGTCCCTTTTTTACGCTGTCGCCTTCTTCAACATTCAGTTCTACAATTTCACCAGATATATCAGGACTGATCTTTACTTCAACTTCAGGATATACTTTTCCGCTTGCATTTACGGTTTCAATAATTGTGCGTCGACTTGCTTTCTCAACAGAAACCTTTAAACCTTCATCTTTATTTCCTGCCACCAGTTTAAAGCCCACCAACAAAACTATCACGCCAAGCAAACCGAACAATATCCATTTTACTGTTTTACTCATTTTATAGAAATTTATTTTATGTACTTAACTTTCGAAATTCTATTCAGCTTCTGTTGCGTCGCACTCTTGTACTATAACAACTCTATTCAACTTTTTCACGACTCCGAACTAAGACTCAGAACTATAATCTTATTCCTTGTCCTTTATAAAATTCAAGCAACTTCATCTTAAAGATATAATCGTACTGTGAATACAATGCCTGTATCTGCGCTCTTAAATAATTATTCTGACTATTAAGCAGATCAAATGTTGATAATAAGTTCTGGTCATATCTTTTTTGCGCATATTCATAAGATTTTCCTGACGTCTGAACACTTTTTTTGTCCGAGTTATATAACTGCATGGATGATGTAGCCTCATTATACGCCCTGTAAATATTCTGCTTTAAAGTCTGGTTATCCAATTCTTTGGTCAGTTCCCATTGTCTTACCTGCAGCTTTGTTCTTTCCCAGTTCGCACGGGCAGATTTTCCATTAAAAATCGGAATGTTTAAACCAATTCCAATTCTTTCACTGAGGTTTGTATTTACCTGGTCGCCAAAAGGAGTAAGTCTTTCGCCAGTTTGAATTACAGATTGAGTGAACACTTTGTAATCGGTGGATCCGACTGTTACATACGCCTTAGAGGGTTCATAGGGGCCAAAATCGTATACTGCCCTTTTTATATTTACATAACTGGTACCAATTCCCCCAAATGCTGTTATCGATGGATACATTTGTCCCTTTGCTACATCTACCTCTTTTTTTGCAGACATGAGTCGAAGGTCGATCACTTTATTTTGCGGAAGGTTTTGTAAGGCCAGCGCATAAACAGCTTCTGGTTGCAGATCCGCCAAATTTTCAATAAAAATATTACCTACTGATGGCGATTCAATATCAAAGGCAGCACCAGCATCAAGATTAAGCAATGCTTTCATTTGCAAAATAAATGTCTGTACACTTGCTTCGGCTGTTATAAGATTTGAACTGTCCCGGCTAAGCTGTGCTTCCAGTTCAGCAGCATTTAATTCGGGTAATACACCTGCATCAACTCTTTTCCGGGTGTTATTTAATTGCTCGATCGTAGTGCCTATCTGAACCCTTGTAAGGTTTGCCTGCTCTCTTGCAAGCAGTATTTGCAAATAGGCAACTGCTACATTCAATGCAACGTCATCCTGCACTTTTAATACTTGTGCTTTATCAGCTTCATTTGCCAGCTTGTTACTTTCAATAGTATTTCTTTTCACAAACCAATTGAACAGAGTAACCCCTGATTGAAGGTTGAAGGTGGAGTTTAGGAAATTATTATCCTCGAGTACACCGGTTGCAGGGTTTTCTGAACGACCAAAACTATAGCTGGTACTGTTCTGGAAATTCAGCGATGGATACTGTGCACTTTTACTTTGTTTATAGGTTACATCAGAAAAACGGGTTTGCAGATCTGCTTGCTTTACAGAAATATTATTGGCTTTTGCGTATTGAACACATTTCAACAAATTCCATTTTTCCTGCGCTTGTGCTGAAACGGCCATTATTATAATGGCCAGAAAAAAAAGACTTCTTTTAAACATGGCGCAAAATTAGGAGAATTGGTTTTTCCAGTGACTGAATTATGACAAACGGAATACTAATTCTTATCTAATTTTTTCCAGTGCCTGGCTCAGGTCGTTGATCAAATAACCAGCCTCTTCCAAACCTACATACACGCGTATGTATCTATGCTCGGGATTTGAAAGATCAAAGTCGGAAACAGGTATCCCCGAACATTTAGGAATCACCAAACTTTCATGCCCGCCCCAGCTTACAGCCATCAAAATATGTTGGAGGCTTTCGCAGAATTTCACGATCTCATTCCGGTTGTTGGTTTTTAAAACCATCGTTGTTAGTCCGCAGGCTCCTTTCATTTGTTGCTTTGCCAGTTCGTATTGCGGAAATGATTCATCCAAGGGGAAAATCACCGATTCTATTTTTGGATGTGATTTTAAGAATTTCAAAACTTCAAGTGAGGTTTTGGCAATGCGGTCGATGCGGGCCGGCAGCGTTCGCAAACCTCTTATTAATAACCAGGCGTTAAAAGGCTGAATACCGCTACCGATGTTCAGGTATTCACTATCAAATATTTTCTTCATTATTGCATGGCTTCCACTTAAAACGCCTCCCAAAGTATCACTATGCCCGCCGATATATTTGGTTGCCGTTTGCATTGCCATATCAATTCCCATTTCAATTGGTTTTTGATAAAGCGGTGTACAATAACTGTTGTCTATAAAAGTTGTAATTTTTTTTGATCTTGCAAGCGCCGCAACTTCTTTTATAGGTTGTAATGCAAAATCCCAGCTATTAGGTGATTCCAGGTAATATAAAGTTGTATTGCGCTTTGTAGCTGCTTCCCAATTTTCAATTTTTGTTCCATTAATATATGTAGTGGTTACTCCAAATCGTGGCAGCACAACATCAAACATTCTTTGCGCCCATGTATAAGGAGCGTTTACAGAAACGATATGTTCACCCGCTTTTACATTGGCGAGCACACCGGCAAAAATGGCCGCTGCACCGCTATTAAAAACAAGACAATCTTCTGCTCCATCGAGTGCTGCTAATTTTTTTCTTAGAATTTCAACTGTGGGATTTAAACCACGACTGTAGAGGTAACCACCCATTTCATCTTCGAATGCTTTGCTTAGATCAGCTACAGTTTTAAAGGCAAAATTGCTTGTCTGTGCAATAGGCGGAGAAATGGCATTAAAATAATTTTCTCTTTCTTCGCCCAATTCATTTATTATATAGGAAAGATCCATTTATAGCTCGGCTTTATTTTGATTTGCTTGTTTCTTGTTGAACAAAAAATATAATAATGTAAATACAGCTAATACACCAAGACCAGTCAATGCTGCATAATCATTGTTCTTATAATCCATTGCTATGCTTATACCGACAAATGTATACGTAGCAATAAAAATGAGTGGGAATATTGGGAATAATTTCATTTTATAAATGCCTGTATCATCAAGATGTTTTGTTTTCTTCCTGAACCAAAAAATAGTAGCACTACTCAGTATCATTCCAAAACAGTCTAAAAAAATCGTAAAAGCCAAGATCTTTTCAAATTGTTGCATGAAGAATAAGATAATAATACAAACTGCCGCAAATACAGTTAATGAAAAAGTAAGCACTCCGGTTTTTTCATTTCGTTTGGCAAACACAGTTGGCAAACTCTTATCCTCCCCCATAGCATACATAACTCTTGGATTACTCATTAAGAGTCCATTTACATAAGCAAGAACACCTAAAAATAAAAATCCTGAAAAAATAAAAGCTCCTCGCTGGCCAAAAACTTTATCCATCAACACATATGCTATTTCTCTTTCTCCTTTCATTCTATCAAAACCAACAATATTATAATAACTCAAATTCACCAATAGATATAACGCTATAATAATTGCAATGCCAATAAAAATACCACGGGGGATATTCTTTGCTGGCTTATCGACTTCACTTCCAAAATTAATCGTCTGCTGATAACCTCCGTAAGTAAAAGAAACGGCCACAAGGCTTATTCCGAAACTTCTTATCCAATTCATTTTACCCGAACTCACTACCTGGTGTGCTGCCGTATTATCAACATAATGTTGTGGAAAAAATAAAGCAACGATCAGTACCAATATCATGGCGATCTTTATAAGCATAAGAATATTCTGTGCCAACGAACTGACCTTTAGACCACGAAGATTGATGAAGTAAAAAATAATGATTGCAATGCTGCTTAATACAGCTTTATCTACATCTGTCCATTCCCCAGGAAATAACTTTAACAAATACCCGCTGCCAATTAATGCTACAGCGCTTAAACTCGCAGCATTGCTAACAAGTATGAGGCAATTAATAGCAAATGCAATGCTTGGATGATATGCTTTAGCAAAGACTTTATAATAACCACCGGTTACAGGATAACGGCTTCCTATTTCGGCATAAGTCAATGCACCGCACAAAGCAACAATGCCTCCGAAAAGCCAAGCCGAAAAATAAACCGTTGGGTTGATCGCATCTTTGGCACTAGTAGCTGCTGCGCGGAAAATTCCCATACCGATCACTAAGCCAACCACAATCATGGTAAAGGAAAAAAGATTCAATTTATTTGACTTCATGGGGGGAAGATAAAGAATAATGCGATTAACTTTACTTATCTGATTTTATGAAACATTTTTTTATATCCATACTGCTTTTATCACAACTATTTTTTTTAAACGCTCAGGAACCGGAGCAGGATTCATCGCAAACCCTGAACGAAGTAATTGTGAAAGCTTATGAGCAAAACAGGAAACTGATGCAAGTACCCGCATCGATCGCTGTTATCAATAAAACACAGCTATCACATTTTAATAATACCAATATTTTACCTGCTTTAAATAGCAATCCCGGAATTCGCATGGAAGAACGTTCTCCGGGAAGTTATCGATTGAATATTCGTGGTAGTTCATTGCGTTCACCATTTGGCGTAAGAAATGTAAAAACTTATTATAACGATATTCCTTATACCGATCCGGGTGGTAATACTTATCTCAACCAATTAAGTTTTTATAATATTCAATCGGCTGAAGTAATTAAAGGACCGGGCAGTAGTTTGTATGGTGCAGGCACAGGTGGCGTTTTACTATTAAAAACAAACCAGGCTGATTGGCACCCGGGACTTTCGTTTGATTTCAGTGCTGGTCATTGGGCATTGAATAATCTGAATACAAATTTGCGATTGGGTACTGATGCGGTCCAGAATACTTTAAATTATTCGCAATTATCATCTGATGGTTATCGTGATAATTCAAAACTTGACCGAAAAGTTTTTACCTGGGACCTGAATGCTAAACTTTCTGATAAAGGAAAGATCACAACACATTTTCTCTGGGGTGACCTGTTTTATCAAACTCCCGGTGCATTGACATTTTCTGAATACAATACTAATCCAAGAGCTGCAAGGCCAAGAGTTGGAACAACACCAGGCGCCACTGAGAATAAAGCAGCCATTTATCAAAAATTATTTTTAGTTGGTATCACCTTTAATCAAAAATTTTCTGAGCATTGGCAAAACACGACCTCGTTTTATGGAGCATCAACCCGGTTATTGAATCCAACTACCCGCAACTATGGAAGAACAAATGAACCACATACCGGCGGTCGTTCTTTTTTTCAATTCACAAAAAAATACAATGAGCAGACTAAGTTAAATATTGTAACGGGTGTAGAATTTCAACAAGGAATTTCTTCTGTAAGAATTTATTCAAATAAAAATGGCAACCCTGATACTTTGCAAACGGATGATGAAATAAACAATCGTGTATTCCTTGCTTTTGGACAGGCTACACTTGAACTTCCAAGAAGTTGGATTATTACTGCCGGGCTCAGTGTCAATTCCCAAAATCTGACGATCACCCGTCTCTCCGTTTCGCCTGTTATTGAACAAAAAAGAAACTATAATAATGAACTAGCGCCAAGACTGGCTCTGTTAAAACAATTAGCAAAACCATTATCTGTATATGCAAGTATTTCAAGAGGGTTTTCGCCGCCAACTACTGCAGAGCTATTGCCATCAAGCGGCATCATCGCCACAAACCTGAATGCGGAATACGGCATTAATTATGAAGCAGGTTTTCGTGCTAAATTCAACTCAGGCAGAATTTATCTTGATGTAAATGGATTTCATTTTGGATTAGAGAATACAATTGTTCAACGCAAAGATGCATCGGGTGCAGATTATTTTGTAAATGCAGGAAGTACAAAACAATTAGGAATTGAAAGTTATTTATCATGGCAAATTATAAGTAACTCCAATCAATCTTTTACAAATTGTAAGATCTGGATCAGTCATACATGGAATGATTTTTCTTATAAAGATTTCAAACAGGTAACGACAGATTTTACAGGAAAGAAATTACCAAGTGTGCCCAAAAATGTGGTAGCAGCGGGTTTCGATATTGATACAAAACGTGGCTTATATTTAAATGTAAACTATTATTATGCTGATCCAATTCCTTTGAACGATGCCAATACAGAATATGCTTCTTCTTATAATTTATTAGGAGCAAGGACGGGCTGGAAAAAACATCTTCATGCGAAAGTTTTAATGGAGTTATTTATTGCAGCTGATAATATTTTAGATGTGAAGTATAGTTTAGGAAACGATATCAATGCCTTTGGCGGAAGATATTACAATGCTGCTTCTACTTTTAATTTCGCTGGCGGTATCGCATTGCATTTTGGTTTTAAATAAAAGTTTTTAACAAACATGTGTTGAAAATTATTCTTGGATTCAACACCTGTATTCCTACATTTGCCTCCGATTTGGTTCTTGAGTTAATTATTGCTGCATAGTATTAATGCAGTATAAGAGTGCGACGCAAGGGACGATGAAAATAATTCCGAATGTTGGGCTCATAATAATTAACGAGATTAAAAGGGAAGTCAGTCAAAATCTGACGCTATCCCCGTAGCTGTAAGCTCCATAAAAGTTGTGAATCTTCATGCCACTGTCGCGAGACGGGAAGGCTTCGACAACGGAGTAAGCCAGAAGACCTGCCAGATCATAAATAATTTTTTGCTTTCGGGTGAAAGGCAAGAGATGTAATCGTCGCAAGGCTTTTATATTTCTATCTTTTTTTCGGAAGCAGTCACGCAAAAACTTTTTTAAATGAAAAAGAAATTTTTGATCGTGGCTGCTGCATTCATTGGCAGTCAGCTTACGGCACAAGAAGACACTACAGTAAGAACATTGGATGAGTTAGTAATTACCGCTAACAAGTTTCCGCAAAAACAAAGCGGAACAGGAAAACTAATTACTGTTATTACGAAGGAGCAGATGATGCAAAGTGGTGGTAAAGATCTTTCGCAAATATTAAATGAGCAGGCAGGTATTGTAGTAAATGGAGCTAACAGTAATCCTGGTAAAGACAAATCAATATTTTTCCGCGGCGCTACGGATAAATATACTTTGCTATTGCTGGATGGTGTTCCGTTAAATGACCCTTCTGGAGTTGGAGGTAGTTTTGATCTGCGGTTGCTTTCTTTAGATAACATTGAAAGAATTGAAATTTTAAAAGGCAGTCAAAGCACTTTATATGGTTCCAATGCCGTAGCCGGTGTAATTAATATTATTTCAAAAAAACCCGTTACAAAAAACCCCCAGTTCAAAGGACTACTGAGCTATGGAAGCTATAACAGTTTTAAAGCCAACGCCAGCCTAAGCCAGAAAACAAAAGTGCTGGAGTATGATGTAAACTATGTATATAATACCGCGGATGGTATTTCAGAAGCGAAAGACAAAATTGGCAATGGAAATTTCGATAAAGATGGTTTTACGAAACATGCTGTTCAAACCATTTTGGGAGTTAATTTAACTGATAAGCTCAAGCTTTCGCCCTATTATCGTTTTACAGAATTTAAAGGTGACTATGATGCGGGATCATTTGAAGATGCACCGAATCATTATACTGCATCTTTGGTGAATACCGGGTTGAATGGCCATTACATATACAAAGGAGGCACACTGTATTTTAATTATGGATATGATTTTACAAAAAGAAATTATACCAGCCAGTGGGGAACATTTATTGCTAAAGGGAAATTTCATCATGCTGAAGCATATACCGATTATAGTTTAAGTAACAATGTACATTTTGTTGGTGGATTAAATTATCAAAGCTACCGTATGGATACGCCTGATACTACCAACAGCATTATCAGCCCTTATGGATCTTTCTATTTTAAAACAGATAAAGGATTTAATGCAGAGTTGGGCGGACGATGGAATCATCACAATCAATACGGGGATAATTTTACATATAGTATCAATCCTTCTTATCTCGTCAATAACAATCTCAAATTGTTTATCAATATTACCAGCGGTTTCAGGGCGCCGTCTGTTAATGAACTTTTTGGTCCTTTCGGCGCTAACCCCCACCTGAAACCTGAAAAATCAAATACACAGGAAGCAGGTTTGCAGGCTACCGTAGCAGAAAAAAAATTGGAGCTTACGGTTACAGGATTTAATCGTTCTATTAATGATGTTATTATTTATGGTTTTAATGGCTATGAGAACCGTGACAAACAACATGATTACGGAGCCGAACTTGAAGCCGGTTATTCTATCAATAAGAAGATCAACATAAAAGTAAACTATGCCTATATTGATGGTAAGATCACACAAAAACTTACTACCAAAGACACTACTTATTATAATTTGATCCGCAGACCCAAGCACAATGTGCATCTTTTCGCTGGTTATCAGGTCAGCAAGAATTTATTTTTCAGCAGTTCATTGCAGGTAACAGGCAAGCGGGTTGATTATGATTTCAGCAGCTTCCCTTCATCAGAGGTAGATCTAAAAGGCTACGCCTTGTGGAATTTTTATGCCGAATATGGCTTTTTAAAAAAGAAGCTGAACATTTTTGCTGATATAAAAAATATCACAAACAAAAAAGATTATTATGAAGTATATGGTTACAATGTGCAGGGCATAAATGTAACCGGCGGTCTTCGTTTTCAATTATAAAAGTAAATTCAGATATATGAATTCTATTAAATTCAATCCGCGTACGGAAGTGCTATTGATCTTTATATCAATCATTGCAACTGTACGGGTTATTTTCAATTTCAACCATGATATTTCCCCGTTGGCAAATTTTTCTCCGATAGGAGCAATGGCCCTTTTTGGCGGAGCTTATTTCAACAGGAAATGGAAAGCCTTTGCTTTTCCATTAGTGATGCTATTTATTTCTGATTTTATTTTGCACCAAACAGTATTTAAAGCGTACAGTAGTGGCTTTTTATACAGTGGCTGGTATTGGGTTTACGGAGCTTTTGTGTTAATGACAATTACAGGAAGATGGCTGCTGAAAACAGTTACAGTAAATCGTTTTTTAGTTTCTGTTCTGGTTTGTGTTTTTATTCATTGGATTGTAACTGACCTTGGAGTATGGATAGGATCAAAGAAATATACCCTGGATCTGAGTGGCTTTATGGCTTGTCTTATAAATGCTATTCCTTATGAATTGCGTTTTCTTAGCGGTACACTGGCATACGGAATTATTCTTTTTGGGTTATTCGAGTGGATGAAAAGAAGATACCCTGTATTGATTGCTCAATAAAAATCCAGCGCTCAAAAAAATTTCCATTACAGTTGGCAAATACAGCGATGAGTAATTAAAAAATCCAGCAATAAAATAGTCAACATCATGAAAGCATGTTCATTTTTACCTGCAGCAACGAAGATGATCTATGACATGGAATTGCAACATCTGCTGTGTGGTGTAACATTTGAATGCCCGGCAGAGGCCTTAAGAGAAAAACCTAAATTGGTACGCTGTGTATTGGAAGACAAACAATATTCAAGCGCCGAGATCGATAAAATTTTTTCTGCCAGCAAAGCACAGGGAAAAAGTTTGTATTATATAGATGAAGATCTGTTGCAAAAAATACAACCTGATGTGATCTTTACACAGGATGTATGTGAAGTTTGCCAGATAGATACACAGTACACCGCAGCAGCAGTAGCTAAATTGGAGAAACAATCTCTGTTAGTACCGCTTACACCACAAAACCTTGAGGATGTATATAACACTGCCATTACCATTGCATCAGCACTGGGTGAAGAAGAAAAAGCATACAATTACTTGGCATCACTAAAGCAGAGAACAGATAATATACTTGAAAGTTTGCGTTACCATCGTATGCCATTAAAAAGAGTCTCTTTGCTTGAATGGATCGAGCCTGTTTACAATTGCGGGCATTGGATCCCCTTTCAAATTGCCCAAGCGGGTGGAATTGATATGCTGAGCAATCCTGCTGGAGATTCGATTGTAACATCCTGGGAAAAAGTTGTAAGATATGATCCGGAAGTACTGGTAATTGCGCCTTGTGGTTTTGAAACAAAAAGAACAAAAGAGGAAATGTCAATTCTCGTTCGAAAACCCGGGTGGAATGAATTAAAGGCAGTACAAACGAAACAGGTTTACCTCGCAGACTATGACTTGTTCACCCAGCCGTCCGCATCAACTTTGGTGAATGGTATTGCGTTGCTGGCGGCCTTGTTTCATCAGGATTTGTTCAAAATTCCTGTTCATCTTATCAATAAATATTTACCATTTTACAAAAACACGATGCATGTGCATGCATGAAGAAAAACATTGTCCCCGGTGCGGGAACAGATTTGAATGTAAAGCAGGTGCTATAACAGCATGCCAATGCTATGGCATTACATTAAGCGATGAAGAAAGAGCATTTATAGAGGGCCGCTATAACGATTGCCTATGCAGAAACTGTTTACTTGAATTAAAAAACCGCTATATATTTTTTAAAGAAAAATACCTGTTAAAATGACAAGTGCTTATTTTAACTGGAGCGGAGGGAAAGATTCTTCGTTGGCTTTATGGAAAATTGTACAGGAGAAAAAATTCAGGATTGAGTATTTGCTTACCAGCATTAATAGTTTTCATAACCGTATTTCCATGCACGGAGTAAGATGGGAATTATTGGAAGCCCAGGCAGCTGCAGTAAATATTCCTTTGACAACGATTGAACTGCCTGAACAACCATCTATGATCGAATATGCAACTGCTATGATGCAAAAGGTAAGCTGGTTCAAAGGAAAAGGAATTGCTCATAGCATCTTTGGTGATATTTTCCTGGAGGATCTTAAAAAATATCGGGAAGAAAAACTGGCCACAGCAGGTATTAAATGTGTATTCCCCATCTGGAAAAAGGATACAAGGGAATTAATGAAGGAATTTATTTTCGCAGGTTTCAAGGCAATCGTAGTTTGTGTAAATGAAAAATTTCTTGAAAAAAAATTTTGCGGAAGAATGGTTGATGAAAGTTTCTGTAATGATTTGCCGGCTGCGGTAGATATTTGCGGAGAGAATGGGGAATTCCACACATTTGTTTATGATGGGCCTATTTTTAATAACCCGGTCAGTTTTAAAAAAGGTGAGATAGTATATAAAGAGTACTTAGCGCCAAAAGATATGGATGGTAATACCCCAGCATCCGAAAAAAATTATGGTTTTTATTTCTGTGATTTGCTACCAGGTTAGATAACTACTTTTGTAAAAACCAACTGCTATGCAATTCAATTTCCAGGAATTTCTTACGCTTACATTTACACTGTTTGCGGTGATTGATGTTGTTGGTTCTGTGCCGATGCTAATATCCATGAAAGAAAAAATGGGCGGTATTAATGCATGGAAGGTGACACTGATCTCTGGTGCATTAATGGTTTTGTTTTTCTTTATCGGAAAACCATTTTTAAATATTTTGGGTGTCGACATAAAATCATTTGCTGTTGCAGGTTCTATCGTCATCTTTATTTTGGGGTTGGAAATGGTGTTAGGAATAGAATTTTTTAAAGCCGATAAAAATGCACCGTCAGGAACAATAGTTCCAATAGCTTTTCCATTGATTGCAGGAAGCGGAACATTAACAACGATCATGTCATTAAAAGCGACGTTTGAAAGAGCAGATAGAAATGAATATATGATCTTAGTAGCAATACTTATAAACCTAATTGTTATTTATGTTGTATTACGATCATTAAACCTGATAGAAAAAGCTTTGGGTAAAGCAGGTTTATTAGCAGTAAGAAAGTTTTTCGGTGTAATTTTGCTGGCTATTGCAGTGAAAGTTTTTGCGACCAATGCCGCAGGATTGATAAAGTGAATGTAATGATGTGCCAATATGCTAATGTGCTAATGAAGAAATTGAATTAGCATATTATCACATTTTCAAATTGGCAGATTAATTGGTCCCGTAGTACAATGGATAGTACGCAGGTCTCCGGAACCTGATATTCCAGTTCGATTCTGGACGGGACTACAAAACCAACCATTAGCAGCTTTTTTTAATGTTACTTGCATAAATTTCGGTTGTTGGTAAAAACGTCAACAGCTTAGAATGGTTAGCTACAGCTTCAGTTAGATTTATGCAGTCTTCAATCCCTTTTCCTGCTTTGCTTCAATGTTGTGAATACGCCTGTTAAAAACAATGATCACAGTAAAGATTAAAAGGATAGCAGCTACTATAATAAATATAAACAAAACATTTTTCTTCTTTAGCATAAACCAGTATTGCAATCTTATGCGCTGACAACAATCTTCGCTTATAAAAAGCGGGTGTTTCTGAATGAAGGGGCCGCCATTTAATTATGACGGCCCTGGTTATTTTTTTATTGTTTTACTAATTTGATTACCCGCCGCTGGCTGCCCTGCTGCAGCTCAGCAATGTAAACGCCGGCCGTATAAGTGTGTCCTACCATAACAACCCGGCTGCCGCCAAGGTTTTGTTTTACTTCCAGCAGGCGGCCATATATATCCATAATTCTCAAGGTTGCGGATGCCTCAGCGGGCAAGTTTACCTGCAGGCGGAAAGCACCTGAACTCGGATTGGGTGATGCCAGCAATGTAAAGGTTTTCTCTTCCGTTTCGGCCAACGGGTTGGATGTTGTTCTTGCTGCTGTCGTGCTGGCTAGCTGTGCCAGTGTAGTGAATTTTTGAGCAAGTGAATAGTCAAACTTGGTACCACGGCAGATGGCCTTTATCTGCCATTGATAATTTTGGGCAGGCTGCAAACCTCCAATGGTTATCGAACGATTGCCGGGCTGTACACCGGGAATGTCTATCCATTTAGCACCGGTCTTTACCTGCTTATATTGCACCTGCCACTGGGTGGGGTCTATAGGAGCTACCCAATTCAACTTTGCTGTAGTAGCCGTGATATTTGTGGTTTGCAGGTTCCATACATCCCCGCACACGGTTTGGAATTCATAAGCGCCAATATCTATTGTGCCGGGTACAATACGGGGATTTGCGGCCAGGTCTTTATCGCCATATTGGGTTATATCATATATACTATTTTCCCCGGCGTCAATGGCCGGTGAGCCGGGTTTTAACATGAAGTTGTTATTGGCTGCATCTGCAAACAAGGGGTCCTGATCCAGGTTTCCTGTTCCGGCATAGCCACCTTTTACGATAGAAAAGGTGACATTTGGAGGGCCGACGAAAATTTCATTGGTGAAAATTTCGCCACCTGTATTATTCCAAAAAATACAATTGGTAATACTGGATCCAAAGACCATGCAGGTCCCGCCGCCATCAATAGCAACATTTCCCGAGAAACTGCTGTTAATGATATTCGTATTTGGTCCTCCCCAAATAGCGCTGCCACCAAAATTGAAGGAGTCTGGCCCGGTAGTAACATTTCCAAAAAAACTACAATTCGCAATGAGGCAAATGGAAGCGTTATATATGCCACCACCATAAGTAGCGCTGTTCCCCGAAATAATGCAATTCGCAATTACTATCGATCCATAATTGTTTGCAACACCGGCGCCGACATTATTAAGACGCGTCGCACCTTTTGCTCTTCCGCCGGTTATTGTAAGACCATCTAACCTGCACGGACTATTGATGGAACCATCAATACCGGGGGAAAAACGCGCCACTACATTATAAGCATTATCATCAATGATTGCATTCTGTTGTATTTCTCCACTTAAAACAGTTGGATGCTTTTTCCAGTTTCTATCATTTAGTGCTGCTTCCTTTCCGGAAAAACCACCATAAACAGCTAAGCCGTTTCTAACATGAAAGGAAAGCTCGCGGTTATTATTAATAAGCCCGGCTCCTTCGTCAGGATAGTAGGTCCCTTCAGCCACCCAAATCTCGGTCACTCTAAAGCAGGACAAGGATTTTGTCAAAGCATCCTGCAACTTATTAAATGCATTTGTCCATGAAGAACCATCGCCCGACCCTGTGGCATTCGATTTTACATAAAGCGTGATGGGGCTACCACCTTCATCTATTAATCCGTTGCAATTATTGTCTTTTGCATCGCATAGTTCCGGCGCACTCGGATAAATGGTGTTGTCATTGTCATTGCAGTCTCCGGTAGTTGCTGTTAAATCTGTCGCCCGTTTATACCCTTCCGGCTGGGCACATAGTGGTACACTTATAGTCACGCCGTTGCTGTAGCCATCGTTATCAATATCTTTATAGAAAGTTTGCGGTGGTTCCGAAGTTCCCTGGAATTCATAAGCACCCATGTCGATATTGGGCTCCAATGCATTTGTGGCATTCCATTTTCTTGTATTATCGTCTAAATCCTTAGCAGTAGTATTAACAGCGTTGTCACCTGCGTCAATGGCTGGCGAGCAGGTTTGCAACCGAAAGTTACCGTTGGTTGCATCCACAAACTTTGGATCCATAAAAAGATTAGCTGCTCCCCCATAGCCGCCTTTTATAAGGGAATGATCAACAGGTACTACACCAAAACCACCGGTAATCTCACCTCCCGGATTTCCCCAAACAATGCAGTTGTGCAGGTACGTGAAGGTATTAAAATCGGCTATGTCAATTGCGCCGCCGGAAACGTTCGCAGCGTTTCCCGAAAAACTGCAATTAGTCAACGTGACATTATTCAAAAATTCGCCATCTTCTATATAAACGTTTTTTAGCGCTCCACCAGAGGATCCTGCGGAGTTCGCCCAGAAGATGCAATTTATCAGGCTCAAATAACCAGAATGAATGTAAAAACCACCACCATCATGTCCCGCTGTGTTTTTTGAAAATTTACAATTAATGAAAAACCTGTTGGTTTCAATATTGTCGTAGGCTCCCATGTTCCAAAAGCTGCCACCATCCCGCGAAGCCTTATTTTCAGTAAAATTGCAATTAGTAAGTGACGGATATGAGTTTCCCGCATTATAAATACCGCCGCCATCCGAAGCGGAATTTTCAGAAAAACTACAGTTAGTCAGAACGGGGTAGCCTTGGACAGGCTGTATAAAGTTAGTAGCGAAAAAGATAGCTCCGCCTTGCCTGCCCTGGTTTTTTAAAAAATTGCAGTTTGCAATGGCCGGTGATGCTTCCCAATTATACATTCCACCACCGCCATCAATTGCATTGCCTGCCGTTACAGTAAACCCATCGAGTATCGCAGTATTGTTAATACCGTTACCGTTATTACAAACGACATGAAAACTATTTCCATCACTATTTAAAAAGTCGGTACCATCATTCTGATCAATGTCGCCGCTTAGAATGGTTTCATAAACGTTGAATTTTCGTTCACCCAGTACTGTTTCATCACCATTAAATCCGCCATAGATAGCCAGGTTATTTTTCAGGATGAAGCATGCAGCACGGTCGTTATTAATTTGCCCTGTTCCTTCGTCGGGATAATAAGTTCCTTTGGCTACCCATACCTGGTCGTTTGCAACGGAAGAATTGATCATGGCCTGCATATCACCACTGGCATTGGCCCAACTGCTGCCATTTTTTGTACCGGCACCACCTTGCACTACATAGCGGATAGTTTGTGACTGCGTGACCACTGCTATAAAAAAACTCACGATGAAGAGAAATAAATTTTTTTTCATTTTGTTTTGGTTTTAATGATTTACAATCCGGGCCGTGGTCTTGTCAATCGGATATAGACAGCAAGGTTTATGCGTAATTATTCGGAACCGTTCTGCGTTGTGCGATGGCAAGTTAATTGCTGACTGAAGAGTTGGCAAGTTTTGCAGCCGACAAAAGACTGACAGAGGGAGGACAAAATCCTGACAAGAATTGGGAAATCCCTGAAACTTAATAATTAAAGAATTA
>Ga0207641_10002003_pt1 | contig 19431 bp, 17 predicted proteins | sample KBSSwiS62_FD_184306 | JGI IMG/M metagenome (GOLD analysis project Ga0207641, IMG submission 184306) | Switchgrass rhizosphere microbial communities from Kellogg Biological Station, Michigan, USA - KBS Switchgrass S6-2 (SPAdes) (version 2) | ecosystem: Host-associated > Plants > Roots >... | reverse complement strand
TGAATCTTCTCCATCAATTTTTGCCGAATAAAAAACGGCTTCTGTCACATCTACATTGGCTGACTTGCTTACGGCATTTTCAGGATCATACCAGAAGTTGGTATTTACCTGGGAGAACTCAAGTTTATCAAAATTCTTTTTGATCCTGATAACCCATGTTGTGCGGATCATGTTTTGATTGAGGAACAACGAAGTTGGTCCGCCCATTGAAAAGCTCTGGTAAATATATTCCTTACCTAACTGATTTTTCTTTACATACATCTGCACACTTCCAGTTGCTGTATCCTGGTATAAAGTAAAAAGGCCGTCCGTTTTTTTACTGCTCTTCACTTTTTCGGCCACAGTCGGTTTAGCAGGCGGCGGTGGTGCCTTTTTTGATGAGTCGGTTTTTGCTGCCTGGGTAGAAGTAGGTGGGTTGTTTTGCGAAAAACCGCAAAGGCCCACAAACATGGCGCCTGCCAGCAAAAGCAGCGACTTTCTTGCTTGTATCATATTATTATTAATTTTTTGGTAAACGAAAGGTAAATCTCTGGAAGGATTCGCAGAAAAATAAATTGATAAACGGGTTGAGCTAGGTATAAGCAGGCGTGGAGAACTCTTTATTTTAATTTTTTGACTTTCACCATCTCGATACGGGTGTCGCTTACATTCATAATGTCAAATTCATAGTCGGCAATGATGATCCTTTCTTTTTGCTTAGGAATGGTTTCATGGTAGTTGATGATGAACCCGGACAGTGTTTCCGTTTCATCTACGGGGAAATCAAAACCATATTTTTCATTGATATAATCAAGCTCCAGCCGGCCAGAAAAAATATATTCGTGTTCGGCAATTTGTTTTTCAACAAACTCTTCCACATCATATTCATCCTGTATCTCTCCAAAAATTTCCTCCAGCACGTCTTCCATGGTAATGATGCCGGCGGTACCGCCAAATTCATCCACAACCCATGCAATGCTTTTTCTTTCACGGGTAAATTTATTGATGAGATCGGTGGCACTCATACTTTCCGGCACTGCAGGAATTGGCAATAATACCGATTGAATAGTTGCTGGCCGCTTGAACATATCCAGTTGATGAACATAACCGATAATATGATCAATGTTGCCCTCAAAAACAACTATGCGTGATAACTTAGTTTCAATAAGCAGTTTTCGTAGATCATCAACTGATTCTTTTATATCGATCCCGACAATTTCTTTGCGGGGAACAAGACTTTGACGTATCCTGATCTTTGGTAACTCAAGCGCATTTTCAAAAAACTCGGTGTTCAGGGGTTGTTTTTCATCTTCCGCTTCTTTCGCCTGCCGGAAAAGATGTTCAAGATCCGTTTTGCCAAACACTTCTTTCTTTTCATCAACTCTTACATTAAAAACATATTTAAGCAACCAATTGGCCAAAGCAATGCAGGCAGCTGCGATCGGATAAAACATCTGGTAAAAAATATCGATCAATTGGGCCAGCCGGCTTAACAATACATTCGCTCTTGCACGAAAAATAGCACGGGGAAGAAATTCTGCAAATAAAAGAACAAGAAAAGTTGATAAAAGTATTTCTATTATTATACGAACAGAATCAGAACCTACATCAAGCCTGATCCATAACGGTTCCATCACCTTACTTATTTGTAATCCGAAGAATACAAGAAAAACATTGAAGCCTATTAGTGTAGTGCCGAGAAAATAAACCGGGTGATCAATGAATTGATCCAATATTTGCCCGCTGGCTCTTCCCTGCTTTTTTTTCAGTTCAATGCTCATGCGGTTGGCGCTGTAAAATGCCATTTCAATTCCTGCAAAAAATCCCATCAGCAGGATGGTAAGAACAAACCATATAACGATACGTATCTCAAACATCGGGCAGTAAAGATAGAAAAAGCAGGCAGATGTTATAGTATATAAGTACTAAGTAATAAATACAGGAAATGCAGAAGCCAATGGTCAGGAGACAATGAAATCTGAAATGATATCAACGGCTTCTTTACAGGCTTTTTCAAGATCATCATTTACGATCACTTTATCAAAATGGTCTTTAAAGGAAAGCTCGTAAGTGGCCTTATTTAGACGGGTGGAAAGACTTTCGGGAGTTTCGGTGCCGCGACTACTCAGTCTTTTTTTTAGTTCGTCCACAGATGGCGGTTCAATAAAAATGGAAAGGCATTGTTCCCGATGCTGTTGCTGCACATGTACGGCACCCTGCACATCAATATCAAGCAACGGAGCTTTCTCCTCTTTCCAAATTCGGTGGATCTCAGATTTTAGGGTGCCATAATATTTTCCTTCATACACCATTTCCCATTCCACAAATGCATTGTGCTGAATTTTTTCTTTGAATTCGTCCACACTCATAAAATAATAATCAACACCATCTTTTTCATACTCTCTTTTTTGGCGGGTAGCTGCAGAAATTGAAAAAGCCAGTTTATCCGGAAAAGTTTTAAGCAAATGTTTGGTGATAGAGGTTTTACCAGCGCCGGAAGGAGCGGTGATGATGATGATCTTGTGTGATGAAGACATGTGCAAAGAAAGGAAGAAATTTTAATTGGACTGACTTAGCAACTTTTATGTGTGCCGATAAAGTAGGCAACATAAGTAGCAAAAGCCCTGCTTTTGTCAATACTTTTCTTATGCGTTCATGCTACTGTCTATCTGGACTATGCTGTTAAAGCCACCTTCTAACAGTTTTCTTATACTCATTATACTCCTTGCCAAATTCGAGTTCCAAATATTTCTCTTCACGTTTGATTATGTATTCTTGAACGATAATAAAAAGTAATGGGAATAGAATAACATTCCACCAATTTCCAACCAAGCAAGTAATTCCTAAATATAAAATTGCTAATCCTACATACATCGGGTTCCTGGTAATTCCATAAATTCCTGTTATCTGAAGTGATGAAGCCGGCTTAATAAGTATTAATGTGTTTTTTGTCAGGAAGAATTGTCTCAAGCTTCTCACTGAGAAATATAAAGCTGCAATTATAAAAATTACTCCTATAATTTTTATTACTGTTCCGTGAAATAATGTATCAGTAATTGGAATTATTTTTTGAATAAGTACGGCAGCTATAAAAATCAAAATATAAAATAATGGAGGTGGAATATAAACTCCCGGGCCTTTAGACTTATTAATTTCATTGCTCATCGTAACTGTCTTCGTCTAAAGGTAGTTTATTACAGTAATGTTCAGGTTTGAGATGTCCCCGAAGCATGGCGTATAACGTACAGGCATTTGTGCTGTTGGGGTCCCGATAGATATCGGGATCATCCATTCATCGCCCCAGGCGACGGTTGCCGAACGTTGTTACTAAGGATAAAAATTTATTCTGTTGTTTGATAGAAAATGTCAAGCTGGGACAAAAAGCCGAACAGCGAACTGATTGTTTCAATGTCAAACCCCACTATTGGCCATACCAATGTCAGGCGCATTAGTCACCATGCTTTTTCATGTCAACGTATTTATGCGCTAATTGGTTTTCTGGAAACCGGTTTAATATTTTGATTGACACGGAAGAAATTATCCGGATCATACTTCCGTTTTATTTTTGAAAGTTGTTCAAAGTTTGCACCAAATGCTGCATCCACTCTTTCTTCTCCTTCGCTGATAAAATTTACATATACGCTCCCGGTAGAATAGGGTGCAGTTTTATCAAAGAATTTCCTGGCCCAATCAATACTCATCGCATCCATAGAGCTGTTCTCCCATCTTGTATGAACATTCATTACAAATCTGACATTTCTGTGTGGATAGGAAGTTGCGTCTGAGGCTACCCTATTTATGGCGCCCCCGAGTTGCGCAACAAATATTTCACTCATTGGCGAAGGTAGATTGCCGGCGGAGTCTATCAATGTATCTAATAATTCATCTGAAAGTTCGGTGAAGTTATGTGACTTCCAATAATTGCGTGCCCCGGAAGTAAGCAATGGGTCAAATGCCTGCTGCCATGCGGCAAATGGAACCGGTCCAATAACATCTGCTATAGGATTGCCAAAACGGCGAAGCGGTTCAAGCACCTTTTCACCTTCTTGCATATCTCCGGCATACATGGCTGCAATTACAAATACTTCTTTACCATGAATCTCCTGTGGCAGAAAGGGAAGAGGCGGCGCTTTTCTCAAAACCACCCAGGTGGTTGCCTTATCCGGCGCTGATGAAACATAATTTCTGTAATGCTCAAAAACTTTTTTTGCATCTTTGAAAGGATGCACAATCAGCCCTGCCAAAACCTGTGGTCCTACGGGATGTAATTTGAATTGAAAAGAAGTTACAATACCAAAATTGCCTGATCCGCCGGAATAGCCCAAAAGAGATCAGCATTTTCTTTTTCATTGACCTGAATTATTTTTCCATCTGCCGTCACTACTTCGGCCGAAATCAGATTGTCAATCGTAAGGCCACAGCTTCTACTAAGCCAGCCAAAGCCTCCGCCCAAAGTAAGTCCGGCAATGCCGGTGGTTGAATTAATTCCCATCGGCGTGGCTAAACCATAAAGCTGCGTTTCATGATCCACATGACGGAGTGTAGCACCCGGTGCAACAAATGCCGTTTGTGATTCAGGATTTACCCGAACCCACTTCATTAGCGAAAGATCGATCAGCATCGCATCATTTGCTAACGACATGCCAGCAATATTATGTCCTCCTCCCCGAACTGATGTTAAAAGATTATGCTCCCGGGCAAATTTTACACAGCTAACTACGTCAGCAGTTCCCAAACATTTCACTATAAGTGCAGGTCTTCGGTCAATCATAGCATTCCAGATCTTCCGGGATTCATCATATCCAGTATCATTTGTTTGTAGCAGATCACCTGCAAGTTGGGCCCTGAGTCCATCTATGATTTCACTGGAAAGAGTGATGTCTTTACCATCAAGTGTTTTAATAACAGTGTTCATGTGCTAATTTTTTAGAAGTAGAAAAAGAATAAGGAATCTGTTTTTTTATTCAGCCAAAGTATAGCTGACAGGACACAAAACTACCGCCTCCCAAAACTGAAGACCATAACATTTAGTTCAAATGCGAGTAATTTTAATTCAAATCCGATAATATCCGGACATGGAATCTTTACCCGAATTTGGTAGACAGATAATCAGAAGGTGAAAGGCTATATCTTTTTTGAAAACATTTAGAAAAATAGGAGGGACTGGTAAAGCCTGTTTCAAAGGCAATTTCTGAAACGTTACCGGTGTTTTTATTCAACAATGTTAATGCCTCATTTAACCGGTATTCCTTAATGAAATTATTGGGGGATTTACCTGTGAGCAATATCATTTTGCGATACAATTGAGATTTGCTGCACCCTATGGGTTTGATAAAGTCATCTACTTTTAAATTTGTATTGTTCCAATTGGATTCTGTGAAGTCCATCAAAAGAGTTAGAAATTTTTCATCTGTTTGCGTAAGAACATTAATGTTTTCTTTTTCCGCTAAAGCATTTAAATTTTCGCTATTATACAATTCTCTTACCTCTGATGAAACTATAATTTCTCCCTTAATAGTCTTACACATACGTTCAGCTAATTTTATGGTATCCTCAAAAATTAATTGTTTTTGAGTTACAGGCAACCCGGCATTCAACCCTATTTTTAAAAGAATTTTATCATTCGTTACACCATTGCCGAGATCTTTAAATAGCGACCGGATTTCAAATGCTGCATGGACGGCGTTCGAGATGGAATTAAACGAAACCAGAAAATAGTTTTCAGTTTGTTTAACGGGGACTCCCTCATAATTTTTCAATAGGCCGAGAATGGCATTTTGGAAATTGTTTAATGAAGATTTAAAGTGAACAGGGTCATTTTGTATCAGCGATAATCGTTTTAGCGATATAACCATTATTGTTCTGAAGGCGGGGTCATTAATAATATTAAATGTGGTATTTTTTGCTTTTTCCGGGTCCCCAATTCTGCCCAAAAATGATTCAACTATACTAATGTCAACTTCTATTACGCTGTGCGGAACCTGACCATGTGCATGGTTGTGCATTTTTTGAATAGCCTTTGCATCCGGCGCTTCAATCAGACAGAACGCAGTTTTTCTTTTTTCATCAAACCAATAAGTTAATCCTCTGCAACCGAACTGGTCCTGTATTTTTAAGTCTTCCTGGTGTAACTGGGCTATTTTCTCGGCTGTAACCGTTTCAGATACATCATGCCGATCCATATAAATTGGCATACAAATAATTTATTTCATACGAAATGATAATAGCCTTGCAGCTAACACATAAATATATAAACAAACACAAATTTCTAAAAATTTAAGCCATTGAAGATCAATCCCAACTTGTTCGTATTTATGCTGGGTTGGAATGATTTATGAACAAGCTACAAATCAAGATCATTAGGAAGACTTTTAATTTTCCTAGCTCTGCTTTACTCATGTGTATATCGAATTGTTGTTTTAATGCTGTTATGCCCGAGGATTCTTCAACATGGTTTTGATCTTCATGCAAATTCCTATTTTCTCGCAATTAAAATTCTCCATCCCGGTAACGACATAGGCGATACAGGCTTTTCAATTTTTAATCCCGCAGTTTTTTGCCAGCCTTTCATTTCATCCATTGACCATGTGCCTGATGAACTGGTGAGTGAAAAATAAAGACCGGTGGTGGAAGCAGCCACACCACCTTCACCCGGTTTTGATTGGCGGATGAATTCACCAATAGCATAAACGCCTCCGGGTTTTAATGCAACTGCGATTTTTTTTGCTAGCATAAAATTTTGTTCACTTGTAAAATGATGAACTACGTTATTGATCATTATAAGATCATATTTTTCTTTTCCAAGATCATCATTCAATGCATTTCCTGCTACATAGTTTACACGATCAGTTGTATCGTATCTTTTAGCAATTGCACTTGCAGCTTCTATAGCTCCAGGCAATTCCATAATGGTGCTTGATAATGATGAATGTCTTTTACAGAGCTCAATAGAAAATAATCCATGTGAGCCGCCAATATCAAGCATAGCTGTTGCACCTTTTGGTACAGGGATTTTCGGAGCAACTTCTTTTGCAACGTTGATCGAAAGATCTCTCATCCCTTCCTGGTATAACTGCCATTCTCCTGGTGAGATAGATCCATGCATTTCCAATGTTTTCCCGGTACGAACATAATCTTCAAGTTTTGCCATCCATTCCCATTCAAGTATTTGAAAACGCAACTTGCCGATCAGGTTTGATTCACTTTCTTTCAGCAGCCACTTATGAAATCTTTGTTTTAATGTATAATTTCCATTGCGCCATTGTAAATAACCAATGCCTACAAGGGCATCAAGCAAATGCCTTGTTGCTTCAGGATGCGTGTTGCATGCTGAAGATACATCCTCTGATGTTTTTGAATTTTTTCCTATCGCCTCATAAATACCGAGCTCTGCTGCAGCCATAATTGCACGGGCTGCATTAAATGCAACCTGCGTATCTATAAGTGGAATAGGGGCAAGATTTGCTTTCAAAGCGATCCATTCTATTAAATTCTCCGGTTGATTTTTAATTTTCATATAAAAACTTTTTAGAGTAACATGAATAAATATAGGAAGTTCCTTTTATTTTGATGTTTATACAAACCTTTGAAGATGGTGGGTAAAGAAAAATATCTACCTTAGCCGCTCAATAAAAAACCAATTGAAAAAAGCATTAGCTGCTTCTCTTCTCGCAATATTGTTTACCAGCCAGGTTGGTTATTACTTTATTTACACGGTTCATCAATATATCATAAAAGAAGAAATGGAAAGGGAAATGCTTACTCTTATTCCTGAGTCTTCACTTGAAGTATTTGTTGCCGAAGAATTGGGCGATAAAATTATATGGGAAGAAGCCGACAAAGAATTTTCTATTGAAGGCACTTTGTATGATATTGCCCGCATCAAAAAAAGTGAGGGAAAAACTTTTTTGTATTGTATCAAGGATAAACAGGAAAAACAATTGCTCGATGGTCTTGCAAAAGCAGTAAATGCAAATCATGGCAATAAACAAGAAAAAAACAGTATAAAATCTTTGTTGGCTGACCTCGTTTGTATGAACGTTGAAGAGCAGTCAACATTTTTTTCTGTCCCTTCAGCATATTCACTTTTTAATGCAACTCTTATTTCTTCTTTTGAAGAAATTAATATTCCTCCTCCAAGGGCATAAGCTTTTTCAATTTAATTTTTTCCCGGAACAAATATGATCCTGCTATTGCAGGATGATGTTGTGTTTCGATTCAACTATTCAAAAATTTAAATTATATCAACTTACATAATGAAAAACATAATTCTATCTGCTATATTACTATTGACCATATCACTTACAGGTTTTGCGCAACAAACGCTTCATGGAAAAGTAACAGATAAGGAAACCAGTAAACCACTGGCTGGGGCTTCAGTAACATTTGCCGGGAGTGGAGGAACTACAACAGACCAGGAAGGCAACTTTTCAATTGACTGCAATAAAACTAAAAAAATAACGATCAGTTTTGTTGGCTATGAAACTTATACTTTAACTATAAAAAATTGTGACGCCGAATTAAAAATTTCTTTAGAGCCTGCAGGGCGGACGCTGGAGAATGTAGAAATAAGCGCCACTTCGAATATTAATAAAGCACTTTTATATCAACCTGCCGCTATCACTAAATTGTCACCATTGGAATTAAAAAGGGGAACAGGTTTGTTTTTAGATGATGCAATACAGACAAATGTACCCGGTGTGACGATGAACAGGAGATCTGTTTCCGGCGGTCAACAATTCAATATAAGAGGTTACGGTAATGGTTCAAGAGGAACGAGAGGTATCAGCAGCAATTTTGACGGACAAGGATACAAAGTTTATGTTAACGGCATTCCATTAACAGATGCTGAAGGCATTTCTACATTTGATGATCTTGATTATAGTTCTATCGGGAATGTGGAAGTGACCAAAGGCCCGGCTGGCACTTTATATGGTCTTGCAATTGCCGGAGCCGTTAACTTAAGTACAATAAAACCCGAGAAGGGAAAAACATCCATTGGCCAGGAAGTGATGGTTGGCAATTATGGATTGCAGCGTTACACCACGCAGTTTGAAATGGATAATGAACGTTCTTCCATTGTACTGAATTACGGACATCAAAAGTCTGATGGTTTTTCAATTCACAATAAATCAAAAAAGGATTTTGTCAACTTCTCCGGCAATTTCCGGCCAACTGAAAAACAAAGCATCAATACCTATATTGGTTACAGCAATAGCTATGATGAACGCCTGGGCGAGTTGACAATACAGCAATGGGATAATAATGATTACTCAGGTAATCCTGAATATATCAAAAGAAATGGCCACAGCAATGTTATTACAATAAGAGCTGGCGTTGGACACACGTATGATTTTACAAAAGGCATTTCAAATACTACCACAGTTTTCGGTACAGGTTTTACAAGTAATGCAAGCAGCGCTGCTGGGTGGACAGATAAGAACACGATCAATTATGGTTTTCGTTCAGTATTCAACACAAAAGCCTCATTGAATAATGGAGCTACATTAAGCGGGATCACCGGTATTGAAACACAGCGCCAGGATGCAAATGTTGTTGGCTTTAATATGAAAGCTGATCCCAAAGATCCTAATCCAACAACATGGGTTTATGGAGTAAGTCCTTATTGGGTCATTAATGCAAATACATCAAACACTGCTTTTGTCACCACAACAGGTTCTTTGTTTACAGAATGGACTTTGTCATTAAAGAATGACCTGTCATTTACGGGAGGTGTTGGCGCCAGCAATATGGAGATCACTTTGCATGACCGCTTCAATCCTGCGATTGCGACAAGACCGGCAGATTACCAAAAGAAATATACCAACATGGTTTCCCCGCACTTTGCGATCAATAAAGTGTTTAATAAGCATGTGTCAGTTTATGCATCCTATAGTAAAGGATACAAAGCACCGGTAAGTTCTTATTTCTTCATCGCAACCCCGGCTCTTACAACTACAACACCACCTACACCAGCAACAGGAAGAGTTAACGAGGATCTGAAACCGGAGATTGGAAACCAGTATGAAGTTGGTACAAAAGGACAATTGATGAACAGCCGGTTTGTTTATGAGTTAACATATTTCCATGCAGAGTTCTCAAATAAGATGACAGCAGTTTATGTTCAATCATTGTATTCTTATGTAATAAATGGTGGCGACCAGAATCATAATGGTGTGGAAGCATTAGTGAAGTTCACAGCATATCAATCAGAAAATGGATTTTTAAAAATGATCCGCCCATTTGCTAACGTAACGTATAATGATTTTAAGTATGGCGATAATTTCAAAATTCAAAAGTCAGCAACTCTTACTGAAGACTACAGCGGTAAAGATGTAGGCGGTGTGCCAAAATTGATGGCAAACTTTGGTGTGGATGTAATGATGAGGCAAGGTTTATATGCGAACATGAGTTATAATTATAAAGACAAAATGCCTATCACATCGTTGAATGATTTTTATGCAAAAAGCTATAATTTATTAAATGGCAAAATAGGAATGAAGCGCAGCCTGGGTCAGCATTTTGATCTTGATGTTTATTTCGGCGCTACAAATATGACTGGCGCAAAATATTATATGATGGTTTTTGTGAATCAGTTACCGGATGCGTATATACCGGCTCCTAAAAATGCAAATGTTTTTGGCGGAATTAATTTAAAATATAACCTATAGCCTTGTACCTATGAGATTCAAGCGGGGCAGTTGCTTTTGAACTGCCCCTTATTTTTAAAACAATTGTTATGAGAAAAATTATTTTGTTATTGCTTGTATCTCCGGCACTGTTTTCATGCGATAGGTTCAGGAATAAAGAAACAGGTGGAAAAAAAGATCAGCGTATTGTTTGTTTGTCAAAACATTTAACTGAAATGGTATTTGCTTTAGGCAAAGGACATGACCTGGTGGCGGTTGATCTTAGCAGTACATACCCTGATAGCGCTAAATTGTTAAAGACTGTCGGTTATCATCGGGCATTGAGTCCGGAAGCAATTATTTCTATGGAACCTGACCTGGTTATTCATAGTAATGATATTGGGCCTGAGAATGTTTTACCACAGATCACTAAAGCAGGACTAAACATAAAAGCTTTCGGTGGCGCTAACACTATTGATAGCGCAAAACTTTTGCTGAAAGAATTAGGCGAGTTCTTTGGCGTTGAGAAAAAAGCTGATTCGATCATTCAAAACATGGAAGCTGGTATTGCAAAAGCACAGGATACTGTGAAAGCAATGAATATACATGATTCATTAAGGGTGATGATCATTCACTTCGGCCTTCGCAACAATAATTATTTCGTAATGAGTGGAAGAAATGGAGTGGGCGACAAGATGCTTCGTCTTGCAGGTGCATCTGTTGCCTTGTATGATGGCAAAGGGGCTAGAGAAATGAGTGCTGAAGCAGTGGCGTTGGCTAACCCGGATGTCATCATCGCCACAGATTTTGGATATGACCGGATGGGCAACATGGATAAGTTCATCAGTGCAGTTCCGGGTGTTGCATTAACGAATGCAGGTAAGAATAAGCGAATCGTTAGATTTGAGGAGCACAACATAATATATTTTGGTCCCCGCACAGGTGAAAACATCATTAACTTAGTGCACCTGCTTTATCCAAATAAATAATGCTAAGGCACAATAAATTCTTCTTTCCTGTTTTGATCGTTTTACTTGTAATGGTACTGCTTTGGGGCATTGCATTTGGTTCGGTGCATATCCGTTTGCAAGACATGCTTTCAGGTTTGAAACATGTTTTTAATGGTGAGGATCCTGCAAATATCCATGAAGCTGTTTTTGTTCAATTGCGTTTGCCAAGAGTGATATTATGCGGTATCACAGGAGCAATACTTGCTGTAAGTGGTGTATTAATGCAAGGATTGTTTCGTAATCCGATTGTTGAACCGGGTTTAATTGGTACAAGTGCAGGTGCAGCCTTAGGAGCATCAGTTGTTTTTGTTTTAGCACCCAGTTTCAGCCCCGCTGTAAAGGAATGGGCGGGAACTTTACTTACACCTGTCATGGCTTTCATTGGTGCAATGATATCTACGATCATTGTTTATTCCATTGCAAGAAATGCCAAACGTATTTCTATTATGTCATTGCTGCTTGTAGGCATTGCCATGAATGCTGTTTGCCTGAGTGGCATCAATTTTCTCGCATATACTGCCAGGGACTCACAAGCAAGGAGCATCACATTCTGGAATATGGGAAATTTTTCAGGCGCCTCCTGGTTGCAAGTGATCGTAGTAGGTATTGCCGCAGCGGTTGTTTTTATCATTTCATTTTATTATTCCAAACAACTCAACACTCTTTTGCTGGGGGAAGAGGAAGCTACTTATCTCGGAGTGAATCCAGACAGGTTGAAAAGAAATATTTTGTTGTTAAATACGATCATGGTTTCTGTTGCTACCGCATTCGTTGGAGTGATCGCTTTTATGGGCTTGATCGTTCCACACATATTGCGGCTGATGATCGGCAGTGATAACAAAAGATTATTACCCGCATCGATGTTACTCGGATCCACCTTATTGATCTGTGCGGATACTTTCGGAAGACTGGTATTGGCTCCTGCCGAAGTTTCCGTAGGCATCATCACTTCACTCATTGGGGCACCGATATTTATTATTTTACTCAAGCGTTTCAACCTATTGCAGAATAAGGGAGGGTACAATGCTTAGAACGGAGAACATAAGTTATAGCATTGGTAAAAAACAAATACTGAAAAATGTCAATGCATCATTTCAACCAGGGGAATTCAACATGATACTTGGTCCGAATGGTTCGGGTAAATCTTCCTTCTTAAAAATTTTTAGTGGCGAGATAAATAAATTTGACGGCTCTGTTTTTTATAATGGTAAAAAAATAAAAGAGATAAGAAATGAAGAGTTGGCAAAAAAGAGAGCGGTAATGAGTCAGCAGGCCGATCTGAGTTTTCCGTTGTTAGTTGAAGAAGTAGTGATGATGGGGCGTTATCCTCATTTTACTTTTAATCCTAATAAGAAAGATGTTACGATTTGCAACGAGGTGATCGAAAGAATGAATCTTGCGGAGTTCAAACAAAGAAATTATTTAACCCTTAGTGGTGGTGAAAAACAAAGAGTTCAATATGCACGGGTACTGGCACAGGTTTGGGAAAAACCAACCACCGGTTATCGTTATCTTTTTTTGGATGAGCCATTAAATAGCCTTGACATTAGTTACCAGCATGAATTTTTGCAGGCAGCTGTTGAATTGATAAAAGATCATACTGTTTTAATTGCTGTAATGCATGATATCAATCTTGCTGCACATTATGCAGACAATTTATTTTTCCTGAAAGAAGGAGAATTAGCTGTGCATGGAAAACCAAAAGATATCTTAACTGAAAGCATTATTGAAAAAGTATTTAATATAAAAACTACAGTGATCGGTAACCCGGTTACCGGAAAACCGCTGATCATTTATAACTGATTCCGATTACAACTTTATATATCATTTATCTTTTGCCTTTTATATTTGCCGGATGAATGAAGACGCACTTCTGGAATTATCTAATTATGCAGGGCTTGCCTCGGCTGTCGTATTAACAATTAATTTTTTCCTTGGAATGTTATTAGCAACTGCTTACCGTGCAAATAGATATTGGAAAAAATTACCGCAGAATATCCAGCGATTGGATATTAATGATATTCATAATTATACAGCATATATCGCCTGGGGGTTAATAGTACTGCATGTTTTATTCTTAATTCTTGATAAAGCATCAAAATTTACTTTTACAGATGTATTGTTTCCGGTGAATGCCCCAAATCAGAGTTTAATCGTTGCCCTTGGAACGTTGAGTTTATATGCGATCACAGTTGTGATCATAACAACACAAAAGGCGATAAAAAGGAAAATGTCCTTTCGGGCATGGAAAAATATTCATCTTATAAGTTATGGCACGGCTATATTATTTGTTTTCCATGGAATATTTATGGATCCGCATTTAAAAAACGATCAACCCGATTTTTTTGATGGCGAAAAGCTGTTACTGGAATTTTGCGGATTGCTTGTTATCGTTGCATCGGTGAAACGATACATGTTTTATCTTAAAAAAATTAAAACTGCAGTAAAAGATCCGATTGTTAATTAGTTGATCATAATTTCTCTATCTTTTTTTTAATTGTCAGCTTATCAGTCTGTGTTTTTGCAAGCCCCAACGCTTTTTGAAAAGAATCCTTTGCTTTTTTATTATCAATATCAGTGTAAAGTTCACCAAGAAGAGTAAAGTAAAAATGATTATCCGGTAAATTCAACTTTTCTGCTTCGACAATAGCTTCTTGTTTGCTGTTTGCTTTTGAAAGCGCATAGGTTCTGTTGAGTGCGGCGATCGGTGAATATTCTATTTGCAATAATTTATTATAAAGCTGTAAGATATTCTCCCATTTTTCTTTTGTGCCGGTTTTGATAGTATGCCAATAGGCAATACTAGCTTCGATGTGATATTTCGAGATCTCATTTCCTTTTGAAGCTTCGTGAAGAAAATAAATTCCCTTTATGATCAGTTCCTGGTTCCACAGCGATTCATCTTGTTCGTCATATAATATCAATTCACCCTTTTCATTTTTCCTTGCAGCAAATCTCGAAGAATGAAAACACATTAAAGAATATAATGCGTTTACTTTTGGAAGATTTGTTTGTTCGTTCTCTATCAGCATGTAGGTTAATCGCATAGCTTCTTCACAGAGGTCCTCACGCAATACGTTATCATCGCTTTCAGAATAATATCCTTCGCTAAAAAGTAAATACAATGTTGTAAGAACTGTCTCTAAACGATTATTAATTTCTGTTTTGCCAGGGAAATCGATCTTGACTTTTTCGGCTCTCAATTTTTCTTTTGCCCTGAATAGCCGTTTATTGATCGTTTCATTGCTTGTTAAAAAGGCATTGGCAATTTCGTTTATTCCAAATCCACAAAGTATGCGAAGCGCCAAACCTATTTGCGCTTCAGTTGGAATGGAGGGGTGGCAAATAGCAAATAACATTTGCAATTGGCTATCAGTAATATTTTCTTCTGATAAATTAATTTCTAATTCTTCAGATTGCGATGATGTCTTTTTAATTTCACTGGCGATCTTTTCTGAAAAAATATTACTACGATGAAAATAATTTTTTGCTTTATTCTTTGCCACAGTATAAAGCCAGGCCGTTGGGTTAGCCGGCAATCCTTTATATGTCCATATTTCGACTGCTTGTAAAAAAGTATCGCCGGCTATGTCTTCTGCTGTTTCAATATGTTCAATTCCAAAATGCTTGCAGAGTACGGCTGTTATTTTTCTGAATTCAGTTCTGAATAGATGTGGTATTAATTCCTGCTGTTGCATGTGCTGTCTATTTCAACTATTGATACTAGATTCTGGATACTGGATTCAAGATGTTTTGTACCCGAAAACTTATTGTTTATTTTACTATCAAGTATCCAGCATCCAGAATCAATTTTAATGCACACCATCTCCCTTTGCAATTCTTCTAATTTCCATACTATTGCCTTCTCCTTGCAAGACCGGGCAACCTTTTGCAAATTCAACAGCTTCATCAAATGAATCAGCTTTTACCACCATCAATCCCCCAATAGTTTCTTTGATATCACCGAAGGGGCCATTGGTAACAACCGGCTTTGAATTCTTTGTTGTTATAACTTTTGCGCCTTCAAAAGGCAAACCAGTCCCGCTTACAAATTTGTTCTGTGCTGCTATGCCGCCAATCCAATCCATGGTTTGTTTCATCCAGGCCTGCATTTGTTCAGGTGAAGCGATCTTTGAACCGTCTTCATGTCTCATAATTAATGCGTACTCTTCCATTTTTTTAAATTTTAAAGTTATTAATTGATGTATACATTAATAACAAACGATGTTGCCGGAATTGGACAACCCAAAGTTATTTTTTAGAAATTATTCTTTTTGATATTTCCATCAGCAAATAAACTACCAAACCAATGACTATTGAAATAGCTATGTCCCTTAGCTCATTGACCTTTGAGCTGCTCAATAGCCAGAGAATAATTAAAACGCCAATAATGGCGATCATGTTCCCATATTTTATTTTAAAAAATTTCTTTTGTTCGGGTCTTTTTTTACGAAGTACTATTAGCGTTATACAAACAATACCATAGATCATCACTCTCGTAATGGCGTTGATGGATGCTGCAGAGAGAAATGAATAGTTAAGCGAGATGATTATTGTTATCGTCATAAACAGCAATAGCGACCATGTTGGCGTTTTATATTTTGGATGAATAAAAGAAAAGACAGATGGGAATTGTTTTTCTTCACTGAAAGCAAAAGGGAGTCTTGAACCAACCAGCATAATTGCATTCAATGTTCCTGCTACCGAAAACATTGCACCCATAGCAATAATAGCTGCACCAGCTTTTCCCATAAACAAACCCGCGGCTTCTGCCAATGGTTTATCTGATGAAGCAAGTGACGGAAGTGTGCCAATACTCACAATTTGAACCAGCATATAAATACTGGCAATGATCAGGGCTGCAAGCAACAATGCAAAAGGAAGATTTTTTTCCGGGTTCTTTACTTCTCCTGAATTGACGAGCACTGATTCAAATCCACCTAATGCAAAAACCAACAACAACACAGTAGATGAGAAAGACGAGAAACCGGGCACATATTTTACCTCATAATTTTCTGCCTTAATGAAAAAGAAGCCAACAATAATAAAGAGGAATAAAGGCAGCAATTTGGCAAAGGTTAAAAAATTATTTACCCGTGTACTGTTTCTTACGCCGACATGATTAACATATGCCAAAAAAAGAGTGAGTAAAATAATTGTAATAATTCGGGAAGATGCTAATGTGAACCAATCAGAAAAAACGGAGAGATAGGTTACCAATAAATTGATAAGTGCCGCATAAGTAATAACTCTTGTTACTAATAACAACCAGCCGGTAAGAAATGCGGGTAAAGGACCAAATGAAGAGAGTGCATAAAGATATGGACCGCCGGTTTTATCAAACCGGCTGCTTACTTCTGCAAAACATAAAATGATAACAAAGACCGCAACAGCACAAACGAGAAAGGCGGCAATGCTATAAACGCCAACTTCTTTAAAGGTTTTTGAGGGTAAACCAAATATGCCGGAACCGATAACACCATTTATGACGAGCAATACCATTGCCCATCTACTTATACTCCGGTTTAGCATTGGCAAAAGATAGGGAAAATAGTTTGTGCTTTAAGAGAGGGAATTAGATTGATTTAAATTCTCTTTATATCTGCTCCTAACATTTTCAATCTTTCATCAATATTCTGATAACCCCTGTCGATTTGTTCAATGTTTTGAATAATGCTGGTTCCTTCTGCACTAAGAGCTGCAATAAGCAATGCAACACCAGCACGAATATCCGGGCTGCTCATTTTAATGCCACGAAGTATTTGTTTTCGTTCTAAACCGATAACAACGGCACGATGCGGATCGCAGAGAATAATTTGAGCACCCATGTCGATCAGTTTGTCAACAAAGAACAAACGGCTCTCAAACATTTTCTGATGGATCAATACACTTCCTTTGGCTTGTATCGCTGTAACTAAAACAATACTTAAAAGATCCGGGGTGAAGCCAGGCCATGGGTGATCATAAATAGTAAGCACACCGCCATCGAAATAGCGATGTACTTCATAAACTTCCTGTTCCGGAATATGAATATCATCGCCATTAAAATTCATTTGTATTCCGAGTTGTTGAAATTTTTCCGGAATGATACCAAGATGTTGAATGCCGGCATTTTTAATTACAATATCACTTTGGGTCATTGCAGCAAGACCGATAAACGATCCTACTTCGATCATGTCAGGTAACATTTTATGTGATGTGCCGCCGAGATAAGGGACACCTTCAACATTGAGCATATTGCTCCCAATACCGCTGATCTTTGCACCCATGTTCGTAAGCATTTTACACAGCTGCTGAATATATGGTTCACAAGCGGCGTTGTATATAGTGGTGGTTCCGATGGCCATTACTGCAGCCATAAGAATATTTGCAGTTCCAGTTACAGATGGCTCATCAAGTAATAAATTAGTGCCTTTCAGATTTGGGGCTTCGAGATGAAAGAATCCATCTTCTTCATGATAATTAAAATTGGCGCCGAGTTTTTCAAAACCAATTATATGAGTGTCGAGTCTTCTTCTTCCTATTTTATCACCACCGGGTTTTGGAATAAATGCTTTTCTGAATCGGGATAACATTGGTCCGGCAAACATTACTGATCCGCGAAGCCTTCCGCTTTTTTTCCTGAATGTTTCACTGTGTAAGAAATCAATGTTTACATCGTTTGCCTGGAAAACACATGTATCCCTTTGAGGCCTTTCAACTTTTACATTCATATCTACCAATAACTCGATCAAAAGATTTACATCGAGTATATCCGGAATATTATTGATAGTAACTTTTTCAGGAGTAAGCAGAACAGCGCTGATGATCTGCAGCGCTTCATTTTTTGCACCTTGTGGAATGATCTCGCCTTTCAGTTTATTACCACCTTGAACTTCGAATGAATGCATGTTGTTGTAAGTATTATAGGTATAAAGGTAAAAAGTATATAAGCTAATGAGGTATCAAAAAGAAAAGTTGACCCTATCTGAAGATCAACTTTTATACTTTATAAGCTTTTATACTTTATTTTGAAATCAATATCTTTTCTTTTTATAGCCTCCACCACCTCCGCCACGATTATCACGACTATCATGTCTTCTGCCTCCACCATTACTGCCTCCGCCACGTTGTTGAAACTTTCCACCTCTTGGCTTTCCGTAACCACCCCTATCCCTGTCACGCATATCCTGCTGTGGGCGGTATGCTTTTACAAATGGAGTATTAGTAAAGGTTAGTTGACCATCAGTAATTCCGGTCAATTCACTTTGGATGGCGTCATCATGCACTATTTCCTTATGCCAGTTGTTGTAAGCAAGCTTCATATAATAAGCTACCGCATTTGCAAAGCCAAGTCGCTTATCAGGGTTTTCTTCTTTCAAGGCTTTATTGATAACCACTTCAAGATTCTTACCTAAATGTGAGAATTTGGGATAACGTTTTGGATAGTGAAGTGGTTTGGGCTTTGCTTTTAGTGTTTCCTTTGTGGGAATGGGGTAGGGCGATTTAACTTCAAGTTTAAAATCGGAGATCAAAAAAAGGTGATCCCAGAGTTTATGCCTGAAATCTTCCACGTTTTTCAAGTGGGGGTTTAAGAAACCCATCAATTCAATTACTGCCTGGGAGTTAGCCTGGCGCCTATCCGGGTCCTCGATGCTTAATAAATGCTCAATCATCTTTTGAATATGGCGACCATATTCACGCATTACCAGCTGGTTTCTTATAGTATTATATTCCATGAAATGTGATTAGAGAAGTAACAAATGTAAATAAAGAGTTCGAGATGTTTAAAACTTTGAAGTTTAAAGGAAAGGAAAAAAGAAGGGGCCCCGAAC
>Ga0207641_10001998_pt1 | contig 19461 bp, 16 predicted proteins | sample KBSSwiS62_FD_184306 | JGI IMG/M metagenome (GOLD analysis project Ga0207641, IMG submission 184306) | Switchgrass rhizosphere microbial communities from Kellogg Biological Station, Michigan, USA - KBS Switchgrass S6-2 (SPAdes) (version 2) | ecosystem: Host-associated > Plants > Roots >... | reverse complement strand
CCGCGGCCGGCTCGTCGAGCATCAGGACGCTGGGTCGAAGCGCGAGTGCGCGTGCGATCTCCAGCAGGCGCTTGTCGTTGTGCGGAAGATCGCCGGCAAGCCGCCGGACGCTGCCGCTGTACCCGACGTAGCTCAATAGTGCGCGCGCTTTCTGCGCCGGCGCACCTGACGGCGCGCTCGCGAGCTCCGACAGCGGCGAGCCGAGCTCGCCGCGTTGCATGGCGACCAGCAGGTTGTCGAGCACGGTCATCCGCTCGAATAGCTGCGGCGACTGGAACGTGCGCGCGATGCCAGCGCGCGCGACGCGAAACGCGGGTTCGCCGGCGAGCTCGCTGTTGCCAAGCCGTACCGAGCCGCTCGCCGGCTTGTAGAAGCCGCAGATCACGTTGAGCAGTGTCGTCTTGCCGGCGCCGTTGGGGCCGATGATGCTGGTGACCATTCCGCTCTCGACCCGGGCGGAGACGTCGGATACCGCCCGCAGGCCGCCGAAGGCAATGCTTATGTCGGACAGCTCCAGCGCCGGCTTCGCGCGGCCAGCGGCGAGCAGGAGCTGCGCCGAAACCGGCGCCGCCCGATCTTCGGGTTGCGGCCTTCCAAAACGCCTCGCCACCGGTCGGGCGATGCCACCCGGCGCGTACAGGAGCACCGCGAGCAACAGTACGCCGAACAGCAGCACCCGATACTCGGCGAGCCCCGCTAGCGCTTCGGGCAACCCGATGACGATGGCCACGCCGATCACCGGCCCGTAGGTGCGCTCGGCGCCGCCGATAACCACTACCAACACGAAAAGGATCGACTGGAAGAACGTGAACATGCTCGGCGCGACGAACGTGGTGGCGCTCGCGAAGAACGAACCGGCCACGCCGGCGAGCACCGCCGATATGGTGAACGCGAGCGTGCGGATCGCAAGCGGGTTGACGCCCATCGCGCCCGCTGCGGTTTCCGAATCGCGCACCGCGCGCATCGCAAGCCCCCAGCCGCTCTGCGCAAGCCGCTTGTACAACGCGAGCGCGACAATCATGAGCAGTATCGCCGTGACCGCGATGCCGCGCTCGCCGATCGGCCAGCCGGCTAGCGAAGGATAGGGAACGTTCATCAGGCCGTTCTGGCCGCCCGTGACGCTTGCCCATTCGACTGCGGTGAACTCGACAACGAAACCGAAAGCGATCGTGACCATCGCAAGATAAGGCCCGCTGACTCGTAGGGCCACGAGTCCCAGCAACGCGCCGATGACCCCGGCAAGGAGGGCCGCCGCCGGCAGCGTCCACCAGAACGGGACGCCGAGCTTGGTCGTGAGCACCGCCGTGACGTAGGCGCCGAGCGCGTAGAAGCCGACGTGTCCGAACGACACCTGTCCGGTCAGCCCGATCAGGACGTTGAGACCGACGCCGACGATGACAGTGAGGGCGCCGATGATGAGCAGGAACAGATAGTATTGATTGGAGACCGCCGCGTACGCGAGCGCCGCCGCAGCGAGCGCGACGAGCACAGGGTCGCGGAGAGCTTTCATACCTTCTTCACGCCCGCGCTCCCCAGGAGCCCGTGCGGCCGGATGGCCAGCGCCACGATCACGAGGAAGAACGCGAGGATGTTGGTGTACGCGGAGCCGAGCATCGAGGTGATGAGCGCCTCGACCACGCCGAAGACGAAGCCTGCCAGCACCACTCCGCGCGCGCTTCCGAGGCCGCCAAGGATGGCTACGGCGAACGCCTTCACGCCAAACAGCGTTCCCATGTCGGCCGACACGGCGAAAAGCGGCGCGATCAGGATCCCGGCGATGCCCGCGAGCACGGTCGACGCCGCGTAGCAGTACACGATGGCGCGCGTGACGTCGATGCCCATGAGGCCTGCCGCCTGCGGATTCTGCACGATGGCGGCGAGCGCTTTGCCGTAGCGGGTTCGGCCAGCGAAAGCGGTCAGGCCGAGCGCGACGGCGATGGCCACCGCCAGGATGGCGACCTGCAGCGGAGATACCGCGAGACCGCCAAGCGAAAATGCTTCGCCCGAAACGGGCAGCACCAGCGATCGCGGCTCCTTGCCGAACGTGAACATTACCGACTGCTCGAGGATGATGCCGGCCGCGACCGTCGCCATCAGCCAGCCGTTGGAGCTGGCGCGCACGAACGGCCGCACCGCGATGCGCTCGATCAGCATGCCCCACAGAGCGCACAGCGCGAGCGCCGCCGCGATGGCGAGCCCGATCGGCCAGTGCAGCGTCACCGAGAATAGGTAGCACAGCACCGCGCCCAGCATGAGCGACGTGCCCTGCGCGAAGTTCACGGTATTGGAGACCGCATAAGTGATGTGGAAGCCGAGGGCGAGCAGGCCATACATGCCGCCCATGCAGAGACCCGAGACGATCGCGAGTGCCAGCAAGTGAGCTCTCCCTAGAATCCGGCAACCGCGCCGTCCGAGCGCGGGTCGGTCGCGCCGGAGATTACTCCGTTGGGATGGCGCACCAGCGCGCCGGCGTGACCGACGAGGTCGGAGTACGCCTCGACCAGGTCGATTTCGTGGCCAGCGTCGCGCAGCGCGGCAATGAGCGACGGCTCGAAGCGGTTTTCGAGCTTCAGGCTCACGCTCATGTCGCCCCACGTGCGGCCAAGCAGCCAGCGCGGCGCGCTGATCGCCTGCTGGAGGTCCTGGCCAAACATTGCGTAGCGGCTCCAAACCGCGGCCTGGCTCTGTGGCTGTCCGTCGCCGCCCATGTTCCCGTATACCATTTCGCGACCATCGGGCAGGCGGGCCAGCGCGGGGTTCAGCGTGTGGAACGGCTTTCTGCCCGGGGCGAGCGCCAGGTGCGATGCGCGGTCGAGCGAAAAGCTCGCGCCGCGGTTCTGCCAGTTGATCCCGGTGTCCTCCAGTACCACGCCCGAGCCGAACTCCCAGTAGACGCTCTGGATGTAACTTACCAGCATTCCGTCGCCGTCGACGGCGCCCATCCACACCGTGTCGCCCTTGACGGCCGGCTCCGGCCACGCGCGCGCCCGTCTTGCATCGATGGCGCGAGCACTTTCGGCGAGCGTCGCGTCGCGCAGAAATTCGCGCGGGTTTACGGACATGACGTCGGGATCGCACACATGACGGTTGCGCACGAGGAACGCCTGCTTGGTCGCCTCGACGATGCCGTGTACGTGCGCGAATGAGTCCGGCGCGACGCCTTCGCGTATGCGATCGAAGAGCGCGAGGACCATGAGCGAAGCCAGGCCTTGCGTCGGGGGCGGCAGGTTGTATACGGTGCCTGCCGACAGATTGACGGTCAGCGGCTCGACGAGCGCCGCGTGCTGCTGCGCCAGATCGCCGATTCGCAGCGGGCTTCCCACCCGGGCGAGCTCGGCTGCCAGCGCGTGCGCGACGTCGCCCCGGTAGAAGTCGTCGAGCCCGCACTGCGCCAATCGTTCAAAGGTCTGCGCGAGTGCCGGGAATCGCTGCAACGATCGCGCCGGAGGCGGGGATCCGTCGCGCAGGAACGTGCCGGCGAAGCCGGGCTGCGGCGCGAGCTCGCCCTGGAATCTGGCGGTGTAGGCGACCTGGCTTTGCGTGACCGGACCCCCTTCGCGTGCGTACCAGATCGCATCCTGCAGCAAGCGTGCGAGGGGCAGTCGTCCGCGGACTTCACCGAGTGCTGCGATCCATCCTGATACCGCGCCGGCCACGGTGTTGGCCGCGAAGGGGCCGCGCGACGGGACGGTGGGGTGCCCTCGGCTGCGGTACCACTCGGGCGTAGCCAGCGCGGCGGCACGGCCGCACGCATCGATGCCGATCGCTGGCTTGCCGGGTCGGCTGATCAACCAGAACCCATCGCCGCCGATGCTGTTCATGTGCGGGTAAACGACGGCGATCGTCGATGCCGCCGCGATCATCGCCTCGACCGCGTTGCCGCCATCGCGCAGCACCGCAATGCCGGCCTGCGCCGCGAGATGATGCGGCGCCGTCACCATGCCGCGCGCCGCGGTGAGGGACTTCAGCATTGGTTTTTCGCGAGCGCCCGCACTGCCTGGGCGAAGCACGACATCGGAGTGCGCACGATGCCGGCGCCGATCTGGCCGATGCCGGGGGATTTGTGCGCGATCCCGGTGGTGACGGCGGGCCGAATGCCAGTGTCGACTACCTTGCGGATGTCGATGCCGCACGGCGCGCCGGCGAAATCGAGGTTGGGCAACGACAACGTCGAGTTGCGCGCAACCGTGATCTCGTACATTTCGCGCGAATAGGCGATCGCCTCGGTCACGGTACCGCCGACGAGCTGCACGAGTGCCGGGGATGCCGCGAGCGAGAAACCGCCAAAGCCCGCGGTCTCGCAGATCGCGCTGTCGCCCAGATCCGCGTTGGCGTCCGCCTGCGAGAAGCCCGGAAAGAAGAGGCCGACCGGCGTGTCGGACGACGCCTCGAACCAAGTGCCGCCGAGGCCGCTCACGCGGATCGCAGTGGTGACGCCGTTGCGGGCGATCGCGGTGACAACGCTGCATCCGTCGATGCCGTGGGCGGCATCCATGATCGCCTTCGAAGACGCCATGGACAGATTGAGGAAGAACTGCGAGTTGGCGGTGATGAACGCCAGCGACTCGCGCGCCGCGCGCGGCGCGCAGCCGGCGTCGGCGAGCGGCACCGCGATCGCGGCCACGAACTGAAGCGTCGCAGCCGCGTTGCGGCTGTGCACCTCGTCGCCCATCAGAAGCGCCTGCGCCTGGATCGCCTTGAGATCGATGCCTCCGGCAGCGCGGACAGCGGCTCGAATCGTTGGCGCGAGCACAGTTTCGAGAAAGCGCAGGCGCGCGATCACGTCGGGGCCGTTGGCGCCGAAGCGCAGCACGCGGCCGATGCCTTCACTCAGGTTAGAGTAAGCGACATTGCCGTGCGCCGCATTGCGCACGACGAACACGGGCATCGAGGGCGAGATGATGCCGGACATCGGCCCCACCGCTCCAAAATCGTGGCATTGCGCGAAGCGGATATCGCCGCGCGCGAGCATCGTCTCCGCCGCCTGCGGCGTCTCCGCCCACCCTTCGTACAAGAGCGCGCCGATCATCGAACCTTGCATCGGACCGCACATCCGCTCCCACGCGATGGGCGCGCCGGCGTGCAGCAGCGTGCGCGCCATGTCCGGCCACACGTCGCGCGCGTGCAGCGCCACGTCTGCCAGCACCGGCTGCGCGGCAATGATCCGTTCGACGGCGATCGCATTCGCGCGGTCGATGCGCGCACCGATGCAGTCGGCGTCGTCGGCGTCGCCCGCGAGTTGCGCCAGCGCCCATGCGAGATCGGGATCGCCGTCGCCCGGCGGCTGCCAGTCGACGTGCAGCGCTTGGCCACCCGTGTCGCGCACGCTGCGCGTGAAGGCCTCGACGCCGACGTTGATGACCGACAGCCGGTCGTGGTCCAGCAGCGAGTTCTTCATGGTGTGCGATCCGGCAATGCGGCGGTTCCGGCAACGCCGATGACGAAGCCGGTCAACATGTCCCAGCCGGAGGAATGGCCGATGGCAGTCAGATCGCGCGCGGCCGGCAGCACCTGGTCGTCCCCAACGAGACATTCGACAAGCCAATGCAGCGCTCCGAAGCTTCGCCCCTCGGCGAGATCGCCGAACAGCGCTGCGCCGATCGCATGCGTGCGCGTTTGCGCGGCATCGATCAACCGCCGTGTCAGAAGCACCCACTCCCCGTCCATGCCGAGGAGCCGCTTGGCGAACAGCACGGCGCCCACCAAGTCGTCACCTGAAGGAGTGAGGCCAGGACCGAGCCCCAGCAACGGCAGCGCGTCCGCCTCGGCGAGGTGCGCGTCGTCGTCGTCGATGGCGCGCGCGAGCGGCTCGACATGACCTTTCGCATGGTCAAGCGGAAACTCCGGTTCCTGTCCGATGAGCAAGACGGCCAGTCCTCTCGGCACGCCGATGTTCCGTATGCCGCCGACGAGCGCGACGCAGCCTGCGTGGAGCAGCCGCTTTTGTTCGCCGGTAAGCGCAAGCGGTTCGCTGCGCCACGGGACGATCGCTTGGACATCCAGGCGATCGGGCAGGGCGACGTGGGGGTGGAAAACCACGGCGCGCGGGTGCATCGCCACCTCGCCCGAGCCAAGAAAGATCGGTTCGCCGCCGGCGATGCGAAAGGCGGAGTCCGCGAAGCCGGGCAGAGTCGTCCACCGTCCCGCGCTGCGCGTGAGCGCCGCGTGCGCCTTCCAGCCGATCCCGCGAATCTCCGCGATCATGAAACTATCCTCGTCCCCGCGTTGCCTGCGAGCGCGTCATATGCGCCGTCGAGCGACGTGATGATAGCTTCGCTGCCGCCGTGGTCGAGGTAGCGTAGCGCAGCGGCGATCTTCGGTCCCATGCTGCCGGGCGGAAACTGGCCGGCGGCCAGATGGCGTCGTGCCTCGCTCGCCGTCAAGCGATCGAGCGCACGCTGGCTCGGCTTGCCGAAGTCGAGCGACACCTGGTCGACGCCGGTCAGCATCAACAGCGTCTGTGCGCCGAGCTCGGAAGCGAGCATCGCACTGGTCAAGTCCTTGTCGATCACTGCCGACACTCCGTGCAAGCCGCCGTTGGCATCGCGCGCGACCGGGATGCCGCCGCCGCCGCAGGCGATAGGAATCACGTTCGCGCCCAGCAGCGCTTCGACGGCCGGAATTTCGACGATGCGCACCGGCTCCGGCGAGGGAACCACCCGCCGATAGCCGCGGCCCGCATCCTCGACGAAATGCCAGCCGTGCTGGCGCGCGAGGCGATCGGCATCCTCTTGATCGAAGAAACGTCCGACCGGTTTGGTGGGGTTCGAAAAGCCCGGATCGTCGGCGTTCACCTCGACCTGGGTGATGATACCGCTGACGGCCATCGCCACGCCTTCCTCGCGCAGCACGTTGACGAGGGTTTGCTGCAACATGTAACCCATGCCACCCTGCGAGTGGGCCACGCAGACGTCCATCGGCATCGGGGGAAGCTCGCTCGCCGTCTTCGCCATGCGAAACAGGATATTGCCAACCACCGGGCCGTTGCCGTGCGTCAGCACGAGCTGGTACCCGGACGCGATGATGCGCACGAGGTGGCGGCACGCCTGCACCATGAGCGCGAGCTGCTCGGAGGCGAGGCCCTTGATCGTCGGCGGATAGCTCGCGTTGCCGCCGAAGGCGATGACAATTCTGCGCGGTCGCGTCATCTCGGCTGGCCGTGCGCGGCGAGTCGGCCGATCTCGCCGGCGAGGCGGGCGGCCGCGGTGCTGCCCGGCAGCACAAGAGCGCCGGCTTCCCGCAACTTCGCCTGCTGTACGGACAGCCGCTGCGGATCTTCTTCCGTCCCGCACACGAACGCCACGACCGGCAGATGGCGCCCGTCCTTTGCACAGGCCGCCTTCGCATGCGCAATGGCGGGCGCCAACACTCCGCCAGGATCTTCGTGCGCACCAAAACCGAGCACGACGTCGAGCACGATCGCCGCGGTCGACGGGTCGCGCGCCTCCTGCGCAATGCGCTCGATGCGAGTCGAATGGTCGATCATCGGATGCGGCCTGCCAACCGTGAACTCGTCGTCGCCGAGGTCGATCGCGGTGTGCGCGACGCCGAGGTCGCGCCAGAGAAGCTCAGCCTCGGTGCGGAAGGTACCGCCCGAATACAGGCCGCGCAGGTAGCGCTGACCCGAGACCAGCCGGCCTGCTTCACCCGCGGCGATTTGGGCGCATTCAGGATGGTGCAGACCGGCGGCGAAGCCTTTCCCTTCCAGCAATGCGACGGCGGCTGCGGCGGCGTCATGGAGCGTCGTAACCGGGACGATGTGCGTCGCCAGACGCTCATCGGCGAGATTTGAACCGAGGAACAGCACGACGAACGCCTTGTCGATCGCGGTCGCTTGATCGAGGATTTGCCGAGCCACCGCAGGCGCGGGCGGTTTCGACACGATCCCTATCACGCGCGTGCCCGCATCGGCGGCAAGCAGGTCGATCGCCTGGCGCATGGTGCTGCCGCCGACCTCGGGGGCGACATCGCGACCGCCTGTGCCGATGGCGTGACGGATGCCGGATCCCTGCGCGTGGATTTGGCACATCACTTCCTGCAGGCCGGTACCCGACGCACCCACCAGGCTGATCGCACCTTCGCGCACCACGTTCGCGAAGCCAAGCGGCACACCGCGAATGACCGCGGTTCCGCAGTCCGGCCCCATGACGAGCAAGCCCTTGGCGCGCGCGAGCGCCTTGATGGCCCGTTCCTGTTCGAGCGGGACGTTGTCGCTGAACAGGAAGACGTGCAGGCCCTGGCGCAGCGCCTTCATCGCCTCGGCCGCCGCGTACGGGCCGGGCACCGAGATCTGCGCCACCGCGGCCTCTTCGGCCACGGCGTGCGCCATCGCAATCGAGCGCAGCGGCACATTTGCGGCCCTCCGCGAGCCGGGGGCGCGCTCTCCTTCTAGCAAGCCCGCACATTCCTCGCTCGCTGCGTCCAAGGCTGCGATCGTGTCGGCCTCGAGGACGATCATGAGATCACCCGGCCGGGCATCCTCGATCTCAGCGCCCCGCATCCCGGCTTGCGCGAGGATTTCCTTGTTGGCCGGCGTGCCCATCAACAGCGTCGCGCGGCACACGCCTTCGCGTGCAAGCACGACCTGCGCGATGCGCATCAGCGCCACCGAGTCCTTGTAGAGGTTGGTCCTGACGAAGGCCGACGTCGGCACGAATCACTCCCATCCGGTCTGCGGAGATCGGGCCCCATGCGGGCAGCCCGACAGGACCTGTCCAGGCAATGCCAGGACATGGTTATGATTCACGCCATGAACAAGAGCATCGGCCTCGCGTCCCTCGACCTGAATCTGCTGGTGGTGTTCGACTCCATCATGAAGGAGGGCAGCATCACGATCGCGGCGCGGCGCGTGGGATTGTCGCAACCGGCGATGAGCAGCGCGCTCTCGCGCCTGCGCAAGACGTTCAACGACCCGCTGTTCGTGCGCACCGTTCGCGGCATGCAACCGACACCGTACGCGCAGCTGCTCGCCCCGCCGATCCAGCGCGCCTGCGAGCTCATCACGAGCTCGCTCGCGATCGGCACCGCCTTCGATCCGGCCGCCGCCACAGGGACGTTCACGTTCTACATGACGGATATCGGCGAGGGCATTTTCCTGCCGAAGCTCATCCGCGCGCTGGAAGACCGCGCGCCCCAGGTCAAGGTGAAGGTGCTGCGCATTCCGGAGTACGGCGGGCAGGCGGCGATGGCAGCGGGCGATGTCGATCTCGCAGTCGGCCTCTTCCCCGATCTCAAGGCCGGGTTCTTCCAGCAGCGTTTGTATTCCGACGAATTCGTCTGCCTGCTGCGTGCCGGTCACCCGCGGGCGGCGGGTCGGATCAGCGTCAAGCAGTTCGCGGAGATGAGGCACGCGGTCATCACTTCGGCGGGCACTGGGCACGAGGCGGCGGTCGAGCGCGCGTTCTCCGCGCAGCGCCATCGCCGCCGGGTCGCACTGACGATCCCGCATTTCATGGCGGTGCCCATCATTGTCAGGGAGACCGACTGCGTGGTTACGGTCCCGCGCCGCCTCGCGCAGACGTTCGCCGGGTTTGCCGGGATTGCCATCATCGCGCCACCGATCCGGATCCCCTCGTTCGAGATCAAGCAGCACTGGCACGAGCGCTACCACCACGATCCCGCAAACAGGTGGATGCGCGGCCTGGTCGCGGAGCTGTTCCTGGAGTAGACAGCGGGGGACACGGAAGCAGCGCATACGCGACGCCACGCCATCTGGGCCTTGGGCCTTGCCGGGCACTGCCATCGCCGCGTGACCCGGTCAGGGCTCTGCCAAGCCGGCGCGAACCAGCAGGATCTCCGCGCTGTCGTTCCAGACGTCCATCCGAACGATCTTCCCGCCGCGCACGACGAACCGGTCGACGTAGCGATTGCCGGAGAATGGCTCACCGTCCGGCCATTCGCCGTACAGCGTACCGATGTTGTACACGATGGCCTCGTCGTCGGTGCCGCCTGCGACGACGTCGGTGCGTTCGAACTGCTTCTTGACGCGCCGGTAGCGCGTGGCGTTGAACGCCGCGGTACCCGCCGGGTCGTCGTAGACCCGGCCCCCTGTGAAGGTGATCTTCACGTCGTGCGCCATAAAGGTGCGTGCACGCACCGGATCGGGAACCATCGAGGCCTCGAGGAACTCCTCGACGATACGGCGAGCCCCTTCCTCGACGGGCCGGCCACCTGCGTCGCTTTCGTTCGCCATCGCGTGCTCTCCTTGCGGTTGGTCAGCCGATCGTACCAAGATTGCCTATTCATGCGGTGAATCATGCCCATCAACGACAACACGATGGACAGCCGTCGGGCACGGAGTTATACCTCTCACGATGACGGTACACTCGTATCGCGCCCGGCATACGGTTACAGTTACTGTTTTTTTGACAAGCTGAAAAGGAGAACACTCATGATTCGTCCTCGTAGCGGCCTTTCTCGCCGCGCCGTACTCCGCCTGGCGACGATTGCGGTCGGGTTGGCTGTCGGCTTGCCCGCCTCTGCAGCTGATCCCATCAAGATCGGCCTGGTGACTGCGCTATCGGGTCAATCGGCGAAGGCAGGCGAGGCCATCACTCGCGGGCTCACTATCGCCATCGACGAAATCAACGCCAGCGGCGGCGTGCTGGGCGGCCGCATGTTCGAGCTCGTTCGGCGCGACGACGAAGCCAATCCCGCGAAAGGCCAGGTTGCGGCCCGCGAGCTGTTGTTCAAGGAAAAGGTCGCCGTGCTCTTCGGCGGGCTAGACACGCCTGTTTCACTCGCTATCGTGCCCATCATGAACGAGCAGAAGGTGCCCTTCATGGGCCCCTGGGCGGCGGGCACGCCCATCACCCGCAACGGCGCCAACCCCAATTTCGTCTTCCGCGTGTCGGCCGTCGACGAGATCGTCGATCGCGCGATGCTGCAGTACGCGGAAAAGAATCACGGCACCAAGAACCCGGGCATCATCGTCGTCAACAACCCGTGGGGCGAGTCGAATCAGAAGGGCCTCACGGCCGCGCTCCAGGCCCGCGGCATGAAGCCGGCCGGCGTCGAGAAGTTCGAGCCGAACGACGTCGACGTAACTCCGCAGCTATCACGTCTCAAGGCTGCAGGCAGCGATACGCTGCTGCTGGTCGGCAACGTCGGTCCGTCGGCGCAGGTGGTGAAGTCGCTCGATCGCATGGGCTGGAAGGTCCCGATCGTGTCGCACTGGGGCCCGGCGGGCGGACGGTTCACGGAGCTCGCCGGACCGAACGCCAAGGACGTCGTGTTCGTGCAGACCTACAGCTTCTTCGGCAAGCAGACGCCGGCCGGCCAGCGCGTGCTGGCGGCATTGCAGAAGAAATACCCGGACATCAAGGGTCCGGGCGACGTGACGCCCGCGGTCGGCGTGGCGAATGCCTACGACGCGATGCACCTGGTCGCGCTGGCGATCGAAAAAGCGGGCAGCACGGACGGCGATGCGATTCGGCAGGGCTTCTACAAGATCGACAAGTACGACGGTCTCATCAAGACCTACGTGAAGCCGTTTACACCCGACAACCACGACGCCATCAACGAGAACGACTACGTTTGGACCCACTTCATCGGCGACGAGATCCTGCCCGTAGGCATGGCGAGCAAATAGTCGCGGCGGCCCTTTGCGGCCGACGGGAGACCGCCGGCGGGCAGGTGGGCGACGAACTCAAGAGAAGGGAGTGCGATGAGAAGGCAACTGATGACATTGGCGATGGCGCTGTTCGTCTCGCTGGGAATCGTGGTGGCCGAGGCGAAGACGTTCACCTGGGCGTCGTCGCTCGACGTGCTGTCGATGGACCCGTACTCCACGAACAACTCGTTCACGAACGCGTTCATGAACAACATCTACGAGGGACTCGTGCGCTTCGACGAGAAGGTGCGGATCGAGCCCGCGCTCGCGGAGTCGTGGCAGTCGGTGAGCCCGACCGTCTGGCGCTTCAAGCTTCGCCACAGCGTGAAGTTTCACAATGGCGAGCCCTTTACGGCGGACGACGTCGTGTTCAGCTGGCAGCGCATCCAGACGCCGGGTTCGATCGCCAAGCTCAACCTGGGCGACGTCAAGGATGTCCGCAAGGTCGACGCGTACACCGTCGACGTCGAGACCAAGGCCCCGTTTCCGTTGCTGTTGAACGAGCTCCTCAACCTCACCATCATGAGCAAGGCGTGGTGCGAGGCCAACGGGGCGACCGAGGCTAGCGACCTCCAGCAGAAGAAGGAGAATCACGCCAACCGCAACACCAACGGCACCGGACCCTTCGTATTGAAGTCGCGCGAAATCGACGTGAAGACCGTCCTGACGGCGAATCCCACCTGGTGGGACAAGCCGAAGCACAACTTGACCGAAGTCATCTATACACCGATCAAGTCGGACGCGACGCGCACCTCGTCGCTCTTGTCCGGCGCGCTCGACGCGACAACCAGCGTGCCGCTGCAGGACGTACAGAGGATCAATAGCTCAGGGAATTTTTCGGTCGTCCAGGGTCCGGAGCTGCGTACGATCTTCTTCGGCATGGACCAGTACCGCGACGAGCTGCTGTACTCGGACGTCAAGGGCAAGAACCCCTTCAAGGACGTTCGCGTGCGCAAGGCGCTGTATCAGGCGATCGACGTCGAAGCGATCAAGCGCTCGGTCATGCGCGGCGTGTCCTGGCCGGCGGGCATGATCCTTTCGCCGGCGCTCAACGGGGCTCCGACCGGCCTCAATAACCGCGCGTATCCGTTCGATCCGGAGGCGGCGAAGAAACTGCTCGCTGAGGCAGGTTATCCGAACGGGTTCACGGTCGGTATGCAGTGCCCGAACGATCGTTATGTGTACGACGAGCAGATTTGCCTCGCGGTCATTTCGATGCTGGGGCGCGTCGGCATCAAGATCACGCCGCAATTCGAGCCTGCGGCGAAGTGGAACGTGCGGCTCAACCAGCAGGACGTGTCGCTGTACATGATCGGCCATGCCGGGCTGCCGATGGCCGACAGCTACGCCATCCTGTTCGACACCGTCGGTACGCGCACCCAATCCGCGGGCGGCCTCAATGCCGGCCGCTACTCCAATCCAGCGTTTGACGCGCTGCTGCCGAAGATCGGGTCGGAGCTCGACCCAGAGAAGCGGCGCGCTCTGATCGCCGAGGCGGTGACGATCACGCGCAACGACGTCGTCTACATTCCGCTGCACCAGCAACCCATCACGTGGGCCGCGAAAAAGGGTGTCGATCTGAAGCAGGCGCCCGACAATTACCTCCGCACCTGGCTCGTGACGGTGAACTGACGGCTCCCCAGGGCGTTCGACGCGCGAGAATCCACGATGTTGCGCTTTCTTTCCACGCGGTTGTGGAACGGCGCTCTGGTGATGATCGGTGTTTCGTTCGTCTCGTTCCTGCTCTTCAACTATGTCGGTGACCCGGTCAACAATCTGGTCGGCGAGAGCGCGACGGTCGAGCAGCGAGAGGCGGTGCGGCAGTCGCTCGGCCTCGATCAGCCGCTGGTCGTGCGCTTCGTCCGCTATCTCGGGCTCGCCGTGCGAGGCGACTTCGGCATCTCGTATCGCAATCTCGAGCCTGTGGGACGCGTGTTGCTGTCGCGCGTGCCCGCGACGCTCGAGCTCTCGCTGTGCGCCGCGCTGCTCGCGCTTTGCCTCGGGATACCGATGGGCGTGTATGCGGGCATCAGGCGGAACGCGTGGCCGGCGCAGGTGCTGCAGGTCGTCTCGCTGATCGGCATCTCGGTGCCGTCGTTTGTCACCGGCATCCTCCTGATCCTGACCTTTTCGGTCGAGCTCAACTGGCTGCCTGCGTACGGCCGCGGGACCACGGTCTCGCTCGGAGGATGGACGACCGGCTTTCTCACGGCATCGGGATTGAAGTCGCTCGTGATGCCCTCGATCACGCTCGCGCTGTTCCAGATGACGCTGTTCATGCGTCTCGTGCGTTCGGAGATGCTGGAAGTGCTGCGGACCGACTATATCAAGTTCGCACGCGCACGGGGGATCGCCGAGCGGTCGATCTATTTCCGCCACGCGTTGCGCAATACCCTGATCCCGGTGATCACCGTTGCCGGACTCCAGCTTGGAGCCCTGATCGCGTTCTCGATCATCACCGAGACTGTGTTCCAGTGGCCCGGTCTCGGCCTGCTCATCATCCAGGCAATCACCTTCGGTGACATGCCGGTGATGGCGGCCTACCTGATCCTGATCGCGCTGCTGTTCGTCACCATCAACACCGTGGTCGACATGCTCTATTTCCAGGTCGATCCGCGGGTGCGCCTCAAATGACCGGGCGCGTCGCTGAAGAGCTCGTCGCCGGCGACATGCGGCCGTCGCTGTGGCGACGCTTCGCAGCCAGCGACATGCTCTACAGCTTCAGGCGATCGCCGACCGCCATGGTTTCGGGCGCGGTGTTGGCGCTTTTTGTCCTGGTGGCCCTCTTCGCGCCGTGGCTCGCACCGCAGGATCCGTTCGACCCCGCAGCGCTCGACCTTGCGGATGCGCGCATTCCGCCGGCGTGGCTGGAAGGCGGGCAGGGACGCTTCCCGCTCGGCACCGATGGGCAGGGCCGCGACCTCTTATCGGTGCTGATGTACGGATTGCGAATCTCGCTGCTGGTCAGCGTGTGTGCGACGCTCTTCGCGCTCGTCGTCGGCGTGACGCTGGGCCTCGTCAGCGGCTACGCCAGCCGTCACCTCGATAACCTGATCATGCGCCTGGCTGACATGCAGTTGAGTTTTCCGACAATCCTTGTCGCGCTCCTGATCGACGGGTTGTCGCGCTCGCTCCTGCCGCGCGCTATGCACGAAAAGCTCGCGCTGGTGGTCGTGATCTTCGCGATCGGCATATCGACCTGGGTGCAATATGCGCGGACAGTCCGCGGCGCCACCCTGGTCGAGAAGAACAAGGACTATGTGCACGCCGCGCGGCTGATCGGCATGGGCCCGCTGCGTATCCTGTTCCAGCAGGTGCTGCCGAACGTGCTCGGGCCGGTGCTCGTGATCGCGACGCTCTCGCTCGGCCTTGCCATCCTCACCGAGGCCACGCTGAGCTTTCTCGGGTTGGGAGTGCCGCCGACGTCGCCGTCGCTCGGAACGCTGATACGAATCGGCAACGAAGTGCTGTTCTCCGGCGAGTGGTGGGTCACCGTGATGCCGGGCATCTGCCTCATTGCGCTGGTGCTCGCGATCAACCTGCTGGGCGATTGGCTGCGCGATGTCTTCAACCCCAAGCTTAAGTGACGCGCTTTTGCGCGTCGCGAGTTTGCGCGTCGAGATTCCCACGCGCCACGGGGCGTTGTTGGCGCTCGACGACGTGTCGTTCGAGATTGCTCCGGGCGAGGTGCTCGGGTTCGTCGGGGAATCGGGCGCGGGCAAGTCGCTGACCGGCATGGCAATTCTCGGCTTGCTCGACCCGCCCGGCCATGTGGCTGGCGGCGAAGTGTGGCTGGGCGGGCGGCGAATCGACGCGTTGCCGCCGCGCGAAATGCGACGCGTGCGCGGCCGCGAGATCGGTGCGGTGTTCCAAGACCCGCTGATGAGTCTCAATCCGTTGCTTACCATCGGCGCGCAGATCGACGAGACGATTCGCACCCACCTGCCCGTGGGCGCGCGCGAGGCGGCTGAACGCTCGGTCGCGCTTCTGCGCAGCGTCGGGATTCCCGCGCCCGAGGACCGTTACGAGGCGTATCCGCATCAGCTCTCGGGCGGGATGCGTCAACGCGTCGTCATCGCGCTCGCGCTCTGCGCGGAACCCCGGCTCATCGTTGCCGATGAGCCGACCACCGCGCTCGATGTGTCGATCCAGGCGCAGGTGCTCGCATTGTTGCGCAAGTTGTGCGGTCAAAAGCGCACGGCGATGCTCCTGGTGACACACGACATGGGCGTGATCGCGGAAACCGCCGACCGCGTCGCCGTGATGTACGCCGGGCGCATCGTCGAGACCGGGACCGTCGAGGAGTTGATCCGCAATCCGGTGCATCCGTACACGCGAGGCCTGATGGGCGCCATCCCGCCACTCGGGCCCGTCGAAGGTCCGCTCGCGCAGATCGACGGTGCTATGCCGAGGCTCAATGCGCGGCCACCGGGCTGCGCCTTCAATCCGCGCTGCCCCGATGCAGTCGATCGATGCCGCGCCGCGGCGCCTGCGCTCGAGGCTCTGGGAACGCGCAGCGTCGCGTGCTGGGTGCATGGACCGACGGCACCGCGGAAGGCAGTTCAATGAGCGCAGTGGATGTCCGGGACGTCGTGCGGCATTTTCCAGTCGGGCAGGGGCTGCTGCGCGGTGCGTTCGGTGGCAGCGCGCGCGCGGTGAAAGCCGTGGACGGCGTCAGCTTTCACATTCGGCGCGGGGAGACGTTCAGCCTGGTCGGCGAGTCGGGGTGCGGCAAATCCACGCTCGCGCGGCTGGTCGCGGGGCTGGATGCGCCCACCGCGGGCTCCATTCGCTTCGCCGATGCGGAGCAAAAAGGCCACCGCGTGCAGATGGTGTTCCAGGATCCGTATGCGTCGCTCAATCCGCGCTATCGCATCGGCTCCGCGATCGCGCAGCCGATGCGATTCCAGAAGCTCGTGCCGGCCGCAGAGGTCGGATCGCGGGTCCACAAGCTCCTGCGGCAGGTGGGCCTTGCGGACGCGGACGCGGCCAAGTTTCCGCACGAGTTCTCCGGTGGCCAGCGGCAGCGGGTGTCGATCGCCCGCGCTCTGGCCGGACAGCCGAGCTTCCTCGTGTGCGACGAGCCCACGTCGTCGCTGGACGTCTCCGTGCAGGCGCAGATACTCAACCTGATACGTGGGCTGCAGCGAGACCTCGATCTCACCTGCCTTTTCATAAGTCACAACCTCGCGGTCATCAACTACGTTTCGCACGACGTGGGGGTGATGTACCTCGGCCGTCTCGTCGAAGTCGCCCCCACGCGCGTGTTGTTCGAGGCGCCGAAGCATCCGTACACGCGGCTTCTCCTCGAAGCGCTGCCGCGTCTCGATACGCGGGGGCGCGATCGTCCTCCGATCGCCGGCGAAATTCCAAGCCCGCTCGATCCGCCATCCGGCTGCGCATTCCATCCGCGGTGCCCGCATGCCAACGAGCGCTGTCGCGTGGAGCGTCCGGAGTTGCGGGCGGAGCCCGACGGGGCGCAGGCGGCGTGCCACGCGGTCGCGGAACGACGCATCCCGGTCACCGTCCACGGAAGTGCGAATGGCTAAGCTCCTCGTGGTCAACCCGAACACGACCGAGTCGATGACACGCGCCATCGGCAGGGTTGCGCGTGCAGCCGCGCGGCGGGCGGAGATCGTCGCGCGCAATCCCGCCGAAGGTCCGGCGGCCATCGAAGGGCCGGACGATTTCGCGCGATGTCTGCCGCATTTGCTTGCGGAGGTAACGCGTGGGGAGCGCGACGGATGTCATGGCACGGTGATCGCGTGCTTCGACGATCCGGGTGTCGACGAGGCTTGCGCGCTCGTTGCCGGGCCGGTGACCGGCATTGCGGAAGCGGCGATGCGCGCCGCGTCGACGATCGTGGCGCGCTGGGCCATCGTCACGACGGTCGAGCCCGCAGTGCCTGCCATCGAGAATCTGGTGCTTCGCTACGGCGCCGAGTTGGCCTGCGCCGGCGTCCGCGCGGCGGGAGTGCGTGTTCTCGATCTCGAACGTCCCTCGGATTCCACGCGGCACCGTGTGCTCGAAGCCGCACGCGCCCTCGTGAACGAAAGCCATGCGGAGGCGATCGTCATGGGCTGTGCCGGCATGTCCACGCTGCGCGATGATCTTGGGCGTACGCTTGGCATCCCCATCATCGATGGCGTCGAGTCCGCGGTCAGGTGGTTGGAAGACACACTCGAGCAACGGAGAATCTCGTGAACCTTCATTCAGGCACAGTCGATCTCGTCATTTCGGGTGGCACGATCATCACGGTCGATGCCGATCGGCGCGTCATCGACGACGGCGCGGTCGCGATCGCCGGAGATCGCATCGTGGCCGTCGGTCCGACTGCCGAGGTCACTCGGCAGTACACCGGGCGCAAGACCATTGACGCTCGGCGCAAGGCCGTGCTTCCGGGGCTCATCGATTGCCACGCGCACGCTGGCCATGGCCTGCTGAAGACGCTCGGTGGTGGCGACGCCGACGCGTGGATGGATGCTTGCCGTATCGTTTACACCACCGGATCGGACGAGCAGTTCTGGTACGCCGAAGCGCGCCTCGCTGCGCTCGAGCGGATCCGCTGCGGCACGACGACGGGGGTGTGCCTGTTGGGGGGCGGCGACAGCATCATGCGCGTCGACGACCCGGCGTACGCGGCGCGCCACTGCGCCGCGATATCGGAGGCCGGCACACGCGCGTTCGTTGCCGTGGGCCCGTCCCGTCCGCCCGCGCCGCGCACCTACGCGAGCTGGCGCGGGGACGAGCGCCGCGACCGCGACGTGGACTGGCAGACGATGCGCGAGAGCTGCGAGGAGACGGTCCGCACGCAGCATCAAGGCGCCAACGGGCGCGTGCACGTTTGCATCGTCCTGCCGGTCTTCCAGCCGCAGCACGATCCGCAGCACCTCGCCTACGAGCGCGTGTTTCGCGACCAGGCGCAAGAATATGCGGACCTCGCGCGCCGCAACGGCTTGCGCATCACCCAGGATGGTCACCGCGACGGGACGCTCGTGCTCGCGCACGGGCTTGGTCTGCTGGGCCACGACGCCTTCATGTCGCATTCGATCGATCTCACCCGGGAAGACATCGAAGCATGCCTCGCGACTGGAACCAGCATCATCCACAACCCGAGCGCCATCATGTCGATACGGGGCCGCTGCCCGGTGCCCGAGCTCATCGAAGCCGGCGTGAACGTCGCGCTCGGCTCTGACGGCATTGCGCCGGATCGCAGCTACGATATGTTCCGGCACATGTTCCAATGCATGCACTACCACCGGCGGCACTTCCGCGATGCACGAGTGTTGCCGCAGGGCAAGGTCCTGGAGATGACGACGATCGACGGCGCCAGAGCGCTCGGGCTCGAGCGCTCGATCGGATCGCTCGAGGTGGGCAAGAAGGCGGACATGATCCTGCTCGATCTCTTCCGGCCGCATCTCGTCCCGCTCAATATGCCGGTGTTCCGGGTCGCGAGCTTCGCCAACGGGGCCGACGTGTGCGCCACGATAGTCGACGGACGTATCCTGATGGAGGATGGCAAAGTGCTGACGCTCGACGAGCGCGAGGTCATGGAGCAGGCGGAGGAAGCTTCGAACACGATGCTCGACCGCAGCGGCTTGCGTCATTTGCTCGAGGCCGACGGCGCCTTGTGGGGCGCGGCGCATGCGACTTCGCGCTTGCCTGGCGGGCAGTCATGAGCGTCGGCATCGATCGCTACGACCAAAGCCACGTCTTGCGTGGTCAACGTCGATCGTATCCCGATGTTCAATCTGTTGAGCTGGATGCGCGTAAAGCGTTCATCGACGTCGAGCGCTACCGCGTGCGCCTGCAGAATTTCTCCCTGGTCGGGCGCTTCGGCGCAAGCTTCG